>Ga0207806_1000199_pt1 | contig 16231 bp, 12 predicted proteins | sample LuqExpMetageno72_FD_187829 | JGI IMG/M metagenome (GOLD analysis project Ga0207806, IMG submission 187829) | Tropical forest soil microbial communities from Luquillo Experimental Forest, Puerto Rico - Sample 72 (SPAdes) | ecosystem: Environmental > Terrestrial > Soil > Tropical forest ...
CGCGCAGACAGATCCTGCCGGCGCGATTACCGCCTGGCGCCTGCGCGCGGCGCTGCCGGCCACCACCAGCGAATGCGCCGCCCGCCTGCTGGGCGGCGCCACCCGTGCCCAGGCGCTGGCCCGGCAGGCCGATGGCCCTGATGCGCTGGCGCTGGAAGGCGCCGTGCCGCCCTATGCCATTGCCCATCTGGCGGTGGAGCATGTGCCGGTGGCGGTGGGCCTGCCTACCGGGCGGCTGCGCGGCAATGCCCATGGCTACACCGCCTTCTTCACCGAATGCTTCCTCGACGAGCTGGCCGCCAGCCTCGCGCGGGAGCCGCTGTCCTATCGCATGGCGATGCTGGATGGCGATGCGCGGCTGGCCCAGTGCCTGCAGCGCGTCTCGGCGCTGGCGGGGTGGAATGGCGGGCACGATGGCTCTGGCCAGGGCCTGGCCTGCCACCGCATCGGCGAGGGCTGCATTGCCGCCATTGCCACCGTCAGGCGCAGCGATGCCGGCGTGGAAGTGAACCGCATCGTGGCGGTGGCCGATATCGGCCGCATCGTCCACGCCGATATCGCCCGCCAGCAGATCGAGGGCGGGCTGATCTATGGCATCGGCCTGGCGCTGGGCTCGGCCGGTGGCTGGGCGCAAGGGCTGCCACAGGCGCGGCGGTTGGCCGATATGGCGCTGCCGGTGCTGGCCAATTGCCCGGAAGTGTCGGTTGAACTGGTGGCTGCTTCGGGCGATCCGGCAGACCCGGGCGAGCTGGGCGTGGCAGTGGCCGCGCCGGCCATCGCCAATGCCCTGTTTTCGGCCACCGGCCTGCGCTATCGGCGCCTGCCGCTGGGATCGGAGGAATGAACGCCATGGCCCATCTGCCCGCCGGCCACCTGCCCACTGGCCACCCGCCGGTGCCTGCTGCCCGCGTGGGCGTGCTGCTGGTGAACCTGGGCACGCCCGAGGCGCCGGGTGCGCCCGAAGTGCGCCGCTATCTGGCCGAATTCCTCTCCGATCCGCGAGTGATCGAGATCCCGCGGCTGGTGTGGTGGCCCATTCTCCATGGCATCATCCTGCGCACGCGGCCGGCCAGATCGGCCCATGCCTATGCGCAGGTGTGGACCGATGAGGGATCGCCGCTGGCCGCGATCACCCGGCGGCAGGCCGAAGGGCTGCAGGCCCGGCTGGGCGCAGGCGTGGTGGTGGCCCATGCCATGCGCTATGGCCAGCCTGCCATTGGCGCCCAGATCGCCTGGCTGCAGGCGCAGGGCTGCACGCGCATCCTCTTGGCGCCGCTCTATCCGCAATATTGCGCCGCCACCACCGCCACCGTGGTGGACGAGGCCGGCCGCGCGCTGGCCGCGCTGCGCTGGCAGCCGGCCTTGCGCAGCCTGCCCCCCTATCACGACGATGCCGCCTATATCGCCGCCCTGCGCGCCGATGTGGTGCGCCAGCTGGCGCAGCTGCCGTTTGTGCCCGAGGCGCTGGTGCTCTCCTTCCACGGCATGCCGCAGCGCACGCTGGATCTGGGCGATCCCTATCACTGCCACTGCCTGAAGACGGCCCGCCTGCTGGGCGCGGCGCTGGCGGCGGATTTTCCGGCGCTGCGCCTTGTCACTGCCTTTCAAAGCCGCTTTGGCCGCGCCAAATGGCTGGAGCCTTCCACCGAAACCGTGCTGGCCGCAGAAGCGCGCAACGGCATCAGGGCGCTGGCCGTGCTGGCGCCGGGTTTTGCCGCCGATTGCGTGGAAACGCTGGAGGAGCTGGCGATTCGCGGGCGCGAGGTGTTTACCGGCGCCGGCGGGGCGGATTACGCCGTGCTTTCCTGCCTCAATGATGGCGCGGTCGGCATGGCGATGCTGGAAGCGCTGGTGCGGCGGGAACTGGGCGGGTGGCTGTGAGGGGGCAGGCCCCACACGCGCGCCTTATCCTTCAAAAATCCCAGGCAATCAAAAGTCCCAGGCAATGCCCTTGCGGGTGAAATCGCCATAGCGCGTGGGCGAAAGCCCTTCGGGATCCGCTTCCTCGCGCGCGGGGGCGGGCTGGGGGGCGGGCTCGTTGGTCCAGTGGGCGGGCTTGGTGAAGCCGGTGGGGCGCTGTGTGGCGCGCTGGGGAACAGGCGTGGTCATGGCCTTGCCTCATGCGCCCGGTGGCGCGCGAATGCAATCTGGCTTAGGGGGCAGGGATGACACGACAGAATGATGACACCCCTCCCGGTTTTCCCGCCCGCCGCGCGGCCCTGCGCCTGCTGGATGCGGTGCTGCGCCGGGGCGAGACGCTGGACAATGCCGCCCATGCCGCAACGCAGGGCCTGCCCGGGCCCGACAAGGCGCTGGCCCGGGCGCTCGCCGGCGAGGCGCTGCGCTGGCAGGCTGATCTTGATGCGCTGATCGACAGTGCCACCCGCCTGCCGCTGGCCGAGGATGCCAAGGCGCGCGCCGTGCTGCGGCTGATGCTGGCTGGCTGGCTGCGGCTGGAAACGCCGCCCCATGCGGTGATCGCCACGGGGCTGGCGCTGCTGGCGGGCGGGCCGCGGCGGCTGGCGCATGGGGTGTTCTCGGCGCTGGTGAAGCGGCGGGCGCAGCTGCCGGCGGCGCCCAGCCTGCCAGCGGCGGTGGCCGCGCGCTGGGGGGAGCGGGGGGCGGCGATCGCGGCTGGCCTGGCCCTGCCGCCGCCGCTCGATCTCACGCTGAAAGACCCGGCCGCCACGGCGGATTGGGCCGAAAGGCTGGGCGGCGCGGCGCTGGCCCCGGGCCATCTGCGGCTGGCCCGCGGCGAGGCGGTGGAAAAGCTGGCCGGCTATGCCGAAGGGGCGTGGTGGGTGCAGGATCTGGCCGCCAGCCTGCCGGCGCGGCTGCTGGGCGCGGGCGGCGGGGCCAGTGTGCTCGATCTGTGCGCGGCGCCCGGCGGCAAGACGATGCAGCTGGCCGCCGCCGGCTGGGCGGTGACCGCGCTGGACAGCAGCGCGCGCCGGCTGGAAGTGCTGGACGCGAACCTGGCCCGCACCGGCCTTGCCGCGCAAAAGGTGGCCGCCGATGCGCTGGCGTGGAGCGCGCCTGCCCCCTTCGATGCCATCCTCATCGATGCGCCCTGCACGGCCACCGGCACCTGCCGCCGCCATCCCGATGTGCTGCACCGCATTGGCTCGCGCCAGATCGCCGAAATGGCCGAATTGCAGGCGGCCATGCTGGCCCGCGCGGCCGGCTGGCTGAAGCCGGGGGGGCAGCTGGTCTATGCCGTCTGCTCGCTGGAGCATGCCGAGGGCGAGGAGCAGGCCGCTCGCTTTGCCGCTGAAACGCCCGGCTTCCTGCCCGATCCGATCACGCCGGCAGAGCTGCCCGCCGGCCTTGCCCCCACGCCCGAAGGCTGGCTGCGCACCGACCCCGGCGAGCTGCCCGCGCAAGGCGGGCTCGACGGGTTCTTCGTGGCGCGCTGGCGCAAGGCTGGTTGAGGGGGGCCTTTATCCCTTCACCCGGGCGGCAAAGCCCTTCTTCAGCTTGGCCAGCTTGGGCGGGATAACGGCCAGGCAATAAGGGTTGCGCTGGCCTTCGCCGGGCCAGTAATCCTGATGGTAATCCTCTGCCGGATACCAGGGCGCGGGCCCCTCGATGGTGGTGACGATGGGGGCGGCATGATCCACCGCTGCCCGGCGGATGGCGGCCTGCGCCTCGTCGGCCTGGGCGGCATCGGCCACGAAGATGGCGCTGCGATATTGCGTGCCCACGTCATTGCCCTGCCGGTTCAGCTGGGTGGGATCGTGCGTCACGAAGAAGATGTCGAGCAGCTCGTCGTAGGAGAGCCGCGAGGGATCGTAAGTGATGCGGATCGCCTCGGCATGGCCGGTGGTGCCGTTGCACACCTCGCGATAGGTGGGATGGGGCAGATCGCCGCCGATATAGCCGCTTTCCACCGCCTGCACGCCTTCCACCTGGCGAAACACCGCTTCTGTGCACCAGAAGCAGCCGCCGGCCACGATTGCCTCGGCCATCGCCGCTGTTCTCCCCTTTGTCATATCAGGCGGCCACAATAGCGCGCGATCGCGCGGGCCGACAAGGTGGACTTTGCACGCGCGCCGCCATAGGAACCGCCCGCATGAGCCACAGCCCTGCCGCCGCCGCCCGCACGCTTAGCGTTGCTGCCCTGCAACTGCCCCTGGGCGCGGCGGATGAGGCCGAGAATATCGCCGCCGTTGCCGCCCTGGTGGAAGAGGCCGCCGGCAGGGGCGCGCAGGTGATCCTGCCGCCGGAAATCTTCAGCGGCCCCTATTTCTGCACGGTGGAGGATGAGGCCCTGTTTGCCCTTGCCCGCCCCACCGCCGAGCACCCCAGCGTGATCGCCATGCAGAAGCTGGCGCGGGGGCTGGGCGTTGCCATCCCCACCAGCTTTTTCGAGCGCGACGGCCACCATTACTACAACACGCTGGCGATGATCGGCCCCGATGGCGCCATCATGGGCACCTATCGCAAGAGCCACATCCCCGACGGGCCGGGCTATGAGGAAAAATATTATTTCCGCCCCGGCAATACCGGCTTCAGGGTGTGGGATCTGTTTGGCGCGCGCATTGGCGTGGGGGTGTGCTGGGATCAGTGGTATCCGGAATGCGCGCGGGCCATGGCGCTGCTGGGCGCCGAGGTGCTGTTCTATCCCACCGCCATCGGTTCGGAACCCTATGACATCGAGCTGGACACCAGCCGCATGTGGCGCCGGGCGATGATCGGCCATGCGGTGAGCAATTGCATGCCGGTGGTGGCGGCCAACCGCATTGGCACGGAACAGGTGGCGGGCGCTGCCGGCCCGCAGAAATTCTATGGCCACAGCTTCATCGCCGATGAATGGGGCGATCTTGTCGCCGATTATGGCGCGGGCGAGACCGGCGTGCTGGTGGCGCGGCTGGATCTGGGCCGGGCGGCCACGCATCGCGCCGGCATGGGCTTCTTCCGCGATCGGCGCCCGCAGCTTTATGCCCGCCTTGCCGAGGATGTTTGAGCGCAGCCCCTCTGGCGGGGGCTGGCGCTATGTGGTGGCGCTGGGATCGAACCGCCGGCACCATCGCCATGGCCCCCCCGAAGGCGTGCTGGGCGCGGCGCTGGCGGCGCTGGATGCGGCCGGCCTCAGGCTGGAGCGCGCCTCGCCGGTGATCGCCAGCGCGCCTGTTGGCCCCTCGCGCCGGCGCTATGCCAATGGCGCGGTGCTGCTGCGCGCTGATTGCTCGCCGCCACGCCTGCTGGCGCTGCTGAAGGGCATAGAGGAAAGCTTCGGCCGCCGCCCGGGGCAGCGCTGGGGCGCGCGCGTGCTCGATCTCGATATCGTGCTGTGGAGCGGGGGCGTGTGGCGTTCGCGCGGGCTGTGCGTGCCGCATCTGGCGTTTCGGGAAAGGGTCTTTGTGCTGGGGCCGCTGGCCGTGCTGGTGCCTGGCTGGCGCGATCCGATCACCGGCCGCACATGCCGACAGCTATTCGCCCGCTTGACCCGGAGCCGCGCGGCCCCTAGGGGAACCCTTCCGCCACGGTGATGCACACGCGCCGCCGGCCTTGGGGGCCCATAGCTCAGTCGGTAGAGCAACTGACTTTTAATCAGTAGGTCGCTGGTTCGAATCCAGCTGGGCTCACCATATTTTCAATGGTTTAGGCGAAGTTTGGCGCGCCGCCGGATCGGTTGGCAGCGCTCTAGCAAGCACATAGCAAGCACCGTGAAAAAATGGCGTGCTCGATATGCGAGCGCAACGCGGCGCTGCCGCAAGGCCTGACGCGCGGCGGGGGTGGGGTGGATTGCCACACGCGCGCGCCCATTCGAGCCCCATCGGCTTGGAGCGGGCGCCTTGGGCCGCCGGCAGGGGGTGGGTCAAAGTTTGGGCCGGCCACCTGGCAACACCGGGCTTACTCCTAGCCGGAGATTTTTTCTTGGGTGGGCAGTGAAATTGGGCGGGCGCTCTGGCTGGAGCATGATGGGGCCGATGGAATGGCCGAGGGGTTGCGCGATGCCAAATGCCTTGACGGCCTGCGGCTGGCGCCAGCTCCGCCCCGCGCTGCCCATACCGCAAGGCCGGTTTCGCCCTGGCCAGAGCGGCGATTTTCGCGGCGCATTATTTTCCTTGGCCAGATGACGCGGCGGGAAGCTGCATTTATACAGAGAACAGTGAGAACAAGAGAATACACTCTTTCAAAGCCGCACAAAAGCGCCATTCGTTGGCTTGGTGGCCTGTTCTCGCTTGGATTTGCCAAGGTGAGAACATGAGAACAGAGGCGGGCTTGCATTTGGCCGTTTTTCCGCGCGTTTGTGGTGCCCTCCCCCGCCCGTCAGCCGAGGGGGCGCGGTGGCGGATTTGCAATGACTGATCGCGGGCGTGACCCTAAGAAAGTTGGCCCGGCGTGGATGGCGCTTTATGCTCTGCAAGGCGACGAACCGTTAGAGTGGGTGGGCCGCGCTGCCCTTGAAATCTCAGACAAGCTTGCGAGATGCGATCCTCGTGACCCCACCCCCTTGATGGCTGACGAAATCCCGGACGCAATCGGGGAGGCCCGTTTATTTACTATTATAATGGGTGAACTTTTCGGTGAACTGGAAAACCAGGCGAAGGCGAAAGGCGAGGCCTTCAGGCCCATGCTGGACTACCGCGCGAAGCTGGAAAGACGGAAGGCCGGCAAGCCCGTAAATCGGAGGGCGCGTGCGCGGGTTGGGCTCAAGGCTTGCAGGATAGTCGCCAAACGTGTCGAGGAGGGCATGAAGGTTGAAGCGGCAATTGCGGAGGCGACCGAAGCAACCGGCTTGAGCAGGGCCGAAATCAATCAGTGGCGTGCACACTTGAAGCGCCAGCGAGAGGCTATGGCGAAGCGGCGCGATGGCTTGGCAAATCGGTGAATTGCCAAGCCTAGGCTCTTGATGCGCTGCCCTTAAATCCGGCTACATGAATCGGTCTCCACATGAAGAGGAGGCATTCAAGCCATGTCCGGCATTTCCCCACTGATGAAAACAAGCGAGGCGGCCCGCTATCTGGGCGTTTCGGACTCCACCCTTGAAAAGCTGCGGCTTTCGGGCAACGGCCCGCGCTATCTGCGGATAGCCGGGCGCAGTATCCGCTATCGCGCAGCGGATTTGGACGCATGGGCCGAGGCGGGGGCGTGTCAAAGCACCTCGCAATATCCCGCCAGCGCGGAGGCGGCGCGATGATCGTGCGGCGGGGCACCCCCGCGCCGCAGGTTGCGCGGCTTGTCGATTTCGAGCGGATCAACCGGGCGGCCCTCGCCCATGCTTCGGCAGTGCTGCGAGCGATGTTGCCCGGTGGCCGCGCCATGGGCGCCGAATATGTCGCGGTGAACCCGCGCCGGGGCGACAAACGGCCCGGCTCGTTCAAAGTGAACGTCTGCACCGGCAAGTGGGCCGACTTCGCCAGTGGAGACGCGGGCGGCGATCTGGTGAGCCTGTGCGCCTATCTGGTGGGCGTGTCGCAGCGCGAGGCCGGCTTGCGCCTGGCCGAAGCCTTGGGGGTGTCGCCATGGGCATAAACGACAAGAGCGACCCTTTCGCGGCGGTGGGCCGCGCGGTGTCCGAGGGCGGGGCGGCGCCAACTGAGAACGGCCCGGCGCCCAAGAGCAAGGCGGCAAGCGGGGAATGGGTGCCGGCGGTGCCCGATGACGCGCCCGCGCCTCGGCCTTCGCATAATGGCCATGGCAAGCCCTCGGCGGTCTGGGCCTATCGGGACAGCGCCGGGCGGGTGATCCACTATGTCTGCCGGTTCGACAATGCGGATGGAGGCAAGGAAATCTTGCCGCAAACCTTGTGGCGCGAGGGCAGGGTGCTCGTGTGGCGGTGGAAGGCAGCGCCCGCGCCGCGCCCGCTCTATGGCTTGGACCGGCTGGCGGCAGCACAGCCAGCCGCGCCGGTTTTGCTGGTGGAAGGGGAAAAGACCGCAGACGCGGCGGCCAAACTGCTGCCGGCTTTCGTGGCGATGACGTGGAGCGGGGGCAGCAAGGCCACCGGCAAGGCCGATTGGGCCGCGTTGGCCGGGCGCCGGGTGGTGATCCTGCCCGATGCCGACACGCCGGGGCGCGAGGCAGCGGAGGCCGCGCTGGCGGCAGGCGCGTCTGCGGCAGCGGTGGTGCAACTGCCCGCCGACCTGCCGCAAGGATGGGATTGCGCCGATGCCTTCCCGTCCGGCTTCGCCCTGGCGGACCTGCAAGAGCGGGTTGCCGCAGCGCTGGTGGCCGCGAGCGCGGGCGAGATGAAATTGCCGCATGGCTTTCGATTGGATGGAAACGGCCTGTGGCGGCACGAAAGCGGGCGCGATGGCGGTGCGGGCCATGATGTTCGCCTGTCTGCTCCCTTTGAGGTGCTGGGCGAGGCGCGCGACCCCGAGGGCGGCGGCTGGGCCGTGCTGATCCGCTTTGCCGACCGCGACGGGCGCGAGAAGGTGGTGACGGTCAAGCGCGGCCAGTTGGCCAGCGAGGCCGGCGCTGTGCGTGCGGCGCTGGCTTCGGCGGGGCTTTACGTCAATTTCGTGCGCAGGTGTGCTGACCGCTTCGCCGCCTTCCTGGCTGAGGTGGCGCATTCCGCCCGCTTCACCATAGCAGACCGGACCGGGTGGCTTGATGCCAGTCGCTTTGTTCTGCCGGCCCAGGTCATCGCCGGGCCGGATGCCGAGCCGGTGCGCTTTGACGGTGATGCCTCGGCATTCCACTATGCGCAGGCGGGCCAGCTATCCGTCTGGCAAGAGCGCATCGCCTTGCCCGCGATACGCAACCGGCTTTTGCTGTTTGCCGTGTCGCTGGCCTTCGTCGGCCCGGTGATGCGCTGGCTGTTGCCCGAGGGGGGCGGCTTCCACCTGTGCGGCGCGTCATCCACCGGCAAGACCTCGCTGGCGCTGGCGGCGGGTTCGGTTTGGGGTGGTGGTGGGCAGTTGGGCTTTGGCCACACCTGGCGGGCAACCGGCAATGCTTTGGAGGGTGTGGCGCATGGCCACTCTGAAACCCTGCTGATCCTCGATGAATTGAAACAGGTTGAACCGCACGAGGCCGGCGCCGCCGCTTACGCGCTGGCAACTGGCCAAGGCAAAGGGCGCTCACGGCAGGACGGCGCATTGCGGCGGCGGAATGAATGGCGGGTGTTGCTGCTATCCACCGGCGAGTTGACTTTGACCGAGCATATGGCGAGCGGGCCGCGCAAAGAGCGGGCCTTTACCGGGCAGGAACTGCGGTTCTTGAACCTCTCCGCCGATGCGGGCGCCGGCATGGGGGCTTGGCAATGCCTGCACGGGGCGGATAGCGCGGCGGTCTTTTCCGACAATCTGAAAAGAGCGGCGGGCCAGCATTATGGCCATGCCGGGCCGGCCTTTGTGCGGGCGCTGGTAAGCGATGCCGAGCATTGGCAGGCCGAGGCGAAGCGCTTGCACGCGGCGTTTATGCTCAAGTCGAAGCGGGACGGGGACAGCGGGCAAATTCACCGCGCCGCGTTGCGCTTTGCGGCGGTGGCAGCGGCGGGCGAGATGGCGGCGGCCATGGGCATTGTCCCTTGGCCGGTTGGGGCGGCAGCGGCGGCAGTGCTCGACTGCTTTGATGAATGGGCCAAGGGCTTTGGCCGCAAGGGGCTGCGTGAGGATAGGCAAGTGCTGGTGACGCTGCGCGATGCCTGCCAGCAAAGCCAAGCCCGGTTTGCCAAGGTGCCGAGCGGCAAGGCCAATGCGGAATGGGGTGATGATGACGGGGCCAGCCCTGCGGATACGAGTAACCGCGAGGGTGAGGCGCGGGCGCTGTCAACGCTGGGCTATGTGCATATATATGAGGGCGTGGATTACTTCCTGTTCCATGATGCCGGGGTAGCCGAAATCTTGAAGGGCTTTGATCTCAAGAGCGCCGTAGGGGCGTTGGATAAGGCCGGATACCTCAAGTACAATCCGAATCGGAAAAAGCTGAAGGTACGTGTCGGCCCAACCCCGCAAAGTCTGCATGCGGTGCGCAGGTCCATCTTGAATTACGACGAAGACGAGGAAGCCGAGGCGGCGGCTGTCGTCGTGCTTCGCGAGAGTGCCGCCCTCGACCTCGATACGCCCGCCGGCTGGTGAGCGTGGGTGGGGCGAGAGCGCCTTGCAGACGTGTAGCCTCATAGCCGGCGTTTGAATGCTGAGGTGCCGGCTTCCGGAACCGACCAGATCCGACCGCTAAAGTCAGTTGCCTTGAACAGCGGCTTCGAACTGAAGCTGCCGATCGATCACTCCGAAGCGGCTCGTTAGCTATGCGACTGAATTGCGGTTTTTTCCGGATTTGCTAATGATCCAGAATGCAGACGTTCGTGTAGGTCGAGTGGCCGGACAAGGGTGATTGAAAGGTGTCTCTCGGCGTTCCAGCCGGATCGCTGCTTAGGATTAAGGACACAGATTCTATGTTCGGCTTTGTTGGTGATGACGATATCGCTCTCACGTACGAGATCCTGTCCAAGCACGGATTAAATCAAAGCGAAGCGGACGCGCTGCTGCATGAAGGCTATTACCTCCGCGGCTTCAATACGTCCCAGCCAAGCACCGACGACGCGATGATATGCGACTCCTTCTACGGTTCCGGGCTGGGCTGCGCGCTCCATCCGCTCGGCGACTTCCTGGCTGGCCACGTCCACAGTGCTGCCGCGCGCGAGATACAGATCAACTCCTCAGCCGAGCTGATCGACTATCTGGACGCGCCAGAGCAAGTGCGGCTCCGCGACCGCATGTGCTTTCGTGGTCAAGGTCGCGAATATGTGACGCGACGAGCCCATCCGAACCCGGCGCTCGCCGTAGATGGTCAGGAGCGTCTAATCATTCCCGCCCACTGGCGTCATTTCAAAGATGACTGGCACGCCCGCTTTAAGGCCCCAGAATATCGATCAATATTCGAGGATTTCCGCGGCGACGACCTTATCTACTACGGTATCCCGGACTATCGCACGCTAGGCGAACGCAACTTCGAGCGATATGGCCCACATACAACGAGCGACCTAGAAGGCTTCCCTGACTGGGAAAGCCAAGAATATCATCGCCGCTGGTATGCAGCGAAGATCCTTGGTCCCTACACCCGCGATCCCGCGCTAATAGAGCAGCATTACGGGATAGACACGCCAGGACTGGACGTGACCTTCGATCCCTTGACGGCCGAGTTCTTCGCGACGAACCGGTACGTTCCACTGCCAGGCGGTCGCGCTAGATACGAACCGACGGCGAGCGGCGACCATCAGGGCGTCATCTATTGCATGGTGTTTGGAGCGCCAACGCTCAAGCGAAGCGCCGATATGGTCCGCGAGGTGACCTTGTTTGATCATATTCCGCCGACGCGTCCGATCCGTCAGTCTTGTGCGTTGCCTTTCTTCCACGCGCACGACTTCAACAACGCCGTCTGCCACCTTCACTGCGTCCTGCGCTTGAGAGAGGACTATCAGGTTGCGAGGCCCCTTTCTCCCGCTCAGGTGTTTCCAAGCGCTGCCGAAGATCCGTTCTACGCGGCCGCTCTGGATGTAAAACACAATTATGGTGATGGCCACTCGCTCGCTAAGATCGTGGAGTATATGCTGGACTGAGAGCTTCTGCGGGGTTGGCCACGCTAGACTAGACCGGCCGCGGATTGTCGGGTTTCGGCGGTGAACCTGCCACTTACCTGCCGTGCTGGAACGACGGGTAAGTCCCACGATGCCGCGTTCGCCTCGGGCAGCACCCGACCAACTAAAGTCATTCAGCCGGGCAGTCTTGAACGGCCGCTCTTAACAAGAGCTGCCGGTTGTTTGCGAGTCTTTGACTGAGGCAATGTTCGTCACAGCTTGATGCCATAGCGCTCAAAGTCAGCTCGAACGTCGGGGTCAGTCTTCTCAGCAGAGGCAGCATCGCTTTCGGACTTTACCCGATCCCCCTTACGCGCCCATGCTACGGCCCGGCCAAACAGCGACGACGGCATGTTAGGGTTCTTTCCGAGCGCCCGATTGTAGTCAGCTATGGCATCATCAAGCCGGCCCAGCCGGAGGAAAACTAAGCCGCGACTGTCGAGAAATCCTACCGCGTCGGGTGCCTTCGCGAGCGCCGCGGTACAATCAGAAAGTGCCGAATTGAGAGCCACTCCGGCAGTCGCCTTCGCCCAACACATCTTGTTTAAGATTACCGGCTCGGTGGCCTTTTTTCTGGCCCTCTGGAAGTCAGTGTCAGCATGGTCTGCGTCACCCGAACGGGCATAAGCGATCCCACGGCCCACAAGAAGCGTAGGGTCATCTGGAGACTTCGTGAGGGCGGAGGAATAGGTCGAGATCGCCCCAGCCAGGTCTCCGCCATCCGCCTGTAAGTCGGCCTTCCGCGCAATGGCTTCCGTAAAATCTGGCTCAAGCTTCAGAGCAGCTTCCAGGTCCGCCCGGCGGCCTGCCACGTCGGCCTTCGGCCTGCGAAGGCTACGGTTCAAGTAGATGTACGCCTCGGGCTTGACGGCTATAGCCTTGTCGTAGGCGCGCATCGCTTCTGCGTCCTTATGAAAGGCGCTGTAGATATTGGCGGCCACGACGTGAGCGTAGCTGTTGTCCGGGTTGGCAGCGGTGACAGCCGTGGCCTCAGCAAGCGCTTCGCTCTCTTTGCCCTGGCTACGCAAGACATTTGCTCGCAATAGATAGAGCTCGATCCATGCGGGTTGCTGCTTGATTGCCGCTGCCGCATCGCGAAGGGCAGCCTCGTTATCACCTACCGCGCGAGCTGCCTTGGCGCGATAACCCAGCGCAAAGCCGCTCGACGGTTCAAGCTGCAAAGCCGAGGTGTACGCCGCGATAGCCTCGCGCCACGCTCCTTTTTGCTGCGCAATGAGGCCACGCGCGCGGAACACAACCACGTTCTTTGGGTTGATGGCAAAGGCGGCGTTCAGGTCGCTCGATGCGGCTTCCAGGTCTCCCTTCCAAGCACGAGCCATACCTCGAGCTGCCAGCACCATGGCATTCTTGGGTTCAAGCGATAGAGCTTTGTCGTAATCCTTAATCGCATCATCGAGGCGTCTAATATCCAGCATCAGATTGCCTCTATCGAGGTAGTGGGACGCGGCGTCAGGATTGGCCGCCACGTCGGCATCCGCTTTCGCAATGCGGTCTGCGATTGCTTTGCTTTTATCACCCAGTACAGCGTAGGCTGCGGCTCGCTGAGTCAGCGCGTAACCATTGCCGGGCTCCCGCTGAAGGGCCTTTGTGTAGGCATCGATTGCACTCTTCGGACGATGCTCGACGTCAGCCAACATGCCCCGGCCGATGAAGATTTGCACATAGGTTGGGTCGAGCGACTCCGCCTTGTCGAAATCAGCGCGTGCGCCAGATAAGTCGCCTTCCTGAACCCTTGTAATGCCGCGATTTGACCAGGCCCATACGTCAGTCGGGTCGAGTTCAATGGCCTTACTGTAATCCGCCAAGGCCTCCTTCCGCATGCCCTGATCGATGAAAAGACTGGCTCGCCTGCCATATTCAAACGCATTAGACGGTGTGTTTGCGCGGGCGGCCGCGATTTCTGTTTCCGAGGCTGTATAGCCAAGCGGCTTGCGTAGATTGGCAGGATGATCCGCGAGCGTACGTAGGGCCGCTTGTGCTGTTGGCGCGTCCTTGGCCGGGAATTCAGACGTGACGCTGCGCTCCGTCTTCTCGATCGTGAAAACATCGTCCTTGATCGTAGCGTGCCTGCGGTACTGTATCCCTGCGGTGGTCTGGTCTACCTCGAGCCCTGTGCCTACTTTGAAGTCGCCGCGTCCTTTCGGCAGGACGATGGCCTCGATCATGCGAGTGAAGGTTGGATATGGAACAGCAAATGGTGCGTCTCGGTCTGGACCTGGATCACGACTGAAATCGGCGCGGTACCCAACACTTGTGCCGTCGGTCTGATAGAAGTCGCCTGACCAATCCATCTTGGCGGTGCCTTCCATTATCAGGTGCTGCTCACCGGTCTTCGGGTCGAACACGGCACTTGTAGTTTTCACGTCGATAAAGTCGTACTGATTTTTCCAATAATTCCTAAGCGCTCGATCGCGTGCCTCTCCGACGAGATTTGCCAGAGCAACGCTGGTCCCGATGGCATCGTCTCCACGCAAGATGGTCTCGATTTTCATTGGCGCGGGCGCGGAGATGCCTGCACTGGCGTCGATCCGAATGGAAGTGTCCTGTGTCGGCATTGCCGGCGGCGCAGGGATCATCCGGACGAGTGCCGCGCTCCTGGTAACGAGTGGAAGACCCCAACCGAAATTGGGCGTGGTCAGCCTGTCGAGGCTTGTGTCGCCCGTCCTGGTACCATCTAGCCAGTAGGTGCGTCCGGCCACGGATGCTCGGACCAGCACATGATTGAACAGCCCCACCATGGGCAAGCGCGCATCCAGGCCGTCGCCGAAAGTCGTGCTGACCGCGACCGGTTCCGCCTCGATTCCCATGGCGTGAAGAAGCGCGAGGAGAAGAACCGTCTTGCCCTTGCAGTCGCCGTATCGGCGGGACCAGGTAGTCTCTGCATCGGCGGGAACATAGCCGCCCGCTCCCATCGCGAGCGCGACGTAACGCACCCTATCCTGGACGAGTGCGAGCGCTGCCTCGATCCGGACCTTGGGGTCGGACGAGAGGCCCTGTATGTGGTCCAGTTCCGACCTCAACGGGCCTTCTGCCGAGATCACGGCAGCCTTCTCATAGAGCGGCGCCATGAGCGCCCCCAGATCGGCCCAAGAGGCATAATCGGTGACTTCAACAACGCGCTCGATGCGGTAACGAGGCGGTGCCCCCTTTGGAGGAATGATCGGCTCCACGTTATCGAGCGAGAGTTCGACGGAGAACGTGTCGCCTATCTTCGTCTGCTTCAACGCGGGCAGGGAGACCGTCTGACGGAGGCGCACTGGCAGGCTGGTGGGCCACAGCATACGGAGATGCGCCCGCCCGATTGGAAAGCTGTTCCAGGCTCCCGAGATCTGCTCGACGTGCCCCTTTAGCGTCGGGTCGCTCGATGAAACTGACGCTGCGATCTCAAGCATGTCGCCAACCTGCAAGCCCTCGGGCTGGATATTGGCAGTGAGGACGCCATCTAATGTCGCACTCTCCAGGTTCTGCTCACGTCTGAGAACCGTAAACGTCTGACCCGATTTGAGCACGTCGATGGTCTGGTCGCCGCGGCGGATCAAAAGTTTGTGGACCGTAAGTACGTCGGTCTCGGGTCGCCACGGCAGCGAGATGTTCCCCGCGGCTAGGCCCTGCGGGGTCTGAATCTTTAGCGATGTTTCGGAGTAGACGGTCTGCCGTCCGGGCTCCAGCGCGACCTGCTGATCAGATAGGAGGATGCGGATCGGCGCTTCGTCGGCCTTCGCGAGTACGGCGGGCGGAGTAACGGGCTTCACCCATGCCGGTGCTGGGCCGATAACGGGCCGATCCGCAGCGTACGCTACCTTTGTGAGCGCACTCGTAGCGACGAGCGCAGTGAGAAAAGCTTTCATGTACCCCAACCTCTTGGTTGGAGCACTATAGCGTGCCGAAGACCTAATTCCACTGCAGATGAAGGGGGAAGACCGGGTGAGAAACAACTGCATCTAGCAAAAGCCGTCTTTCGCAGTGTCTATCGTAAACGACTGCTAAGTCTCAGAATGCGGCAATGGGCTGTGGAGGCAGTCGACCAAAACGCGCCGTTTCGGTGCGACCGCCCGAATGTCAGCTGACACCATTCAGAGCAAACGTTCACGCTTACCAAAGCCCTCACCCATTCATCGCCTGTGGGCCTGTCAGCGATCTGCGCCTTGCTCCAGCCGTTTCCTGGCTATGCAATTTTGCCGAAATGCCTTAGTGAGCGTGAGGAATGGGGGGTGGGCAATGATCTGGGCGCGCAAATGGCAATGGCTGACCGCGCAGTTGATCGCGGTCGGTGTGTTAACGACGCCGACCCAGGCTTCTCCGGTTACGAACACACCCGTCACACCCAGTTTTACCTGTGCGGTCACCAGCACGGGCGTTGAGCAGGTGATCTGCACCACGCCTGATCTGGCAGCCGCCGACCGCACGATGGCCACGCTTTACGCGCTGGATCGGGTGAGCGCCTTCGGATCCGGCGCCTCCGACGAACTGGCCGCCCAGCGCGAGGCCCTGAAACAGATGCGTGGCTGCGCGAAGCCCCCGGCGGGCGACACGGTGGCTGAATGCTTGCGGATCGAATATGCCCGGCGGAACAATAGCCTGGCGCTGGCCGCGCTGATGCTGTCGCCGGACGTGGCGCTGCCCGTGCTCCGCCGCACCGATCCCGCGTTCGCGCCAGTGCTGGAGGCAGTGGCGCTC
>Ga0207806_1000201_pt1 | contig 16131 bp, 14 predicted proteins | sample LuqExpMetageno72_FD_187829 | JGI IMG/M metagenome (GOLD analysis project Ga0207806, IMG submission 187829) | Tropical forest soil microbial communities from Luquillo Experimental Forest, Puerto Rico - Sample 72 (SPAdes) | ecosystem: Environmental > Terrestrial > Soil > Tropical forest ...
GGCATTGGCGCTGGGCGCTGCGGGCTGTGCCGGCCTGGCCTGGGCCCAGGGGCGCGATCCGGCCTATGCGGCGGCGCGCGCGGCGGGCAAGGTGGGCGAGCTGACCAGCGGCTATCTGGGGGTGGTGGGCGCGCCCACGCCTGATCTGCGCCGCATGGTGGAAGATATCAACATCCGCCGCAAGGCCGTCTATGCCGAGAAGGCGCAGGCCCAGCATGCCACGCTGGAGGAATATGCCTTCACCTCGGGCTGCGTGCTGATTGCCAGCACCCAGCCGGGCGAGAAATATCAGGCGCCCGATGGCAGCTGGCAGACGCGCGGCGCCGGCGCGCCCCAGCGCGATTCGCGCTGCCCTTGATAGCGCGCGATTCGCGCGGCCCTTGATTCAGGCCGGCGTTTCCACCAGCTCGGCAATTTCGAAGGCAAAGCTTTTCCAGCCGCGCATCCGTGCAGCCTCTGCCGCTGGCGCCCGCTTGCGGCGCGCTTCGGCCAGTGATCGGCAATGGCCCCAGAACACTTCGGTCTTGCCGTTTTCCAGCTCGGCCACGATCCGCCAGTAATGGGTGAAGCGCTCGCTCGTCGGGCCGATGGTTTTGACATAGCCGTCGGGCATGGTGGCGGTGAGGTAGCGGCGCGGTTTCGACATGGTCGCCCCTCATCGCCCGGTTGCCGCTGCCGCGCAACGTATCGTGTGGTTGCCGCTGCCGCGCAACGGCGCTAGTCCGCCGCCATGGCCAAAACCATCGCCTTTCTCGCCTGCGCCGACACCCTGCCCGGCGCCCCCCACCGCCGCCCCGATGCCTTCGAGCACGACCATCAGGTGGCCGCCCTGCGCGCGGGGCTGGCCGGCAGCGGCACGCGGCTGCTGGAGATCGACTGGCGCGCGCCGCTGGACGAGATCTGCGCCTGCGATCTGGCGCTGGTCGGCACGCCCTGGGATTATACCGAGGACAAGGCGGCGTTCCTCGCCCGGCTGGAAGCGATTGCGGCGGCCGGCGTGCCCTTGTGGAACCCGCTGCCCATGCTGCGCTGGAATGCCGACAAGCTGTATCTGGCCGAGCTGGAAGCGCTGGGCGCGCCCTCCATCCCCACCCTGTGGCACGAGGCGGCGGGGCCGGCCGAGCTGGCCGCCGCCTTTACCCATTTCGGCGGCGAATGGCTGGTGGCCAAGCGGCGGGTGGGGGCGGGGGCTGTCGGCCAGGCGCTGCTGCGGCGGGGCAGCGAGGAGGCGCTGGGCTGGCGGGCCGATCAGCCGGTGATGATCCAGCCTTTCCTGCCGGCGATCCGCGCCGAGGGCGAGCTGAGCTTCATCTTCGTCGATGGCGCGCTCAGCCATGCGCTGGTGAAGCGGGCGCAGCCGGGCGATTATCGCATCCAGGCGGCCTATGGCGGGCGCGAGACAGCGCTGCACCCGGCCCCTGCCGACCGCGCTGCGGCCGAAGCGGTGCTGGCGCTGCTGCCCTTTGCCGCGCCGCCGCTCTATGCCCGCATCGACATGCTGCGCCTGCCCACCGGCGCGCTGGCGCTGATCGAGGCGGAACTGATCGAGCCCTATCTCTATCCGCTGCAAGGGCCCCATTTCGGCCGGCGCATGGCCCAGGCGCTGTTGCGCCGGCTCTAGGCAGGGCTGGGCCAAAGGGCGCGCAAGGCCGCCTTTGCGCCGGGCAAAAAAATGTTCCTTCATTAACTCTACATATCTCATAGGGATTAAGTGGATTTAATAAGGGGGTTTGCATGTCCAGTTTTCCGTTCCACGCCGCGCGGGCGCATCGCACCGGGCGGCGCGGTTCCCGCCTGCTGCTGGGCGCCGGCCTGCTGGCGCTGACAGCGGCCGGCGCGCCGGCATGGGCGCATGAGGGCGATGCCGCCACTGCTGCCAATGCCGCCAATGCGCTGGAAGCCGCCGCGCCGCAGCTTCAGCCCGAAACCGATCCGGCCGAGACGATCGTGGTCACCGGCAGCCATGCCGAAGGGCGCGCGGCCGAAAAGAGCCTAGTGCCGATTTCCGTGGCCAGCGCGCAGGATCTGGCCCGCTCTGGCCGGCAGAACCTGCGCGATGCGCTGGCCGAGGTGTTGCCCAGCTTTCAGGTGCAGGCGGGCGGCTATCAGGGCCAGCAGGGGGCGGGCGTGCGCGGGGCGCGGCTGCGCGGGCTGGATGCGAAAGACACGCTGGTGCTGGTCAATGGCGTGCGCCGCCACACCTCCTCGCTGCTGGTGGGCGGCGCCTCGCCCACCGATCTCGACCTGATCCCGGCCAATGCCATCGAGCGGATCGAGGTGCTGGGCGATGGCGCGGCCTCGCTCTATGGTTCTGACGCGATTGCCGGGGTGATCAACATCATCCTCAAGAAAACCGCGGTCACCGGCGGCGGCTTCAGCGTCTATTATGGCCAGTATGGGCAGAGCGTGGGCGATATCGCCCATATGTATGGCCGCACCAAGAACGTGCAGTTCCACCAGGGCTGGGCGCTGGGCGATCGCGGCGGCTTCTTCAACATCAGCGCCAATGTGCAGCTGCAGAACGGCACCAACACCTATCCCGGCTACAAGGCGGCCAATCTGGCCAGCAAGACGACGCTGCTCTACCCCACACTGGCCGATGGTTCGCTCGACCCGCGCGAGACCAGCGAGAGCCGCTATCGCCAGTGGCTGGGCCAGCCTTCCTCGAAGACCTATTCCTTTGCCTATAACACCGAAGTGCCGCTGGGCGATCTCACCTTCTTCAGCAATGGCACCTATGCCTGGCGCTATTCCTCGGGGCCGGGCTATTTCCGCACCGCCTCCAACCAGACGCTGAGCGCCAGCACCACGCCCAGCCCGCAGGATCCCTTCGCCAACGCGCCCTACACCAGCGGCACCCAGGTGTTCCCCGATGGCTATCTGCCCACGTTCGACGATCAGGAAAGCGATTTTCAGGCAGTCGCCGGCCTGAAGGGCGTGGCCGCCGGCTGGGACTGGAGCCTCAGCAGCGGCTATGGCAGCGACCATGCCGATATCTACACCAGGAACAGCATCAACGTTTCGGCCGGCCCGCAATATTGGGGCCAGCGCAACTTCTATGATGGCTCGCAGACCGACGGCCAGCTGCTGACCACGCTGGCGGTATCGCGCAAGTTTGCCGCCGGCCTGTTCCAGCGCCCGCTCACCGTCTCGGCCGGCATCGAGCACCGCTACGACAGCTTCACCAAGCGCGCCGGCGAATGGCTGTCCTATTACGCCGGCACATGGGTGTGGCCGTCGGGCACCGGCAATGCCGGCACTCACCCCAATCTGGGCGCGCAGGGCATGTCGGGCAACACGCCCGCCTCGGCCGGCGCGTGGAGCCGCAACAACATCGCCGCCTATATCGAGCTGAACCAGCAGCTGACCGACAAATGGTCGGTCGATCTCTCCGGGCGCTATGAATATTTCACCGATTTCGGCAGCGCGCCCTCGGGCCAGATCTCCACGCGCTATGAATTGACGCCCAAATTCGCCATTCGCGGCACTTTCGGCAACGGCTTTTCCGCCCCCACCCTGCTGCAGGAACACAATTCCACCCAGGCCGGCTCCTATTCGGTGGACAGCAACGCCCAAAGCAGCACCTATGGCCAGTATATCCAGCAATATACGGTGACGACCAACGCCTATCAGGCCACCGGCCAGGCGATTGGCGTGCAGGCGCTGAAGCCGGAGCACAGCATCAACGCCAGCCTTGGCTTTGTTGCCCGGCCCTTTGCCCGCACGGTGCTGACGGTGGATGGCTATCTGATCGACATCACCAACCGCATCGTCACCGCCACGGCCTCGGTCACCTCGGGCACCGCGCTGTATAACCTGTTGACATCGCAGGGGGTCTACAACGTCACCAGCGTCTCCTTCAACATCAACGGGGCGCACACCTTCACCAAGGGCTTCGACCTGAAGCTGGAGCATACCGATCCCATCGGCCGGCTGGGCACCCTGCACTGGACGCTGGCGAGCAACGAGAACATCACCTCGGTCAAGAGCTTCTCGGCGCTGCCGGCGATCATCGGTTCGGCCAGCGCCGGCACGCTGCGCACGCTGGCCGGCCAGTTCACCAGCTATTATCCCAAGAACATCAGCTCGGTGGCGCTGCGCTGGGAATATGGCCGGCTGAACCTGTGGGCCAAGGAAACCTATTGGGGCTCCACCACCTATCTGGGCAGCACCGCGGCCACCGACCAGCACCAGGCGCCCGCCTTCACTACCGATGCCAGTGCCAGCTATGCCCTGCGCAGCGGCATCCGCTTCACCATCGGCGGCACCAACGTGTTCAACAAGCGGCCCGACCGGCTCTCCGCCAGCGCGCAGGCGTTGCAGTTTATCTCGGCCACTGCCGTCTCGCCGTATAATTCCTATGCCGCTTTCGGGCAGGATGGCGGCTATTACTACGGGCGGCTGGATTTCAACTGGTAAGCCCGTTCCAGCCAGAATCCGGTGCCATCAGAGGTCCGCAGCGCTAGCTGCGGGCCTTGCCCGCGCCAGCAATTCGCCCAGGATCATGCGCAGGTCGTCGCTGTCGATGTCGAGCGGCTCGCCGTAATCGGCCAGCACCGCATCGAAATCGGCCGGCGACAGGGCCAGCGGCGCGGGCGGCAGGTGCGGATGGACCGGCGCATGGGCGCGGTGCGGATAGGAGCGGCCGGTGGCGTTGTTGTAGGCCAGCGCCGCCAGCGTCAGCACCAGCGTGTTGATCGCCACCGGCACTGCCACAAAGCCATAGCCCAGCGCTGCCACCTGCGGCCCGCCCAGCACGGCGGTGAGCGCCACCGCGCCGCTGGGCGGATGCACGCAGCGCAGCACCGTCATCGCCGCCAGCGCCAGTGCCACCGCCACTGCCGCGGCAAGGCCCGGCGCGGCGATGGTGTGAGCGGCGGCCACGCCAATGATCCCTGCCACCAGATTGCCGCCGATGATCGACCAGGGCTGCGCCAGCGGGCTGGCCGGCACGCCGAACAACAGCACCGCCGATGCCCCCATCGGCGCGATCAGCAGCGGCAGGGCGCCATGCCCGCCAGCGAGCAGCGTGCTCACCAGCGCTGTCAGCGCGATGCCCAGGCCCGCGCCGGCCGCGGCCCGCGCCGTCTCGCGCAGGCCCGCCGGCGGGCTGTGGGGCAGGAAGGCCGCAAGGGCCGGAAAGCGCAACATCCGCCGATCTGCCGCAAGGGCCCCCGCCGGATCAGGCAAGGGCTTCTGCCGGGCCGAAGAATTCGAAATGGCGGCGCCCTTCGGCCACGCCCAGCTCGGCCAGCGCGCGGTTGACGAAGGCCATGAACGGCTTGGGGCCCAGCACATAGGCATCGCCTTCCACCGGCACCCAGGCGCTCAGCTGGGCGAGGCTGGGCCGCCCTGCCGGCGCGCCCGTGGCCGCGCCTTCTTCCAGCACCACATGGGCGGTAAAGCCCGGGTGCTGGCGCGCCCATTGCGCCAGCGTGGCGCCAAAGGCCTGCACCTGCGGGTTGCGGGCATAGTGGATGAACACCAGATCGCGCCCCTGCGCCAGCGCGCTTTCGGCCATCGCCAGCGTGGGGGTGATGCCCACCCCGCCGCTGATCAGCGCCACAGGGCCGCTGCCCGGGCGCAGCACGAAGGCGCCGGCGGGCGGGAAGACATCGAGCTCGTCGCCTTCTGCCAGCACATCGTGCAGATGGGTGGAGACGACACCGCCCGGCTCGCGCTTGACGCTGATGCGCAGATCGCGCCCGTTGGCCGCTTGCGAGAGCGAATAGTTGCGGCGCACTTCCTGCCCGTCGATGGTGAGGCGCAGGCCCAGATATTGCCCCGGCTGATGCGCCACCACCGGCCCGCCATCGGCCGGCACCAGATGGAAGGAAGTGATCTCCGCGCTTTCGGGCACCTTGGCGGCAATGCGGAAGCGGCGGGTGCCGCGCCAGCCGCCGGGGGCGGCGGCCAGGCGATCATATTCGGCGCCCTCGGCCCCGATCAGTATATCGGCCAGCTGGCCATAGGCCGCGCCCCAGGCGGCGATCACCGCATCGGTGGCGATCTCTGCGCCCAGCACCTCGCGGATGGCCCGCAGCAGGCAGCCGCCGACGATCGGATAATGCTCCGGCAGGATCTGCAGCGCCACATGCTTCTGGATGATCTGCGCCGGCAGGGCGCCCAGCGCGCCCAGATCGTCGATATGGCGGGCATATTGCAGCACGGCATTGGCCAGCGCGCGCGGCTGGGTGCCGCTGGCCTGATGCGCCTGGTTGAACAGCGGGCGCACTTCGGGGTGTTCGGCCAGCATCATGCGGTAGAAATGCGTGGTCAGCGCTTCGCCGCCGGTTTCCAGCAGCGGCACAGTGGCCTTGACGATGGCGGTCTGTTCGGCGGTGAGCATGGGCAGATCCTTTGGGCAGGGGCGTTGAGGGGCGACTCTTAAAGATGCATTTGATGTGCGGAATATCGTCATGCGATATAACATGCAACCAAAATGAATCTTTAGGCGCACCGAAAAAACGCCCGCCCCGGCAGGGCCCGGCCGCTGCCTTGCAGGGGCCATCAGATGGGGAGGTTGGCCTCGGGCAGCGGCGTGGCCTTGCCGCCCAGCCGCTGCGCGAAGGCGGCGGCGAAGAAGGGCACCATCTCCTCCAAAATGGCCTCCAGCTCGGCCGAGCGGCACAACCCCTGCGACTGGCGATCGACCATGCCCGCCTCGACCAGCACATGCAGGATGGTGGAATTGAGGAAATACATGCCCCAATGCAGGCTGCGCAGCGCCGCATCGGGATAGATGCGCCGCAGCTCGCCCACGAATTCCGCGTTGACCGGATCGTAGACCTCGATCATCGGTTTCAGGAATTCCTCATATTGCCGGCTGTTCATCGCCAGCCCCAGCAGCCGGGCATAGTTCTTCCAGCCCGGCCCGCCATGCACCGAAAGGCTGATCATCGGGCCGATATAGGCCCTGACGAAAGCCTCTGCGCCGATCGGCGCGCCGGCGGCCTGCTGGCGGGCGGTTTCCAGCTGGGCGCGCATGCTGGCCACATGATCGTGGATGCGCCGGGCGATCACCTGCTTGAACAGATCTTCCTTGGTGCCGAAATGGTGGGTGATCAGGCTGACCGGCACGCCGGCGATCGCGGCCACGTCGCGCAGGGGGGTGGCGGCATAGCCGCGCTCGGCAAACAGGCTTTCGGCCGCGTCGAGAATGCGCTGGCGCACGCCTTCCGGGTCCAGTCGGGTTTTGCGGATCGGTGGCGCCATCCTTGCCCCCTTACCATGGCCAGCAAGCGGAACAAGCCCGCCGCCAGCCATGCCTGCAGCATGCCTGCCTGGCCCTCTTGCATGGGCTTGCGGGCGCGGTATAGTACAAGTGTTCAATCAGTCGGACGGGTGTACAATAACCTGCACCACGTCCGCACACCGGGGAGAGACGTGATGTCCACTGATGCCGCTGCGCTGCGCCCTGCCTATCCGCTGGCGCCGCCGGGCCCGCCCGTGCGCCTGCGCCACGATCCGATCACCGGCGAGCGCTACTATTCCCCCGCCTTCGCCCGCGCCGAATGGGAGCATATGTGGACGCGCATCTGGCATATCGGCGGGCTGATGGCCGAGCTGGAAGAGCCGGGCGATTATGTCGTGCATGATTTCCTGCGCGAATCGGTGATCATCGTTCGCCAGCCGGATGGCGCGATCAAGGCCTTCCACAACGCCTGCCGCCACCGCGGCAACCAGCTGGTGCAGGGCCAGGCCGGATCGGTGCCGCATGGCTTTGCCTGCCCCTATCATGGCTGGCGCTATGGGCTGGATGGCCTGGTGCGCCAGGCCCAGGATCCGGAGAATTTCGCGCGCGGCAATCCTTGCGGCAAGGTGGGGCTGAAGGAAATTCCTTGCGCCAGCTGGGGCGGCTTTGCCTGGTACAGCATGGATCCGGCCGCCCCCGCGCTGGCCGATTATCTGGCGCCGATCCCCGCCCTGCTGGCCAGCCGCGGCATCGAGCAGATGACCCGCGTGCTGTGGACCACCACCCGGGTGAACACCAACTGGAAGTTCGCCCCCGACAATTTCAACGAGAGCTATCACCTGCCCACCGTCCATCCGCAGATGCAGCAGATCGTCGACGAGGATTACCGCAACACCGTTTTCGAGATGCATCCGGCCGGCCACAACCGGATGATCGAGCAGGGCCAGCCCTCGCTGCGCGCCACCCATCCCAACGAGGTGGAACCGGCCTGGGAAGACATGCTGCGCGCATGGGATCTGGATCCGGCCGATTTCGCCGGCCGCTCGCGCGATGGCCGGCTGGCCCTGCAGCGCCAGAAGCGCCGGCTGGGCCCGGCGCGCGGCCATGCCCATTTCGCCAGCCTGCATGACGACGAGCTGACCGATTATTTCCACCACACGCTGTTTCCCAATGTGACGCTGACGGCCACCTGCGATGGCCTGCACCTCTATCGCACCGAGCCTGATCCGCGCGATCCGGAATGGTGCACCTTCGATTACTGGTATTTCGTGCCGCCAGTGGCCGGCCGCCACGAAGTGCAGACGATCTTCGGTGCGCGCCCCTTTGCCCCGGCCGCCCACGAAACCTTCACCTATGGCCAGGGCGCCGGCAGCGCGCATCCGCTGGGCAATTTCCTCGATCAGGATCTGGCCGTGGCGGTCAGCCAGCAGAACGGCTTTCACTCGCGCGGCTATCAGGATGCCTATCTCAGCGATCAGGAAGACCGCATCCGCCGCTTTCACGAAGTGCTGAACGACTATCTCGAAGGCCGCCGTTGAGGCGCCACCGGCAGGGAGACCCGCGATGGGCAAATTCAGTTTTGTCTGCCTGGTGAATGCGGCAGACGGCCAGGATGCGGCCTTCAGCGCCTGGCACACGCAGGAGCATCTGCCGGCCATGGTGCGCCATGGCGGCTTTGTCCGGGCCAAGCGGATGCGCCTGGTGCAGCCGCTGGACACGCAGCAGGACAGCTACCGCTATCTGATCCTTTACGAAGGCGAAGTGCCCGATACCGCCCAGGCGCTCGATGCGCTGAACCGGGCGATCGCCGCAGGGCAGATCACCTTCTCCGACACGCTCGCCCCGCAATCCTGGGCGGCGGTCTACGAGGAGATCGCCGGCGCCTGCTATCCCGCCCCCTTTTGACCGGCACCATACCCACACCATAACAAAGAGGAGAGAAGGCCATGCACAGTCTGGAACAGCGGATCAGGGAACTGGAAGACCGCGCCGAGCTGGAAAGGGTGCTGCTGCAATATTACACCGCCGTCGACACGCTGGCGGACATGGACGGGCTGCTGGCCTGCTTCACTCCCGATGCGCTGTTCGATGTCGCGGATCTGGGGCTGGAGGTCTATCGCGGGCATGGCGCCATCCGCGCCTTCTTCCAGGGCGTGTTTGCCGACACCCGCTATCACTGCCACCATGTCACCAATTTCCACATCAACCATCTGGCCGGCGATGAGGCCAAGGCGCGCGGCTATGTGATCGGCAAGGCCGAGGGGCGCGGCGGCGCCAGCGTGTTTGTCCACTGCTGCTACGACATCACCTATGTCCGCACCGCGCAGGGCTGGAAAATCAGCGTGTTCGACGAGGATTCGCTGGTGCCGATGGGCGATGAGGTGAGCGTGTTGCACGGCCGCCGCTGACCGGCCAGATGGCGCGCCGCCGCCTGCGGGGCGGGTTGCGGCGCGCCATTCAGCCGATATGTGCCAAAAGGCCGGTGAGCAGCGGGCGCAGGCGGCGGATTTCCTCGCGATGGGTGGCGCTCAGATCGCGCAGAACGGTCTCGGCCTCCGGCGTGAGGGACAGCACGGATTGGCGCCTGTCGGTGGGCGAGGGCGCGCGCCGCAAGAGCCCCAGTCCCTCCAGCCGCTCGACCAGCCCGCTGGCGCTGTGGGGCTTGAGGATCAGCCGCTCGGCGACATAGCCGATGGTGGCGCGGGCCTCGGGCGCCGCGCGGATCGCCAGCAGGGCCTGGTGCTGCTGCGGGGTGAGGCCGCAGGCCGCCGCCTTGCCCTCGCTGAAGGCCAGAAAACTGCGCAGCGCAAAGCGGAAAGCGGCCAGCACGGCGTAATCGGCATCGGTCAGGTCGGCCTCGCTGTCGGGCATCGGGTGCAGGCTCCGTTGATTTATGTCGTAATACGATATATTGACGCGTAAGTGATCACCCTCGGAGCGAACATGACCTTTGTCCATCCCCCGGCATCTCCTGCGCGCCTGCGCGATCATTCGGCCGATGGGCGCATGCTGCTGCTGGCGCTGGCGGCGGTGCCGGTGGGGGCGGGGGGCGCGGCCGGGGCATGGGCGCTGCTGGGGCTGATAGCCCTGGCCACCAACCTGTTCTGGCATGCCCGCCTTGCCACCCTGCCGGCGGCGATGATGGCGCCGCTGCCGCTGCTGGTGGCGCTGCCGGTGCTGGGCAGCGTGATTGTCGGGCTGATGGCGCGCTTTGGCTCGGAGAAGATCCGCGGCCATGGCATACCCGAGGCGATCGAGGCGATCCTCTATGGCGAAAGCCGGCTGTCGCTGAAGGTGGCGATCCTCAAGCCCTTGTCCTCGGCGATCTCGATCGGCAGCGGCGGCCCGTTCGGCGCCGAGGGCCCGATTATCATGACCGGCGGCGCGATCGGCTCGCTGTTCGCGCAAGGTTTCCACCTCAGCGCGGCCGAGCGCAAGACCCTGCTGGTGGCCGGCGCGGCCGCCGGCATGACGGCGATCTTCGGCACGCCGCTGGCCGCGGTACTGCTGGCCGTGGAGGTGCTGCTGTTCGAATGGAAGCCGCGCAGCTTCGTGCCGGTGGTGATCGCCGTGCTGGTGGCCAGTGCCTTGCGGCCGGGGTGGATTGGCGCCGGGCCGATGTTTCCGGCAGCGCTGGGCGTGCCGGCGGGGGCCTGGCCGCTGGCCGCGGCGCTGGGGCTGGGGGCGCTGGCGGGCCTGCTGGCCGGGCTGCTGTCGGCGCTGCTCTACCGGATCGAGGATGGTTTCCACCGCCTGCCCGTGCACTGGATGTGGTGGCCGGCGCTGGGCGGGCTGGCAGTGGGGCTGGGGGCGCTGGTGGAGCCGCGCGTGCTGGGGGCGGGCTATGGCAATATCCAGGCGCTGCTCGATGGCGGGATGACGGCGCGCGCCACGGCGCTGCTGCTGGTGATGAAGGCGGCGGTGTGGCTGGTGGCGCTGGGATCGGGCACGTCGGGCGGCGTGCTGGCGCCTTTGCTGATGCTGGGCGGCGCGCTGGGGGCGCTGGTGGGGCTGCTGCTGCCGGGCGGCGCCGGGGTGTGGGCGATGCTGGGCATGGCCGGCATCATGAGCGGGGCCATGCGCGCGCCGCTGACCGGCGCGCTGTTCGCCGCCGAGCTGACCGGCCATCTGGAAGCCCTGCCGCTGACGCTGGCGGCCGCGGCCGGCGCCCATGCGGTGAGCGTGCTGCTGATGCGCCGCTCGATCCTTACCGAGAAGATCGCCCGGCGCGGGCGGCATATCCTGCAGGAATACACGGTCGATCCGCTGGACCTGATCCAGGCCGGGGCGATCATGACACCCGACCCGCAGACCCTGCCCGGCACCATGCCGATGGCCGAGGCGGCCGCGTTTCTGGCCGGGCCGGCGGGCCATCGCAGCTATCCGGTGGTGGATGCGGCAGGGCGCCTGCTGGGGCTGGTCTCCCGCGGGGATGCGCTGGCGCTGGGCCCCGGCGGCGCAGAGCCCGGCGCCACGCTCGCCGACAGGCTGTCCGATGCCTCGCAGCCCTGCGCCACGCCGGAAACCCCGGCGGCGGCCATCGCCGATCTCATCCTGGAAAGCGGCATCGGGCGGATCCCGGTGGTGGCGCCAGGCAGCGGGCAGGTGATCGGCATCGTCACCCGCCACGATCTGCTCAAAGTGCGCCATCGTGTCCGCGCCGAGGAACACCGGCCCCCGCGCCCCGGCCGCAGCAGCCATCGCGCCGCGCATCTTGCGGCGCATTAGGGGCAGGAGAAGGCGCCCTGCCGCGATGGCCGGATCAGCGCATTGCCTCTGGCGATGGGCTGGCCTACCGCAAGCAGGGCAGAAACCGCACAACCGGAGGCCTCATGCCCACGATCAGGGATTTTCATGCCCATATCTATTTCGACCCCGATCAGGCCGGGGTTGCAGGGGCGCTGGGGCAGGCGATCATCGCCGCTTTTCCCGAAACGCGGATGGGGCGCGTTCATCTGCAGCCGGTGGGGCCGCATCCGCGCGGCAGCTGCCAGATCACCGTGCCGGTTGCTTCTTTTGCGCCGGTGACGATGTGGCTGCTGGGCCATCGCGGCGCGCTCACCATCTTCATGCACGCCAATACGGGCGATGATCTGGCCGATCACACGGCCCACGTCCTCTGGCTGGGGCCGAGTGAGGCGCTGGATCTGTCGCGCTTCTAGGCCCTGCCCGGCTGGCCGCAAGGGCTGGATCTGCGTGCCCCCCTCCAAATGGTTAGCTGCGGCAACGGCGCTGCCGGCTATTCGTGAATAATACGCCTGCACCAAAACAGACAGGCAGGACGAGGAGAGCACGAATGCCGGATTCGCCACTGCGCAAGGCAGGCTGGCTTGGCCTGGCGGCTGCCATGATGCTGGCCGGGGCCATGCCTGGCACGCCTGGCGCCGCGCTGGCCCAGGACACGCATGATGGTGCCTGGATGCACAGTTCAGCGCCGCCCGCCGATGCCTATCGCGATCCCGGCGCCCGGCTGGATGCGGCCGTGCAGGCCAAGGGCAAGGAGGTCTACCAGACCATCTGTTCAGGCTGCCACGAACAGGGCCTCAACCGCGCGCCGCAGAAATACATCATTGCGCAGCTCACGCCCGAGGCGGTCTATCACGCCTTGACCGCAGGGGTGATGCAGCCGATGGCCGCCTCGCTTGATGATGGGCAGAAGCGGGCCGTGGCCCAATATGTCACCCATCAGGCGCTGGGCACGCATACCGCCCCGCCCCCGCGCATGTGTGCCCCAAAGGCCAACTGGTTCGACGACCGCGCGCCGCCGGCCTTTGCCGGCTGGGGGCTGGATCTGGCCAACACGCATCGCGAGGCCGATGAGCTGGCCGGGATCGACCGCGCGAATGTGGGCAAGCTGCATCTCAAATGGGCCATCGGCTTTCCCGGTGCCCTGCGCGCCCGCTCGCAGCCGGCGATTGCCGGCGGGGCGATCTTTGTCGGCAGCCATGATGGCTCTGTCTATGCGCTGGATGCCGAAACGGGCTGCGCGCGCTGGATCTTCCACGCCCGCGGCGAAGTGCGCACGGCGCCCGTGGTGGCGCCGTGGACGCCGGGCGGGCACGGCGCCCATCCGCTGGTCTATTTTTCCGATCTGGTCGGCAATGTCTATGCGCTGGATGCCACCACCGGCACCAGGGTGTGGAGCCTGCACGCCGATGACCATCCCAGCACCACGCTGACCGCCACCCCGGCGCTCTATCGCGACACGCTCTACATCCCGGTCTCGTCGCTGGAGGAAGGGGCTGCTGCCAGCCCGGGCTATTCCTGCTGCACCTTCCGCGGATCGCTGCTGGCGGTGGATGCGCGCACCGGTGCCACTCGCTGGCGCACCTATTTCACCGACAAGCCCCAGCCGCGCGGCCTGAATGCCGATGGCGTGCAGGTCTTCGGCCCATCGGGGGTGGCGATCTGGAACACGCCGGCGATCGATCCGGCGCGCGGCCTGCTCTATCTCGACACCGGCGACAATTATTCCGATCCGGTGACGCCGATGAGCGATGCCATCGTGGCGATGGACCTTGGCACCGGGGCGATCCGCTGGTCGTATCAGGCGCGCGCGGGCGATGTGTGGAACGGATCGTGCGAGGACCGCGACACCGCCAATTGCCCCGCGCAAAAGGGCCCGGACTATGATTTTGGCGCCGGCGTGGTGCTGGCGCGCGGCGTTGGCGGGCATGATTATCTGCTGGCCGGGCAGAAATCCGGCACGGCCTATGCGCTGGATCCCGATACCGGCCGGCTGGTGTGGCAGGCGCAGATCGGCCGCGGCGGGGTAGTGGGCGGCATCCACTTCGGCATGGCCACCAGCAATGGCCTGCTCTACGTGCCGATCAGCGATGCGCCGGATGGCCGCACCTATGCCGAGCCGCCGCATCCGGGCCTGTTCGCGCTGGATGTGGCCACCGGGGCCCGGGTGTGGCAGGCGCCGGCACCGGCAGGCGTGTGCGGCGATCGGCCGCTGTGCCATCCGGGCTATTCGGCCGCGATCACCGCCACCTCGCAGCTGGTGCTGGCGGGCAGCAACGATGGCCATCTGCGCATCTTCGATGCCGCCAGCGGCGCGGTGCTGTGGGATGCCGATACCACCGGCCCTGTCGCCACCGTCAGCGGGCAGCCCGCCCATGGCGGCTCGATGAGCGGCGGCGCGGCGCCGATTGCCTGGCATGGCCTGCTGCTGGTGGAAACGGGCTATGGCTTTGCCGGCAAGATGCCGGGCAATGCCATGCTGGTCTACGGGGTCAGGTAAGCCGCAAGGGGCGGCGCGCACGGGCGCTCCGCCCCTTGGGCTCAGCACCTCAGGCCGCGGGTGTCAGGCCGGCCTTTTCCTGGCGGGTGGTGCGGCTTTGGCGGCCATCGATGCCCACCGGCACCTCGCCATGCACGGTGGCGCGGCGCAGGGTGCGGCGCTGCAGGCCGAAATCGGCAATCGCGCGGTGCTGCGTGCTGCGGTTGTCCCAGAAGGCCACATCGCCCGGCTGCCAGCGCCAGCGCACGGTGTTTTCCGGCCGGGTGATGTGATCCTGCAGCACATTGAGGATGCGGGCCGAATCCACCTCGTTCAGGCCCACGAAGCGGCGCACGAAATGCCCCAGCAGCAGGCTGCGCTGCCCCGACACCGGATGCACCCGCACCACCGGATGTTCGGTTTCATAGATCGTGCTGGCAAACACGCTCTTCTGGAACTTCTTGCGCTCGTTCAGCACCTCGCTGTCCTCATCGGTGCGGTGGTTGAGCACGGCGGCATAGTCGTAATCGTTCGAATGCACCGCCCAGAGGTTGTCGACCAGCTGGCGCAATGCTTCGGGCAGGCCATCGTAAGCGGTCTCGCCATTGGCCCAGAGCGTGTCGCCGCCGGCCTCGGGAATGGTCAGCGCCCGCAGGATCGAGGCCTTGGGATAGGCATCGACAAAGGTGACATCGGTGTGCCAGCTGGAGGCGGCATAGCCTTCCTTGCTGTCGAGTTCGAGCAGATACCGGCTGCCTTCCACCACCGGCACCGTCGGGTGCGCCACCGGATCGCCGAAGCGCGCCGTGAAGGCCTCGTGCTCGGCATCGGTCAGGTGGGCCTGATCGCGGAAGAACACCACCTTGTGGCGGATCAGCGCCGCCTCGATCGCGGCGATGGTCGCGTCATCCAGGTCGGCGCCCAGGCGGATGCCGTGGATGACAGCGCCAATGCGGCCGGCAACCGGGCGGATGTCGAGCGGCGAGGCGGGATCCTTGGCGTTGGGATAAGAGGCAACGACAGTGGCCATGGGAAAATCTCCTGTGTCCGTTTGGGTGTGAGAAGCCCGCAAGAGCCGTCTGGGGCAGAGCTGTCTGGCTGCGGGGCGGGGTGTGCAGGAGGGCAAGAACCCCTCGGCCTGGCGAAGTCGCCCCAGCTTGTGCACGCTTTGGCATCTGGCATCGTGGGGCAAGCCGCGCGGTGCATCAGCGGCCGGCGGTGTGGGCCTCCACACCTGTCGACAGGCATATCTCTACTGCTCAAGTAGGGTTAAGCCAAACAAGGCTTGATTGCCCCCGTCGAAGTTAATCTAGCGGTGCTGGCCGGCCCACCCGGCTTGACCCGTTCATTGTCTATTATAAAAGTAGACATATAACGCGCGAAGGCCCCAGCCCTGTGCGCATCGCAACAGGGTCTGTCTTTTCGCATGGCAATTGCTTCCCGCCTCGGCTTGCAGCGCTCGGCCGCCGCGCCCTTTCACCTGATGGCCAAGCCGTCGGGGCCGCAATGCAACCTTGATTGCACCTATTGTTTCTATCTGGAAAAAGAGGCGCTGTTTGCCGAGCGCAAACAGGCGCGCCGCATGTCGGCCGAGGCGCTGGAAGCCTATGTGCGCCAGACCATCGCCGCAACGCCGCGCCAGGCGCCGGTGCAGTTCACCTGGCAGGGCGGCGAGCCGGCGCTGCTGGGGATCGATTTCTACCGGCAGGCC
>Ga0207806_1000202_pt1 | contig 16117 bp, 15 predicted proteins | sample LuqExpMetageno72_FD_187829 | JGI IMG/M metagenome (GOLD analysis project Ga0207806, IMG submission 187829) | Tropical forest soil microbial communities from Luquillo Experimental Forest, Puerto Rico - Sample 72 (SPAdes) | ecosystem: Environmental > Terrestrial > Soil > Tropical forest ...
CTCGCGTGACCAGGCGGCCAGCTCGCCTTCGGCCAGGCGGGCGCCGGCGCGCAGCACCACGCAGGCCTTGCCCACCTCGCCCATGCGCGCATCCGGCACGCCCACCACCGCTGCCATGGCGATCGCCGGATGGGCCGAGAGCAGCTTTTCCACCTCTGCCGGATAGACATTGAAACCGCCGGAAATGAACATGTCCTTCAGCCGGTCGGTGATGTTGAGATAGCCTTTGGCATCGATCGTGCCGATATCGCCGGTGTGCAGCCAGCCATCGGCGTCCACTGCCTCGGCGCTGGCGGCCGGATCATCGAGATAGCCGCGCATCACGCCATAGCCGCGCACCCACAGTTCGCCGGGGGTGCCGGCGGGCTGGTCCTGCCCCTGCCCGTCGACGCAGCGCACCTCCAGCCCCGGCAGCGGATAGCCGCAGGTGTTGGCGATGGTGTCGTTGTCGTCGCCCTGGCGGGTCATGGCGATGCAGCCGCATTCGGTCATGCCATAGCCGTTGACGATGTTCTGCATGCCCAGTTCCACCCGCATGCGCTCCACCAGCGCCGGCGGCACCGGGGCGGCGCCTGTTACCGCCACCCGCAGCGAGGCAAAATCGCGCCGCGCGCCGCCCTCCAGCTCCTGCAGCAGCATCTGGTAGATGGTGGGCGGGCCGGGGATGAAACTGATGCGGTTCTGCTCGATCTGGCGCACGGTTTCGGCCACGTCAAACGTGGCCATCGGCAGGATCGTGGCGCCGCGCAGCAGGCAGGCCACCCAGCCCGCCTTGTAGCCGAAGGTGTGGAAGAAGGGGTTGACGATGAGATAGCGATCGCCCGCCCGCAGATCGACCCGCACGGCCCAATCACCAAAGATCTGCGTGACCTGCCGGTGCGCGGTGAGCGCACCCTTGGGCCGGCCGGTGGTGCCCGAGGTGAAGATGATATCGCTGATGTCATCGGGCGCCAGGGCGGCCAGCGCCACATCCACGGCCGGATCGCCCGCACCCTTGCCGCGCGCCAGAAAGGCCTCGAAGGCGCGGTCTGTGTGGATGGTTTCGGCCAGATCGGGCAGGTCCTCGCCGGCGATCAGCCGGGCATAGTCCTGCCCCAGGAAATCGGCCGGGGCAAACAGCAGGCGCACCTGCGCCCGGCGCAGGATATCGGCCGCCTCTGGCCCCTTGAAGCGGGTGTTGAGCGGCACCACCGCCGCGCCCAGCGCCTGCGCGCCCAGCGCCGCCAATATCCATTCCCGCCCGTTGGGGGCCCAGATGGCAATGCGATCGCCATGGCCAAGGCCGCAAGCCAGCATCGCCGAGGCCGCCGCGCGGGCATCGGCCCACAGCTGGGCAAAGCTCCATTCCTGCCCGCCCACGATCAGGGCGGGCCGATCCGGCCATTGCGCGGCCGCCGCTGCCGCCGCCCCGGGAATGGTAAGCGGCCATGTGCCCATCGTCTCGGCCATCGCGCGTCCTTTCCGCTCAGGCCAGTTCGAACAGGCCGGCCGCGCCCATGCCGCCCGCCACGCACATGGAAACAACGACATAGCGCACGCCCCGCCGCCGCCCCTCGATCAGCGCATGGCCGACAAGCCGGCTGCCGGTCATGCCGAAGGGATGGCCGATGGCGATGCCGCCGCCGTTGACGTTGAGCTTTGCCGGATCGATCCCCAGCCGCTCCTGGCAATAGATCGCCTGCGAGGCGAAGGCCTCGTTGATTTCCCACAGGCCGATATCATCGATGCCGAGGCCATGGCGGTCCAGCAGCTTGGGGATGGCATGGACAGGGCCGATGCCCATCTCGTCGGCCCCGCAGCCGGCCACCTGGAAGCCGCGATAGAGCCCCAGCACCGGCAGGCCTTCCTTCTGCGCCGTCGCCAGGTCCATCAGCACCTGCGCCGAGGCGCCATCCGACAGCTGGCTGGCATTGCCGGCGGTGATGTGGCGCCCTTCCTGCACCACCTGCCCGCCCCTGAACACCGGCTTCAGCCCGGCCAGCGCCTCATAGGTGGTGCCGGCGCGGATGCCCTCGTCGCGGTCGAGCGTCAGCTCCTGCTTGCCGGTTTCATGGCCTTCCTTGTCGAACAGCGCCTTGGTCAGCGCAATCGGCACGATCTCTGCGGCAAAGGCGCCGGCTTCCTGGGCGGCGGCGGCGCGCTGCTGGCTCTGCGCGGCAAAGCGGTCCTGCGCCTCGCGGCTGATGCCATAGCGGTCGGCCACGATCTCGGCCGTCTCGATCATCGCCATATAGGCGTAAGGATCATGCTGCTTCACCCATTCCGAGCGATTGCGGAAATTGGGATAATGCTTGTCGATCGTCAGCGAGACATTCTCGGTGCCGCCGGCCAGCGCGCAATCCACCTCGCCGGCGATGATGCCGCGCGCGGCAAAGGCCAGCGCGTTCAGCCCGGAGGAACATTTGCGATCCATCGCAAAGCCGGCCACGCTATCGGGCAGCACCGAGCCATGCACGGCCAGTCGGCCAAGGTTGTAGCTCTGGGTGTTCCACTGGTTGGCGCAGCCCATATACACATCGTCGATGCGGGCCGGATCGATGCCCGCCCGCTCGATCGCGGCATTCACCACATGGGCGGCCATGCGGGGGGCTTCGGTGTCGTTGAAGGCACCGCGATAGGCCTTGCCGACGCCGGTGCGGGCGGTGGAAATGATGGCTGCTTCGCGCATGGATGCGCTCCTCTCAGATGGTGTGGGGGTGGGCGGGGCCGCGCAGGGCCCCGCATGGCCGGAAGGCCGGCCGCAACCGGCGGGGTTCAGCCGCCTTCGGGGAAATAACGGCTGATGGCATCGGCCACCAGGGCGGGCCTGGGCTGGGGCTGGCCGTCTGGCCCCTCGATCTCGATGGTGATGCGCACGATCGCCTGGATCGCCCCCTTCACGGCCTCGGCCGAGACAATCTCGCTGACCGCCCGGATGCGCGCGCCCACCAGCACCGGCGCCAGAAAGCGCAGCCGGTCGAGCCCGACATTCACCGCATGGGCAAAGCCGCGCACCTCGATCAGCTCGGGCAGGAAATGGTTGATCAGGCTCATCGTCAGATAGCCATGGGCGATTGTGCCGCCAAAGGGGCCCTGCCTGGCCCGCGCCACATCGACATGGATCCACTGGTGATCGCCCGTCACCCCGGCAAAGCCATCCACCCGCGCCTGGTCGATGGCCAGCCAGCCGGTGGGGCCCAGTTGCGTGCCCTCGCTGCCCAGCAGGGCGGCAGGCGTTGCGAAGATTTTCGTCATCGCTCAGGCCTGCTGGCTGGAAACGGCGACAACCTCGCCGGTCATGTAGCTGGACAGATCGCTGGCGAGGAACAGCATCACATTGGCCACTTCCCACACCTGCGCCGGGCGACCATAGGCCTCGCGCTCCACCAGCCGGGCCAGCACGTCCTCGCTGGTCACCTTGGCCAGGAAGGGGTGCATGGCCAGGCTGGGCGCCACCGCGTTGATGCGCACGCCATGCTCTGCCGCTTCCAGCGCGGCGCAGCGGGTGAAGGCCATCACCCCGGCCTTGGCGGCGGCATAATGGGCCTGGCCCTTTTGCGCACGCCAGCCCAGCACCGAGGCATTGTTGACCATCACCCCGCGCCCTGCCGCCTGCATTGGCGGCAGGAAGGCGCGAGTCATGCGGAACAGGCTGGTCAGCGTCACGTCGAGCACGCGGCTCCACTGCTCGTCGGTCATGTCGACCACCGGCACCTCGCCGCCAAGGCCGGCATTGTTGATCAGCACATCCACCCCGCCCAGCGCCGCCAGCGCCGCATCGCGCAGGCCCTGCACATCGGCCTCGGCGGTCACGTCGCACACGCAGGTGGCCGGGCGCGGGGCCCCGGTTTCGGCGGCGATGCGATCGGCCGCCTCCTCAAGGCGCCGCTCGTGGTAATCGCTGATCAGCAGGCGCGCGCCCTCCTCGGCGGCGCGTTTGGCCACGGCATAGCCGATGCCCGTGCCGGCAGCGGCGGTGACAACCACCCCCTTGCCCTTCAGCAGGCCCAGCGGGGCGGGATAGGCAGGAACAGGAACGCTCACAGGTCACCTCGGGGTTCGCGGGGCATGCCAAGGCCGCGCTCGGCAATCAGGTTGCGCTGGATCTGGTTGGTGCCGCCATAGATCGTGTCGGCGCGCGAATAGAGGAACAGGTTGGGCAGCATGCCCCATTCATAGGCCGCGCCCTCGGCCACTTCGCCGGCCTGGCCCAGCACATCCATCGCCAGCTCGCCCAGATTGCGGCGCCAGCTGGCCCACTGGATCTTGTAGGTCAGCGCAGCGCCATCGATGCGGGCATGATCGGTGTTCGACAGCATGCGCAGCGCGCCATAGCGCATCAGCCGCAGGCCGATCTCGGCCCGGGCGATGCGCTGGCGGATCAGCGGATCGCCCGCCGCGCCATTGGCCCTGGCCGCCGCGATGATGCCATCCAGCTCGTTGCGAAAGCCCATCTGCTGGCCCAGCGTGGACACGCCCCGCTCGAAGGCCAGCAGGCCCATGGCAATCTTCCAGCCATCGCCGACATTGCCGATCAGGCTGTCGGCCGGGCAGCGGGCATCGGTGAAGAAGGTCTCGTTGAATTCAGCATCGCCGTTGATCTGGGTGATGCCGCGCACCTCGATGCCCGGCTGGTTCAGCGGCATCATCAGGAAGGTGAGGCCCTTGGGGCCCCTGGAGCCTTCCCCGGTGCGGGTAACCACAAAGATCCAGTCGGAGATATGGGCAAGGCTGGTCCAGATCTTCTGGCCGTTGACCACCCATTCGCCCTCCTCCAGCCGGCCCTTGGTGCGCACGCTGGCAAGGTCGGATCCGGCGCCAGGCTCGGAAAAGCCCTGGCAGAAGATCGTGTTGCCCGCCGCGATGCCGGGCAGGAAGCGCGCCTTCTGCGCCTCGGTGCCAAAGGCCAGGATGGTGGGCCCGGCCAGCTCGATGCCGATATGGTTCACCCGGCCCGGCACGCCTGCACGGGCATATTCCTCGGCAAAGATCACCTGCTGGGCCAAAGTGGCATCGCGCCCGCCCCAAGCCGCCGGCCAGCCAATGCAGCCCCAGCGATGGGCGCCCAGCTGCTGCTCCCATTCCCGGCGCCGCTCGGCCTTGGCGGTGAGCGTGGTGATCCCCTTGATATCCTTGAATTCGCCGGCCATCTGGCCATTCAGCCAATCGGCGCATTCGGCGCGGAATGCCTCATCCCCGGCGGAAAAGCCCAGCTTCATGCCGCATCTCCCAAAATCATGCCCGCGATGCGCTCGCGGTGCCAGTTGCCATTGCCCAGCATCGACTGCAGCGCGCGGGCGCGCTTGAAGAAGAGGTGGGCGTCATGCTCCCAGGTGAAGCCGATGCCGCCATGCAGCTGGATCATGTTGCCCGCGCACATGAAGAAAGTGTCGGCAGCAAAGCTCTTGGCGGCATGCAGCGCCAGCGGCGCCTCGTCCGATCCCTCGTCCAGCGCGCAGGCCGCCCAATAGACCGCCGAGCGCGCCTGCTCGATCTCGATCATCATGTCGGCCAGGCGGTGCTTGTAGGCCTGGAAGCTGCCGATCGGGCGGCCGAACTGCACCCGCTCACGCGCATAGGCAACGGTGCGATCGAGGCAGGCCTGCGCGCCGCCCAGCGCTTCTGCGGCGGCCACGATCCAGCCGGTGGCGCGCGCCGCGGCAAGGGCGGCGGCCGGATCGGCCAGCTCCTGCGCGCGCGTGCCGGCCAGCGCCAGCGTCGCCAGCGGGCGGGTCTGGTCCATCGTCACATGCGCCGAAACGCTGAGCCCTGCGGCATTGCGCTCCACCAGCCAGGCGCCCTTGCCGGCGGCCACCAGAAACAGATCGGCCAGCGCCCCATGCGCCACGAAATCAGCCACCAGCGAGAGCGCCCCGCCAGCCTCGGTCACGGTTTCGGCCTGCGCGAAGGCTGCGATCGCCGCGCCCGACAGCAGCTGCGGCAACCATTGCGCCTGCTGCTGGGCGCTGCCGCCGGCGGCCAGCGCGCGGGCCACCATGGCATGGCCCAGCAGCGGCACCGCGGCCACCTGCCCGCCAGCCGCCTGCGCCACGATCGCCAGTTCCACAAGGCCCAGGCCCGCGCCGCCCAGCGCCTCGGGCACGGCCACCCCGGCCATGCCCAGCTCTGTGCAGAAAGCGCCCCACAGGGCCCGGTCGATCCCCTCGCCGGCCATCGCCGCGCGGGTGCGTTCGCTGGTGGCGTGTTCGGCAAAGAAGCCGTTCACGGTTTCAGCGATCATCTCCTGTTCTTCGGTGAACGCGAATTCCATCGCCTTATGCTCCCCACACCTTGCGCGGCGGCACACGTTCCGCCAGCAGCCTGTCCACCGCCGCGCCCACTTCGCCGGGCGCCCAGCGCGCGCCCCGGTCGGCGCAGGGCCCCTCGCGCCAGCCATCCTCCAGCATGATCCGGCCGCCTTCCAGCTCGAACACGCAGCCCGTCACATGGGCCGATTGCGCAGAGCCCAGCCACACCACCGCCGGGGCGATATTGGCCGGGTCCATCACGTCGAAGGCATCGCCCCGGGTGGCCATCTTGTCGGCAAAGGCGCCCTCGGTCATGCGGGTGCGGGCCGAGGGGGCAAGGGCATTGGCGGTGATGCCATAGCGGCCCAGCTCGGCCGCCTGCACCAGCGTCAGCGCGGCAATGCCCCCCTTGGCGGTGGCATAGGCCGATTGCCCGACAGAGCCCTGCAGCCCCGCCCCGCTCGACGTGTTGATCAGCCGCGCATCGACCGCCTTGCCGGCCTTCTGCTGCCCCCGCCAATAATTCACCGCATGGCGCGCCAGGCAGAAATGGCCGCGCAGATGGACATGCATCGTCGCATCCCATTCCTCCGGCGTTGCCGAGACGAACATCCTGTCGCGCACGATGCCGGCATTGTTGACCACCACATGCAGATCGCCAAAAGCGGCAAGCGTCGCCTCGACAATGCGCCCGGCCGCCTCCCAGCTGGTGATGTCCTCGTAATTGGCGATGGCGCGGCCGCCGGCGGCGATGATCTCGGCCACCACCGCATCGGCGGCGCTGGTATCACGCCCCTCGCCGCCCAGCGAGGTGCCGATGTCGTTCACCACGACACAGGCCCCCTCGGCCGCGAAAGCCAGCGCATAGGCGCGGCCCAGGCCGCCGGCAGCCCCGGTGATGATAACGGTGCGATTGTCGCAGATGCCCATGTCAGGCCTCCTCTCGGGCAATGGGATGAAGCAGGTGGGCCGTGGTGTCGCCCGCCAGATCGATGCCGGCATAGGTGCGGCTGGCAAAATGCCAGGCGCTGCCCGCGCGGCGGAAGATGTCGTGATAGCGGCCGGTGGCGATCACCTGCAGGGCAAGGCCGGGGGCGGCCTGCAGCACCGTCCATTGCGACCGGCAGGCCAGCTCGTCGGCAGTGGCGCCGGGCGTGATGATCGGGTTGGTCATCAGGTGGCGGGTGTGCAGCCGCCCGCCGGGATAGACCCGCACCACCGACCGCCACATCGCCATGATCGCCGCGCGCCCTGTCAGCACCTTGCTGCCGACGATCACGCAGCCCCGGTCGAACAGGGCCGCGGTCGCCTCGAAATCGCCGGCGTCGAAATGCTCGGCATAAAGGGCCAGCAGATTGGTGATCTGCACCCCGGCCGGCAGGGTTGTGTCAACGCCCGCCATCACAGCCGCTCGATGATGGTGACATTGGCCTGGCCGCCGCCTTCGCACATCGTCTGCAGGCCATAGCGCCCGCCGGTGCGTTCCAGCGCGTGGAGCAGGCTGGTCATCAGCCGCGCGCCGGTGGCGCCAATGGGATGGCCCAGCGCAATCGCGCCGCCGGCCACGTTCACCTTCTCGTGGGGGATGGCCAGTTCCTGCATCCAGGCCATCGTCACGCTGGCGAAAGCCTCGTTGCATTCGAACAGGTCGATGTCCTCGATCCGCATGCCCGCTTTCTGCAGTGCATGGCGCGTGGCCGGGATCGGGCCGGTGAGCATCCACACCGGATCGGCCGCCCGCACCGAGAGGTGGTGGATGCGCGCGCGCGGCGTGAGCTTGTGTTCCTTCACCGCCCGCGCGCTGGCGATCAGCAGAGCCGCGGCGGCATCGCCGTTCTGGCTGGCGATGCCGGCGGTAACCAGCCCGCCCTCGCGCACCGGCTTCAGCGCGGCCAGGCCCTCCAGCGTGGTTGCCGGGCGGATCGTCTCGTCATGGGCCAGGCCCTCCAGCGGGGCGATCTCTTTGGCAAACCAGCCGGCCTCGGTGGCGGCCTGGGCGCGCTGGTGGCTGGCCAGGGCAAACTGCTCCATCGCCGCGCGGGTGAGGCCCCATTTCCCGGCGATCATCTCGGCCGAGCGGATCTGGTTGACCTCCTCGCCGCCATAGCGCGCATCCCAGCCGCGCGCGCCGGCAAAGGGGCTGGCAAAGCCATAGGCCTCGCCGGCGAACATGGCCGCCGAGATCGGGATGGCGTTCATCGCCTGGCTGCCGCCGGCCACCACCAGATCCTGGGTGCCGCTCATCACCCCCTGGGCGGCAAAATGCACCGCCTGCTGCGAAGAGCCGCATTGCCGGTCGATGGTAACGCCGGGCACTTCCTCGGGAAGGCCGGCCGCCAGCCAGGCGGTGCGGCCGATATCGCCCGCCTGCGGGCCGATCGTGTCGCAGCAGCCCCACACCACATCCTCGACCAGCACCGGATCGAAGCCGGCGCGGGCCATCAGCACGCGCAAGGGGTGGGCGGCAAGATCGGCCGGGTGAAGATGCGCAAGGCGCCCTTTTTTGCGACCCACAGGGCTGCGCACGGCATCGATGATATAGGCTTCAGGCATGGCTCGTCTCGCTCTCGCGGGCAAAGGTCTGGTCGGGGCCGTTGGGCCGGGTGAAGAGGCGCGCGGCGATGCGATCGCGGTGGAAGCGCGGCGTGCCCCAGGCGCCGTTCAGCGCCAGCGCCCGCTTGAGGAAGAGATGCACATCCACTTCCCAGCTGTAGCCCATGGCGCCATGCACCTGCAGCGCGGCGCGGGCGGCCTGATCCGCCGCTTCCAGCGCCACGATCCGGGCATGGCTGACACGGGCGCGGGCATGGATATCGCGCGCGGCAAGGCCGGCGGCGGCGGCATGCACCACCGGCCGGGCAAAGGCGATGGCCACCTGGGCGCTGGCCAGATGATGCTTCACCGCCTGATACGAGCCGATCGGCTTGCCGAACTGCTGGCGCTCCTGCGCATAGGCCACGGCCATGTCCACGCAGCGCTGGGCCAGGCCCAGCCCCTGCGCAGCGGCAAACAGCGCGCCGCGCTCCAGCGCCAGATCCCAGTCGGCAGGGCCCAGGCGCTCGGCCGCCTCGCGCTGCCATTCCACGCGGAACAGGCGGCGGAAGGGATCGATGCTGGCCACACGCGTCAGCTGCACGCCGGCGGCCGGGGCCAGCCAGGCCTCGCCCTCGTGGTGCAGCAGCACAGCTGCCGCGCTGTCGGCATCGGCCACCAGCGGGTTGGCCGGATGCTGGATGGCAATGGTGGCGCCGGCATCGGCCAGCACCGCCGCATCGGGCGCCCGCGCGGCCAGCATGGGCGCGGCAATGCCGGCGCTTTCCACCAGCGGCTCGGGCAGGGCGACATAGCCGGCCTGCTCGGCGATCAGCGCGAAATCAAGCTCGCCCAGGCCCAGCCCGCCGGCCGCCTCGGGCAGCAGCAGCAAGGTCAGGCCATTCTCGACAATCGCCGCCCAGCGCGCCGCATCGCGCGCCGCGCCGCTGGCCAGCAGCTGGCGCCAGTCCTCCGGCGTGCAGCGGTCGACCAGCAGGCTGCGGGCGGTCTCGGCAAACATCTTCTGTTCATCGGAGAGGGTGAAATCCATCGCCAGCCTCCTCTCAGCGCGGCAGGCCGAGCATGCGCTCGGCAATGATGTTGCGCTGGATCTCGTTCGATCCGGCATAGATCGGCCCGGCCAGCGCGAAGATGTAATCGTCCAGCCAGTCATGCGTGCCGGGGGGTGGCAGCAATTCGGCCTCGGCCCCCAGGATCGCCAGCGCCGTGCGGTGGAGGTGGATGTCCAGCTCCGACCAGAAGATCTTGTTGGTGCTGGCCTCGGGCCCGATCTTCGCGCCGGCCATCAGCGCGCTGGCGGTGGCATAGATGCTCAGCGCATAGGCCTCGGCGTTCATGTGGGCGCGCACCACATCGGCTTCCAGCAGCGGATCGGCGATGTGCCGGCGCGCCAGCCACAGATCGGCAAGGGCGGCCGCCGCCACCTGATAGCGCGCCGGGCTGCGCAGCATGAGGCCGCGCTCGAACCCGGCCGTTGCCATGCAGATGTGCCAGCCCTGCCCTTCCTCGCCCAGCCGGTTGAAGGCGGGCACGCGCACCTCCTCCAGAAAGATCTCGGCAAAGCCGACATGGCCGTTGATCTTGGCGATCGGGTTCACCGTCACGCCCGGCGCGTTCAGCGGGAAGAAGATCAGGCTCATGCCCTTGTGGCGCTCGCTGCCCGGCGTGCGGAACAGGCCAAAGGCCCAATCGGCAAACACCGCCCGGCTGGACCAGATCTTGTGCCCGTTGAGCACATAATCCTCGCCATCGCGCCGGCAGGTGGCGCGCACGCCGGCCAGATCGCTGCCCGCCTGCGGTTCCGACCAGGCCTGCGCCCAGATCTCCTCGCCCGAGGCCATCGCCGGCAGGAAGCGCTGCTTTTGCGCTGCGGTGCCAAATTCCATCAGCGTGGGGCCCAGCAGGAAGATGCCGTTCTGGTTGACCCGGCCGGGCGCGCCGGCGCGGTAATATTCCTCCTCGAAGATCAGCCATTCGATGAGGTTCAGCCCGCGCCCGCCATATTCCCGGGGCCAGGTCACCATGCCCCAGTCGCCCGATTTCAGGGTCTTTTCCCATTGGCGATGGGCCTCGAAACCGGCGCGCGAGGCATCGAAATGGTCCAGCGGCGTGGCCGGCACATGTGCTGCCAGCCAGCTGCGCACCTCGGCGCGGAAGGCCTGCTGTTGGGGGGTATAGGCCAGCCGCATCAGAACCGCGCCGCCCCCTTGGTGGCCACGAAGGCATCGCGCGCCTTCTGGCTGTCTTCATGCATGTACATTTCCAGCGTGAAGCCCTGCTCCCAGCGATAGCCGCGGTCGACATCGCGCGGCTCCAGCCCGTTCAGCGCTTCCTTGGCGATCACCAGCGCCTTGCGGCTCTTGGCGGCGATCTGCCCGCAAAAGGCGCGCGCCTCGGCCAGAAGATCGGCGCGCGGCACCACCTTTTCCACCCCGCCCAGCCGCCAGGCCTCGGCCGCCGCAATCGTGCCGCCGGTGAAGAAGGCCGCCCGCACCTTGTGCAGCGGCAACATGCGCGACAGGTGGCTGGCCCCGCCCATCGCCCCCCGATCCACTTCGGGCAGCGAGAAATAGGCATCCTCGGCGGCGATGATCGTGTCGGCCGCGCCGCAGATGCCAATGCCGCCGCCGATGACAAAGCCGTGCACCGCCACCACCACCGGCACCTCGGCCGCGCGCACCGCCTGGAAGGTGAGATAATTGCCGCGGTTGAGCAGGGTGATCCGCTCGGGGTGGGCCTGCATCTCCTTGATGTCGACACCGCCGCAAAAGCCGCGGGCGTGCTCGGCCGCGCGGATCAGCACGCAATGCACATCGGGCCGGGCCGCTGCATCGCGGATCAGCGCGGGCAGCGTGTTCCAGGTCGCGCTGTCGAAGGCGTTCACCGGCGGCACGTCGAAGACGATCTCGGCGATGCGCTCGGCAATGGTCAGGTCAATCGGCATGAAACTCTCCCGCGATGCTGTGCTGGCCGGGCGTTGCCGGCGTGTCTGCGACCAGGGCGCAAAGGCGCGCGCGCGCCTCGGCGCAGATGCGCGCCACCAGCTCTGCGCAGCCCGGCATGTCGTCTATCCGCCCGCCGACCACGCCGGTGGCCAGCACCCCCTGATCGACATCACCCGCCACCACCGCCTTCTGGATCAGCATCGGCATGGTGGCGGCCATCATCGCCTGCATCAGCGGCATCTGGCCATGGGCGGTCATGCCGCGGGCGGCGCGGATCAGCTCCAGCCAGCTGGCGCCTGTCTGCCGCTTCATCGCCGCGCTTGCCTCGATGGCGCGCAGCCACATGCCCAGCCGCCCGGAACGCTCGATGCGATCGACCAGCGGCGTGCGGATGATCCGCTGGGGAATGCCATCGAGCTTCGTCGTCAACACGATGCCCTCGGTGCCGGCCTTCAGATAGGCGGCCTTGGCGGCAGCGGGCACCGGGCTTTCCCGCGTCATCAAAAAGCGCGTGCCCATGGCAATGCCCACCGCGCCATAGGCCAGCGCCGCGGCAAGGCCGCGCCCATCGGCAAAGCCGCCGCTAGCGATCACCGGCACGCCCACCGCATCGAGCACCTGCGGCAACAGCACCGTGGTGGGCACAGCGCCGGTGTGCCCGCCGCCCTCGCCGCCCTGCACGCTGATCATGTCGACGCCCAGTTCGGCCATCTTCACCGCATGTTTCACCGCCCCCACGGTGGGGATGCACAGGATGCCGGCATCGCGGAAGCGGCCGATCATCCTGGCATTGGGCCCGCGCCCGAAGCTGACCGCGCGTACCTGCGCGCGGTTCTCGAGGATCAGCTCGACGATCTGCTCGGCGCCCGGCTGGAAGGCGTGGAAGTTGACGCCGAAGGGCCGGTCGGTGGCGCGGCGCACGGCCAGGATCTTGGCGCGCGCCTCATCGGCCGTCATCACCGCCGCGCCAAGGAAGCCGAAAGCGCCGGCATTGCTACTGGCGATCACCAGCGAAGGCTCGGCCACCCAGCCCATCGCCGTCTGGATGATCGGCGCGGTGCAGCCCAGCCGCTCGCACAGGATGGTGTGCAGGGGATCGCCCATCAGCCCTCTCCTGCCGCCTGTTTGCCCGCCGCCTGCTTATTCGCCGCCGCCGCCGACTGGCCGCTGACGCCGGCAATCGCATTGCCGGTCACCAGATCGTTCTGGGCATGGGCAAAGTGGTGCATGTGAAACACCGCATCCATCGCCGCACGCTTGCCGCGCAGCTCTTCCACATGGTTCACGGCCTGCTTGGTCAGCCAGTTGCCCAGCCGGGGCTGGGCGGCCAGCTTGTCTGCCCAGGCAGCGGTTGCCGCCTGCAATTCGGCCCGGGGCACCACCTTGTTCACCATGCCGAACCGGGCCGCGCGCGCTGCCTCCATCCGCTCGCCCAGCAGCAGGAATTCCTTGGCCACGCGCGGCGGCAGTTCGTAGGCATGGGCGAAATATTCCACGCCCGGAATGCCCATCAGCGGATTGACCGGATCCTGGAAGAAGGCATCCTCGCTGGCCACGATCAGATCGCACACCCAGGCCAGCATCAGCCCGCCAGCCACGCAGGCCCCCTGCACCATGGCGATGGTGGGCTTGGGAATATCGCGCCAGCGCCGGCACATGCCCAGATATTGCTCCTGCTCGCGGGTGTAGAGCAGTTCGGCGGCCGGCTTGTTGGTGTGGCCGGGCAGCATCAGCCGCTTGTCGAACTCGTGATGCAGGTCGCGCCCGGGCGTGCCGATGTCATGGCCGGCCGAGAAATGCCTGCCCGCCCCGGCCAGCACGATGGCGCCCACGCCATCATCGGCCACCGCGCGCTGGAAGGCATCGTCGAGCGCATAGGTCATCTGCCCGTTCTGGGCATTGTTGAACGCGGGCCGGTTCATGGTGATCCAGGCCACCCGCCCTTCCACCGCATAGAGCACCGGGCTGTCCGTCTCGTAGGTGATATCCGCCTGGCGCGGGGTGACGAGATCGCTCATGCCGCCCTCCGTGCCGGGGGGTTGTCCTTGATGACGCTGGCGCGGATATTGTGCGGATCGAGCCGGGCGATGATCGCCAGCGCCTCGGCGGTGGGCAGCGCAGTCTCCCCTGCCACCGCATTCTCCAGCGCAAAGCCGGTGGCCGCCTGCACCGCCTCGAAGCTGACACCCGGATGCAGCGAGACGACACGCAGCGCATGATCGGCCCCGCCAAAATCCATCACCGCCAGATTGGTGACGATGCGCCGCAGATCGACACCGGCGAAATGGCCGCCCGCCACCCGCTTGGCCGGATTATACCCCACGCCCGAGATCATATCGACCTCGCCCGCCACGAACACGCGCGGCGAATGGGCGGGGAAGAAGAAGGAATTGGGGTGGCAGATGGTGTTGCCGGGAAAGCCGCGCACGCCCAGCATCTGCGTCTTGGGCTGGCGATAGGTGCCGCCCATGAAGGAGAGGTTGATCTGGCCGAAGCGGTCGATCTGGGTGGGGGTGACCATGGCATGGCGCCGGCCGCTCCACACCGCGGCATCGAAAAAGCGCGAGAAGGGCAGGTGGCCGGCCGGCTTCCTGTCGTCATAGGCGCGCGGGCCGATCGGCACCGGCTGCTCCACCAGATAGGCCTCGCCATCGGTCATCATCAGCTCGGGGCTGTGGGTCAGCTTGGCAAGGCCGGCGGCCAGGCGCGGCACCGGGCCAACGCCGGTGGCCACCACCTCGCCATTGCCGCGGAAGGCCTCGGAACAGGCAAAGATGCACAGTTCGGCCAGGGTGATATCGTGTGCGTGCTCGCTCATCAGAAAATCGGCAGCGCAAGAGCGGCCACCGCCTCCTTTCCGCCAAGATGTTCCAGATAAAGGGCTTCGGAAGGGCCCACGAAGCGCCCGGCCACCGCCGCCCAGTCTCCCGGATCGCGCGCGGCATCGGCATAGGCCTTGAAGGCCTTCATATCCCAGCCATAATGCGGCGGCATCGAGCTGGGGTGGGCGCCACCGGGCAATTCCACCACGCCGCTGATGAAGGACCGCTCGACGATATTGTGGTGGGCCTCGGCCGGGTAATGGTCCTCCATCCGGTCGACCAGTTCCTCGCAGCTGACATAGGTCTTCGCGGCGGCCCGGGCGAACCATTCGTCGTAATAGACATCGGGCCCGAAGATATGGACATTGCCGCGCCAGTCGCTGCGGTTCACATGCAGCAGCGCCGCATCCAGCTTCAGCGCCGGCATGGCAATCAGCGCCTCGCCATCGGCATAGGGGCTGTGCACCAGCTTCAGCCCGCCCAGCTCGGCCAGATCCGTGCCCAGCCCCACGCGGGTGGGCAGGAAGGGCAGGCCAAAGGCGGCCGCCTTGAGCCCCCACTGGAACATGCCCTCGTCCAGCTCCAGCACGTCGAGCGTGCCGGCCTCGCGCGCCTTGCGGAACCACGGCTCCAGCGCGATCGCATCGAGGCTGACAAAGGCGAAGACCAGCTTGCGCACCTTGCCCGCCGCGCACAGCATGCCCACATCCGCGCCGCCATAGGCCACCACGGTGAGATCCTTCAGATCGGAGCGCAGGATCTCGCGCACCAGCGCCATCGGCTTGCGCCGCGGGCCCCAGCCGCCGATGCCGATGGTCATCCCGTCGTGCAGCTGCGCGACGATGTCGGCCGCGCTCATCCGCTTGTCCAGCATCGCCGGCATCACTGGCCCCCTTCCTGCGTTTTGGCCTGCGCTTCGCCCTGCGCTTCGGCCATGGCCTTTTGCCAGGCCCATTCATGGCCCCACTCGCTGGGTTGCAGATGGGCGGTGCAGGCCCAGCTGGCCGGATCGATCACCAGCGGATCCCAGCCGATCTCCAGGTCGAAGCCCGAAGGCGTCTGCATGTAGAAGCCGAAAGTGCGGTCGTTCACATGGCGGCCCAGCGTGGCGCTTTCGGGCACCTTGTGGGCGCGCATGCGATCATGGCAGCGGCCGACATCGGCCATCGTCGCCATTTCCAGCATCAGATGCACGCAGCGCGAGGGCGGCACCGGCATTTCGGCAAAGGCGATCGAATGGTGGCGGCCATTGTCGGCATGCATGAAGGCAAAGCCCATGCCGGGATCGGCCGGATCATCGCTGAAGCGGAAGCGCGGCAGGTCGGTATCGCCAAAGCCCACCACCTCCTTGTAGAAATCATGGGCCGCGGCAAAATCGGGCGTGGCGAACACCGCATGGCCCATGCCCATCTCGCCCGTCACAAAGCCGGAGACGCCGGCGGGCGAAACGAAGGGCACCGCGTCGCGCTGGTCGCCATGGAAGAATTCCAGCCCGTTGCCGGCCGGATCGCTGGTGCGGAAAAAGGCCGTAACACCGCGCGCGGCGGCTTCTTCGGGGCTGCCATCGGCC
>Ga0207806_1000203_pt1 | contig 16057 bp, 13 predicted proteins | sample LuqExpMetageno72_FD_187829 | JGI IMG/M metagenome (GOLD analysis project Ga0207806, IMG submission 187829) | Tropical forest soil microbial communities from Luquillo Experimental Forest, Puerto Rico - Sample 72 (SPAdes) | ecosystem: Environmental > Terrestrial > Soil > Tropical forest ...
CTGGCCGGCATCGGCACGCTGCCGCCGCTGCTGCTGGCGGGCATGGGGCTGTTTGCGCCCAGCTATATCCTGCTGTCGGCGCAGCTGGCCGATGCCGGGCGGGTGCGGCTGGTCGTCACGCTGGTGTTCGGGCTGATCCACGGCTTTGGCTTTGCCGCCGACCTGCTGGAAAACCGCCTGCCCGCCGCCCGGCTGGCCGAGATCCTGCTGGGCTTCAACCTGGGGGTGGAACTGGCCCAGCTGGCCATCGTCAGCGCGCTGGTGACAGGCACGGCCTGGCTGGTGCGCCATGGGCGGGCGCTGCCGCGCGCGCTGGTGGCAGATGCCGGGGCGGCCGGGCTGGTGGGGCTGGGCACTTTCTGGTTCATCGCCCGCAGTTTTGCCTGAAATCCGCCCTTTCCGGCGCAATGCCCGTTTGCACAGCCATATACTCTACTATATCAATAGGCTTTTGGCGGAATGCCGGGACCGCACCGCGTCCCTGAGGAGAACACCGATGTCCGACACGATCACCCTTGCCCCCGCCCCCCGGCAGCGGCCGGCCGCCCCGCCCGCCCTCAGCCGCGAGGCCATTCTCGCGGGCCTGCCCGAGGTGCTGGCAAGGGTGGCCGAAGGCGCGGCCGAGCGCGAGCGCGCCCGCCACCTGCCGCACGAGCTGTTCGCCTGGCTGCGCACCACCGGCCTCACCTGGCTGCGCGTGCCCGAAAGCCTGGGCGGCCCCGGCGGCACGCTGGCCGATCAGGTGGAAGTGACGGTGGCGCTGGCCTCGGCCGATTCCAACGTGGCCCATGCGCTGCGCAGCCATTTCGGCTTCCTTGAAGGGCTGGCGACAGACCCCACCTCCGCCCGCAGCCGGGCCCATGCGCCGCAGGTGCTGGCCGGCCGGCTGTTTGGCGGCGCCCATATGGAGATCGGCACGCCGCGCCCCAACCAGCTGCGCACGAAGCTGACCCGCGAGGGCGATCATTTCCGCCTCAACGGCACCAAATATTATGCCACCGGCGCCATCTTCGCCGATTTCGAAAGCTTCAGCGCGGTGGGCGAGGATGGCCAGATCACCCATGTGCTGATCCCGGCAGACCGCCCCGGCCTCACCCTGCTCGACGATTGGGATGGCATGGGCCAAACCCTGTCGGCCAGCGGCACGGTGCTGCTCGACAATGTGGAAGTGCGGCCCGGGGAAGTGGCCGAGCGCAATGGCCACAACCCCTTCCGCCAGCGCCATGGCGCCACCCGCGCGCAGCTGCATCTGGTGGCGGTGATGGGCGGCATCCTGCGCAATGTGCTGGCCGATGCCATCAGCTACACCACCACCCGCGCCCGCTCGGCCAAGCACAGCAGTTCGGCCACCGCCGCCGGCGATCCCTTCGTGCAGCAGACAGTGGGCGATCTTTCCGCCCTCGTCCACATCACCGATCTGGCGATTGCCGATGTGGCGCGCCGGCTGGATCTCACCGCCGCTGCCCTCGCCCGCGGCGAGAGCGATCCGGCCGTGCTCGACGCGCTGGTGCTGAATGCGCAGCTGGCCAATTCCAAGGCGCAGGTCATGGTCGGCCGGCTGGCGCAGGAAGGCGCGCAAAGGCTGTTCGACACCGGCGGCGGTTCGGCCACCTCGATCACCCTCGCCTTCGACCGGCACTGGCGCAATGTGCGCACGCTGCTGAACCACAATCCGGCGCTGCTGCGCGGGCGGGTGCTGGGCGATTTCTACCTGAACGGCGAGCGGGCTGATTTCGACGAGGGCCGGGTGTTCTGATCTCCTGCCCACCGGGCCAAGGGAAAGGGGCGCCGGCCGCAGTGGCCAGCGCCCCTTTCCCTTGACCGCTAAGGCCGGATCAGGCCTGGGCGGTGGTTTCCGCGCCGGCGCCGGCATGGGCAAAGGCATGGCGCAGGATGGCGATCTCGAAGTTGCGGCGCGACAGCCAATGGGCGACCGTGGCGGCGCGAATGCCATCCTCATCGTCGATCAGCACCAGCCGGGCGCCGCGGGTGGCGATAGTGCGGCTGGCAAGGCCCAGCAGCTGCCCGCCCTGGGCCGACAGCGTGCCTTCCAGATGGCCTTCGGCATATTCCTCGGGCGTGCGCACATCGAGCAGGTAGGTGGTGCGCTCAGGGTCTGCCGCCCAGGCGCGGGCGGTGGCCAGATCCACTTCGGGGAAGCGGCCAGCGGTGGGCAGATGCGCGGCATGGCTGCGGCCAAAGGCGCGGCCCTCGGCGGTTTCGGCGCCATAGACGCGGGTGGCGCCGGTCTCCAGCTCCCAGCCGGCGCGGCGCCAGGCGGCGGTGCCATCGTCCAGATAGGAAACCGGATTGGCAACGCCGGCATCGATCAGCGTTTGCGCGCCCAGGATCGCGCGCGGCAGGCCAGCGCAGGACACCACCACCTGCGTGCTGGCCGAAGGCACCAGTTCGGGCAGGCGCAGCAGCAGTTCGGCGCCCGGGATGTTCACCGCGCCGGGCACATGGTCGCGCGTGTATTCCGGCACGGTGCGGGTGTCGATGACGATGACATCCTCGCCGCGCGCGCGCTGTTCGGCCAGCTGCTCGACGGTGGTGACCGGCGTGCCCAGCTCATCGCGCACGGCAAGGGCGAAGGTCTTGCCGGGGATATCGAAGGAGCGATCCGCCAGGCCGCTTTCCAGCCAGCCCGGAAAGCCGCCTTCCAGCGCCACCAGATGCGGCCAGCCCCTTGCGCGCAGCTGGGCGGCAAAGGTTTCGGCCTGGCCATCGCCGGCATCGACCAGCACCGTGCGCACCGCCTTGCGCGGCACATAGAGACCGATCTCGTCGAGCAGGGTGGCGGCGGGCACGTTCTTGCCGAAAAGCGGGCTGCCGTAATAGACGATATCCTGCGGCGAACGGATATCGACAACGGCCAGCTCCGCGCCATCGTCGAGCCAGGCGGCGAAAGTGGCGGCGGAGATCTGGTGGGGCTGGGTCTGGGGCTGGGTCATTGGGGGGCGCTCCTCTCTGGTGATGTGGAAGCGCCAGTCTAGCGCGGCGGCGGCGGCGCCAAAGACATAATTCCTATCTAGTAGGTAGGTTTTTATTGGCCGGCGATCGCATCGCTCAGCCTGTCCACCTGCCGCAGCGCCGGGAACAATCGCGCCCACAGGCCCGCCACCGCCACCGTGGCCAGCCCGCCGGCCACCACCGCCGGCACCACGCCCACCAGCGAGGCCAGAAAGCCCGATTCCATCTCGCCCAGCTCGTTGCGCGCGCTCACGAACATCATGTTCACCGCCGTCACCCGGCCGCGCATGTCGTCGTGGGTGGACAGCTGGATCAGCGTCTGGCGGATGAAGCCGCCGGTCATCTCGGTGGCGCCCAGCACCACCAGCGCCAGCAGCGACAGGCGCATATCGCGCGAGAGGCCGAACACCGCCACCGCCACGCCATAGGTCGCCACCGCCGCCAGCAGCCAGCGCCCCGCCCGCCGCCGCAGCGGATGATGCGCCAGCCACAGGCCGGTGACCAGCGCGCCCAGCGCAGGCGCGGCGCGCAGCAGGCCAAAGCCGCGCCCGCCCACATGCAGCACATCATAGGCATAGGCCGGCAGCAGCGCCGTGGCCCCGCCCAGCAGCAGCGCCACCACATCCAGGCTGACCGCCGCCAGAATCAGCCGGTTGCGGCAGATATAGGCCAGCCCGCCAAACAGCCCCGCCAGCCCCTGCCGGGCCGCCGCCGCCCCCTTGCTGCGCGTGGCAATGGCCCGCGCCAGCAACAGCGACACGCCATAGCAGCCCGCCGCCAGCCCGTGGATCAGCGCCTCGCCGCCGGCATAAAGCGCCCAGCCGGCCAGCACCGGGCCCAGCGTATTGGAAAGCTGATAGGTGAAGGAGGTCCAGCTGACGGCGCGGGGGAAATGGGCCCGGTCGATCAGGTGGGGCATCCAGGCGGTGGCCACCGGCATCGACAGGGTCTTGGCCGCGCCGAACAGCGCCGCGCCCAGATAGAACGGCCAGGCCGCCCGCACCCCCGCCAGGCTGAGCGCCATGAACAGCCCCGCCGTGACCACCAGCACCAGCTGCGCGGCCTGATAGGTGGCGCGCCGCTCGAACCTGTCAGCCAGCTGGCCGGCGGGGATCGAGGCCAGCATCACCGGCACGAACACCGCAAGGCCGATCAGCCCCAGCGCCAGCGGCGAGCGGGTGAGCGCATAGATCTGCCAGCCCAGCGCCGGGATCATGATGTTGGTGCCAAAGCCGTTGATCAGCCGGGCCAGGAAAAACAGCCGGAAATCCCGCGAGGCAAAGGCGGCATAGGCCTCGCCCGCCGGCCGGCGGACAACAAAAAGCGAAAGGGGAAACAACACACCGGCTACCTTGCCTGGGGGCATGCAACAGGCGCGGGCGCCCCATGGCCTGCCCGCGCCCCATCAGAAGCGGAAACGCCGCGGCAAGCCTCCCTGCCCTGCCGCGACGCCCCGGCAGCAGGCTCACCAGCGCCAGTGTGCCTGCATCATCACAAGAACGTGGGGGTCCTCAGGCCGGCTCGCTCACGCTGTCGTCGGCCAGGCGCAACTCGCTGACCAGCGTGGCGGCCAGGGCCAGCGGCGCCGGGTCGATCCAGCTGTCGAAATCGAAATCGGTGATGAAGCCTTCTGCCACCAGGAAATCCTTCTGGGCGCGCAGGCCCGCCACGCTGATGTCGGAAAGGGTAACGGTGAAGCGCTCGTGCAGGTGGGGGCCAAAGCCGCGGCGCACGGCCGCCTCGGTGGCGCCGGTTTCCGCGGCAATGGCGCTGACCACCGCATCCGGATGGGTGGCGGCCCATTGCGCGGTCTGCTGCAGCACGGCCAGATAGCGGGCGACGATTTCGGGGTGCTGGGCGGCCAGCGCGCGGTTCACGGTGATCGGCCGGGGGGTGCCGGCATTCACCCGCAGCAGCGGATCGGCCTGTTCGTTGATGTCGAGGATGGGGCGGAAGCCGTGGCGCTCGATCAGCGTGGCGCTGAAGGCCCCCTTGGCATAGATCGCATCCACCTTGCCCGCCAGCAGCGCCTCGGCGCCCAGCCGCAGCTTGTCGCCGCCGCCCACCTCGCGGTTCTCGCCCAGATCGAAATCGCCGCCCAGCACATCGACGAAGCTCACCTCGTCGCGGGCGATGCCGGCGATCTGCAGCGCCGTCAGCAGCCCGCGCAGATCTTCCGCCCGGCCGATATCGACAATCCGGCTGTCGTGCAGCGGCAGGCCCAGGCGCGCGCCTTTCAGATCGGCGGCGGTGTGCAGCGGGCTGTCGTCCCGCACGAGGATCAGCTGCTCCTCATCCACCCAGGTGATGCCCACCACCACCGTATCGCGCCCCTGCCCGCGCGCCCACAGCGGGGGCACATTGCCGCCCTCGCGGAACTGGTTTTCGTGGGTATGGTCGAAATGGGAGAGGCGCACGGTCTTGTCGGCCGCCGCGCGGATTGATTCCACGGCAATGCCATGGCGGGCAAATTCGCCCTGCAGCCAGCCAAAATGCTGGGCAATGCCCGAAGTGGTGGGCACCGGGCAGCGGGTGTACCAGATGGTGGTGGGGGTGGTCATGGCGGTCTCCTCTCAAAAGGGATGTGGGCGCGGGAGGGATGCGGGGCCGGCTCAGGCCGGGGCCAGGGAAACCCCGGCGAAATTGTCGAGCATGCCATAGGCGGTGTCGGGCAGGCCGCGGGCGCGCGGGCCGGCCACCAGCAGGTTGGCGCTGCCGATCAGCGGGATGCGCGGCAGATCGCGCGCCACCACCTGCTGGAAGGCGACATAATCGGCGCGGCGTCGGGCCGGATCCACCTCGCGCTGGGCGCTTTCGAGCAGGCGATCGACCTCGGGGCTGGCATAACCAGCGCCATTGGAGAAGGCGACGCCCTTCTCTCTGTTCTTCGACCAGTAGAAGCGCTGCACGGCAATCGCCGGATCGGGGCCGACGCCGGCCAGATAGGTCACCGTATCGAAATCGCGGTCGGTGTAGACGCGCTTGATGAAGCTGGCAAAATCGCCGGTGCGGATGCGCAGCTGCACCCCCACCCGGGCCAGCTGATCGCGCACCGCCTCGGCCGATTTCAGCAATTGCCCACCGGTGGGCGCCGGATCATGGTTGAGGCGCAGGCGCACCCCCTGCCCATCGGGCCTCAGCCCCGCCGCATCGAGCAGCGCGATCGCCCTGGCCGGGTCATGCGGATAATGGCCCGAGGCGGGATCGTAGAAATCAGCCAGCGCGCTGGTCAGCGGCGAATCCTCCACCGTGCCGAAACCGCGCCAGGCATTGTCGAGCAGAAAGCGCTTGTCGATCGCATGGGCAAAGGCCTGGCGCACGCGCGGATCGCGCAAGGGCGGCCGGTCGAGGTTGAACTCGAAGACCGACAGCGTGGCGGCAAAGGCGCTCTGCCGGGCAGAAACGCTGAAGCCCGGCCGCCGGCGCAGGCGGGCCAGATCATCCAGGCTGATCAGCGTGCTGGTGGACAGGTGGATCTCGCCGGTTTCCAGCGCCGCGGCGGCCGCCCCTGCATCGCTGTAGAACTTGAAGACGAGGCCATCGAGACCCGGCTTGCCGGCATCCCAATAGGCCGGGTTGCGCTCCAGCCGGATGAATTCGCCCCGCTGCCATTCGGCGAATTTGAACGGGCCGGTGCCCACAGGCGCGGCATTCGCCGGGTTCGAGAGGAAATCCCTGCCGGCATAGAGATGCGCCGGGATCACTTGCGATTCGGCCGAGCCCAGCGCCGAGACGAGATAGGGCGCGGGCGTGGAAAGGCGCAGCACGGCGGTCAGCGGATCGGGCGTTTCCACCTTCTCCACCGTGGCGAAGGTGGAACGGCCCCGGCTGTGGAAGACCTTCCACACCTCCTCCAGCGAATAGGCGACATCGCGCGAGGTGAAGGGCTGGCCATCGTGCCATTTGACGCCGGGGCGCAGCCGCAAGGTCAGCGCCAGATGATCGGCCGCCCATTCCCAGGCCGTGGCCAGCTGGGGCTGCGGCCTACCATCGCCATCGAAAGTGACGAGCCCGTCGAAGATCTTGGTGGAGACGATCTGGGTGGGGCCGGCCGAAGTGCCCGCGCTGGTCAGGATCGGCGGCTCGGGATTGGTGCCGAACACCAGCGTGCCGCGGGCGCCATCGCCGCCGGCCGGCGCGCAGCCAGCCAGCCCCGGCCCCAGCAGGCCGGCAAGGCCCCCGGCCAGCAGCGCATCACGGCGGGAAAGTGCAAACATGTCAGAACCTCAGGAATGCAGGGAGGGATAATCGGTGTAGCCGCGCGCGCCGCCGGCCAGGAAAGTGGCCGGATCCGGCGGGTTCAGCGGGGCGCTGCGGCGAAAACGCTCGGGCAGGTCGGGGTTGGCCAGGAAGCTGGAGCCAAAGGCCACGCAATCGGCAAGGCCGGTGGCCAGCACCGCCTCGGCGCTCTCGCGCGTGTAACCGCCGGCCGCGATCACCGCGCCGCCGAAATGGCCGCGCAGGCTCGCCAGCGCCGAAGGCCGCCGCCCCGGCTGTTCCACCAGATGCAGGAAGGCCACGCCCAGCTGGTCGAGCGCGGCGGCGGCATGGGTGAACGTGTCCCGCGGGAGGGCATCGCGCATGCCATGGCACCCGCTCCACGGCGACAGGCGCACCCCCACCCGGCCCACGCCCCAGATGTCGGCCACTGCCTCGGTCACTTCCAGCAGGAAGCGCACGCGGGCGCGGGCCGATCCGCCATAGGCATCGCTGCGCAGATTGCTGCCAGAGCGCAGGAACTGGTCGATCAGCAGGCCGTGGGCGGCATCGATCTCCACCCCGTCGAAGCCGGCGCCCCGGGCATAGGCGGCGGCCTCGGCGAATTGCTCCACCAGCCCGGCGATTTCGGCCAGCGTCAGGGCGCGCGGCACGGGCAGCGGCGCCTCGCCGGCCGGCGTGAAGATGCGCCCCGCCGCCGCCCGCGCCGAGGGCGCCACCGGCGCCAGCCCGCCGCGCAGCGCCGGATGGCTGATGCGCCCGGCATGCGAGAGCTGGGCAAAGATGCGCCCGCCCGCCGCATGCACCTGCGCCACCACCGCCCGCCACGCGCGCGCCTGAGCGAGATTGAACAGCGCCGGCGCCGTGGGCGCGCCCGCCTGCCCGTTGCCCGCCAGCGCCGGATCCACCTCGATCCGCTCGGACAGGATAAGCCCGGCGCCCGCCCGCTGGGCATAATATTCGCCCATCAGCGGGGTGGCGAGATGGCCCGGCCCTGCCCGGCGCCGGGTGAGCGAGGCCATCACCGCGCGATTGGGCAAGGCCAGATTCGTGAGGGTGAAGGGCTCGAGCAGACGCATGGATGCCTCGCTGGGGGGAAGGGCAGGCCAGACTTAAGCGGGCAGCGCCGGATACAGAAAAAATAATTCCTATGGGATTAATATATTTTTCTTTGCCGTCCACCCCCAAGCGATATTTCCGGGCGAGGCGCCCATCGGGATAGGCAGGCTTGGCCCCGCCATACGAAATCTTAATTCCTATATTTACGATAGGATATACATTGCCCGCCAGCTGCTCCCTTCCCGCAGCCCGCCCCATTCGGAGTTATCCATGCCCCACACCATCGCCCTGCTGGGCGCGGCCGGCCGCATCGGCTCGGAAATCCGCGAGGAAGCGCTGCGCCGTGGCCACCAGGTCACCGCGCTGGTGCGCCATCCTGGCCGCCTGCCGCCCGCCCCGGGGCTGACCGAAAGCGTGGTGGATGCCTATGATGCCGCCGCGCTGGCCACGGCCATTGCCGGGCACGACGCGCTCGTCTCGGCCTTCAGCCCCGATCCGGCCGAACCCTTCGAAACCAAGCCCGCCCGCCTGCGCGAGGCGCACAAGGCCATTCTCGATGGCGCGCGGCGGGCCGGCGTGGCGCGGGTCATTCTGGTCGGCGGGGTGGGCAGCCTGTGGGCCGCGCCCGGCCTCAGGGTGGTCGACAGCGCGGAATATGGCACCGCCAATCGCGGGCCCACGCTGGCCAATATCGAGATCCTGCAAGGGCTGATCGATGCCGGCGGCGACCTGGAATGGAGCTATGTCTCACCGCCGCGGCGCATCGAGGCGGGCGCGCGCACGGGCCTGTTCCGCCTGGGCAGCGATGATCTGCTGCGCGATGCCGATGGCGAAAGCCGCATCTCGCGCGCCGATTTCGCCATCGCCGTGATCGACGAGCTGGAACAGCGCGCCCACATCCGCCAACGCTTCACCGCCGCCTATTGAAGGCGACAGCTTGCGGGATTTCAGAGTTTCGGGGGTGGCCGCCGGTCCTGTGGGAGGGAGCCGGTGTTCAGCCCCGGCCGGCGTGCCGGGTGCTGTCCGACGCATCCTGCACGCCGGCTTCCGGCCCGCCGGTTGGCGCGGCTTCTCCGGCAAGGCCCAGGCCCTGACCCAAACCATCACCGCCAGCGATGGCATCGGCCAGCGTGCGGTGATCGAGCACCGCCGACAATTGCGCCCGCGCCTCCAGCATGATCCGGCGCAGGCTGCAGGCCTGCTCGTCCACGCAATCGAGGCAGCGGCGATAGAATTTCTGGCTGGCGCAATGGATCAGCGCCAGCGGCCCGTCCGTCACGCGGATAACATCGCCAAAGGTGATCTCGCCCGGGCCGCGCGCCAGCGTGTAGCCGCCCGCCTTGCCGCGCGTGCTGTGCAAAATGCCGGCCAGCTTGAGATCGAGCAGGATCGCCTCGAGGAACTTGCGCGGCACATTGGCGCCAGCGGCGATCTCGGCGCTGGGAGAGGGCTTGGAAGGATCCTTGGCGGCAAGATAAATAAGCGCCTTCAATGCGTAGCGCGATTGCTGCGATAGCATGTGGCTGCCCTTGTTGCCGAAAGAGCGGCTTTCTAGGCAGATCGCCCGGCAAAAGCAAGCATCCCAACCAGGCGGGGCAAGCGGGCCGGTCAACCAGCGGTTGGGCTTGCCATATAATTTCTTCTCGGGCGGCGGCTCCGCCTCAATATTGACAATCTCTATTGATTTAATCAGGATTAAACCCCTGACGAGCCCCTGTCCGCTCGCCCTCAGCCGGACCCCCACATGAAACGCCACCTGCCCCGCCTTGCCCGTATCGCCGGAAACACCGCCCTGCGCGCCCTGCCCACGGCCGTCGGCATTGTCATCCTCGGCTTCTTCCTGCTGCAGCTGGCGCCGGGCGATGCGGCCGATGTGTGGGCGGGCGAGGCCGGCGGCGCCCCGGCGCAGGCCACTGCCGCCATGCGCCACCACTTCGGCCTGGACCGGCCGCTGGGCGCCCAGCTGGCGGCCTATCTGTCGGGCCTGGCGCATGGCGATCTGGGCTGGTCGGCCCGGTTCGACGTGCCCGTCACCCATCTCATCCTTGAGCGCCTGCCCGGCTCGCTGCTGCTGTCGGCCACGGCGCTGGTGGTGGCGCTGGTGGCGGGCGTGGTGCTGGGCACGCTGATGGCCGCCCATGAAGGCCGCCTGCTCGACCGGGCGCTGTCGGTAGTGGCGCTGCTGCTCTATTCGCTGCCCTCCTTCTGGATCGCGCTGATGCTGATCGTGGTGTTTTCCATCCGCCTGGGCTGGCTGCCCAGCGGCGGCGCCCACACCATCGGCCTGCCCGAAAGCGGGCTGGCCGGGCTGGCCGACCGGCTGCGCTACATGGTGCTGCCGGTGCTCTCGCTGGCGCTGTTCTATGTGGCGATCTACGCCCGGCTGGTGCGCGTGGGGGTGATCGAGGCCAAGGCGCAGGATTATGTGCGCACCGCCCGCGCCAAGGGCCTGTCGGAACGGCGCATCCTTGTTCGCCATGTGCTGCGCAACGCCCTGCTGCCGCTGACGACCGTGGCCGGCATGCATGTCGGCGCGATGCTGGGCGGGGCGGTGGTGGTCGAGACGATCTATGGCTGGCCGGGCCTGGGCCGGCTGGCCTTCGAGGCGGTGATGGGCCGCGATTTTCGCGTGTTGCTGGGCATATTGCTGCTCTCCTCGCTGCTGGTGATCCTGGCCAATGCGCTGGTCGATATCCTGCATGGCGTGCTTGATCCGCGCGTGGGGGCCAGCCATGCCGCCTGAACCTGCCGCCGCCGCCCTCACCCCGGGCACCCCTGCCGCGCCCGCCGTGGCCGCGCCGCAACTGGCCCCGGTGGCCGCCCCGGCGCCCCTGCCGGCCGCCCCTGCCGCCAATGGCCTGCTGGCCACGCTGCGCCGCCATCCGCCCGCGCTGATCGGCGCCGGCGTGCTGCTGGCCATCGCGGTGCTGGCGCTGGCCGCGCCGCTGCTGTTCCCCGGCGATCCGCTGGCGATCACCGGCGCGCCCTTCCTGTGGCCGGGCACCAGCCTGGCCCACCCGCTGGGCACGGATTCGCTGGGCCGCGACATTCTGGCCGGCCTTGCCCATGGCGCCCGCGTGTCGCTGGGCATTGGCTTTGCGGCGGCAGGCCTGGGGCTGGTGGTGGGCATCGCGCTGGGGGCGCTGGCGGGCTATCTGGGCGGCTGGGTGGATGCCGTGCTCTCGCAGCTCATCGAGATCTTCCAGACCCTGCCCAGCTTTGTGCTGCTGGTGGTGCTGGTGTCGATCGCCCAGCCCACCACGGCCACGCTCTCGGGCGCCATCGCGCTGGTCACCTGGCCGATGGTGGCGCGCCTGGCCCGCGCCGAATGCCGTTCGCTGCGCGAGAAGGATTTCGTGCTGGCCGCCCGCAGCCTGGGCTATGGCCATCTGCGCATCCTCGTGCACGAGATCCTGCCGGGCGCCCTGCCGCCGATCATCGTCACGGCCTCGGTGCTGGTGGCCTCGGCCATTCTCATGGAATCGGCGCTGTCGTTCATGGGGCTGGGCGATCCCAACACCGTCAGCTGGGGCAGCATGATCGGCCAGGGCCGCGAATATCTGCGCAGCGCCTGGTATATGAGCGCGCTGCCCGGCCTTGCCATCACCCTCACCGTGCTGGCGCTGAACTTGCTGGGCGATGCGCTGAACGAAGCGCTGAACCCGCGCCGCAAGGGCACCCGCCGATGAGCGCCCCCCTCCTCTCTTCCGCCGCGGCCACGCTGGCCCGCCCGCGCAGCATTGCCCCGCTGCTGGAAGTGGCCAACCTGCGCATCGCCTTTGGCCGGCAGGAAGCCGTGCAGGGCGTGAGCTTCACGCTGCACGAAGGCGAAACGCTGGCGCTGGTGGGCGAATCGGGCTCGGGCAAATCGCTCACCGCGCTGTCCACCCTGGACCTGCTGCCCGATGGCGCGGCGATCAGCGGCGGCACCATCGCCTTTGCCGGCGCGGATCTGGCCGGCCTTGCCCCGGCGGCGCGGCGGGCCCTGCGCGGCGGCGATATCGGCATGATCTTCCAGGAGCCGATGACCAGCCTCAACCCGGTGATGACCATCGGCCAGCAGATCATCGAGGCGCTGCGCCAGCACCAGCGGCTGTCGCGCCGGGCTGCGCGCACCCGCGCGCTCGAACTGCTCGATCTGGTGCGCATCGCCGATCCCCATCGCCGCATCGAGGATTATCCCCACCAGCTGTCGGGCGGCATGCGCCAGCGGGTGATGATCGCCATGGCCGTGGCCGCCGGCCCCCGCCTGCTGATCGCCGACGAGCCGACCACCGCGCTCGATGTGACGATCCAGGCGCAGGTGCTGGAACTGATCGACCGGCTGCGGCGCGATCTTTCCATGGCGGTGCTGCTGATCACCCATGATCTGGGCGTGGTGGGCCAGTGGGCCGATCGGGTGGTGGTGATGTATGCCGGGCGCACGGTGGAGGAAGGCGATCCGGCCGCTCTCTTCGCCCGCCCGCTGCACCCTTACACGCAAGGGCTGCTGGCCGCCTCTCCCCGGCTGGAAGACAGCCACCACTACACCTCGGGCCCGCTGGTGGAGATACCGGGCTCGATCGCCTCTGCCAGCGGCCAGCCGGGCTGCGCCTTTGCCCCGCGCTGCCCGCAGGCAGCGGCGGCCTGCCGCATCGCCCCGCCGCCGCTGCGCCAGTGGGCCGCCGGCCGGCAGGTGGCCTGCCCGCGCGTTCTGCCGGAAGACCTGCCATGAGCCTGCTTGCGATCAACGATCTGTCCACCCATTTCCGCCTGCCCGATGGCGCCCTGCGCGCGCTCGATGGCGTCTCGCTGCATGTCGATGCGGGCGAGACGCTGGGGATCGTGGGCGAATCGGGCTGCGGCAAATCAACCCTGGGCAAAACCATCCTGCGGCTGGTGGAGCCCACCGCGGGCGCCATCGCCTTTGCCGGAGACGACATCACCGCCCTGCCCGCCCGGCGCCTGGCCGCCTATCGCCGCCGCGCGCAGATGGTGTTCCAGGATCCGTTCGCCTCGCTCAACCCGCGCCACACGATCCGCAAGATCCTCACCGATCCGCTCATCGTCCACGGCATTGGCGGGCTGAAGGAGCGCCGCCTGCGGGTGGAGCAGATACTGGCCCGGGTGGGGCTGGGGCCAGAAGCGCTCGATCGCTATCCGCATGAATTTTCCGGCGGCCAGCGCCAGCGCATCGGCATCGCCCGGGCGCTGATCCTCGAGCCCGATCTGGTCATCTGCGACGAGCCGGTCTCCGCGCTCGATCTGTCCATCCAGGCGCAGACGCTGAACCTGCTGGCCCGCATGAAGGCGGATCTCGGCCTCTCCTATATCTTCATTTCGCATGATCTCTCGGTAGTGCGCTATTTCACCGATCGGGTGGTGGTGATGTATCTGGGCCGCATCGTCGAGGAAGCGCCCACGGCCGATCTGTGGGCCCGCCCGCAGCATCCCTATACCCGCGCGCTGATGGCCAGCGTGCCCGATCCCGCCCAGGGCCGGCGCGCCCTGCCGCTGAAGGGCGATCTGCCCAGCCCGCAGGACATCCCAGAGGGCTGCCGTTTCCACCCCCGCTGCCCGCTGGCCACAGACCTGTGCCGCAGCAGCGATCCGGCCCTGCGCGTGGCCGGCAGCGATGCGGCCCACACCGTCGCCTGCCACCACGCCTGAACATCGCAAGGAGCATTCCATGGTAGACTATCGTTATCTCGGCCGCTCGGGGCTTCAGGTCTCGCCGCTCACGCTGGGCACGATGATGTTCGGCGGCGAGACCGACGAGCCCACCGCCCACCGCATCATCGACACCGCCCGTGAACAGGGCATCAACTTCATCGACACCGCCGACGGCTACAACAAGGGCGCCTCGGAGGAAGTGGTGGGCCGCGGCATCAAGGCCCATCGCGATCACTGGATCCTGGCCACCAAATTCGCCAATCCGCGCGGGCCCGGCCCCAACCAGCGCGGCCAGTCGCGCAAGTGGATCATCGAAAGCGTCGAGAACAGCCTCAGGCGGCTGGGCACCGACCATATCGACATCCTCTATTTCCACCGCGCCATTTTCGATGCCCCGCTGGGCGAGGCCGTGCGCGCCATCGCCGACCTTATCCGCGCGGGCAAGCTGCGCTATTTCGGCGTATCGAACTTTCGCGCCTGGCGCCTTGCCGAAGTGGCCCATCTGGCCGACCAGCTGAACATCGACCGGCCGATCGCCAGCCAGCCGCTCTACAATATCGTCAACCGCGTGGCCGAGGCCGAGCAGCTGCCCGCCGCCAGCTTCTATGGCCTGGGCGTGGTGTCCTACAGCCCGCTGGCGCGCGGCGTGCTCACCGGCAAATACCACCCCGGCGTGGCCCCCGGTGCCGACACCCGCGCCGGCCGCGCCGACAAGCGCATCCTCGAGACCGAATGGCGGCCCGAATCGGTGGCGCTGGCAGCGCAAATCGCCGAGCACGCCCGCGCCCGCGGCATCGATCCGGTAGCCTTTGCCATCGCCTGGGTGCTCAACAACCGGCTGGTCACCTCCACCATCACCGGCCCGCGCACCGAGGCGCACTGGGCCAGCTACATCAAGGCGCTGGATGTGCAGCTGACCGCCGAGGACGAAGCCTTCATCGATGGCCTGGTCACCACCGGCCATGCCTCCACCCACGGCTTCAACGATCCCAGCCACCCGATCGAGGGCCGCGTGCCCCGCAGCCACAACGCGCCTGCGCCGCTGGCGGTGGAACGCAGCGTGCGCGAACTGGTGGCCTGATGGCCCGCCGGGCGGGGCCCTTCCCGCCCGGCCCCGGCCACGGCTGGCAAAAGCCACCGGGCCACACCCACTCAGATGGGGAGAAAGACAACAGGCGCTGCCCATAAGGGCCCGCCAGATCCGCAATATCCCGAGCGAGTGACACATCATGAGCACAGAATTTGTCGATATCGCCATCATTGGCGCCGGCCCCGGCGGGCTGGCTCTGGCGCAGGGGCTGAAGAAACACGGCATCGAGGTCGCCGTGTTCGAAAAGGATGCGGTGCGCGCCGATTATGTGCAGGGCTTTCGCCTGCGCATGCATCAGCGGGGGCTGGATGCCCTGCAGGCCAACCTGCCGCCCCACCTGTTCGCCGCCTTCGAGGCCACCACCGGCCTTGCCCCCGCCACCAGCCTGACGGTGGACGAGGCCCTGCACCCGCTGGCCGACACCGGGCCCGCGCGCGATCAGGCCCATATCGACAAATCGGTCAGCCGCATCACCCTGCGCCAGGTGTTGCTGGGCGGGCTGGACGATATCGTGCATTATGGCAAGCGCTTCGCCGGCTATGAGGTGGAGCCCGAGGGCACCGTGCTCGTGCGCTTTGCAGATGGCACCCGGCTGCGCACGCGGCTGCTGGTGGGGGCCGATGGTGCCGGCTCTGCCGTGCGCGGGCAGCTGCTGCCGGCCTATCGGCTGGTCGATACCGGCAAGCGCCGCCTTGCCGGCAAGCTGAGCCTGGCCGCGGCCGAGAAATACGGCATCCCCGCCCTTCTGCTCGACAACAATGTGGCGGTGCGGCCGCGCCATGGCGGGCGCGGCATGATGATCACCGCGCACAGGGTCGATCCGGCCGCTTTCGCCCGTTTCGGCCTCATCGGCCAGGACGACCCCGGCCATGCCGGCCACCAGGGCCTCCATTTCGACAATACCGCCAGCTATGTGTGGTGGAACACCGCCTATGAAGAGGGCGAGCTGGGCAGCGATGCCGCGCTGGAACAGCTGGATGGCGCGGGGTTGATCGAGGCACTGCTGGGCCGGATCGGCCATTGGCACGAGGCGCTGGTGAAGCTGGTGCGCCATTCCGATCCGTC
>Ga0207806_1000204_pt1 | contig 16018 bp, 17 predicted proteins | sample LuqExpMetageno72_FD_187829 | JGI IMG/M metagenome (GOLD analysis project Ga0207806, IMG submission 187829) | Tropical forest soil microbial communities from Luquillo Experimental Forest, Puerto Rico - Sample 72 (SPAdes) | ecosystem: Environmental > Terrestrial > Soil > Tropical forest ...
TTGAAGGCCGCTTTCAGCCGGGCACCCGCCCGCGCGCGCCGGTGGCGATGATCCTTCATCCGCACCCGCAGGCCGGCGGCACCATGAACGACCGCATCACCCAGGCCCTCTACAAAACCTTCGTGGCCCGCGGCTTTGCCACGCTGCGCTTCAATTTCCGCGGTGTTGGCCGCTCGCAGGGCAGCTTCGACAATGGCATCGGCGAATTGTCGGATGCCGCCGCCGCGCTCGACTGGGTGCAGTCCATCCACCCCGAGGCCAGCACCACCTGGATCGCCGGCTATTCCTTCGGCGCCCTCATCGGCATGCAATTGCTGATGCGCCGGCCGGAAATCCGCGGCTTCATCTCGGTGGCGCCGCCGGCCAACATGTATGATTTCAGCTTCCTGGCGCCTTGCCCGGCCAGCGGCATCATCGTCCAGGGCACGTCCGACACGGTGGTGGCGCCGGGCGCTGTGCAGAAGCTGGTGGACAAGCTGCGCACCCAGAAGCACATCACCATCCACCACGACGAAGTGCCCCGCGCCAACCATTTCTTCGAGAACGAACTCGACGATCTGATGCGCTCGGTCGACAATTACCTCGACATGCGCCTGTCGCCCGATTGCCCGATCAAGTAAGCGATTGCGGGTAAGGCGGGGGCCGCGCGCCCTCGCCCGGCCCGCCCCGCTGGCGCATCAGCCGGCGGGGTTTTCCATTTCCAGCAGCAGCAGGAATTCGGTGGCCAGATCGCCATCGGAAACCGCCAGCACCTCGGCCCTTGCCGCCAGATAGCCGCCCACCAGCATCGTCAGCAGCGGCAGCAGCTCGCTGACAAAGCCGCGTTCCAGCGCGGCCTCGTCGGCGCAATGGGTGATCATGCCGGCCAGCTTTTCGGGCGTGCCGCAAATATCGGCCAGCAACCGGCGCCCCTGCTCTGGCGAGAGCGGCTCGGGCATCATCACCGCCACGGCCAGCGAACCGCCCCCGGCCCGTTCCAGCCGGCGCACCAGATGCGCCACGCCCGCGGCCAGATCCGCCCGCTCCGTGCTGCCGGCAGCCTTGCGCACGATGCGCGCCATGCCGGCCAGCAATTGTGGCATCAACACAGCGGTTGCCATGGCAACCATGGCTGGCGGTGCGCCCAGTTTACGCGCCATCGCCTCTATGCCGCCGCTACGGCGCAGCGTGGCCAGCATTACCATTATCCACTCCCCACCCCTTCGGAGAGATGCAACCCGGTAACATATCTAACCAATTGCGGGTCGTGGGGATAGGTATTTTCAACGGGTTGGTGAATTTATGCGAAAGAATCGCGATAACAGGCGGATTCTTGCGCAATCCAGGCGCTACACAGCAGCCCCACAAGGCAAAGGCCCCGCCGGCAAACGCCAGCGGGGCCCTCCCTGAACCTGTTGCAATGCGGCTGTGGATCAGGCCTCGACCGTGCCGACGGCAGGGGCAGCGGCGCGCACGCCCTCGTCCACATGGTCGGCGAACTGGGCGAAGTTCTCGACGAACTTGTTCACCAGATCGGCCGCGGTCTTGTCATATTCGGCCGCATCGGCCCAGGCGCCGCGCGGGTCGAGCAGGCGGGTTTCCACGCCTTCCACCGCCACCGGCACTTCAAAGCCGAAGTTGGGGTCCTTCTTGAAGGTCGCCTCGTTCAGGCTGCCATCCAGCGCGGCGTTGAGCAGGGCGCGGGTGGCCTTGATCGGCATGCGCTTGATGCCTTCCATGGTGGCCTTGCCGCCCGACCAGCCAGTGTTCACCAGCCAGCACTTCACGCCGCCCTTGGCGATGCGCTCTTTCAGTAGGTTGCCATAGATGCTGGGGTGGCGCGGCATGAAGGGGGCGCCAAAGCAGGTGGAGAAGGTGGCTTCCGGCTCGGTCACGCCGATCTCGGTGCCGGCCACGCGCGCGGTGTAGCCCGAGAGGAAGTGATACATCGCCTGCTCGGGCGTGAGGCGGGCGATCGGCGGCAGCACGCCATAGGCATCGGCGGTGAGGAAGATGATGTTCTGCGGCACCGGGCCCAGATTGTCGGCGCTGGCGTTGGGGATGAAGTCGATCGGATAGGAACCGCGGCTGTTCTCGGCCAGCGTGGCATCGTCGAGGTCGAGCGTGCGGGTTTCCGGGTCGATCACCACATTTTCCAGCACCGTGCCGAAGCGCTTGGTGGTGGCGAAGATTTCCGGCTCGGCCTCGGCCGACAGGCGGATCATCTTGGCATAGCAGCCGCCCTCGAAGTTGAACACGGCGGTATCCGACCAGCCATGCTCGTCATCGCCGATGAGGGTGCGGCTGGCATCGGCCGACAGCGTTGTCTTGCCGGTGCCCGACAGGCCGAAGAACACGGCGGTGTCGCCATCGGGGCCGATGTTGGCCGAGCAGTGCATCGGCATCACGCCCTTGGTGGGCAGCAGATAGTTGAGGATGCCGAACACCGACTTCTTCATCTCGCCGGCATAGGCCGTGCCGCCGATGAGGATCAGCTTCTCGGTGAAGTTCACCGCGATCACGGTTTCGGTGCGGCAGCCGTGGCGGGCCGGATCGGCGCGGAAGCTGGGCAGGTCGATGATCGTGTATTCGGGCGCAAAGCTGGCCAGCTCAGCCTCGCTGGGGCGCACCAGCAGGGTGCGGATGAACAGGTTGTGCCAGGCCAGCTCGTTGATCACGCGCACGTTCACGCGGAATTCGGGCTGCGAGCCGCCGAACAGATCGGCGACATAGAGCTTGTCGCGCTTGGCCAGCTCGGCGAAGAAATCCGCCTTCAGCGCGGCAAAATGCTCCGGGCTCATCGCCACGTTGGTCTTGCCCCACCACACGGTGTTCTCGGTTTCAGCGTCCTTGACGATGAACTTGTCCTTGGCGGAACGGCCGGTGTGCTTGCCGGTGGCCACCACAAAGGGGCCATCCTTGGCCAGCAGGCCTTCCCCGTTCCTCACCGCATGTTCCACCAGCGGCGAGGTGCCGAGGTTGGCGAAGATCTGGGCATCGGTGGCAATGCCCTGGCGGTCGAGCGGGGTGCTGAGCGAGGCAGTCAAGGTCGTCTCCCGTGAGAAGCGCGGACGCGGCCAGGCTGGCAACGCCTCGCGCATACGAATGCGATACGTCGAATCGGCATAATCCAGCCGCGCGCGCTCGTCAAATGGCCCAAACACGCGCCCCCTCGGGCTGACGCAAGCCTGCCACACCATGGCCCGCAACGGCGCCGCCAGTTGCCTGCGCCCCCGCGACGCGCTAGGCCCATGCCGGATATGACAGGAGCCCCTTCCGCCCCGTCCGGCCCGCCTGCCACGCCCCCGGCCCCTGCCGGCGAGGCGGCCCCCGGCACGCCAGCGCGCCACGCAGATGCGCTGGCGCCCGCTTCGCGCCACACCATCGCCCTGGTCGATGATGATCGCAACATCCTCACCAGCGTCTCCATCGGCCTGCAGGCCGAGGGCTTTGCCACCCGCCTCTATGCCGATGGCGCCAGCGCGCTGAAGGCGCTGCTGGAAAATCCGCCCGATCTGGCCGTGTTCGACATCAAGATGCCGCGCATGGACGGGCTGGAGCTGCTGCGCCGCCTGCGCGCCAAATCGGCGCTGCCGGTGATCTTCCTCACCAGCAAGGATGGCGAGCCCGACGAGGCGCTGGGCCTGGCCATGGGGGCCGACGACTATATCGCCAAGCCCTTCTCGCAAGGGCTGCTGGTGGCGCGCATCCGGGCGATCCTGCGCCGGGTGGAGCTGGCCCGGCAGGATGCGCTGGGCCCGCCGGCCGCAGCCCTGCCGGAACCTGTGCGCCGCGGCCGGCTCAGCATGGATCCGGCCCGCCACGAGGTGCTGTGGGATGGCCGGGCGGTGTCGCTCACGGTCACCGAATTTCTCATTCTGGAAGCGCTGGCCCAGCGCCCGGGCGTGATCAAGACCCGCAGCCAGCTGATGGACGCGGCCTATGCCGACGACATCTATGTGGATGATCGCACGGTCGATTCCCACATCAAGCGCCTGCGCCGCAAGTTCCGCGCGGTCGACACCGGCTTTGCCGCGATCGAGACGCTCTATGGCGCCGGCTATGCCTTTGCCGAGAGCTGAGCACGCGCGCCGCTCGCGCTGGCGGGGGGTTTCGCTCACCACCCGCATCCTGGCGGTGAACGTGATCGTGCTGGGGCTGATGGGCTTCAGCCTGTTCTACCTCGACAGCTATCGCAAGCAGCTGGTGCGCGAACGCTTCGCCCAGGCCAGCAGCGATGCCGCGATCATCGCCGATGCCCTGGCGCTGACCAGCCCCGAGGGGCGCGCGGCGGTGCTCTCGCGCATTGCCGCGCGCCAGCACATGCGCCTGCAGATCTTCGGCCCCCACGGCGAGGAACTGGCCGACAGCCGGCCGGTTGCCGGCCCCGGCTTCGTGCTGATCAACCCGCATACCCAGCCCTGGTACATGAAGGCCGCCCGCACGCTCGACCGGGCGATGGATGCCGCGGTGAACGCGCCGCCCATCCCCGATTATGCCGATATCGACGATACCTCCGGCTGGCCCGAGGTGGAACAGGCGCGCAGCTCGAACCGGGTGATCGTGTGGGAACGCTATGCCCCCGATCGCTCGCCGGTGATCACCACCGGCTCGGCGCTGGGCCATGGCGGCGAAGTGCTGTTCACTCGCCGCAACGGCCGCGACATCACCCAGAACGTGCGCGATGCGCGGCAAACGCTGGCGATCGTGGTGGGCGTGGCGCTGCTGGTCACGGTGTTCCTCTCGCTGTTTCTGGCGCGCACCATCGTCCAGCCGCTGCGCATGCTGGTGCGCGCGGCGGTGCGCGTGCGGCTGGGCCGCGACCGCGCCGTGGTGGTGCCCCGCCTGCCCCAGCGCGGCGACGAGATCGGCCTGCTCGCCCGCGCCCTGGCCGACATGAGCGAGGCCCTGCGCCAGCGGATCGACGCGGTGGAAAGCTTTGCCGCCGATGTGGCGCATGAGATCAAGAACCCGCTGGCCAGCCTGCGCAGCGCGCTCGACACGCTGGACAAGGTGGAAGACCCCGAGCTGCGCCGCCAGCTGGCCGACATCGCCGCCCATGACGTGCAGCGGATAGACCGGCTGGTGACTGAAATCGCCGATGCCAGCCGCATCGATGCGGAACTGTCGCGCACCACGTTTGAACTGCTGGATATGGCGGCGCTGGCCCGCGCATTGGTGGGCGCGCGGGCGATGCGCGGGGTGAATGGCGGGCGCAAGCTGCGCGTCTTCGCGCCCGACGGGCAGGAGGCGCCGATCGTTGCCGGTGATCCGGCGCGGCTGGAACGCGTGCTGGAAAACCTGCTCGACAATGCCGTCTCCTTCTCGCCCGAGGGCGGCACGATCACCATCACCATCCGCACCGAGGGCGCCCAGGTGGAGCTGGAAGTGACCGACGAGGGCCCGGGCATTGCCGCCGAAGCGCGCGAGCGGGTGTTCGAGCGGTTCCATTCCCTGCGCCCGGCCGGCGAGGATTTCGGCCACCATTCGGGGCTGGGCCTGGCCATCGCGCGCACCATCATCGAGGCGCATGACGGCACGCTGGTGGCTGAAGAACCCCTGCCCGGCGCCCCCGGCCGCCCCCCCGGCGCCCGGCTGGTGATCCGCCTGCCGGCCTATTCGCCGCGCGGCTCGCTGCTGGGATGAACGCGGCCGGGAACAGCCCTGCGCCCCAGGGCCAGGCGCATCAGGCCACAGCGGTGGCCATCAACGGCCGCGCGGTGCTGATCGAGGGGCCGCCGGGCGCCGGCAAATCCACCCTGGCGCTGGCGCTGATTGATCGCGGGGCGGTGCTGGTGGGCGATGATGGCGTGTGGCTGCGGGCCGAGCGCGGCCGGTTGTGGGCCGCGCCGCACCCGCGCACGCAAGGGCTGATCGAGGTGCGCAACCTCGGCATACTGGCCGCGGCCGATCTCGGCTGGCCGGTCTGCCCGCAGGCCCCGGTGGCGCTGGTGCTGGTGCTGGACGTGGCGGCCCCCCGCTTCATCGAGGCGCCCGAGGCGCGGCAGATCGCCGGCATCGGCCTGCCGCAGCTGCGCCTGTGGCCCGGCGGCGAGGGCCTGGCGCTGAAGGCCGAACTGGCGCTGGCCCGCCACGGGCTTGCCGCGATTTGACCGCGGGGCGGGCCCGCTGCCCCGATCCGGGGCGCCCACAAGGCTGATCCCCCTTCCCTTTTGCTGCAGAGCGGCGCAAACAGGCCCCCCATGCTGCCTGATTCCGCCATTGCCGCGCCCGCCCCTGCCAAACCGGGCGCCCACAAGCAGAAATTGCTGCTGGTGACGGGCGTTCTGGGCGCTGGCAAAAGCACGGCCCTGCGCGCGCTGGAGGATCTGGGCTGGGAAGCGATCGACAATTTCCCCATCCGCCTGCTGGAACGGCTGATCGATGGGCCCGATGGCAATGGGGCGCCAGCCGCGGGCGGCAGCGAATGGCCCGCGCCGCTAGCGGTGGGCTTTGATTCGCGCACGCGCGGCTTCAACCCGCACACGGTGGTGGAGCTGGTAAAAAAGCTCTCCCAGCGCGATGATCTGGAGATTTCCACGCTGTTCCTCGATTGCGCGGTCGATGAATTGCAGCGCCGCTATAACGAGACCCGCCGCCGCCACCCGCTGGCCGCCGATATGCCCGTGAGCGCCGGCATCGCCGCCGAGCGCGAGCTGATGGAGCCCTTGCGCCGCTGGGCCGAAGTGGTGGTGAACACCACCGCCTTTTCCACCCATCAGCTCAGCCAGGCCATCCGCGAGCAGTTTTCCGGCGAGGCCGGGCCCAATATCACCGTCACCATCACCAGCTTCGGCTTTGCCCGCGGCATGCCGCCGGTGGCCGATTTCGTGTTCGACATGCGGTTTCTGAACAATCCGCACTGGCACGAGGATCTGCGCCCCCACACCGGCCGCGAGGAAAACGTGGCCGCCTTCATCCGCCAGGATCCCGCCTTCGAGGAAGCCTTCACCCGCATCCGCGATCTGCTGCTGCTGGTGTTGCCGCGCTTCCAGGCGCAGGGCAAGGCCTATGCCCACATCGCCTTTGGCTGCACCGGCGGCAAGCACCGCTCCGTCTTCATGGCCGAACAGATTGGCGCGGCGCTGCGCGATGCGGGCTTTGCGCCCAATATCCTGCACCGCAATCTGGGCGCCCGCGCCACCAACCTGATCGAAGGCAGCCCGGCGCGATGACCCTTTCCCGTTTCTCCGGGGCACAGCTTGTGCTCCTGACCGGTGCCCGGCGCCGGCAGCCCGCGGCTGCCCTGCCCACCGGCCTTCGCCTAATGGAGCGTTCCTGACCCATGATCGGTCTTATCCTCGTCACCCATGGCAAGCTTGCCGAAGAATTCGTGCATGCAATGGAGCATGTCGTTGGCCGGCAGGAGGCGGTGGCCACGGTCTGCATCGGCCCTAACGACGATGTGGAGCGGCGGCGGCGCGAGATCGCCGATGCCATCCGCGTGGTCGATTCCGGCCATGGCGCGATCATCCTCACCGATCTGTTCGGCGGCACGCCCTCTAACCTGGCCATCTCGCTGATGGAGGCGGGGCGCGTGGAAGTGATCGCCGGCATCAACCTGCCGATGCTGATCCGCCTGGCAGGCTCACGCAAGACGATGGACGTGCGCGCCGCCGTTTCGGCCGCGCGCGATGCCGGCCGCAATTACATAACAGTGGCGTCCGAGTTCCTCGGACAAGACCTATAAGCAGGGAGAGCAGCATGGCCGAGGCCAGGCAAAGCGTGGAAATCGTCAATGCCAAGGGATTGCATGCGCGCGCCAGCGCCAAATTCGTCAACATGTGCGCCAGCCTGCCGGCCGATGTCTCGGTAACGGTAGTGAAGGATGGCGCCGAGGCTGCCGGCGGCTCGATCCTCGGGCTGATGATGCTGGGCGCGGCCAAGGGCGACACGATCGAGATCAGCGTGGCCGGGGCCGAGGCCGACACCGTGCTGGCCCGCCTTGCCGGCCTGGTGCTGGATGGTTTCGGCGAGGATTGATCCCCACCCCATGACGCAAACCGTTCGCCGCACGATCACCGGCTTTTCCAATCCCACCGTCAAGTTCCTGAAATCGCTGCGCGACAAGAAGCACCGCCGACGCGAGGGCAAGTTCCTCGCCGAAGGCCTGCGCCTGCTGACCGATGCGCGCGAAAGCGGCCGCCTGCCCGAAATGCTGGTGATGGCCCGCGGGCGCGAGGCCCATCCGCTGCTGGCCGAACTGGAAGCGGCGGTGGCCGCAGCCGGCGGCGAGGTGGTGGAGATGGAGGAGGAGATCCTCGCCAAGGTGACGGGGAAGGACAACCCCCAGGCCGTCGCCGGCGTCTTCGCCGAATTCGACACCTCGCTCGCCGGGATCGACCGGCAGGCCGCGCCGATCTGGCTGGTGGCGCAAGCCATGCGCGATCCGGGCAACCTTGGCACCATGCTGCGCACCGGCGATGCGGTGGGGGCCGGCGGTCTCATCCTGCTCGACGATTGCGTGGATCCGTTCAGCGTGGAAGCGGTGCGCGCCAGCATGGGCGCGATCTTTACCCAGCGCCTCGCCATGGCCCGGTGGGACGACTTCCTGCCCTGGCTGCGGGCGGGCGCAGGGCAGCTGGTGGCCGCTTCGCTGCGTGATGCGGTGCCCTATCGCGGCGCGCCTTATCAGGGGCCCGTTTTCATCATGGTGGGCAATGAATCGCGCGGGCTGCCGGAAGCCTATGAGCCGGAATGCGACCTGCGCGTGACAATGCCGATGAAGGGCCGGGCCGACAGCCTGAATGCCGCCGTTGCCGCCGCCGTGCTGGCCTATGAGGTGCTGGCGGGACTGGAGGCAGGCTGAAAAAGCCCTGCCTCCCCCAGAGCCTCTCAGACCTCCTGCGCCTCGGGCAGGGCCGGCACCTCACCCGGATCGCCTGCGCCCGCATCGGCATAGCGCGGCGCGCTTTCCACCAGCGCCACATCCTCGATCTCGCGCTTGCCGATCTCGATATGCTTGTCGCGCAGGCGCCGCCCGGCCGACAGCACATTGCGCTCGAAACTGCCGACGAACTTGTTGTAATTGTCCACCGCCGTGGTGAGCCCGCCGCCCACCCGCTTCAGATGCTCGGCCGCCACCGCCAGCCGGTCATACAGCTCGCCGCCCATCCGGCCAATCTCGCGCGCCTCGCGGGCCAGCCCATCCTGGCGCCACACCTGCGCCACCGTGCGGGCAATCGCCACCAGATTGGTGGGGCTGGCCAGCAGCACCTTGCGCTCGAAAGCGAAGTTCCAGATATCGCGGTCGAATTCCAGGGCAGCGGCGATGAAATGCTCGCCCGGCACGAACATCAGCACATAATCGGGCGCTTCCTCGAACTGGCTCTGATAGCTCTTGCTGGCCAGGGTCTGGATGTGGGTGCGCATGGACAGGGCATGCAGGCGCAGCGCCGCCTCGCGCGCGGCCTCATCCTCGGCCTCGAAGGCTTCCTGATAGGCGTTGAGCGACACTTTGGCATCGATCACCAGCTTCTTCTTGCCGGGGATGTTGACGATGGCATCGGGCCGCAGCCGGCCCTCCTCCGTGTCGATCGACTTTTCGGTGACGAAATCCGTGTGCTCGGCCAGGCCGCATTGTTCCAGCACGTTGCGCAGCTGCTGCTCGCCCCAGCGGCCGCGGGCCTTGGGGGCATTGCGCAGGCTGTTGCCCAGCCGCGCGGCCTCGGCCTTCACCTGCTCCTGCCCCAGGCGCAACTGCTCGATCTGGCCCAGCAGCTGGCCAAAGGCATCCACCCGGCGCGCCTCCAGCCCCTGCACCTGCTCCTCATAGGCGCGCAGGCGGTGGCTGACAGGAGCGAGCACGGCGCGCAGGCGCTCCTCGCTGGTCTTCTCGCTTTCGGTGAAGCGGGCCTCGGCGCGGGCCAGAAAAGCCTCCTGCGCCTTTGCCAGCACCCGCGCGCCCGATGCCTCGAACTGCGCCTTCAGCCCTTCCTGGGCTTCCACCAGCAGGCGCTTCTGCTCTTCAAAATGGGCGGCATGGGCACGCAGCGTGGCCAGTTCGGCGCGCAGCCCCTCGCGCTCGGTGGCGGCGCGGCGCAATTCGCCCTCCAGCCCATCGGCGCGGCTGGCCCTTTCGCTGGCGCCGGCCAGTTCGGCGATGGCGCGGCGAAAACGCTCGTCCAGCGTGCGCAGGTCTGCCGCGATGGCATCATGGCGCGCCCGCCAGCCGGCCGCGCCCCGCGCGCCCACAAACCAGCCCAGCCCGGCACCACCGCCCAGCCCCAGCACAACACCCACCAACGCAACAGAATCCACGGCGCACTCCAGTCAGAACACACCGTGAACGCTAGACGCTGCCGCCTGCCGTATCAAGCCGCCTTGCGGGCCTTTTCCAGCTTTTTGAGCGCCATGTTGCGCTTGAGGCGCGAAAGATGGTCGATAAACAGGATGCCTTCGAGATGGTCCATCTCGTGCTGGATGCAGGTGGCCATCAGCCCCTCCATCGCCGCCTCATGGGTGGCCCCATCCAGATCCTGCCAGCGCAGGCGGCAGGTGGCCGGCCGCTCCACCTCGGCGAAGATATCCGGCACCGAGAGGCAGCCCTCGTTATAAACCGCATAATCTTCCGAGGGATCGAGGATTTCCGGGTTGATGAACACCTGCGGGTTCTTCTTCACCGGGCGGTGATCATGGCCGCAGCCGTCGTCCTCGCAGGCCTCGGGGGCCGCGTCCTCGTCGGGTTCCTGCAGGTCGATCACCACCACGCGCACCGCCTCGCCCACCTGGATGGCGGCAAGGCCGATGCCGGGCGCATCATACATCGTCTCGAACATGTCGGCGACAAGCGTCTTCAGCCCCTCGTCAAACGCGGTAACGGGAGCGGACACCTGCTTGAGGCGCGGATCGGGTGCTTCTACAATCGGTCGGATAGCCATCGGCCATAAATAGGGCCATGCGCCGCGAATCGCAACCTCCCCCTCAGCCCACGCCTCAGGCCAGCTGCTTCACCCCACCGGGCGGCGCGCGCGCAGGGCCTGGGCCAGCGTGCCCTCGTCGAGATAGTCCAGCTCGCCGCCCACCGGCAGGCCATGGGCCAGCTGCGTCACCCGCACCGGCAGGCCTTCCAGCCGCTCGGCGATGTAGTGGGCGGTGGTCTGCCCTTCCAGCGTGGCGTTCATCGCCAGCACCACCTCGTCGATACCGCCGGCCCGCACCCGCTCCAGCAGCGGGCCGATCGACAGATCCTCCGGCCGCACCCCATCCAGCGCCGACAGCCGCCCGCCCAGCACATGATAGCGCCCGGTGAACAACCGCGAACGATCCAGCGCCCACAGATCCGCCACATCCTCCACCACGCACAAGGAACGCTGGTCGCGCCGGGGATCGGTGCAGATGGCGCAGGGGCTCACCGTGTCCACATTGCCGCAGATGCGGCATTCGGCCAGCCGTTCGCGCAAGGTGGCCAGCGCCTCCAGCAGCTGCTCCAGCGCCGTCTCGCGCCGCTTGATCAGCCACAGCACCGCCCGCCGCGCGCTGCGCGGCCCCAGCCCCGGCAGGCGGGCCAGCGATGCTGCCAATGCCTCGATCTCTTGCGATGCCATGCCAAGGCAGATAGGGCCAGCCGCTGCACAGGCAAAGAGGCCCGAGACAACTTATGCGCATCATCTACATGGGCACGCCCGAATTTGCCGTGCCGGCGCTGGAGGCGCTGGTGGCGGCAGGGCACGATGTGGTGGCCGCCTATTCGCAGCCCCCCCGCCCCGGCGGCCGCCGCGGGCGCGAGCTGACCCCTTCGCCCGTGCACCGCCGCGCGCAGGAGCTGGGAATAGAGGTGCGCACGCCCGCCAGCCTGAAGGGAGCGGAGGAACAGGCCGCCTTTGCCGCGCTGGGGGCCGATGTGGCGGTGGTGGCCGCCTATGGGCTGATTCTGCCCCGGGCCGTGCTGGCAGCGCCGGTGCATGGCTGCCTCAACATCCACGCCTCGCTGCTGCCGCGCTGGCGGGGGGCCGCGCCCATCCACCGGGCGATCCTGGCGGGCGATGCGGAAACCGGCGTTGGCATCATGCAGATGGAAGCCGGGCTGGACACCGGCCCGGTGCGGGCCGAGGCGCGCACCCCCGTGGCCGGGAAGACCACCGGCGAGCTGACCGCCGAGCTGGCCGCCATGGGCGCCGGCCTCGTCTGCCGCGTGCTGGGCAATCTGGCGGCCTTCCCGCCCGTGCCCCAGCCGGCCGAGGGCATCACCTATGCCCACAAGGTGGACAAGGCCGAGGCCCGGCTGGATTTCACCGCCGGCGCCCAGCAGGTGCTGCGCCAGATCCGCGCCTTCATGCCCGCCCCCGGCGCCTTCTTCGAGCTGGAGGGGGAACGCTACAAGGTGCTGGCGGCAGAGCCTGCCGCGCCGCCCATGCCCGCTAGCCAGCCCGCCAGCCAGCCCGGCACCACGCTGGACGATGCGCTGACCATCGCCTGCGCCGATGGCGCCATCCGGCCGACCACCATCCAGCGCGCCGGCAAGCCCGCCATGGCCGTGGCCGATCTGCTGCGCGGCCGCCCCATCCCTGCCGGCACGCGCCTTTCATGACCCGCTTTGCCCTGACGCTGGAATTTGACGGCACCCCCTTCATGGGCCTGCAGCGGCAAGCCCATGGCCCCTCTGTGCAGCAGGCGGTGGAAGAGGCGGTGCAGCGCATCACCGGCGAGGCGGCCGTGCTGTTTGCCGCCGGGCGCACCGATGCCGGCGTTCATGCCCTCCACATGCGCGCCCATGTGGAGATCGCCAAGCCGATCGCCCCGTTCCGGCTGATGGAAGCGCTGAACTTCCACCTGCGACCCGATCCCATCGCCGTGCTCGATTGCCAGGTGGTGGCCGATGACTGGCACGCCCGCTTCTCCTGCATCGGCCGCAGCTACATCTACCGCATCGTCAACCGCCGCGCGCCGCTGACGGTGGACCTGCACCGCGCCTGGCAAGTGACCCAGCCGCTGGACGCAGAGGCCATGCACGAGGCCGCGCAGGCGCTGGTCGGCCGGCATGATTTCACCACCTTCCGCTCGGTGCACTGCCAGGCGCGAAGCCCGGTGAAAACGCTGGACCGGCTGGAAGTGCGCCGCGAGGGCGAGGAAGTGATCATCGAGACCGCCGCGCGCAGCTTCCTGCACCATCAGGTGCGCTCGATGGTGGGGGCGCTGTCTTTCGTCGGGCTGGGGCGCTGGCGGGTGGCGCAGGTGGGCGAGGCGCTGGCCGCCTGCCAGCGGCAGGCCCTGCCGCTCAACGCGCCCGCGGCCGGGCTCTATTTCAACCGGGCGTTGTATCCCGAAGAGGCGTGAAAGGCCTGGCCCGAAGAGGCGTGAAAGGCCGGGGGCAGGCACCCTGCCCCCGGCCTTTCCCATCAGGCCTTGGCCACCACGCTTTCGGGCAGGTCCACGCCGAACACGCGCTGGTAATATTCGGCCACCAGCATGCGCTCGGTCTCGTCGCACTTGTTGAGGAACGACAGGCGGAAGGCAAAGCCCGGATCCTTGAAGATCGCGGTGTTCTGCGCCCAGGTGATCACCGTGCGCGGGCTCATCACGGTGGAGATATCGCCATTGATGAAGCCCTGGCGGCTGAGGTCGGCCACCTTCACCATGTCGGCGGCCACCTTGGGATCAAGGCCGGCCACCTTCTTGGTGACGATATCGGTTTCCACCGCCCCGGGCAGATAGTTCAGGCCAACCACGATGTTCCAGCGGTCCATCTGGCCCTGGTTGATCGCCTGGGTGCCGTGATAAAGCCCGCTGGTATCGCCAAGGCCCACCGTGTTGGCGGTGGCGAACAGGCGGAACCAGGGGTTGGGGCGGATCACGCGGTTCTGGTCGAGCAGGGTCAGCTTGCCCTCGGTCTCCAGCACGCGCTGGATGACGAACATCACGTCCGGCCGGCCGGCGTCATATTCGTCGAACACCAGCGCGGTCGGCGTCTGCAGCGCCCAGGGCAGCAGGCCTTCGCGAAATTCCGTCACCTGCAGCCCGTCCTTCAGCACGATGGCATCGCGGCCGATGAGGTCGATACGGCTGATATGGGCATCGAGGTTGATGCGGATGCACGGCCAGTTGAGGCGCGCTGCCACCTGCTCGATGTGAGTCGACTTGCCGGTGCCATGATAGCCCTGCACCATCACCCGGCGGTTGAAGGCAAAGCCCGCCAGGATCGCCAGCGTCGTGTCCGGATCGAACACATAGCTGTCGTCGCGGTCGGGCACGCGCTCGTCGGCGATGGAAAAGGCCGGCACCTTCATGTCGATATCGATGCCGAAGGTCTCGCGCACGTCGAGCTCGATGTCGGGCGCGGGCAGGATGGTGGTGGCGCGGTTTTCGGAAAGCATGGGTGTGGATCTTCCGTCGTCTAACCTTTTCGCGCCTATACGGGCCTGCGCCGCGCTGCAATATGTTTGGCACAAAGCCTGTCACGAATCGCAGGCCCAGAACGGATATGAGGAGAGGCCCGTGCTGGTTTATGGCGCGCTGATATCGCCCTTTGTGCGCAAGGTGTGCCTGGTGGCCGAGGAAAAGGGCGCGCCCTGGCGGCTGGAAGTGCCCAACCTCAAGGCCCCCGCGGCCGATTTTGCCGCCGCCAGCCCCTTCTGCAAGATCCCGGCGATCCGCGATGGCGATTTTGCCCTGTCCGATTCCAGCGCCATCGCGCTCTATCTGGAAGCGAAATACCCCGCCCCGGCCCTGCTGCCGGCAGCGCCCGAACTGCGCGGGCGGGCGATCTGGTTCGATGAATATGCCGACACGATTCTGGCCGCCTCGGGCCTCAAGGTGCTGTTCAACCGCTTTGTCGGCCCCAAGCTGATGAAGCGGCCCGGCGACGAGGCGGTGGCGGCCGCCGGCGCTGCCGCCCTGCCGCCGCTCTATGCCTATCTCGAAGGGCAGCTGGGCGATGAGGGCTGGCTGCTGGGCGCCCATTTCAGCCTGGCCGATATTTCGGTGGCGGCCATGCTGCGCTCTTTCGCCATTGTCGGCGTGGCGCCGCAGGGGACGGATTATCCGCGCATTGCCGCCTGGTATGCCCGCGTCACCGCCCGCCCGGCCTGGGCCAAGGTGGCCGAGCAGGACCACCCCGCCACCATCCCCGCCTGATTATCCCTCTCATGGAGTGCCCTCCCATGCATGGCCACTGGATCTGGTATGAACTGCTGAGCCACGAGCCGGCGCGCGCCAAGGCGTTTTACGAGGCGGTGGCCGGCTGGCACATCACCCCGGGGCAAACCCCGCCGCTGCACTATGGCATGATCGCCGGCGCCGATGGCACCGCGCTGGGCGGCCTGCTGCCGATCACCGCCGAAATGGCCGCCAGCGGCGCCCGCCCGGGCTGGGTGGGCTATCTGGCGGTGGAGGATGTCGATCAGGCGATCATCGAGGTCTGCGCGCGTGGCGGCGCGGTGCTGATGCCGGCGATGGATATCCCGCAAGGCCGCCTGGCCCTGCTGCGCGATAGCTGCGGCGCGCCCTTCTATGTGATGCGCCCGGTGATGCCGGAAGGCGGCGCGGGCGGCGCCAGCCCCGCCTGCGGCTGGAACGAGCTGTGCGCCAGCGCCCCTGCCGAAGCCATCGCTTTCTATTGCGACCTGTTCGGCTGGAGCGAGGCGGGCGCCATGGATCTGGGGGCGATGGGCGCCTATCGCTTCCTCGCGCGCGAGGGCATTGCCTTTGGCGCGGTGGTGGGGCTGATGCCGGGCCACACGCAATCGCACTGGAACCACTATCTGCGGGTGGATGGCATCGATGCCGCTGCTGCCGCCATCGCACCCCATGGCGGCACGCTGCTGATGGGCCCCATGCAAGTGCCCGGCGGCGACTGGATCCTGCATGGCCGCGATGCCGAGGGCGGGCATTTCTGCCTCGTCAGCCCCCGGCGCTGAAGGCGGCCTCAGGCGAAGGCGGGCAGGCGGCGCAGCAGCTGGTAGGCATCCACCGCCTGTCGCAGGCGGCCTTCCTGCGCCCTGTCGCCGCCATTGCGATCGGGGTGGAAGCGGCGCACGGCCTGGGCATAGCGCTGGCGCAGGGCCGCCCGCCCGGCATCGGCGGCCAGTTCCAGCACGGCCAG
>Ga0207806_1000205_pt1 | contig 16002 bp, 20 predicted proteins | sample LuqExpMetageno72_FD_187829 | JGI IMG/M metagenome (GOLD analysis project Ga0207806, IMG submission 187829) | Tropical forest soil microbial communities from Luquillo Experimental Forest, Puerto Rico - Sample 72 (SPAdes) | ecosystem: Environmental > Terrestrial > Soil > Tropical forest ...
CGATCCCCTTGCAGACCACCGCGATGAGCGAGGTGGCAACGGTGCTGGGCGGTTATGACAATGTCGAGCAGGCGGTGGCCAATATCGCCGCGCGCACAAAGCCGGCGCTGATCGGCATCTGCTCCACCGGCGTCACCGAGATCAAGGGCGATGATCTGGCCGGCTTTGTGCAGCAGATCCGCGCGCGCCGGCCGGATCTGGCCGATGTGGCGCTGGTGCACTGTTCCACGCCCGATTTTGCCGGCGCCTTTCAGGATGGCTGGGCCAGGGCCGTGACGGCGATGGTGGAGCAACTGGTCGAGCCGGTGGCGCCAAACGCGCGGGCGCGCGAGGCGGGGCGGGTGAACGTGCTGCCCGGCTGCCACCTGACGCCGGGCGATATCGACGCCCTGCGCGACATCTTCACCGATTTTGGCCTGACGCCCACTTTCCTGCCGGATCTTTCCGGCGCGCTCGATGGCCATATCCCGCAGGATTTCACGCCGACAACGCTGGGCGGCACATCGCTGGCGGCCGTGCGCGCCATGGGGCAGGCGGCCCACACCATTGCCATCGGCGCGCAGATGGGCCCGGCCGCCGCCGCGCTGAGCGCGCGAACCGGCGTGCCCCACCGCCTGTTCGACCGGCTGACCGGCCTTGCCCCCTGCGATGCGTTCATCGCCCATCTGGCGCGGATCAGCGGCCGGCCGGTGCCTGCCAAATATCGCCGCCAGCGCGGCCAGTTGATCGATGCCATGCTGGATGGCCATTTCCACATCGGCGGCCGGCGCATCGCGCTGGGGGCAGAGCCGGACCTGCTCTTTGCGCTGGGCAGCATGCTGGCGGAAATGGGCGGGCAGATCGTGGCCGCGGTGACAACCACCGCCAGCCCGCTCAACGCCCGCCTGCCGGCCGAACGGGTGACGATCGGCGATCTGGAGGATCTGGAGGCACAGGCGCGTGACGGCGATGCCCAGATCCTCATCACCCACAGCCATGGCCGGCAGGCGGCCGCGCGGCTGGTCCTGCCCCATTTCCGCATCGGCCTGCCGCTGTTCGACACGCTGGGCGCCGGGCATCTGGTCAGCGTGGGCTACAAGGGCACGCGCGATCTTGTCTTCGCCATCGGCAACATGCTGATGCACAGCCACCACGAGGCCGCGCCCGAGGATTGGCGCGATGCCTGGAACGCGCATCCACACACCCCCCATCGCAAGGAGGCAGCGCAATGAAGGTAGCCTTTGCCACGCAGGATCTGCAGCGGATCGATGCCCATTTCGGCTGGGCCAAGAACCTGGTCATCTATGATCTGACCCCCGAGGGCTGGACGCTCGACCGGGTGGAAAGCTTCGAGGGCGACCTCAAGGAGGATGGCGACGAGGACAAGCTGGCGCCCAAGCTGGCCGCGCTGCAGGGGGTGGCCATTCTGGTGGTGGCGGCCATTGGCGGATCGGGCGCGGCGCGGGTGGTGGCGCAGAACATCCACCCGATGAAAGTGGCCGAGCCAGAGCCCATCGAGGCCATGCTGGAGCGCCTGCGCGAGGTGTTGCGGGGCACGCCGCCGCCCTGGCTGCGCAAGGTGATGGCCCGCACCGACCGCGATTTCGACTTTGAGGAAGAGGAGGCATGAGCATGGCCGACAGCCAAACCCTGCACGCAACCGGGGGGGCGGCCCCGGCAGAGCCTGCCATCACCGGCTTTGCCGCGGATCTGGTGCGCCAGCTGCGCGCCACCGATACCCATGGCGCCTGGGATCGCCGCTCGGACTGGTCGCTCCTTGAGCCCTTCATCGTCGACAGGGAGAAGCGCCGGGCGATCCCGATCATCGGCGATCCCGATCCCGACACGATCTGGCGGCTGGAGCTGTTCTATGGCGCGCTGTGCCTCGCCATCGAGAAGCGCTGCGGCAAGATGGTCAGCCCGCTGATGAAGCTCAGCCACGAAGGGTTCGGGCGGATGGTGCTGGCCGCGGGGCGGCTGATCGTCATCAACAAGAGCCTGCGCGATGTGCACCGCTTCGGCTTCGACAGCCTCGAAAAGCTGAATGGCGAGGCGGAAAAGCTGATCGGCCAGGCGCTGGAGATGATCGCCCGGTTCCCGGCCGTGGCGGATTATTGAAGGAGGCGGCGATGGCGGATGCAGAAGCGTTGAAGGCCGAGGTGAAGAAACTGTCGGCCCAGGCGATGCAGGCGAAGATGGACTTGCACGACCTGTCCGAGGAACTGCCCGTGGGGGTGGAAAAGGTGCCGCAAGTGGCGCAGCGGGTGGTGGCGGCCTATGCCGCGCTGGCCGAGCGCAAGGCGGCGCTGCAGGCGCTGGCAGAAACGGCGGCAGGAACGGCGGCATGAGTGGGCTGCTGACCCGCGGCGGCCAGCCCTGGGCGCCTGCCTATCTGCTGGCGATCGATCCTGCGCTGTGCATCGGCTGCGGGCGTTGCTTCAAGGTGTGCGGCCGGGGCGTGATGGGCCTGCATGGGCTGACCGAAGAGGGCGCGCTGGTGGCGGATGACGAGGACGACGACGAGATCGTCAAGCGGGTGATGGCGCTGGATGATGCCGGCGCCTGCATCGGCTGCGGGGCCTGCGCCCGGGTGTGCCCCACCAATTGCCAGACGCATGGGGCCGCCGGATGATGGCACAGGGGCCGGCGCTTTATGCCGCGCTGGTGGCGGCCGGGCAGGCGGCGGGGGCCGATCCGTTCGATTGCCATGTGGCCGCCGCCATTCTGGCCATGGCCGCCGGCGAGGAAGCGGGCGCGCCGGCAGAGGGCTGCGGCAGCGGGCTGGATGCGGGCGAGCGGGCGGAACTGTCGGCCCTGCTGTTTGGCGGCGCGGCGCTGGCGGGCCCGGACCCTTGCGCCATGCCCCAGCAGGAGCAGACCCTGCGCGATATCCTCTGGATGAACGCGGGCAGCGGATCGCGGTTGCAGCGGCTGTTGGCGCGGATGATAGCCCGGCGGGCGCTGCGGCCCAACCATTTGTGGCAGGATCTGGGCCTGGCCCATCGCGGCGAGCTGAGCGCGCTGATGCAGCGCCATTTCCCTCGCCTGGCCGCCCGCAACGCGGCCGATATGAAATGGAAGAAGTTCTTCTATCGCATGATGTGCAACGATGCCGGCTTTGCCCTGTGCGCCGCCCCTGTCTGCAGCGAATGCGATGATTTCGACGCCTGTTTCGGCGGCGAGGAGGGCGAGGCGCTGCTGGCGCGCCTGGCCAATGGCCGGGGGCTGCCCCCGGCTGCCCTGCCAGCCCCCAGCAACGGAGCCCATGCATGAGCGAGCCGGTCTGTTCCTCTCCGCCCGATGCCACCCCGGCGCCGCCGGCCGAACCGCCCTTCGATGCGGCCGGCGAGGCGGCGATCATGGCGATGGTGCGCCGCTTCTACGATTTGTGCCTGGCCGATGATCTGCTGGGCCCGATGTTCCGCGCGGTGATCGATGATTTCGACGCGCATTATGGCATCGTCGCCGATTTCTGGAGCCATGCGCTGCTGGGCACGCACCGCTATCAGCGCGGCACGCCCTATTCGCACCACACCCATCTCACCGTCAGCGAGGCGCATTTCACGCGCTGGATGGCCGCCTTCGGGCAGGCGGTGGGCGAGATCCTGCCGGCGCCGCTGGCCGACAAGGCGATGCAGCGCGCCGCCCATATGACCGCCAGCTTCCGCATGGGCCTGCTGCCCCTGCCGGAACCGGGCCCGCGGCCATGAATGCGCCGGCCCCGGCGCGGCGGCCGGCGGTCTATGCCGTCTGCGCGCTGGAGGAGATCCCCAACCGGCGCGCGCGCGCTTTCGTGCTGGCGCGTGCCGGGGCCGATGGCGCGCCCCGGCCCTGGCCGATCTTCATCCTGCGCTGGGGGCGCCATGTGCGCGCCTATGAGAACCGCTGCCCGCATCAGGGCGTGCATCTCGACTGGGAGCGCGGCGAGTTCCTCGATGGCGAGGGCATCCGCATCCAGTGCGGCAAGCATGGCGCGCTGTTCGATCTGGGCACGGGGGCCTGTGTGGCAGGGCCGTGCCTGGGCGAGGGGCTGGTGCCGATCGAGGCGGTGATCGAGGAGGGCGAGATCTGCCTTGCCGGCGTCGATCTGCTGGAAGACGAGGACGAGGACAGCGGGCAGGGCGCCGAATAGGCCCGCCCGCGGCCAGGCAAGGGAGCATGCCATGCCGCTTTTCGATATTGCCTGCCCCGCTTGCGGGGCCACCAGCGAAGTGCTGGCCCGCGCGGCCGATCCGGTGGTCTGCCCGGCTTGCGGCAGCCCTGAGGCGCGCCGGCTGGTGGCGCAGGTGGCAGCGCCCGGCACATCGCGCGCCCTTGCCGCCGCCGGGCGGGAGGCCGCGCGCAAGGCCGGCCATCTCAGCCACTTCAAGGGCGGCTGACCGGGGCCCCCTTGCCGGCATGGCTTTGCGGCCAGGCCGGCGCGGGGGCAGGGCTCACACCGGCCGGTTCTCGTTGCGGTTGCGCACCGGCGCCATGCTGGCCACGCCTTCCTCATAACTCAGTTCGGGATAGGGGGCCTTGAAGGCGGCCACCTTGTCGAGCACATGGGCGAGCTTCTGCGCGCCCGACATCTTCTTCACATCGTTCTTGTCGACATCGACGAGTTCGAGCGTTTCCTTCCACACGGTCGATTCATCGAGCGGCAGCACATAGGCCGTTGCACCGCTGCCGCCCAGCGGCACGCGGTATTTCTTCAGGAAATCGATGTTGTTGGCAAAGAGCACATAGCTGCCCGCCGGATCGAGGCAATCGGCCAGCACTTCGGCGACATCCTTCAGCCAGGCGAAATTGTGGAGATAGCCCACCAGCACCGGGATCTTGCCGGTGGCCGCATCCGCGCGCGCCAGCACCTGTTCCAGCGCATAGGCCGGCGGGCGGGCCTCGTCGGCCACCTGATCCTGGAAGGCAAGGGCGATATCCCCGCGAAAGCCGAAAGTGCCGGCCGCCGGCAGCGGCTCCTTGAGCACGGCGTTGAGCAGGCGGTGGGCGGCATTCAGCCGGCCGAGGGCAGTGTCCTCCAGCCGCACGGCATCCATGGTCGACATCGGTTTCGTCTCCTTGGCGAAAGGGGCGCAGGCCCGGGCCAACCGTTGGCCCGCCGCGCTGGCCCGTGCCATGCACGATCCGGGCCGTTTGCCGCGCACAGGCCCGGGGCGCCGGGCAGCCGCGCCCGCCCGCCCGGCTTTGTGGGCATTGGAACAGGCGCGTTTGTCGCAAACCCGCCAAAGCGGACAGGGCCTCCCGCCCGCCGGCCGGCATGGATGGGGCACAAGGCGCGCCCGCCCCCGCGTTTTGGCCATGCGGCCGTTTTTGGCACAGGCCTTGCTGCACATCGGGGCATAACAACCGATGCGGGGACAAGGCACATGATCTTCCTCACAGACAGCGCGGCCCAGGCTGTGCGCACGGCCATCGGCCAGGCGGCCAGCGCGCCGGCCGGGCTCAGGATCCAGGTGGAGGCGGGCGGCTGCGCCGGCTACAAATACATGATGGGGCTGGTGGCCGAGCCGCGGCCCGATGATGCCGTGGTGAAGGAGGGCGATGTCGCCGTCTTCATCGATCCGGCCAGCCAGCCGTTGATCGCCGGCACCACCATCGATTTCGTCGTCGCCCTCGAAGGATCGGGTTTCACCTTCGAGAACCCCAACGCCACCAACAGCTGCTCTTGCGGCAAGTCTTTCGGCTGAAGGAGCCACGCGCATGTGGGAATATAGCGAGAAGGTGAAGGACTACTTCTTCAACCCCAAGAACAGCGGCATCCTTGAAGATGCCGATGGCGTGGGCGATGTGGGGGCGATCAGCTGCGGCGATGCGCTGCGCCTGATGATCAAGGTGGATGCGCCCAGCCAGACCATCACCGACGCCCGCTTCCAGACCTTTGGTTGCGGCTCGGCGATCGCCAGCAGCTCGGCGCTGACCGAGCTGATCATCGGCAAGACCATCGATGAGGCGATGGGGCTGACCAACCAGGACATCGCCGATTTCCTTGGCGGCCTGCCGCCGGAGAAGATGCATTGCAGCGTGATGGGGCAGGAGGCGCTGCAGGCGGCGATCGCCAATTATCGCGGCGAGGCCTGGGTGGACGATCATGAGGAAGGCGCGCTGATCTGCAAGTGCTTCGGCGTGGACGAGGGCATGATCGAGCGCACCGTGCGCACCAATGGCCTGACCAGCATCGAGGAGATCACCAATTACACCAAGGCGGGCGGCGGCTGTTCCACCTGCGCCGAGGGGATCGAGGGCGTGCTCGAGCGGGTGAATGCGGCGATGGTGGCAGAAGGCCTGCTGGCCGCCGACAGGGCTTTCCACGCCGGCGTGGTGCCCCTGCCGGTGAAGGCGCGCAAGGTGGTGCGCACCGAGGCGCCGGCGGCAAGGGCGCTGTCCAACCTCCAGAAGATCCGCCTGATCGAGGAGACCATCGCGCAGATCCGCCCCAGCCTCCAGCGCGATGGCGGCGATTGCGAACTGATCGATGTGGAAGGCAACCGCGTGCTGGTGCGGCTGACGGGGGCCTGCGTGGGCTGCCACCTGTCTGGCGCCACCATCGAGGGGGTGCAGGCGCGGCTGGTCGAGGCGGTGGGTGTGCCGCTGCTGGTGGTGCCGGTTTCGGCGATGCATTGAAAGGAGAGCGGCCATGAGCGCCCAACCTGTCTATCTGGACAATAACGCCACCACCCGCACCGATCCGGCGGTGGTGACAGCGATGCTGCCCTTCTTCACCGAACAGTTCGGCAATGCCTCCTCGATGCATGCCTTTGGCGCCGAGGTGGGCGGGGCGATCACCCATGCCCGCCGGGCGCTGGCCGATCTGCTGGGCGCCGCATTCGACCATGAGATCGTCTATACCGGCGGTGGCACCGAGGCCGACAGCACCGCCATCCTGTCCGCGCTGGAAACCCAGGGCCAGCGCAACGAGGTGATCACCAGCGCGGTGGAACACCCGGCCGTGCTCAGCCTGGTGGCCCATCTGGAAAAGACCGGGCGCGCCAGGGTGCACATCATCCCTGTGGATGCGCGCGGGCGGCTGGATATGGAAGCCTATGCCAAAGCCCTGTCGGAGCGGACCGCGATCGTCTCGATCATGTGGGCCAACAATGAAACCGGCACGCTGTTCCCGGTGGAGCGGCTGGCCGAGATGGCCCATGGCGCAGGCGCCCTCTTCCACACCGATGCCGTGCAGGCGGTGGGCAAGATCCCCATCGACCTTAAATCCACCGCGATCGACATGCTCTCGCTGTCGGGCCACAAGCTGCATGGGCCCAAGGGCATTGGCGCGCTGTATGTGAGGAAGGGGGTGCGCCTGCGCCCGCTGATCCGCGGCGGCCATCAGGAGCGCGGGCGGCGCGCCGGCACCGAGAATGCGCCGGCGATCATCGGCCTTGGCAAGGCGGCAGAGCTGGCCGCGGCCCACATGGCCGAGGAGCAGACCCGCGTGAAGGCCCTGCGCGACCGGCTGGAGGCGGGCCTCCTGGCCGCCATCGGCAACAGTTTCGTGACCGGCGATGTGGAGAGCCGCCTGCCCAACACCTGCAACATCGCTTTCGAATATATCGAGGGCGAGGCGATCCTGCTGCTGATGAACCGCGAGGGGATCGCCGCATCCTCCGGCTCTGCCTGCACGTCGGGCAGCCTGGAGCCCAGCCATGTGCTGCGGGCGATGAACGTGCCCTACACCGCCGCCCATGGCGCCATCCGCTTCAGCTTCAGCCGCGAGAACGGCCCGGAGGATGTGGCGCGCGTGCTGGAGGCCATGCCGCCGATCATCGCCAGGCTGCGCGAGATGAGCCCCTTCTGGCGCGAGCGCGACCAGCACACCGCCGCCTTCAACCCCACCTATGCCTGACACCTGCTGAAAGGAGCCGGCCATGCCCTGCCAAGCCCCATCGGTGATCATCAACGACAGCACCCTGCGCGATGGCGAGCAGGCGCCCGGCATCGCTTTCACTCCGGCCGAGAAGCTGGCCATCGCCCTGGCGCTGGATGCGGCCGGGGTGGACGAGATCGAGGCCGGCACGCCGGCGATGGGCGAGGCAGAGCTGGCCGCCATCCGCGATATCGCCAGCCAGGCCCGGCGCGCCGCGGTGATCCCCTGGGGCCGGTTGACGCGGGCCGATGCGGATCTGGCCGCGCGGGTGGGGGCCGGGCGGGTGCATCTCTCGGTGCCGGTGTCCGATCGGCAGATCCGTGCCAAATTCGGCCGGCATGGCGGGGGCGGGCGGCTGGATGTGCTGGCGCGCATTGCCGATGTGGTGCCCTATGCGCTGGACAGGGGCATGCGCGTGTCGGTGGGCGGCGAGGATGCCAGCCGTGCCGATCCCGATTTCCTCGCCCGCGTGGTGGTGGCGATCGAGGAGGCCGGCGGCCACCGCTTCCGCTATGCCGACACGCTGGGGGTGCTCGATCCGTTTCGCGTGTGCGATGCCTTTGCCGGCCTTGCCCGCGAAACCGATATCGAGCTGGAATTTCACGGCCATGACGATCTGGGCCTGGCCACGGCCAACACGCTGGCAGCGGTGCGCGGCGGGGCCAGCCATGCCAGCGTGTGCGTGCTGGGGCTGGGGGAACGGGCCGGCAACGCGCCGCTGGAGGAAGTGGTGACGGCGCTGGGCGAGACGCTGGGGCGGCGCACGGGGGTGGATCCGGCGCGGCTGGGCGGGCTTGCCGAACTGGTAGCCAGGGCCGCCTGCCGGCCCATCCCCGATAACAAGCCGATCGTGGGGGCCAGCGTGTTCGCGCATGAATCGGGCATCCATGTCTCGGGCCTGCTGCGCGATGCCGGCACTTACGAGGCGCTGGCGCCCGAACGGTTTGGCCGGCGCCGGCAGATCGTGCTGGGCAAGCATTCGGGCCGCAGCGCGGTACGCAGCGTGCTCCACACCATTGGCCTTGATGCCGAGCACGAGCGGCTGGAGGCCATTCTGGCCGCCGTGCGTGCGCGGGCGGTGGCCACCAAGCGGCCGGTGGGCCTGGCCGATCTGGCCGCCCTGTATGAGCAGACCGCGTGAGGGCGCCCGGCCTTGTGGCGCTGATCGCCGGCGATATCGCCTGCGTGCGGGCGCGCGATCCGGCGGCCAACAGCCGCATCGAGATCGCGCTGACCTATCCGGGCGTGCATGCGATCATCTGGCACCGGCTGGCGCATCGGCTGTGGCGGCGGGGGTGGCGGTTTGCCGCGCGGTTCCTCGGCTGGCTGGCGCGGCTGCTCACCAATGTCGACATTCACCCTGCCGCCACCATCGGCCAGCGCTTTTTCATCGATCATGGCGCCGGGGTGGTGATCGGCGAGACGGCCGAGATCGGCGATGATGTGACGCTTTATCATGGCGTCACGCTGGGCGGCACCAGCTGGCAGGGCGGCAAGCGCCACCCCACGCTGGGCGATGGCGTGCTGGTGGGCTGCGGCGCCAAGATCCTGGGGCCGATCGGCGTGGGCGCCGGCGCGCGGGTGGGGGCGAACAGCGTTGTCATCGAGGATGTGCCGCCGGGCATGACGGTGGTGGGCATCCCCGGCCGGGTGGTGCGCGCCCCGCGTGAGCGGCGGCGGATCGGCGAGCGGATCGACCTTGACCACCATCTGATGCCCGATCCGGTGGGCACGGCGATTGCCGAGCTGATCGACCGCATCGATTTTCTGGAGGCGCGGCTGGCGCACCGGGACAGGGCCCTGCCTGTCCGTTCCAGGCCCGCGCATTCCGCCGCAACGGGGGAGAATTGCCATGAGCCTGCTTGATCGCCTGCAGGCGCTGTCCAGCGCCGAGGATTTCTTCGCCCTGCTCGATGTGCCCTATGACGAGGCGGTGGTGCGCGTGGCGCGGCTGCATATCCTGCGGCGCATGGGCCAGTATCTCAGGGGATCGGAGGCCGAGGGCGCCTTCGACGGGCTGGACGAGGTGGCCCTGCAGGGCCTGTGCCGCGCCCATCTGGCGCAGGCCTATGCCGATTTCGTTGCATCCAGCCCGATCGCCGAGCGGATCTTCAAGGTCCATCAGGAAGCGATCGCTCCCAAACCCGAGCCCAACCGGCCTTTTGTGCCGCTCACCGCGCTTACCGGAGGCATAGCATGACCGACCCGCTGCATATCGTCGTGTGCATCAAGCAGGTGCCCGACAGCGCCCAGATCCGCGTGCACCCGGTGACCAACACGATCATGCGCCAGGGCGTGCCGACGATCATCAACCCCTATGATCTCTTCGCGCTGGAAGAGGCGCTGCGGCTGCGCGACCGGCTGGGCGGGGTGGTGACGGTGCTGTGCATGGGGCCGATGACGGCCGAGGATTCGCTGCGCAAGGCGCTCACTTTCGGGGCGGACCGGGCGGTGCTGCTGTCCGATCGCTATTTCGCCGGATCGGACACGCTGGCCACATCCTATGCGCTGGCGATGGCGCTGGCGCAGATCGGCCGGGAATTTGGCCCGCCGCAGATCATCTTCACCGGCAAGCAGACGATCGATGGCGACACCGCCCAGGTGGGCCCGGGCATCGCCCGCCGGCTGGGCTTCAACCAGCTGACCTATATCTCCAGGATCCGCGAGGTGGACCCGGCGGGGGGGCGCATCTGCGTGGAGCGGCGCGCCGAGGGCGGCGTGCAGGTGCTGGAAACGCGCCTGCCGGTGCTGATCACCATGCTGGAGGCTACCAACGAGATGCGCCGCGGCGCGATCGAGACGGCGCTGGCCGCCGCCAGGGCGCAGGTGACGGTGTGGAACGCGGCCTCTGTGGGCATAGAGGATCTGACGAAATGCGGCCTGCGCGGCTCGCCCACCATCGTCAAGAAGGTGTTTGCCCCCGGCGCCCGGGCCGAAAAGGCCGCCCAGATCGCCCTCGGCGACACGCCCGAGGCCACCGCCCACGCCGCTATCGAGGCGATCTTCGCGCGCCTGCCCGGGCTGGAGGCACAATTGTTCGAAACCGCAGCGGCCAGCTGCTGACACAGGATCGCAAGGAGGCTTACGCCATGGCTGATGCACCCAAACCCGCCGCCCCTTCGGCCAGCGGCCGGGCCAGCACCAAGAAGGAACTGCCGGAGCATTTCCGCGCCTACAAGCATGTGTGGGTGGCGGTGGAAATCGAGCATGGCGCGGTTCACCCGGTCAGCTTCGAGCTGCTGGGCGAGGGGCGCAAGCTGGCCGACAAGCGCGGCGTGGAACTGGCCGCGGTGGTGATGGGCGATGCGCGCGCAGACCTTGATGTGGCGGCCACGCACTGTTTCGAATATGGCGCGGATGTGGTCTATATCGCCCAGGATCCGGCGCTGGCCCATTATCGCAACGAGACCGCCTGCGATGTGCTGACGCATCTGGTCAACACCTACAAGCCCGAGATCCTGCTGCTGGGCGCCACCAATCTGGGCCGCGATCTGGCGGGCGCGGTGGCGACAACCCTGCAAACCGGCCTCACGGCTGATTGCACCGAGCTGGCGATCGACGAGGAAGGCTCGCTGGCGGCCACCCGGCCCACCTTTGGCGGCTCCCTGCTGTGCACCATCTTCACGCTCAACTATCGCCCGCAGATGGCCACCGTGCGCCCGCGGGTGCTGCCCATGCCGCCCCGGCAGGAAGGGCGCGGCGGCCGTATCATCACCTACAGCCCGGCGATCGACGAGACCAGGGTGATCACCAAGGTGCTGGATTTCATCGCCGACCGCGACAGCGACAAGGCCCAGCTGCCCTATGCCGATATCGTCGTGGCTGGCGGGCTGGGGCTGCGCTCGGCCGAGAATTTCCAGCTGGTGAAGGCGCTGGCTGATGTGCTGGGCGGCGAATATGGCGGATCGCGCCCGCTGGTGCAGAAGGGCTGGATCACCGCCGACCGCCAGATCGGCCAGACCGGCAAGACGATCCGCCCGCGCCTCTATATCGCCGCCGGCATTTCCGGCGCCATCCAGCACCGGGTGGGGGTGGAAGGGGCCGATGTGATCGTGGCCATCAACACCGATCCGCAGGCGCCGATCTTCGATTTTGCCCATCTGGGGATCGTTGCCGATGCCGTCACCCTTCTGCCCGCGTTGACCGAGGCCTTTGCCGCCCGGCTGCGGGTCAACCGTCTGGCCAGCTGAGAGGAGCGCGCCATGAGCGACACCGGAACCCAAACGCCGCAATTCGATGCCATCGTGGTGGGGGCGGGGCCTTCGGGCAATGCCGCGGCCTATGTGATGGCCCGCGAAGGGCTGGCCGTGCTGCAGATCGAGCGCGGCGAATATGCCGGCAGCAAGAATGTGCAGGGGGCCATCCTCTATGCCGATGCGCTGGAGCAGATCATCCCCGATTTCCGCGAGGATGCGCCGCTGGAACGCCATGTGATCGAGCAGCGGATCTGGACGATGGACGACAGGAGCCACACCGGCGTCCATTACCGCTCCGACGATTTCAACGAGGAGCGGCCCAACCGCTACACCATCCTGCGCGCCCAGTTCGACAAATGGTTCAGCGCCCGGGTGCGCGCGGTGGGCGCCACGGTGCTGTTCGAGACGACGGTGACAGAGCTGGTGCGCGACCTCACCGGCCGGGTGATCGGCGTGCGCACGGATCGCGGCGGCGCGCCCGTCTTCGCGCCGGTGGTGGTGCTGGCCGAAGGGGTGAACGGGCTGGTGGGCCAGCGCAGCGGGTTGCGCAAGGAAGTGCAGCCCGAGACGGTGGCGCTGGCGGTGAAGGAGATGCATTTCCTGCCGCGCGAGGTGATCGAGGCGCGCTTCAACCTCGCCGGCAGCGAGGGCGTGGTGATCGAGGCGATGGGCACGATCACTCGCGGCATGACCGGCACCGGCTTTCTCTACACCAATGAGGAATCGATCTCGGTGGGCATCGGCTGCATCGTCGCCGATTTCGCCACCAGCGGCGAGACCCCCTATGGCCTGCTGGAGGCCTTCAAGAACCACCCCTCGATCAAGCCCCTGTTGGCCGGCAGCGAAGTGAAGGAATATGCCGCCCACCTGATCCCGGAAGGCGGCTACAAGGCGATCCCGCAGCTTTATGGCGATGGCTGGCTGGTGGTGGGCGATGCCGGGCAGTTCGTCAACGCGGTTCACCGCGAGGGATCGAACCTGGCGATGACCACCGGGCGCCTGGCCGCCGAGACGGTGATCGAGCTGACCCGCAAGCGCGCGGACATGACAGCGGCCAACCTCGCCCGCTTCGCCGCGCGGCTGGAGGGCAGTTTCGTGATGAAGGACCTGAAGAAATACAAGGGCATTCCCGGCCTGCTGCATGGCGGCAAGGCGCAGTTCTTCGGCACCTATCCGCGGCTGATCAGCCAGGCGATGCAAACCTGGCTGCGCGTCGACGGGCTGGACAAGAAGGCCAAGGAAGGGGCCATCGCCCGTTCCTTCCGCGAGGCGCGCGGGCTGCGCGGGCTGATGGGCGATGCCGTGCGGCTGGTGCGCGCCTGGCGCTGAGCCGCGAGGGAACCACGAAAATGGCAAGGCAAGAAGGAGACGGACGATGACTGTGTTATCCGGCGTGAAGGTGGAGGAGAAGCTCTTCCAGAACCGCTATCTGGTCGATGCCGGCCGGCCGCATATCCGGGTGCGCGCGCATGATGTGCCCTCGGCAGGCCTGCTGGCGATGACCACCCTGTGCCCGGCGGGCTGCTATGCGGTGAATGAAAGCGGGCGGGTGGAAGTGTCGGCCGATGGCTGCGTGGAATGCGGCACCTGCCGCATCGTTACGCAAAAGACCGGGGAGATCGAATGGAACTATCCGCGCGGCGGCTTTGGCGTGCTTTATAAATTCGGTTGAATTCAGGCACTCCGCCAGCTGTTGTGCGGTTGTTGCCGGAAAACCGTATATGGCGGAATATAGACCATTTTTCTTGCCGCTATAGAGGGTTTTTGAGAAATTATGACAAGCGGAAAAAATGATTCGCGCCGCCATTTCCAGGCAGGGGCGAACGATCCGGGAAAGCATGCGCTGATGGCAGGAAGGTTGGCCCCATGCCTTTTGCCACAGTTCCCCAGGATGGCGCGCGCGCCGGATCGGCGCCGGCGCTGACGGCTGCGCGCGGCCCCCACATGCGCAGCGGCAGCCACACCCGCGCCGATATCGCCCTGCGCGGTATCTACGAGATCTCCAAGGTTCTGGCGGTGCCGGGGCGGCTGGATGCGATGGTGGGCAATGTGCTCCGGCTGCTGTCGAGCTTTCTCGACATGCATCACGGCATCGTTGCGCTGCTGGACGAACAGGGCGATCCGCGCAGCGCTGTCGGCATCGGCTGGCAGGAGGAGCGGATCGAGACCTGGTTTCGCTGCCTGCCCGAGCGGGTGGTGGGGCAGATCGTGGCGACGCAGATGCCGCTGGTCATCGCCAATATCGCCACCAGCCCGCTGTTTGCCGACTGGCCCCGCAGCGAGCCGGAAGCGGGCGCGCGCGTCTCCTTCCTCGGCGTGCCGATCAAGGACCGCGACCGGGTGGTGGGCACGCTGACCATCGAGCAGGTGTGGCGCGAGGAAACCCCCTATCACGCGGCCGATGAGGATGTGCGCTTCCTCACCATGGTGGCCAATCTCATTGGCCAGACGGTGCGGCTGGTGGATCTGATCGGCCGTGATCGGGAACGGCTGATGGACCGCCAGCGGCAGCTGGAAAAGGAACTGTCGCGCCAGGCCGGCGAGGAAGGGGGGCGCAATCCGCGCGGCATTGTGGGCAACAGCGGGGCGCTGCGCCATGCGCTGGGGCAGATCAAGATCGTTGCGCGCAGCCATTCGGCGGTGTTGCTGCGCGGCGAAAGCGGCACCGGCAAGGAGCTGTTCGCCCGCGCCACCCATGATTTCAGCCCGCGGGCCAAAAAGCCCTTCATCAAGCTGAACTGCGCGGCGCTGCCCGAATCGGTGCTGGAATCGGAACTGTTCGGCCATGAGAAGGGTGCGTTCACGGGCGCTGTCTCGCAGCGCAAGGGGCGGTTTGAACTGGCCGATGGCGGCACCCTGTTCCTCGACGAGATCGGCGATACCAGCCTGGCCTTCCAGGTGAAGCTGCTGCGTGTGCTGCAGGAGGGCGAGTTCGAGCGCATTGGCGGCATGAACACCATCAAGGTGGATGTGCGGCTGGTGTGCGCCACCAACCGCAACCTGGAGGAAATGGTGGCGCGCGGCGAATTTCGCGCCGACCTGTATTATCGCATCAACGTCGTTTCGGTGCGGCTGCCGGCGCTGCGGGATCGGCGCGAGGATATTCCCGAACTGGCGCGCGAATTCCTGCGCCGCTTCGACGAGGAGCACCACACCCACCACGAGTTCGGCCCCTCGGCCTATCACGTGCTGGACAGCTGCTATTTCCCCGGCAACGTGCGCGAGCTGGAAAACTGCATCCGCCGCACCGCCACCCTGTCGCGCGGGGATCGCATTCTCGACAATGATTTTGCCTGCCGGCACGATGAATGCCTGTCGGCCACCTTGTGGAAATCGGCGGTGTCGCAGCCTTTCCCGATCGTGCAGCCGCGCCAGCGCGAGCCGATCGGCATTCCGCTGCCGGCAGATGCGCCGCCGCCCGCCCCGCCGCCCCTCCACGAGGACAGCGCCGATCGGCCCGCCCTGCCGCTGGCAGCGGGCGATGGCGGGGATTTCGGGCAGGATAATGTGAAGGTCAGCCGGGCCGAGCTGGTGGCCGCGCTGGAGGCAACCGGCTGGGTGCAGGCAAAGGCTGCGCGCATGCTGCATCTCACCCCGCGCCAGATCGGCTATGCGCTGCGCAAATACGGGATCGAGGTCAAGCGGCTCTAGCGCTGCCGGGGTTTCTGGCCGGGCCGGGGCGTTGCCGGCCATTCCTCTCCACATCACGCGAAAGGGAGCATTGCAGTGCAGCAAAAGGCTTGTATGCGCGGCGTATCGATATACGGTTGGATACAGGGGGCCGGTGCTTCCGGCAGGCTGAGGAAAGGTGTGGCGATGCAGGCAGGGCGGGTAGAAGCGGCAGGGGCCGGGCTGAGGCGCGCGGCGGCGGTGCTGGGCTTGTGGCTGGCGGCCCTGTTGCTGCCGACCCTGTTGCTACCGGCGGCGGCCTTTGCGCAGGCGCGCGGGCCGGTGGTGCTGGGG
>Ga0207806_1000206_pt1 | contig 15915 bp, 17 predicted proteins | sample LuqExpMetageno72_FD_187829 | JGI IMG/M metagenome (GOLD analysis project Ga0207806, IMG submission 187829) | Tropical forest soil microbial communities from Luquillo Experimental Forest, Puerto Rico - Sample 72 (SPAdes) | ecosystem: Environmental > Terrestrial > Soil > Tropical forest ...
CGGCGAGCGCCAGCTGCCGCTCGATGCCTATGCCAGCTGCTGGCGCGGCGGCCATGCCGCGCCAGTGGGGCAGATCTGGGATTGGTGGGCCTCCAATCGCTGGGGCGTCTATCGCGCCAGATGCGCCCATTGCGGCGCCTGGGCAGTGTCCAATGAGCACGCCGGCTTCCAGGCCAGCAAGCTTTACAGCCCCTGGTCGAAGGACAATCCCGGCGCCATCGCCAAGAAGTTCCTCGCCGCCCAGGGCAATGAGGACAAGCTGCAGGTCTGGTGGAACACCCAGGCGGCGCTGCCCTACCGGCGCAACACCGGCAAGGACATCAGCCTCGATGCGCTGGCCGCGCGCTGCGAGGTGTGGGATGCGCCCGTGCCTGCCGGCGTTGCCGTGCTCGTCGCCGGCATCGACGTGCAGGACTATCGCATCGAGATCGAGATCGTTGGCTGGGGGCGCAACGAGGAAAGCTGGTCGATCGACTATCACGTGATCGACGGGGAAATTTCGCACCCCGACACACAGGCCGCGCTCGATGCCTATCTGGCCGGCGCGTGGCACCGGGCCGATGGCCGGGCATTCACCCTGCGCGCGGCCTGCATCGATTCGGGCGGCCACCACACGGATGCCGTCTACAATTTCGCCAAGGCGCGCCTGGGTCGCAAGATCTGGGCGATCAAGGGTGAAAGCGCACGCACCGGCTTCACCAATCCGGTCTGGCCGATCAAGCGGCCCAGTTCGCGCAGCAAGAAGTCGTTCCGCCCGATCATCATCGGGGTGAACGCTGGCAAGGATTTCGTCCGCTCCTCGCTGGCGAAGGACAAGCCCGGGCCGGGCTACATGCACTTCAACATCCACACCGATCTGGCCCGCTTTGCCCAGCTCACCTCGGAAGAGATCGTGTGGGAAGGGCATGGCGCCCAGCGCCGGCGCAAGTGGGTGCCCAAGGCCGGCCGGGCCAATGAGGCGCTCGATTGCCGGGTCTATGCCTATGCCGCGCTCCACGGCCTCATGCACATGGGGCTGAAGCTCAACCGGGAGGCCGACGCCGTCGGCGCCGAATTCACCGCCATGGCGCCCTCCGGGGCCCAGGACGATCAGGATACCGAGGGGGCGCAAAGCCTGCCCCAACCGGGTGCGGAAGCATCCGCGCCCACGCCGCCGGCACCCGTTTCACCGGCGGCCGCGCCGGCCGGCCCACCCCGGCCGGCCGGCGCTTCCACACCCAGGCGCAGGAGCGGCTTCAGCCGCGGCCTTGCCTGAAGTCGCCTTGCCTGAAGCCCCGGGCCGGGCCGTCACAGGATCTGTCGCATGTCGCTTTCCCATCCCACCGTGCTGGCGGGCATTCCCCCTGCCACGCTGCAACAGTGGCTCGCCAGCGCCCAGCTGGCGCTGTTCCAGCTGCAAAGCGGCCAGCAGGTGGCCTCGGCCAGCTATGCCCAGGGCGATGGCGCGAAGTCGGTGAGCTACCGGCAGGCCGATATGGCCAGCCTCAACATGCTGATCCGCCAGATCCAGCAGGAGCTGGGCATCATCCGCCGTGCGCGCCGGCCGGCCAGGGTGTGGTTCCGATGAGCGGCACGCCCAGGGTCTATCATCCCAACGGAAACCTCATCCCGGCGGGCGAGATTGCGCGGATCCGCGAGCAGGCCGCTGGCCCGCGCGGCCGGATGCGCGCCTTGAACGGGCCTGCGCCGCAGTGGTTTCCCTACGACGCGCAGGACTTCACCTCGGCTGAAACGGCCGACTGGGTGCCGTGGATCAATTCGCCCGATCGCGAGATCAACCTCTACCGCGATCGCGTCACCGCCCGCGCGCGCGACATCTATCGCAATGATGCCTGGGCCAAGGGGGCGATCGGGCGCCTGCTGGATTCCACCATCGGTGGTCATCTGCGCCTGGTGGTGAAGCCGGATTACCGCGCGCTGGGCTTCGATGCCGAATGGGCGGAGGTATACCGGCAGGCGGTGGAAGCGCACTGGCGCAGCTGGTCTCAGGATCTGCGCCGCTTCAACGATCTGGCGCGCCGCCACACGATGACGCAGATGTTTCGCCTCGCGCTGGGGCACAAGCTGGTGGACGGGGAAAGCATCATCCTCTCCCACTGGCGCGATGATCGGCGGCTGGAGCAGGGCGCGGCTTTCGCCACCTGCTTTCAGGGCGTTGACCCTGATCGCCTGTCGAACCCCTTCCAGGGGCCAGACACGCGCTACATGCGCGGCGGCGTCGAGGTCGATGATGACGATGTCGCCATCGCCTATCACATCCGCAAGGCCCACCAGAACGACTGGTATAACGCCGTCGAGAGCATGGAATGGGAGCGGGTGGCGCGCGAGGACCCGGACGGGTGGCAGCGCGTCTTCCACGATTACGACCCCGATCGCTTCCAGCAGCATCGCGGCATGTCGATCTTCGCGCCGGTGCTGGGGCGCCTGCGCATGCTGGCCAAATATTACAACGTCGAGCTGTCGGCGGCCACCGTCGCCTCGGCCTTCGGCCTCTATGTCACCTCGCCCTTCGATCTGGATATGGTCCGCCAGGCGCTCGACGACGACGATCAGGACGAAATGGCCTGGGGCTGGTATCAGAACCTGCGCACAGATTTCCACCGCGACCGCGATATCTCGGTCAGCGGCGCCAAGATCGCCACGCTGGCCCCCGGCGAGGATATCAAGACGGTCGCCCCCGTGCGGCCCAACAGCGGCTTCTCCAGCTTCACCCATGAGATGCTGCGCTCGATGGGGCAGGTGCTGGGCCTCTCGGCCGAGCAGACGCACAACGATTATTCCGAAAGCAGCTGGTCCTCGGCCCGTGCCGGCATCGTCGAATCGGAGAAGATGTTCCGCCGCCGCCTGGCCGATTTCTTCGTCAACACCTCCACGCCGGTCTATGGCACCTGGCTGGAAGAGCTGCACGATCGCGGCCTGGTGCCGCTGCCGCGCAATGCGCCCGCCTTTGCCGAGGCGCGCACCGCCTATGCCCGCTGCCAATGGCTGGGGGCGCCGCGGGGCTGGGTTGATCCGGTGGCAGAGCGGCAGGGCGCGGTGCTGGGCCTCGATGCGGGCTTTGCCACGCTGGAGCAGGTCTGTGCCGAGCAGGGCGCGGATTGGGAGGAGAACCTCGACCAGCGCGCCCGCGAATATCACCGCATGCGCGAGCTGGGCCTGCCCCAGCCCGAATGGATGGGCGCCGATCGGGCGGCCAATGCCGTGGCCGCAGCACCGGAGGCCGAGTGACCATGTTCTTCGATGCAACGCGGCTGGGCGGCCGGCGCAGCGTGCGGATCGCTGCCGCCGCCGTCGCCTGGCTCGACGAAACCGATGGCTGTGCCGCCATCCACCTGATCGGCGGCGAGGTGATCCGCGTCTGTGAGGACAGCGCGGAGATCGAGGCGCGCATGCAACCACCCCCTTGCGCAGCTGATGCCATGGCGGATCAGTCGCCCGCCTCGGCGGCGGCTGCTGCCCCATCCTCTGGCCCATCTTCTGGCCCATCCTCTGGCCATGCGCGCGCGGCAGATTTCCGCGCCCATCGCCATGGCCGTCCCTCTGCTACCCGGGTGCCCGCCTGATGCTGCCTTTTGCCCTTGCCACGCGCCTGTTCAACACGCCGGTCGCCTTGGCCCCGCAGGCCGCCGAAATGGCCGTGCGCCTGCTCAAGCTGGCATCGGCCAGCGATATGGAGATGCTGGGCCGGGATACTAGCGGCGCTGTCGATGGCGCGCTGCAGGTGGTAGAGGGCGTCGCCATCATCCCGGTCAAGGGCACGCTGGTGCAGCAGGTGGGCGATCTGTGGTGGCTGGCCGGGCTCTTCGGCATCAGCGGCTATGATCGGATCCGCGCCCTGTTGCTCGATGCGCTGGCCAACCCCAAGGTGCGGGCCATCGTCCTTGATGTCGACAGCCCCGGTGGCGAGGTAGCCGGCTGCTTCGATCTGGCCGACACGATCTACCGTGCCCGCAAGGCCAAGCCGATCTGGGCCATCCTGGGCGAGAATGCCTTCTCGGCAGCCTATGCGCTGGCCAGCGCGGCCGAGTTCATCACCGTGCCGCGCACCGGCGGAACCGGCTCGATCGGCGTGATCATGATGCATGTGAGCTTCGCCGAAGCGCTGAAAATGGCCGGCGTCGAGGTCACGCTGATCACCAAGGGCGACCTCAAGGCGGAAGGTTCGGAAGTGATCAAGCTGTCGAACGAGGCCTTCAAGCGGCTGAAGGCCGATGTGGAGACCGTGGGCGATCTCTTCGATGCCACCGTCGCGCGCAATCGCGCGCTGCCCAGGAAGAAGGTTTTCGACACCCAGGCCGGCACCTTTCTCGGCGCCGATGGTGTCGATTACGGCCTCGCCGATGCCGTGATGGCGCCCGACGAAGCCTTCAGAACCCTGCTGACAGAGCTGGGCTAGGCCGGCCAGGCGGCCATCCTTTCGGGCGCCAAGCCCACAGACGCACTCACAACAAGGAAAACACTCACATGACCAGCCGTTTGATGGCGGGCACGAGCCGCTTTGCGCATCTCGCCGGCTTTGGCGGCCGTCGTTCGCGTCGCGCCGCTGATGAGCGTGATCAGGGCGATGATCGCCAGGGCCGCCGCGCCGAGGAAGACGATGAGGACGAGGACGAGGACGAGGACGGGCAGCGCGAGGGCGATGGCGATGCCCGCCGCTCGCGCCGTTCGCGCCGCGCCGACGGGGATGGCCCGGGCGAGGACGAGGGCGATCCCAACGCCGACCCCGAGGACAACCAGCGCGGCGCCCGCCGCGCCCGCCGGGCCGACGGCGATGGGGGCGACGACGGGGGCGATGAGGGTGACGATGACGCCAACGCTCGCGGTTCGCGCCGTTCGCGCCGTGCGGAAGCCGATGAGGACGACGAGGATGAGGAGGACGAGCGCGAGATGAATGGCCGCTCGGCCGCCGCCAGCGCCCGCCGGCGCGAGCGGGTGCGCTGCTGCGCCGTTCTCGAGGCGGTGGCGAGCGCCATGGGCAATCCGCCCGAACTCGAGATCGCGCTCACCCAGATGGAAAGCCCGATCGGCCGTCACCGCGCGGTGCGCTCGGTCAGCCGGGCCGCGCGCTCGATGGAAGGTCGCCAGCGCGACAATGGCCAGCGTGAAGCTCGCTCTGATCGCAGCGCCCGCAACCCGGGCGTCGGCGGCACTGCCCCGCAGGAGCCGCGCGGCGCCGCCGTCCAGCGTGGCTGGGGCGCGGCCATCGATGGCGTGATCGGCAAGGGCCGCCGCTGATCCATCCCGGCCGGCCGAAGCGGGCCGGCCCCCTCTTTTCTGAAGGAACACCGTCATGGGCAACCCCCTTGTCACCCCGATCAGCGAACTCTGGCACGGTTGGGGCTTCCTCGTGTGGGAGCCGTCCGACGGCATCTACACGCGCGAGCAGATCAGCCTTGCTGCCGGCTATGGCATCATCACCGCCGGCACCGTGCTGGGCGCATTGCTCACCGGCACGGCCACCGAGGTGGCGCTGGGCACCAACACCGGCAATGGCACGTTCGGCGCCATCACCGTGGGCACCGGCGCCGCGCAGGGCAATTATGTCGTCGAATTCGACGATGCCACGCACTTCATCGTCTCCTCGCCCACGGGCGTCGAGATCGGGCATGGCACGGTCGGCGTGGCCTTCAGCGCCGGCGGCATCGGCTTCACCATCACCGCAGGCGCCACCGCTTTTGCCCCGGCCGACGGCTTTGTGATCACGGTTGCCGGCACGCTCACCTATGCGCCCTACGACCCCACCCAGACCAACGGCCTGCAGAACGCCGTGGCGATCCTGGGCTCGGGCCGCAAGGACACCACCAACGCCGCCCAGAAGGCCGCTGGCGTGGTGCGCGGCCCCACGGTCGTGAACGCCAGCGAACTGGTGTGGGGCGCCAATGTCACCACCGCTGCCCAGCAGCAGGCCGGCCTCGCGGGCCTGCTCGCCAACGGCATCCGCGCGCGCTGATCCCTTCGGCGATCGAAGCGCCACAAGCCCATTCGGCCTTGGGCAAGCCGCACTGCGCGCGTCGCGAGACGCCCGCCATCCCTCAGATGGAGCCCTTTCATGGTCTCGCTTGATATCTTCCATCAGGATCCGTTCTCGACGTTCCAGATGACCGCCGCTTTCGAGCGGATCCCCTATCTGCCCAGCCAGCTGGGCGATCTGGGCATTTTCGAGCCGTATCCCATCCGCACCACGGCCCTCGGCATCGAAAACCGCGATGGCGTGCTGAACCTCATCCAGTCCAGCCAGCGCGGCGCGCCGCCCTCGCAGGATCGCACCACCGAAAAGCGCATGATGCGCTATTTCGAAGTGCCGCGCCTGGAGCAGGGCGACACGATCTACTCGCACGAGGTCCAGAACATCCGGGCCTTCGGCACCGAAACCGAGATGATGCAGGTGGAAGCCGAAGTCGCCCGCCGCGTGGCTGGCCCCACCGGCCTCATCCCGCGCCTGCAATACACCTGGGAAAACATGCGCCTCGGCGCGATCCAGGGCGTGCTGCTCGATGCCGATGGCAGCCAGCTCTACAACTGGTTCGATGAATTCGGCGTCGCGCAGCCGGCCGAGGTGGCGTTCAATCTCACCGCCAATGTCGAATTCACCCTGCGCGGCATCTGCAACAAGGTGGTGCGCGGCATGTGGCGCGCGGCCAAGGGCGCCTTCACCACCGAGACCAAGATCTTCGCCCTGTGCGGCGATGCCTTCTGGGATGCGCTCACCCAGCATGTCGACGTGGTGAAGACCTACTACAACTGGCAGGCCGCCCAGGAACTGCGCCAGGGCTACGCCTTCGCAGCCATGGAATTCGGCGGGATCCACTGGTTCAACTATCGCGGGTCGGACGACAACAGCACCATCAAGGTGCCCGACACCAAGGTGAAGTTCTTCCCCGTCGATGCGCCGGGTATCTTCCGGCAGGCATTGGCCCCGGGCGAAAGCTTCGAATGGGTGAACACGCCTGGCAAGGATTGGTATCTGATCCCGATCTTCGATCGCGACCGCAAGTTCTGGTGGCGCGTGGAAGCCTATTCCTACCCGCTGTTCATCTGTACCCGGCCGGAAGTGCTCTGGTCGGGCGCGGCCTGACAGTTCGGATCGGGCTGACAGGCCATGGCCATAGACTGGAATAGCATGGTGCTCAGCCCCGTCATGGGCATCTTCGGCAGCGGGATCGTGTTCGTGCCGGCCGGCCTGACACCGATCCCGCTGCCTGATGCCGTGCTCGATGAGGAGGCCTCGGTCACCGTGCCGGGCGATGATGGGATGGCCATCACCGTCCAAAAGCCGGTGGTGGGCATCCGTGTGGCCGCGCTGGGCGGCTATGTGCCGCAGCAGGGCGATCGGGTGATCGATCAGGCCAGCGGCAGAACCTACATCGTCAGCAATCCGCTGTCCGATGGCCATGGCCATGTGCTGTGCCACCTGATGTGGACAGGTGCCTGATGCCCTGGGCCGCCCCTCAAGATCCGGTCACCTCCGACAGCCTGCTGTCGCTTTTCCTCGCCTGCCTGACGGCCGACGGCGCCACGGCCGCCGGCTCGCGCGTCTACAAGCCGGGCGACTGGCCCGCGCAAAGCGGCCAGCTGCCGGTGATCAAGCTGCGCATCCTGCGCGAGAACCGGCAATCGGCCGGGCGCGGCACGGTGATGTACACCACCACCGCCACCATCCGCGTGATGGGCGAGGTGGAGAGCTATGCGGAACCCGACAATGCCGGCGCGGCCGCCGCAGAGGGCGCCTGCTGGGCGCTGAAGCGGCAGATCGAGGTGGCCATCGTCAACTCCTACGCGCTGTTCATGCGGATCCAGCAGATCGCCTCGATCGACAGCCAACTGGCCTACAATTCCGAGGGCCGCACCCACGTGGCCGCCATCATCATGGATTTCGCGGTGGAGTTCTTCGAGGACTCCGACAGCTTCGCAGCCATCGCTGCCGATGACGCCGCCGACGTGCTGCTCTCGGCCACCAATTACGCGCCCGACGTTCCGGTCAGCGCGGATATCTCCCTCAACCCATAGGAATTCCACCATGCGCGTTGTCAGCGTGCCGGGGCGCCTCGTGCGCCACCCGGTGACCCGTCGCGTCATCGATGAGCGCGGCGTTCTCGTCGATCCCCACGATGTCACCTTCGCCCGCCTGGTCGCCGATGGCGATCTGGCCGTGGCCGAGGATGATGAGGTGCCCGAGGTGGCCGATGCGGCGCCCGGCGCCAGCCCGGCCATCAGCGCGGATGCAAGCGCGGGCACTAGCGCGGCTGGAGCCGCCGGGGCGGGGGAGTAACCGGCCATGACCGTCCCCTTCACGCTCACCCCGTCGAACCTTCGGGTGCCGCTGTTCTCCGCCGAACTCGATCCGTCCTACGCCAACACGGCCACTACCGTGCAGCGCACGCTGCTGATCGGCCAGATGACGAGCGCGGGCACATTCACGGCCAACACGCCCGTGCGCCTGGCCTCTGTCAGCGAAGCGATCGCCGGCGCCGGCTTTGGCTCGATCCTCGCCCAGATGGCCGGCTATTATGGCAATGCCGACAGCGCGGGCGAGGTCCATGCGCTGCCGCTCAGCGATGCCGCCGGGGCCGCGGCGGCCACCGGCACGATCACCGTCACCGGGCCGGCCACCGCTGCCGGCACGATCGCGCTCTATGTCGCCGGCGTGTTGGTCTCGGTGCCGGTCAATAGCGGCGACACCGCCAGCGTCATCGCGGCCAACATCGCGGCCGATATCAACGCCTCCTCGGGGCAATCGATCAGCACGATGATCTCCTGCGGCCTGCCCGTCACCGCCAGCGCTGCGGCCGGCGTGGTCACCTTGACCGCGCGCAATGCGGGCCTGGCCGGCAACGACATCGACGTGCGGGTGAACTATCGCGGGGTTGCCGGCGGCGAGGCGCTGCCGGCCGGCGTCGGCATCGCGATTGTCGCCATGGCTGGCGGCGCCAGCAATCCGGCGATCACCAATGCACTGGCGGCCCTGGTGGACAAGACCTACGATTTCATCGTGCTGTCGCTCACCGACAGCACCGCGCTGGCCGCGCTCAAAACCTTCCTCAGCGATGCAACCGGCCGCTGGAACCCGCTCCAGCAGCTCTATGGCCATGGCTGGATCGCACTGCGCGGCACCGCCGGCACGGTGGCGGCGGCCACTGCCGCCCGCAACGATCAGCACCTGACCGCGATCGGCTTTTACGATGGGCCGAACCCCAGCTGGGCATGGGCGTCTGCCTTCGCGGGCGCTGCCGCGCAAAGCCTGCGCAATGATCCGGCGGTGCCGCTGCAGTTCCTCACGGTGCCGGGGCTGCTGGCGCCGTTGCAGGCAAGCCGCTTCCCGCTCACGGTGCGCAACACCACGCTGCTCTACAGTGGCTGCGCCACCTGGACGGTGGATGCCAGCGGCAATGTGATGATCGAGAACATCATCACCACCTACACCACCAACAGCCAGGGCGCGGCCGACAATTCCTATCTCGAAGTCGAGACGCTCTACACGCTGATGTATGTGCTGCGCTACATGAAGAGCTGGGTGCAGACGAAATACGCCCGGGTGAAGCTGGCAGCCGATGGCACGCGCCTGCCGGCCAACAGCAATATCGTCACCCCATCCACCATCCGCGCCGACATCATCGCGGCCTACCAGACGCTCGAGACCGATGGCTTCGTCCAGCAATCGTCCGTCTTCGCGGCCAATCTCGTCGTCGAGAAGGATGCTACCAACCCCAACCGCGTCAACGTGCTGTGGCCGGCCGTGCTGATCGATCAGCTGCGCCAGTTCGCCATGCTGGCGCAGTTCCGCCTGAGCTGAGGAGGCCCCCATGTCTGCAATCGCGGGAACCCTTTCGATCACGGTCGACGGCGTCACCTATGCCGTCGCCGGCCAGGGCACCTATCTGGTCAGTTCCACCACGCGCGAAACGCTCACGGGGCAGGATGCGGTGCATGGCTACAGCGAGAAGCCGGCCGCCGGCCATATCGCCTGGCAGGGGCGCGACAGCGGCGCTGTCTCGATGGCAACGCTGAACAGCGCCAATGGCGTCACCGTGGTGGCCAGCCTGATCAACGGCAAGGTGATCATCGCCCAGAACGCCTGGCGCGATGGTGAACCGGCCGAGGTCAACACCGAGGATGGCACCTTCAGCATCCGCTTTGCCTCGGCCAGCGTGACGGAGAACTGATATGGCTGATGCAACCGAACAAGCCGCCTCTGGCGAAGACATTCTGGCCGCTATTGCCGATCAGCTGGCCGCTTTTGGCAGGCGGGTTGCTGAGTGCGATCTTTCGGAAAATGAAGCCAACGCGCTGGCAGCTCTCCTGCCGTTGGTGGATGCGCTGAAAAAGCGCCTCGATCCGCCCGAAGCGCTGGAAATCCCGCTTGCCAAGCCGGTGGAGCTGGGAAGCGAAAGCTACCCCTTGCTGCGCCTGCGCGAGCCTACTGCCGGCGAGATGATCGAGCTCGACAAGTTCACGGGCTGGGAAGCCGATGTGAAGGCGATCGCGCTGATCTCGGGGGTGCCGGAAGCTGCCGTGCGCAAGCTTGGCGTTCGCCCGGTCCGCCGCGCATCGGAGTATCTCGGCCGTTTTTTGCGCTAAGGCCGATCGACTGGCGTCAGCGCCTGGCGCTGCTGGGGCGCCAGTTCGCGAAGCTGCCACCCGAGCTTTACCCCTATCCGTGGTCGATGTTGAACGACTGGCTGGAATGGTCTGATCATGTCGACTGATATTTCCGGGCTCAATCTGCCGATCAGCGCCTCAGATGACACCCAGGCGGGGATCAAGGCGGCAGAGAAGCGCCTCTCCCGGTTCGCCAGCAATGCCGAGAAGCTGGGTAAACGCCTGTCGCAGGCGCAGCGCCAGGCGGCCCAGCAAGCGGCTAACGACGACGACAAGCAGACCCGCACCCGCGAGCGTAATCTGCGCCGCTTTGCCCAGCGCACGCATACCTCGTTCAAGATGGTCGAGCAGGGGCTGGCCAGGGCCTTCGGCAGCAAAACGACTATCTCGGGTGGCATCGGCGATATGGCGCGCCGCACTGGCGATGGCTTCGGGGCGCTGAAAGCGGCCTTTGTCGAAACCGGTGAAGGCGCCGGCGTGATGGAAGCGGCACTGGGCACGGTGGCCGGCACAATCGCTGCTGTCGGTGCCGCCGCGGTGATAGGCACGATTGCGGTGCAGAAGTTCGGCGCCAGTTGGGCCGAGCAAACTGCCAAGGTCAGCCGCTTCGCCACCACCATGGGCGTGGGCAAGCAAGCGCTGCAGGAATTCATGGCCGCTGCCGAGCAGATGGGCATGGATAAGGGCGCGGCGCAGGGGGCGATGGGAAGCCTTTCCGAAACCCTCAACGATGCGAAATATGGGCGTAACGGGCAGGCCCGCGACATGCTGCGGCGCACGGGCATCCAGTTCCAGATGAACAAGGATGGCTCGGTCAATACTGATGCCATGGTGCCGGCCATTGCGGATGCCATCAAGCGCCAGAATTCCAGCGGCCGGCGCACGCTGGCGCGCGCATGGGGCATTCCGATGGAAGCGATCCCGGTCTTTGCCCAGGGTGGCAAGGCCCTTTCGGACCAAATGACCGATGCCGGCAGATATGCCAATGTGCAGTCTGATCAGAATTTGTCGGATGCAGAGCGCCTGCAGCAGAAGAACACCCGGCTCAGCCAGATCAAGGATCGGGTAGAGGCTCAGGGCGGCCACTTTGCCGCCACGTCTACCGAGGGCCTGCTGGATGGCGAATTGTCGGCGGCCCGCACCTTTGCAGATGCGGTGTCTGGCAATTTCAAGCCGGCAGTGAACGCTCTTCGCGACGCTGCCAAAGGCTTTGGCGATGCGGTCGATCACTTCCTTCTCGCCACCAATCCTCTGGCCTGGACAGCTCTTCATACCATCCACCGCCTCATGGGCGGCAAGCCGGATGGGCAGGGCGGCGCGCAGGCCGCGCCCGTGCCCACTGGCAACCTGCCTGATTCGATCGAGCGCAATGGCGAGCAATCGCGGCAGGGGCAGGTCAGCCCCAAGGGGGCCGTTGGCGTGATGCAGCTGCTGCCAAGCACCGCGCAGATGGTTGCCCGGCGCACCGGCATTCCCTGGGATCCGTGGCGCTTCCGCACAGACGAGGCCTATAATCGCGACCTCGGCCAGAAATATGTGGGGATGCTGGCGAAAAAATATCGTGGCGACCAGACTTTGGCCGCTGCTGCCTACAATGCCGGCGAGGGCAACGTCGACAACTGGATCCGCACGAATGGCGATCCGCGCAAAGGCCATATCAGCGATGCGCAGTGGGCAGAACGGATCCCTTTCCGGGAAACCCGCGATTATGTGCACCGGGTCATTGGTGGCGTGGCCATGCAGCCCACACCTACCAATGTGCATTTGCTGGTCGAAGCGCGAAATCTGCCGCCGGGCACGCGCTTCACCGCACGTAGTGACAAGGGCGCAGTCAGTCAGTCGATACCCAACTGAGGCTCTGCCGCCGCACCATTGAACCTGAATTTGGCCGCCCCACCCGGGCGGCTTTTTTGTTGAGACGCCCATGAGCCTGACCTCCTCCGCCTCCACGCTGGCGCTGCAGGCGGTGAACAAGCTCACCAGCGGCAAGGCGGCCGGCGGCGCGGCAAAGTCCAGCGCGGTGCAGGGGCAGGCGGGCGCCTCTTCCTCGGCGACAAAGCGGACCTACACGCCGGTTGCACCGGCCAGCTGGCGCGGCATTTCCTTCGCCGTCACCAGCACCGAGACCAATGGCGGCCGGCGCGTCGCGCTCCACCAGTACCCGGGTAAGGAGGTGGGCTGGGCTGAGGATATGGGGCGCCAGGCCGAGCGCTATGTGCTGCGCGGCTTCGTCGTCGATGGCGACGTGACATTCGGTGGCGCAGCCATTGCCCTGCAGCGCGCGCAGCTGGTCAGCGCCTGCGAGAAGAAGGGCACGGGCACGCTGGTGCATCCCACCATGGGCTCGCTCACGGTGATGCTCGAGCGCTGGTCGATCGGTGAAGGGCTCGAGGCCTCCAACTATTCCGAGGTCAGCCTCGAATTCATCGCCAGCGGCCAGCAGGCCTATCCCACTTCCACCGCGGCGGCAGCCACCTCTACCACCAGCACCACCACCGCCAGCGGCTATACCAAGACCACACAGACCACCAAGGCCGCCAGCAAGCTGAAAACGGCGCTGATCAAGATCGCGGCATCCACCGTTGCCACATTGGTTTCCGGCGGCTCGATCAGCACCTCGACGATCCTGGCCGAGGCCACTGGCGTGCTCAGCCTGGCCGGCGTGCGGGCCGATATCGTCGGCGCCATTGCCGGCTGGTCTACCAAGATCATCGCCTTCGCGCAGGATGCCACCGCGCTGTTCCGCATCTCGGCCGTGCTGCCTGCGGCCAGCGGCACGTCCTATGGCCGCTATTCGGCCGGTGCCAATGCCGGCCTCACCGGCAGCAACCCCACCGGCTATACCCCTGACACGACGATCGATGATCTGATTACCGATGCCTCGGCAGAGCAGGCCGCGGTGAGCACCGCAGCCAGCACGCTGGCCAGCACGGCTGCGGCTGCTGATCTCACCGATATCAGCGATGTGGGCACGGCAGCCACGGCCCTGATCGAGGCGCTGCTGGCCTGCTGTGCGGATCCGGCCGATGCCATCCGCATCCTGCTGGGGGTGCTGTCGGCCAGCCTCACCGGGCTTTCCACCAGCGCCACCCAGGTGATCACCACCATGATCTGGCGGGCGGCGGCGGCGGCACTCACCGATGTGGTGGCGCAATATCAGCCGTCCAGCCTGGATGATGCGGCCGCGCGCCTGGCGCAGATCGCCCCGGTCCTCGATGCGCTGGCGGTAGCAGCGGCCGATGCCGGTGAGGATGACGCCTGGGCCGCGCTCGATGCCTGCCGCAACCAGATCGCCGCCTCACTGCGCGCGGCCAGTGCCACGCTGGGGCAGCTCACCACCTTCGCCTTCGGGCAGCCGCTGCCGGCCCTGCTGCTGGCCCAGCAGATCTATGCCGACAGCAGCCGGGCCGATCAGCTGATCGCCCAGGCAGATCCCGTGCACCCGCTTTTCATGCCCGCCACCTTCCAGGCGCTGGCCAGCTGAGACAGCCCATGAGCACTGACCTCACCGGCCCCGATATCGTGGTGGTGGCCAACAAGCCCGTGGCCGCTACCGATGATCTCACCCTGATCGTCGACGGCACCGAGATCGCCGGATGGGAAGATATCGAGGTGACGCTGCGCACCGAGGGCTTCCCGCCGACATTCCAGGTGACAGCCAGCAATGGCCCTACCGACCAGTTGCCGGTTGAGGCCGGTGATCCCTGTGTGGTGAAACTGGGGGCCGATACGGTGATCACCGGCTATGTCGATCGCGTGCGGGATTATGGCGATGCCAACACGCACCGGATCGAGATCACCGGGCGCGGCAAGACGTCGGATTTGGTGGATTGCGGGGCGGAATGGCCCTCGCACCAGATGATCGGTGGCAATGCCCTGATTATCGCCCAGCGCTTGGCCCAATATTACGGGATCAATGTGGTGTTGGCCAATGGCGCCAGCCCGGGCCCGGATGTGCCCAGCTGGCCGCTGAACTATGGCGAGACGGCTGCCGATATCATCCAGCGGGTCGCGCGCAACGCGGCTTTGCTCGCGTATGAAGACAGCCTCGGCAACCTGGTGTTGGCCAATGCCGGTAGCACACAGGCCGCCAGCGGTATTTCATGGGGCGTGAACGTGCAGGCCTGGTCTGTCGAGCGATCGATGGATCAGCGCTATTCCGAATATATCTGCGTCGGGATCGCCGCTGATACAGAGGGCGATGTGCAGGGTTCCGACCTGTTCTCTGCGGTTTTCGATCCCAATGTTCCGCGGCATCGGCTGATGTATCTGATCGAGGAATATGGGGCCGCAAACCCTGAAGATTTCACGGAAAAGCGGGCCAAGTGGGAAATGGCCCGTCGGGCAGGTCGCAGCAATGTGGTGTTGGCCACGGTCGACAGCTGGCGCGATAAGGCGGGCAAGCTCTGGGCGCCTAACACGCTGATGCCCGTATGGCTGCCGGCCGCTACCACGGGAGAAAAATTGATCCTCTCGGAAGTGACCTTCAAGCGGAACAATGAGACCGGCACCACCGCTGATATTGTCGCCATGCCATCTCTCGCTTTTACGCCTGAGCCCATTGTGCTGCAGCCGGTCAGCGCTGCGGATGTGAAGCCCGTCAACGCAGATGCTGGGCAGGGGGGCAATCAATGACCGTCTCCCGCCCCATCGCCAATATGGTTGGCGCCGGCAACGTCACTGGCGTGGATGATAGCGGCGAGACACAACGGCTGCAGATCACCGAAGGTGCTGTCGGCAGCGGCTTCATGGCCAGGGTGCTGGATGGAGTGCGGCGGATCTTCTCCTTCGGCTTCACCTCCGTTCCTCCGCTGGGCAGCGAGGTGGTGATGTTGCGGCGGGGCGGTCAGCGGGTCTGCTCCATCATCATCGGCACCAACCACCGCGCCTCGCGCCCCACCGGCCTTAGCCCGGGTGACACGGCCATGTACGATGTCCGCGGGGTGATCCTCAAATTCACCGCCGCAGGGCCGGTGCTCGATTGCGCCGGCCTGCCGCTCATCATCCAGAACGCCAGCAAGATGACGATCGACGTGCCGGATGTGGAATTGACCGGTAACCTCACCGTTGCCGGCGATATCACCGGCCTCAATGGCAGCGCCGCGCTGGCGCTCAGCACCATCCGCTCCACCTTCAACGCCCACGGCCACACCGGCGTTTCCACCGGATCTGGCACCTCGGGCAGCGCCAACCACTCGCTATGACCGATATTCAGACCGGCTGGAGCAACGCTGCGGGCAGCGGCGACTGGATCTTCGTGCCTGCCGCTGCGGCGTTGCAGGCCGTGGGTCTGGGCGCCAGTCTGGTGGGGGCCACCGG
>Ga0207806_1000208_pt1 | contig 15786 bp, 17 predicted proteins | sample LuqExpMetageno72_FD_187829 | JGI IMG/M metagenome (GOLD analysis project Ga0207806, IMG submission 187829) | Tropical forest soil microbial communities from Luquillo Experimental Forest, Puerto Rico - Sample 72 (SPAdes) | ecosystem: Environmental > Terrestrial > Soil > Tropical forest ...
GGGTGGCCTCGGTCATCGGCGTGGTGTGATCGACCGAGGCGGCGATGTTCAGCCGGCGGTTCTTGTCGATCTTGGCATAGCGGGCCGAGCCCTTGACGGTGGAAGTGCCGCCGGCATCGGGCTGGGTATATTCCGCCTCCACAGAGCTGGCGCGGTAATGCTCTTTCAGGATGATGTTCACCACCCGCTGATCGGGCGCATAGCCATAGCGCAGCGCCACTTCCTCGGGCAGCACCTCGATCTTGCGGATGGCCTCTGGCGGATAGTCGCGCAATTCGCGGAAGGAGGCGATGCGCTGGCCGTTGACGAGGATGATCGGCCCATCCGACGAGCGGCCGCGCCCGGAATTGGTCTCGGCCGAAATCGCATCGATCAGATCCGAGATCGAGCTGACGCCATAGGAAGCGATATCCTCCTCGTCGAAAGTGACGATGGGCGCCTGGGGGGCATCCACCTGGCCGGCGATCTTGCCTGCCACCACCACGATCGGCCGCTTGCCGCCGCCTTGCGCGCTGCTGTCAGCGGAAGAGGTGGTGTCAGCGGAAGAGGTGGTGTCGGCAGAAGAGGCAGTGTCGGCCGCAGAAGCGCTGCTGCCCTGCGTTTGCGCCAAGGCGGCCCCGGGCAGCAGCAGCACCGACAGAACCGAAGAAACCGACAGATGATATGGCCTGCGCAAGGCGCGACACTCCCTTGAATATTGATTTGTTCAGGCCCCGATCCCGCCCTGCCGGATGGGCCATGCGCATGACCGCGGCAAGACAGGGGCGCGTATCATTTTGTCGCATCGCTGATACGGTTTTGCCGGGGCGATTCATCGCCGGGTCATTAAGGCCAAGCCAAGGCTTTCCTTTTGCACCGCTTGCGTCTATGGGCAGCCCCGAACCTCCCTGACAGACCCTGGAAACCGACAGACCGGATGGCAAAAGAAGAACTTCTCGAAATGCGCGGTACGGTAGTGGAACTGCTGCCCAACGCCATGTTCCGCGTGCGCCTCGAAAACGATCACGAGATCCTCGGCCACACCGCCGGCAAGATGCGCAAGAACCGCATCCGCGTGCTGGTGGGCGATGAAGTGCTGGTGGAACTCACCCCTTACGACCTGACCAAGGGCCGTATCACCTATCGCTTCATGCCCGGCCGCGGCGGCCCCGGCTCCTACTGAGCGGGCCGATGACCACGCCAGCGGCGCCCCTGCAGCTGGTTCTGGCCTCTTCCAGCCCGCGCCGGCGCGAGCTTGTCGGCCGGCTGGGTGTTGAGCCCGCCCGCATCGCCAGCCCCGATATCGACGAAACCCCCGCCAGGGGCGAGCGCCCGCGCGCCTATGCGCTGCGCCTGGCCGAGGAAAAGGCCCGGGCGGTGGCGCGCGCGGCCGGCGAAGTGGTGCTGGCCGGCGATACCACCGTGGCACTGGGCCGGCGCATCCTGCCCAAGGCGGAAAGCGCCGATGATGTGCGCGCCATGCTGCAGCTGATGCAGGGCCGCCGGCACAGCTGCATCTCGGCGATCAGCGTGATCGATGCCGAAGGGCGCCAGCGCAGCCGCCTCAACGAAACCGTCGTCGCCTTCAAGCCGCTCTCGGCCGAGGAGATCGAGGCCTATGTCGCCAGTGGCGAAGGGCTGGGCAAGGCCGGCGGCTATGCCATCCAGGGCCGCGCCGAGGCGCTGGTGCGCTTTATCGCCGGCAGCCATTCGGGCGTGATGGGCCTGCCTCTGTTCGAGGCGCGCGCGCTGCTGCGCGCTGCCGGCCTGCCGCTGGGCTGATGCCGGTGGAATGGCAGGTGGAGGAAGGGCTGGGCGAGACCCGCGCCCTGCTGATCGCCCATGGCGAGGCGGTGGCCGCAAGGCTGGCCTGGCCGGGCGCTCTGGCCGCCGGCGCGGTGATCGAGGCGCCGCTGTTCCATCGCCCCAAGGGCGCCCGCTGGGGCCTGGCCCGCGCCGCCAACGGCGAGGAAGTGCTGGTGGACCGCCTGCCGCCCGATGCCAGCGAGGGCGCCACCATGCGCCTTGCCATCACCCGCGCCGCCATGGCCGAACAGGGCCGGCTGAAACGCGCCCTCGCCCGGCCGACAGACGCCCCCTTGCGCCCCGCCCCCCCGCTGGCCGAAACACTGGCCGAAACATTGGCCGGCCAGGGCCTGCCGGTGCGCGTGGTGCGGCGCTTTCCGGCGGGGCTGTGGGAAGAGGTCTTTGCACAAGGGTGGAGCGGCGAGGTGCCCTTCACCGGCGGCGGCCTGCTCATCTCGCCCACCCCGGCGATGACGCTGATCGATATCGACGGCACCCTGCCGCCGCCTGCCCTGGCGCTGGCAGCGGCAGGCGCTGTGGCCGAAGCGATCCGCCGGCTGGATATCGCCGGCTCGATCGGCATCGACTTTCCGACGCTGGCCGAAAAGGCCCAGCGCCGCGCGGTGGACGAAGCGCTGGCCGCAGCCCTGGCCGATTGGCCGCATGAGCGCACGGCGATGAACGGCTTTGGCTTTGTGCAGATCATCGCCCGGCTGGAGGGCCCCTCGCTGGTGGCGCGGCTGGCGCGGGGGCGGGCGCGGGCCGCTGCCCTGCTGCTGCTGCGCCGCGCCGAACAGGCCGAAGGGCCCGGCGCCCTGCTGCTGGTGGCGCCGCCTGCCCTGCGCGCGGCGCTGGCGCTGCTGCCGGGCGATATGGAAGCGCAACTGGCCCGCCGCACCGGCCGCCGCCTGATCTGGCGCGAAGACCCGTCGCTGGCGCTCGACGCCGCCTATGCCCAGCCCCTTACCGAGGATCTGCTGCCATGATCGCCCCTGCCCGCAAATGCCCCATCTGCGGCCAGCCCCGCAGCGCCGCCCACGCCCCCTTCTGTTCCACCCGCTGCCGCGACCGCGATCTGCTGCACTGGCTGCAGGATGGCTATGCCCTGCCCGGCCCTGCCGCCGAGGATGATTCCGAGGGCCTGCCCCAGCCTGCCCCCAAGGATTTTTCCACAGAGTGATTTTCCTGCTTGCCAACAGCGCCGCGCTTGGCCATAGGCGCCCGACCAAACGCTGACAGGCGGCTCCAAACGCCCTCAGCCAGATGCCCGGGTAGCTCAGTTGGTAGAGCACGTGACTGAAAATCACGGTGTCGGCGGTTCGATTCCGTCCCCGGGCACCACCACCAATCATCAGACCTCTGCACGAAATGCCTTCGGGCATGTGCCACGTTCCGAACGGTGTTCGCGCAGACGATCTGAAGTCTCGTCAGGCCGGACTGCCTGATGGCCGCCATCCACAATGGCAGCGCCCGGCAGCCACATGCATCGCTGACTGCGCCCTACACGCCGCCTGGCGCAGCAGGATCAAGACCGGGGCTAAAACCGTGATCACGCCCCCTGTTCTGGCAGGGAAACCTTCTCACGAGACAATCCGAAATAGTGTCTTCCAAAATAAAACAATCCGTCATCCTCGTCGGATATATGCACCCTGTTGACCACACAATACATGACACAGTGGCTACCAACATCCACGGTGCTGGCTATATGGCATAGAAAGCTGACCAATGCGTCGCCCAGAAAGGGCGGCTCCGATTCGCCGAAACACCAGTCACCACCTGCGAATTTTTCATCGACGGCAAGCGAGCGGTTTCCAAAGCGGGCTGCCATGCCGGCATGATGCGCACGCAACACATTGATAGCCAATGCCCCATTGGCCATTATCGTCGCCAATGAGCCGGAACGCCTGTTGATGCAAACCAGCAGCGTCGGCGGTGCATCGGTAACACTGCACACCGCTGTCGCCGTCAATCCGGCCCGGCCTGCCGGGCCATCCGTGGTAATCAAATTGACCGCCGCCCCCAGCCGGGACATTGCCTCGCGAAAGAGGGGGGAATCCATTGGCGCGTTCATAAAAATCCGCTCCCAATATATTTTATATATCTGAGGTGTAATTCAAAAAACACTTTCAATGTATTATGCACCCATCATTCGGGTGCCTTGTGCCAAATACCGAAAAATTCGATATCGCCAGCCATTTCGAAGCCGTATAATCCGGCACATGGGCATATAATTCAAATTTATATTAATTATTTTAAAAATTATCCGAACTAATGGAGCGATGCATTGGCATGAAGGCACCCATTGATTATCGAAATAACCAAATCAACACATCGGAAATGACCGATTATTGTTCATATATACATTACCTGTTGACGAGCCCCCGCATCCAAGGTGAATGCAGGCGCGGGTTCATGAGAGTCGGCCAGGCCACACACCGCCCGCACGCTGGCTTTCAAGCGGCCCCCCGCACTCCCACCAACCCGTTGCAGATATAACGCCGCAAAAACGAACAGGACGAGGCCCGCAATGCCCCATATCGTCATCGAATACGCGCATACTCCATCCGCCCAGCAAGCCATCGATGGCTTGCTCGATGCGGTTATCGCGCGCGTCAGGGAATCGCCCATAATCGACATCGACAGCCTGAAACTGCGCGCAACGCCCATCCATCACTACCGTGTCGGCGGCGGGCATGCCCCGTTCATTCACACAACGGTTGCCCTGATGCGTGGCAAGGATGCGCGATCGATCAACGAGCTGTCCACGGACCTGTTCCGCACCATCGCATCGCACTTTCCAGACATTCAGCAGATTACCGTCGATGTGCGCGAAATGGATCCCGCGCCTTACCGCAAGCGGGGAAAAGAGCATGGCTGAGCTGATGATCGGCGCCCCCGTCGATCACGGCGCTGGCCGAGGCGCGCATCGTTGACAAACCTCGCCCGGTGATAGAATGAGGCAATTGAGTTTCATTTGAACCAATATGCCCCAAACAGAACAAACAATGTTCCACAGGAGTGGATTGCAGCAAAATGCCCAATGCAAGTAGCGGGAACGGCCAGCGCGCCCGGCGCACATCAACCGCCAACCCCTCGAATAAAAAGAACAAGATGCTCCTGCGATTGGCCGGCGCGCTGGTCGATTCTCCGGGGGCGAGCCTGGAATGGCTGGCGGAAATGGCCGAAACCAGCCGAGGCACGCTTTACCGGATCGCCAGCTCACGAGAAGAACTGGTTGTGCACCTGCGCAACTTCGTGAAGGAAACGCTCAACCTGGTGATGGACAGTGCCGCTCTGGAGACCGGAGAACCGCTGGCTGTCCTGTCGTCGTTGACGCGCGGTTTTCTGCAATATCCAACGCTGTGCACGTTCTCCGCAATGTCTGCACATATGAACACGCCCAACGGGGAACCCGCCGTCGACATCGAGGACTCATACAAGTCCCGCATGCGGGAATTCTTCGGCACATGGCAGAAGCAGGGCTATTTTCGCGAGGATGTCCCGACGGAATGGCTGGTTCTCTTTTACGATCACGTCACCCAGGCCGCCTCGGAAGGCATCCGGACAGGCAGGCTGGCCAGCGCCCAGGCCGAACCGCTCGTGATCGAATCCTTCCTGGGCGGGGCCAGGGCCAGACAGGATCCGGCGGCCGCCACCCAGGATTAACCCGCGGCAAGGCCCCAACCGCCCGTCAGGCGCCTTGTGCCAGGCGGAAATCATAGTGGATCACGGCCCCTTCGGCGGTCTTTTCCGGGGCCACGATCAAGCCGGGCTTCACGCCGAACACCGCATCGCCCTCGAGATAGGCATCCCCGGCGATGAAGATATGCGTCACCAGCCGGCGATGCCCCGGCGCCGAGATCATGAAATGGATATGCGCCGGGCGGTTGGGGTGGCGCCCCAAGGCCCCCAGCATCTTGCCCACCGGGCCGTCATCCGGGATCGGATAGGAAACCGGCAGCACGGTCTGGAAGCTGTAGGCCCCATCCACGCCGGTGCGGAAGGTGCCGCGCAGATGGCCCTCGGGCTGATCGGGGTCCTGCACATCGTACAGCTGGTTGGGGGCCGTCTGCCATACTTCGATCAGGGCGCCGGCGATGGGCATGCCATCATGGCCGGCGATGATGCCTGAAACCAGCGTCGGCGTGCCCGCTTCCGGGCGCATGAGGATCGAAGCGCCCATCGCCAGCCCCGGCTGCAGGCCCGAATAGAACGGCCCGAACACCGTCGAGGGCGTCACCTCCGGCCCATCATCATGGTTGATCGCATCGACCAGCATCGACACGCCCAGCGTGTCCGAAAGCAGGATGAACTCCTGCCGCCTGTCGTTGCTGATCTGGCCTGCGGCGGTGAGAAAGGCGATCGCCTGGCCCCATTCGGCTTCAGTCAGCCTGGTTTCGCGCACCACCGCATGCACATGGCGGATCAGCGATGTCATGATCTGCCGGAGGCGCGGATCGGGCGCATCGGCCATCGCGGCAATCACGGCTTCGGTCAGTTCGGGAAAAATCGGTGTCGTCATTGCAGCGCTCCTCAGGCCCCTGCCGTCTCTGGCGGCAAGCCGGACCAGGCCCGCGCGATCAGCTCGCGGATCGCGCCGCGCTCGATCGCGCGCGGGTTCCAGTAAGGGTTTGCCACGGCAATATCCGCGGCCTTGTCGATCCCTGCCTCGGGCATCCCCAGCGCCTTGAGCCCGCTGGGGGCACCAACCGCGCGGCCAAGCTCGAACAAGGCGCGCGCCGGATCCTCTGTGCCGAGCGCCGTTTTCAGCGCTGCCGCCGCCTGCGGCACGGCGGGCGCGTTGTAGGCCCAGGCATGTGGCAGGACGATGGCATGCGTCTCGGCGTGGGGCAGATTGAAACTGCCGCCCAGCGCGTGGCACAGCTTGTGATGCAAGGCCATTCCGACCGCCCCCAGCACCGCCCCGCACAGCCAGGCGCCATAGAGGGCATCGCTGCGCGCCTCGCCATCGCCAGGATTGGCCGCGATCTTCGGCAGCGCGCCGGCCAGCGCCTTGATCCCGGCCCCCGCCATCATCTGCATGATCGGATTGGTGTCGCGGGCATAAAGCCCCTCCACCGCATGGGCGATCGCGTTGATCCCGCTGGTGCCCGACATCGCCGCCGGCAGGCCAAGCGTGAGATCGACATCGTAGAGCACCAGTTCAGGCAGCACCTTGCTGCTGGAAAGCGTGGTCTTCACGCCATTTTCGGTCTGCCCCAGCACCGGGGTCATTTCGGAACCGGCATAGGTTGTGGGAATGGCAACCTGCGGCAAATCGGTCCGCAGCGCCAGCGCCTTGGCCAGACCGATGGTCGACCCGCCACCAAAGGCGACGAGACAATCGGCCCCATTGGCCTGCACGACCTCCAGCGCCAGGGCCGTGACATCCGTCGGCGTATGCATGGTGGCGCCGTCATAGTGCGCAACGATGGCCGAGGCGCCCGCGCAGGCTTTGGCGGCTTGCCGCGCCTGCTGCGGTGTGGACAGCAGCAGCGCCCTGGTGCCGCCCACCATGGCAATCGCCTCGCCCAGGCGAGACAGGCTCCCCTGCCCGAAGATCACATGGGCAGGGTTTCCGCGATAGGTAAAGGCTCGCATATCAGGCATCGCTTTCAAGACAGCTCCTTGAGGCAAGACAGGTCCTTGAGGGCAGTATGCGTATCGCCAAGCCTGCCGGGATCGGGCGAAAGTCCGGCCTCGATCAGTTTCCGGCCCTGGACATAGTCCCTGGTGGCGTTGACGGCATCGATGGCAATGATCCTGCCGCCCTTCAGATAGATCACCGAGAAGCTGCGGTTCATGGGGTCGCCACGCAGCACGGTCTGGTCATAACCAACGGAGAGCCCGGCTGTTTGCAGGCGCAAATCATATTGGTTGGACCAGAACCAGGGGAAGGCACGGTAGGGCTGCGGGTCGCCGAGGATGGATCTGGCAACGGCAAGGGCCTGGTCGTTGGCATTCTGGACCGATTCGACCCGCATCGAGATCCCGGCCCAAGGGTTGGCAAAGGCCGCGCAATCGCCGATGGCATAGACCCCGGGCAACGAGGTGCGGCAATATTCATCCACCGCAACGCCGTTGCCCCCTTGCGCGCCGGCGGCGATCAGCGGGGCCACGGCCGGCACAATGCCAATGCCAACGATCACCGCGTCGGCGGGAATTTCGCTGCCATCTGCCAGCCTGACCGCAGAGACGCGCCCTTCGCCCAGCAACGCCTCGACACCAGCGCCGGTGCGCAAGTCCACCCCGTGCGCGCGATGCTCCCTTTCATAGAAATCGGACAGTTCCGGCCCGGCGACGCGCGCAAGCACGCGCGGCAGCGCTTCGAGCAGAGTGACCCGGCAGCCGAGCTTGGTGAGGACCGCCGCCGCTTCCAGCCCGATATAACCACCGCCGATAACGACGATATCCCTCACCCCACCATCGATTTCGCCCATCAACCGATCGCAATCGGCGCGAGTGCGCACCGCATGGATGCCGTCCAGCCCCGCACCGGGGCAGGACAGCCGGCGCGGATCGCCGCCGGCTGCCCAGACAAGCTTGCCAAAACCAAAGGTCGCGCCATCTGCGAGGGTCAGCAACCGGGCCACGGGATCGACCGCGACCACTTCCTGGCCGAGATGCAGCTCCACGCCCTTTTCGGCCCAGAAATGCGGCGGGCGGATGTAGAGCCGCTCGAAGGTCTTTTCCCGGGCGAAATACTCCTTGGAAAGCGGCGGCCGCTCATAGGGGGGCTCGGGCTCGCGGCCGATCATGGCCACCGAACCGGCAAAGCCCCCCTGACGCAGCGCAATCGCACATTGCGCCCCGCCATGCCCGGCGCCAACGATCACCACGTCGGCGCAAGTCTCTCCCATCTGCATCCCCTGCCCCTTTATGGCTTATTGTGTCAGCAGAACCTTCTCGATCTGCGATTTGGTCCAATTGTCCGGCAGATCTGCGATGAACAGGTTTTCGGTGCGGTAATGGCTGATCTTCCACTCGCCCCCAACCTCGCGGAAACGCACGCGAACGCGGCTGGAGCGCAGGAGCGAAGTGCCGTTCTCATAAATCCACGGCTGGAACTGCGGCCAGATCCCTTCGGCGCCCTCCGCCGTCGCCCAGACCTGACCCAGGCAGACGTAATGGGTGTTGAAGTTCTGGGTAGCATTCACCTCCGCGTAGAAACGCCGCATGTGCGCCCTGATCGCCTCGCGCCCTTCCATGCGGCCAAAGCTTGCAGCATGCGCTCCACCGACACCTTCCCACACCGCATCTTCGGTGAAGCAATCGCCAATGGCCGCGATCCGCTCGTCCAGTGTGCCCTCATAGACCGGATAGGGCACGTCGCAGAGGAACATGTAGCGGGCGATCACGCGCCGGGCACCGGCTTCTGCCACAAGTTCAGAGATTACCTTCCAGAGTTCCTCGTTGGTTTTTTCGGCAGGCATGGACATTACTCCAGAAATTACAGCAAATATCCAATGCCATGCAGAAAATCATCGGCATTGATAAAGGTTACCACTTTGCGATCGATCCTCAGCTCGCCGGCTTCGCGCACAATGCGATAATCGACATCGGCGGCGAGCACGCGGGTCCGATCGTATTTGTATTCGACGATGATCATCGCCGCGCGCAATGCGATGGCTTGCGCGCCGGCAGCCTCGCCTTCGACAAAGCGGGACAGCGTGCGCACGGTGCGCGCGGGCGGCGCTGAGGACATCGAGAAGCCGGAGAGCAGGCGCTTCACCCGCATCTCGCGCATCGGCCCATCATCATAGGCGATATTGAGTACCTCGGCGTAGTCGACAGCGGCGACATCGGCCGGAATGATGTAGAGCCCCCCTGCGGTCCAGAGCTTGAGCCAGGGCTTGTACTGGTGGCGATCGAGCAGTTCCGCCTCCCGCCAGATCAGCCGGGCTGCCTCCTCAAGGGTAATCACCGGCGCTTTTTCGATCACCGCACTCATGCCGTCATCATCCTTTTCCACATCTGGTAGGCGGCGCGCATCCCCACCTCGGACGAGGCATCGCCGGCATTGTGCCCGGGCTCTGGCCCCCCTTCCGGCGCCGCAACCCCGCGATTGAGCATGATGTAGACATCATCGCCCGCCTGCGCGCCGCGCTGGACGCGTTCCCAGCCTTCGGCATCATCGGGCGTGCCAAAGCCCATCGGCCCCTGAAAATGCTCGTGCAGTCGCATGCGCATCCGGTTGGCCGCGGCCGGCCCCCCTTTCATGCCGATGGCCACATGGCGGATTTCCGTTTCATTGACCGCAATCGGGCGCAACACGCGGAAAAAAGCCATTGAGCAGGCAATGTTGGGGAACATGTTGAGGTTGAAGCCCCCACCCCCGACCGCGCGCACGATCCTGCGCACGTCCAGATCATCGCGCCCTTCGGCGGCCAGTTCGGCAGCAAGATCCGCGAAACGTTCCGGGATCGGCGCGTCGAGGTTTTCCTCCAGATCGATCAGGTCGGGCATCATCACCGCGACCGAATGGCCGTTGCCCAGATCCTCGACCCAGCCACCCGAACCGATCAGGTCCATCAGGTTTTCCGTCTCTGTGTCGAGTGAATCGAGGAACGTCTTGTGGACGATCGGGAAATGATAGGAGTCGGTGGTGTTTTCCAACTGGATCTTCCAGTTGCCCGGAAAACGGAACTTGTGCTCGCCCAGCGTTGTCACGCCAAAGCCGGCCCCCTGCTTCATGAACAGGTCGATCCATTTGCGCGCCGGCCCGAGGTAATCCGCCAGCGGCATGATATCATCGTTAAAGGTAGCGAAAATCATGCCATTATAGGATTCGGTCCGCAGCGACACGAGGCCGAACCGGGACTTGTCGAAATCCTCGGCATAGCCATCCGCATAGGGCACCTTGCGCAGGGCCCCGTTCATATCATAACTCCACCCGTGATAGGGGCAGACAAAGACGCTGGTTTTGCCCTGCTTCTTTTCGCAAACACTCGACGCACGATGCCGGCAACGGTTGAGGAGAACATGGATCTTGTCCGCCTTGTCCCGCGTCACGATCACCGGCTGGGTGCCGACCCATGAACTCCTGAACGTATTGGGCCCCGGCACTTCGCTTTCGTGCGCAACCCAGACCCAGGTGGATTTGAAAATTCTGTCCACCTCCACCTCAAAGATCTGCGGATCGGTATAAAGCGAAGTATGAACGCGGTCCTCGAGAACCAGCGATCCGAAATCACGCGCGCCGGCGTTTTCGCTGACCACACCCATTCTCATTCTCCTTCAATCAAACCGGGTCAGAAGCTTGCGACATCCTTCGGTTTATATTCAGGGTGCAATTCCATGTCGTAAGCCCCGTGGGCATTTTCCTTCTCGGCAAAATAGCTGACACCGACAATCGGGCTGCCGGACTGGAAAATCGGCCAATTGAGGACGCTGGGGCGCAGGCGCATCCATTCGCCGGTAAAAATATAGATGACCGCTTCCTGCCCATTTTCGAGCTTCAGCCCCTTTGCCATGGTGCCGCCAAAGCAGAAGTGGAAGTCGAGCACGGGAAAGCGGTGCGGCACCAGATAGGCCTTGAAATCCTCGTCGCGCAGCGGGGCCGGTTCTGCTTCACCATCCCCGTTGAACAAGGCAATGAACTGGTGCGCGTCACCGGGCTGGGCCGGCGGAACATAGACGCCGATGCGCCGTGCCTGAAAGCCGAAGCCATGCTCGTCGAGCAAGGCCTCCAGCGCGGGCGCCACATCGGTATAAAGCCGATTGGCGAACGCCCGATCGTACCGGGTGGACGGATCGTTGGCATAAGCGACAAAATCGGCAGGTGCAGAAAAGATGCCGATCTCCATCGGCCCTATCAAAGCGTTGATCCTGGCGATGTCGGTAAAGATCTCACCGTTTTCCAGCCTGAGGAGTGCCACGTTAAACTTCCTTCCAATGTTCAGTGCAAAGCTCCGCCATCACCGGACTTGCAGAGCGCAAGTCCGGTTCATCGCATCGTGGAGCTGGAGAATAAGCGGCCGAAGCCTAGCCTTACACCGCCAGTTTAAGCGGCGCGCCACCTTCCGCCTCGAGCACCTTATCGAGATACCAGTTGTAGAACTTGCTCATCTGGACTTCGAGGCGCGGGTGCAGAACCGCCCGACCATTGGTCTTCGAAGTGATGCCCTTCTGCACCATCTTGCAGGCGTATTCGTCTTCGAGCTGCACCTGGTAGGCAAAATCGGTCTGAAACTTGACAGCTTCTTCCGCCCCGGGCGTTTCCAGCGCCCATTTGGGAAACGCCTGGCAAATCTTGCCGCGATTGGCCGTGACGCGATTGCCGAATTCGAAGATGAGATAGGTGCTCTGGTAATTGTTCAGCCACGTTCCCATCGTCGGAAAACCGAACAGCACCCGCGGATCATTGTCCCAATCGACACCTTCCACGCCCGGCGGAGTGCCAAAGGGCTGGAGATACTCCTGCGGCACGCCATCCTTCCACCACATGTGATAGGAACAGCAGGCCTTGCCCCCCCAGGCCTCTTCGGTGTTCTTGGCGGGAATCTCACCCTCGATCCGGTCATGATGGACACCTACGTGGTGATAGCCTTCCATGCCGGCCTCAACCGTAAGCTTCCAGTTCCACGGCGCCTCGAACTCATACGTATAGCTGTGCTGAAAATCGGCCACTTTCCAGGCATCGAAAATCGGATCGATCGGGGCGTATTGCGGTGCCAGCGGTTCGGCATCCGGGTCGAAATTGATGAAGACAAACCCCTGCCAGATCTCGAGACGAAGCTCGGGCATCCGGCAGTTCTTCTTGTCAAACCCGGGGATCTGCTCAACCGAGACGCCCTGTAACGTGCCATCGAGATTGTAGGTCCAGCGGTGGAACGGGCATACCATCAGCTTGGTATTGCCCCGACCTTCCTCGACAATCTGCGCAAAGCGATGCTGGCACACGTTGATCAGCGCACGCAGCACCCCATCACGCCCGCGGATGATCACGATCGGCTCGTCGAACATCCGAATGGTGAAATAATCGCCAGGGTTCAGCGCCTCTTCCTGGCGGCCGACGATCAGCCACTGCTTCTTCAGGATGTTCTCGACTTCCCACTGGTAAAAATCTTCATCATAATAAAACCTTGGCGGAAGAGAGCTGCGAACTCCATCAAACCCGTCACGAATGCCTTTGATTTCGTCTTGTGTGAACAAATTTGACTGAACCATAAAACGCTCCGCCCTTGTATTTATCGTTCCAAAATATACATTCCGGACGATATATTGCTAAACATGCCCGACGGCATAATATGCCATCACCCCCATGCGTCAAATGCATATAGGTAATTACATGGATTACCCACTTTAATTCCGTTCGGATGGGCAGCGTTCTCCGCCGGCCGCATTACTTCCACCGAATGCAATAGAGATCGCATTGCGCAGCCAGGCGATCGCCGGGTCTGCCGCAAAACGCTTGTGGGTGTGCACGCTGATCGGAATCTGCGGCAGATCGAAAGGCAAACCCAGCACCCGAAAATCGCCCGCGCTGACGAAGCGCGAAACGACACTGGCCGGAAACAAGGCAGCCAGATCTGTGTTCCGCACCATTTCCGGAAGCACGGAAAGATGGCTGAGCCGCGCCGCAACGTTCCGCTCCAAGTGGAGATCGGACAAATGCTGCTCGATCACACCATAGCCAGGAACCCGCCTGGACACATCCACGAAAGTCAGCCCGGCAAAATCTTCAACCGTCAGTTCATCGCCAGGGAAAGGATGATCCTTCCTGACAATGCAGACATGCCGGTCGTATATCAACGGCACCATCGTATAGTCTTCGGTTTCGGGGATATAACCGATGGCGATATCGGTCTTGCCGGATTTAAGAAGCGCATGAATACTGGTGACATCGAGATTGATCGTCTCGATTTTCACATTGGGCGCCTGGCTGCGAACAATCCTCAGAATTTCCGAAAGAAAATAATATTCCGAAACATCCGTCATCGCCAGATGGAAGGTGCGGTTGGCTTCCGCAGGCCGAAATGATCGCTGCCCAAGCAACGCCTGCTCAACGATCTGGAGCGATGCGGTCAACGGGGCATAGAGCTGGACCGCGACTTCTGTCGGCACCATCTCGTTGCCCACACGCACAAACAGCGGGTCGTCGAACTGTTCGCGCAAGCGCTTCAGCGTATGGCTGATCGCCGGCTGGGTAAGGCCAAGCTGCTCGCCCGCGACAGTCAGGCTGCGCGCATCCCAGATCGCGATAAAGGTCTTGAGCAGATTTAGGTCGAATGTCCGAAGGCCCTTGTGTTGCGGCATGTCATTTCTCCTGGACGGAGAGGGCATGTCCACAACCCATTCGTCAACCACCATATTTCCCGCTGTGGATCGCGCAACCATCAGGCAAGGGCCCGGGCAATCGCGCAAAGCTGCGCCTCTTCGCCTTTCCGGCCGACAAGCTGGAGCGAAACCGGCCATCCCGCAGGCCCCGCCACGGGCAGGCTCAGCGCAGGATGGCCCGACAGGTTGAAGGGGCGAACAAAGCGCGAGAAGGCAAGGTCCATGCCCGAGGAGCGAACGGCAGCCACGGTGGGCGGCGGCCCGGCCAGCGTTGGCAGCGCCAGTGCGTCATGGTCGTAGAGCAGCCGATCCACCGCCGCGGTGAAGGCGGCGCGAACGCTCTCGGCCTCGGCAACCTGTTCATGCGTCACCGCAGCTGCCGCGCGCAGCCGCGCTTCCACATCAGCCCCCAGCAAGCCGGTCTCGACCAGCCCGCCAAAAGCCGCCCAGGTCTCGGCGTTGATGATGACCAATCCGGCGGCAAACGCTTCCTCCAGCAACGCCAGATGGGCTGGCGCCATCGCCAGGCCCGCGCTGACGAGGGCGCCGCGACAGGCGGCCGTAACGGCAGGATCGGCATCAACCTCCACCAGGCCCACGCGCGGCGCGACAACGCTGGCCGGCGCGAAGCCCGGGTCGATGATGGCCATCGCCTGCTCGATCATGCCAATCGTCCGGGCGAAAGGCCCAACGCAGTCCAGAGAGGTTTCCGCCGGGGCAACGCCCTTGCGGCTGACGCGACCAAAAGTGGGCTTCAACCCCCAGATGCCGCAGCAGGCGGCGGGAACGCGGATCGAGCCGCCCGTATCCGAGCCGATCGCAAAATCGGCAAGGCCGGCGGCAACGGCCGCCGCACTGCCGCTTGAGGAGCCTCCGGGGATCAGGTCCGCATAGCCGGGATTGACCGGCGTTCCCGCCCAATCGTTGATCCCGGAAAGCCCAAAGGCCAACTCATGCATCACCGTCTTGCCGATAATCCGGCAACCAGCCCCAAGAACATGGGCGACGACTTCGGCATTGGTCGTGGCCGGCGCCACATTCGCCATTGCCCTGCTGCCATCGCGCGTGCGGCAGCCGGCCACATCGATCGAATCCTTGACCGCCACACGCAAGCCACCCGCAGAGCCCAGTTCGAGCGTTTCGACAAAGATGGTCATGGCCGCCTCAGTGCGCGATGCAGACCGATTTCAGCTCGGTATAAGCGTTCACCCAATCGGTGCCGAACTCCCGCCCGAGGCCGGACTGCTTGGTGCCGCCGAACGGCAGCGCCGGGTCGATGAAGCTGTGGGTGTTGACCCAGACAGTGCCTGCATCGAGCTGGCGGGTCAGATCCATCGCCGCCTTCAGGTTCTGGGTCCAGATGCTGGCGGCAAGGCCCATCTCGGTATCATTGGCAAGCGCCACGGCCTCTTCCCGGCTTGCCACCCTGGTGATCGCGATCACCGGGCCGAACACTTCCTCGCGCTTCAGGGCAACGGTCTCGGCAGGATCGAGGACGATATGCGGGCTGACGAAATAGCCCTCTCCTTCGGGCACCGGCGCCCCCGCGATCACCTGCGCCTTGGCCCTGGCATCGTCGAGATAGCGAGTGACTTTGGCCTTGTGCTCCCTGGACACCAGCGGCGTCACTTGCGCGGCCGGATCGAGCCCTGCCCCCACCGGCAGCGACCTGATGGCACCTGCCAGCGCCTCGACCAGCTCGTCATGGATCGCCTCCTCGAC
>Ga0207806_1000209_pt1 | contig 15778 bp, 10 predicted proteins | sample LuqExpMetageno72_FD_187829 | JGI IMG/M metagenome (GOLD analysis project Ga0207806, IMG submission 187829) | Tropical forest soil microbial communities from Luquillo Experimental Forest, Puerto Rico - Sample 72 (SPAdes) | ecosystem: Environmental > Terrestrial > Soil > Tropical forest ...
CGCCGCCACCGAGGGGCGCATCCCCTCGTGCGGCAGATACAGCAGCCCGGCCTGATGCACCAGCGGCATGCCCGACACCGCCAGCGCCACCGCATCCTGCCCGACCAGCCTATGCGCCGGCATCAGCGCCAGGCATTGCTGGCGCAGCACCAGCTCGGCCTGCAGCGCCAGATCATCGACCCGCAGCAGGTCGGCCGGCAAACCCTGCCTGCCGGCGGTGAAAAAGCGCACCAGCGCCTCTTGCGCAAAGGGCCGGTCGATGAGCGCCCAGCGCTGCCCCACCAGATCGGCCCGCGTAAGCCCGCCCCGCCCCGCCAGCGGATGATCGCTGGCCGCATACACGGCCATCTCGACAGGGCACAATCGCTCGTAGGCCAGCGCCACGCCCATGGCGGCCGGCGGCACCACCGCCACCGCCACATCGGCCACCCCGTCGAGCAGCAGGTCGACGCAGCCATCGACAAAGCCCGAGCGCAGCGACACACAGGCCCCCCCCGCCACATGGGCGGCAATGGCCGCGCGCACGGCATGCGCCGGAAACTGCGGGTCGATGGCCACCACCACCCGGTCGCGCCCGCCGGCCGCGCTCGCGCGGGCGTCCTGCCGGGCGCGCTCGCTGGCCTGCATCATGAAACGGGCGTGCTGATACATGGCCTCGCCGGCCGGCGTTGGCGTCGCGCCGTTGATCCCCCGGTCGAGCAGGCGCACCCCCACGCTGTCCTCGAGCAACTGGATGCTGCGGGTGAGCGCCGGCTGGGTCAGGCACACTTTCTCGGCCGCGCGCGAAAGCGAGCCCTGTTCGACCACCGCGATGAAATGGCGCAATTGCCGCAAATCCATCCCGCTCGCCCCGCCGCCTGAGAAGGGGCGATAAATGCCATGCATGGAGGGCAAGATTAAATGCAATTGCCCATTGCCCGCAAGGTGGCCATTCCTGCGCCACCCACTCACCCCCCGCGCCGCGCTTTGCGCCAGCCCCGCCAGACCTGCGCGGGGCCATGCCTGCCCTTGCGCGCGCCATGCAGGAAGCTGCCAGTGACAATCGAGATCAACGGACTGCTGCACCACAATTCGGGCACCGAAATCGCCCCCGTGCCCTTTAACCACTACGACATCGAGGCCATTGCCGCGCAGGCCCGCTGCCACGACCAATGGGGCTATGACCGGGTGCTGGTGGCCAATGCCGCCTCGATGCCCGACAATATCTCGACTGCCGGCTATGTGGCCGCCATAACCGAGCGGCTGGGGATAATGCTGGCGCACCGGCCCGGCTTTATTGCCCCCACCATGGCCGCCCGCATGGCCGCCACGCTCGATCACCAGCTGGGCGGGCGTTTGGCGGTGCACATCATCACCGCTGCCAGCGACATCGAGACGCAGGGCGACGGCGACTATCTGACCAAGGCGCAGCGCTATGACCGCGCGCGCGAATATATCGGCATTTTGCGCCAGGTGTGGGGCGCTGATGGCCCCATCGACCACGAGGGCAAGTGGTATCGCTTCAACGGGGCGGCATCGGCCATCCGGCCCACGGGCGCGACCATTCCCATCTGCTTTGGCGGCCTGTCGGACGATGCGATTGCCGTGGGCGCGCACTGCGCCGACGTGTTCGCAACGCTGAGCGACACGGTGGCGGGCATGAGCGAGATTGTGGGCAAGGTGCGCGCGGCGGCGCCTGCGGGCAAGGCGCCCCGCTTCCTCATGTCGATCCGCCTGGTGCTGGGCGAGAGCGAGGGTCAGGCCTGGGACGCGGCCGCTGCCATCGAGGCGCGCATCCGCGAACTGACCCCGCCCCCGCCGGCCAATGCCGCCGCCCCCACCGCCGCCGGCTTTCAGCGCACCGCGGCGCTGGCGCAAACCGGCGACCGGCTGGAAAAATGCTTCTGGAACGGCATCAATCGCCTGCGCGGCGGGCAAAGCAACAGCGGCACGCTGGTGGGCACGCCCGACCAGCTGGTCGACACGCTGATGGACTATTACCGCGCGGGCGTGACCGGCTTCATCCTGCGCGGCTATCACGGCCTGGCCGACATCGAGCGGATTGGCCGCGAGCTGATGCCTGCCCTGCGCGCGGCAGCGGCGCAGGAAGATGCCCGCCTTCAGGCCCCCGTTGCCTGACGGCGGGGCCTGAAGGCTCGACTTAACGGCGCGCGCTCACAACTGGTAATAGGGGTGAGCGGTGTCGTTGAGCGGCTCGCAGCCGTTGGCGGTGATCAGCCACAGGTCTTCCAGATGCACCGTGCCGCCCATGTCGGTCTGCAGCATCGGGCAGTCGACGCTCAGCACCATGCCCTCCTCGATCAGGTGGTCGGCCTTGGCGAAGACCAGCCCGTCGTCCTTGAACGCCTCGTCGGTGTGGAACAGGCCTACGCTGTGCGGCGAGGAGGGCGTGGTGATGTCAAAGCCGGCCTTGGCCACCGCTTCCTGCCCGATGCGGCTGATGTCGGAATAGCGCAGGCCCGGCCCCAGATTGCGCGCCACCGCCGCGTTGCAGGCAATCGCCCCCTCGACCGCCTGCATGACCGCGGCCGTGGGGGTGCCCACCAGAATGGTGCGCCCATAATCGCCGTGATAGCCCGAATAGGTGGCCACCGCATCGATCGAGAAGGCGCGCCCCTCGGTAATCACCTTGCGGCGCTGGCGATAGGGCACATGGTCGGTCGAGATGAACACCGGCTTGCCCCCGCGCCGCCCGGTTTCGGCAAAAAACGCGTTTTGCAGGTCGACATAGGTCGAGCCGATGCCAACCGTGGCCAGCGCCGCCTGAAACGCCTCGCAGTTGCTTTGCGCGGCAATGCGCATCAGGCCGATCTCGTGCACGCTCTTGATCATGCGGGTGCGGCGCAGCAGCGGCCCGGCCGGGCGCGCAGCCCCTGCCCCCAGCCCCGCCAGCAACGAGGAGACCACATTGTCGGTGGCAATTGCGCCCTCACCCAGCCCGCCGAGCACCGAGCGCACCGCCTGCCCGGCATCGACATAGGCCGGATGCGCCTCGAGCTGGGCGAGCGTCGTGGCGCGGGTGGCGCGCTCGTACACATCCTCGGTGCCATCGGCGGCCGAGCGGAAGAAGATTGGCGGCATGGCGTTCTCGCCATCCTGATCGGGCGCGGTATAGAGCAGGATCTGCAGCGGGCTGCCGGGCGGCACATCGTCGATGTCGAAGAAATAGTGCAGGAACTGGGCCGTTACCAGCGTGACCGGCTGCGCCGCATCGGCCGGCACCACCGCCACCGACGAGCCGACATTGCCCATGATGACCGTCTGCGGCCAGAAGCCGGTGGCGTAATAGATGTTGGTGGGGTCGGCCAGCACCATGGCCGAAACGCCGGCCTGCTGCATCACCTGTTGGGCGCGGCTGCGGTTGATAAGCGGGGTGGGCAGGCTCATGGCAGGCTCCGTAAACAAGGGGGTGCGAGGGGGCGCAAGGGCCGCCCCCCCGGCGTTGGGTCAGGCGCGCGGCTGCTGCCAGATTTCCGGCTCGATACCGGTCTGGTGGGCGGCCGGGCGCTCCAGCCCCAGATGGTCGCGCAGCGTCTCGCCGGCATATTCGGTGCGGAACAGGCCGCGCTTTTGCAGCTCGGGCACCACCAGGTCGACAAAGCGCTCGAACATGACCGGCGAGATGGGCGCGGCGATCACGAAGCCATCGGCAGCGCCGGCGGCAAACCAGTCGGCCAGCAGGTCGGCCACCTGCGCGCCGGTGCCGGCAATGGTGTGGCTGGTGCGGCCAGCGGCCACATAGCGCGCGATCTGCACCAGCGAGAGGCCTTCCTTTGCGGCATATTCGACAATGCGCTGCTGCGACCCGCGCGAGACGATATTGTCGGGCACATGGGGCAGCGGGCCATCAAGGTCATAGGGGCTGAAGTCGAAGCCGCCGAACTGCATGCTCAGCTGCGCCAGCGCCACGTCGGGGTGGATCAGCTCGTTCAGCTCCTGCGCGATGGCCTTGGCCTCGGCCTCGGTCTCGGCCACGGTGGGCTGAATGGCGGTCAGGATGCGCAGGCTGTCGGCCGGGCGGCCGGCGGCGACCACGCGCGCCTTCAGGTCGTTGTAGAAGGCCACCGCGCTCTCGCGCGTGGGGTGCGAGGTGAACACCGCATCGGCCTGCCGCGCGGCCAGATCCAGCCCCTGCGGCGAGGAACCGGCCTGCACCACCACCGGGTGGCCCTGCGGCGGGCGGCCCGTGGTCAGCGGCCCCTCGACCTTGAAGAAATCGCCCTCGTGGCGCAGGGCATTCACCTTGTCCGGGTCGAAGAAGCGGCCATCCTCGCGGTCCATCACCACCGCGTCGTCGGCCCAGGTGTCCCACAGGCCGCGCGCCACATCGACAAATTCGCTGGCGCGGGCATAGCGCTCGTCGTGGCCATAGTGGGCCTCGCGGCCAAAGTTGTGCGCCTCGTTCTCGGACTGGGCGGTCACCACGTTCCAGCCCGCGCGCCCGCCGCTCATGAAGTCGAGCGTGGCCATGCGCCGCGCGACCGAGAAAGGCTCGTTGTAGCTGGTCGACAAGGTGGCCACCAGGCCCACGCGGCTGGTGGCCATGGCCAGGCTGCCCAGCATGGTCACAGGGTCGATGCTGAGCGAGGAGAGGCGCGAGAAGGCGTCGCGCCCGGGCATGGCGCGATAGCCCTGCGCATCGGCAAAGAACACCGCGTCAAACAGGCCCCGCTCGGCAATACGGCCAATCTCGAGGTAGTGCGCAGGCGAAAGCGCCGCGCGCCCCGATGCCAGCGGATGACGCCAGCTGGCCACATGCGCGCCGCTGCCCATGGGCATTGCGAACAGGTGCATCTGCTTGTTGTCGGTCGAGGAAACCATGTGTCGCCCTTGTGAGAAAATGCTGGTGTGAGAAAAACGCTGGCTCGCACCCTGCCACGCGCGGCGGCAAGGGTGGTGGCTCTTTTTCGACCATTACGCCAGTCGGACAAATTCAGGATAACAGCTATGCCCGCCTTAGGCCCGCGCGGCGGGCCGGCGGGCGGCCATGACACTGGCGCAATGGGCAAATTGGCGGGCGGGCGCGGGCGCAATAGCCATTGCGCGGCAAGGCAAAGGCAGCTAGCCGGGTGCTCAACTATATTTTTTAATATACAAATAAAACACGACCTCAGGGATACCCTTTCATGCGAAAATCCGCCCTTCTGCCGGCCGTTTCGGCCGCCGCCATGCTGTTGGCCTGCGCGCCCGCCCGCGCAGCCAACGCCGAGCCAAACGCCGAACCAGCCCCACCGGCACTGCGCGATGCCGCCGCCGACATTACCGTGACCGCCCGCCGCCGCGCCGAACGCGCGCAGGATGTGCCGGCCGCGCTTTCGGTGGTGACCGGCGCGTTGTTGACCGCCACCCGCAGCGTGAACCTGCAACAGGTTTCCACGCTGGTGCCCTCGCTCAACTATTCCAGCGCCAACCCGCGCAACACCGCCTTCACCATCCGCGGCCTTGGCTCGAGCGTGGTGTCGGTCAGCCAGGCGAACGACGGGCTGGAGCCGGGCGTGGGCTTCTATGTCGACGAGGTCTATCACGCGCGCCCGGCAACAGCGGCCTTCGACTTTGTCGACATCGACCATATCGAGGTGCTGCGCGGGCCGCAGGGCACGGTGTTTGGCAAGAACACCACCGCGGGCGCGATCAGCATTTCCACCCAAAAGCCCAGCTTCACCTTTGGCGCGCAGGCCGAAGCCAGCTATGGCCAGCAGAACTTCCGCCAGTTCAAGGCCGCCATTACCGGGCCGCTGGTGGCCGATCTGGCCGCGTTTCGCCTGTCGGGCTCGCTCACCAAACGCGACGGGGTGATCTGGAACCAGCGCTACAACGTGTGGCAGAACAACATCGACAATGCCGCCCTGCGCGGGCAGATCCTGCTGACCCCGGCCAGCAACCTGTCGATCCGCCTGATTGGCGACTGGTCCAGCTTCAAGGGCCAGTGCTGCACGCAGGTCTATGTGCGCGTGGCCCCAACGCTCAAGCCCGTCGCCCAGCAATATGCCGCGCTGGCCGCAGGGCTTGGCTACAGCGTGCCCTCGACCAACCCCTATGCCCGCATCACCGACATCGACGCCGGCGTTGGCGTCGACACGCAGGAAGGCGGCGCCAGCGCCATTGCCGAGCTGAAGAGCGGCCCCTTTGCCATCACCTCGGTCACCGCCTGGCGTTTCTGGGACTGGGACGCGGCCAACGACCGCGACTATACCGGCGTGCCCGTGCAGATGACCCAGCACATCCCCAGCCGGCAGGACCAGATCAGCCAGGAACTGCGCTTTGCCAACCGCACTCCGGGGCGGGTCGACTATGTGGGCGGGCTTTATTACTTCCACCAGAAGATCGTGGGCCACCCCATCAGCATCTATGGCGCGCAGGCCACCTATTGGCTGCTGCCATCGGGGCGGCCGTCCAACCTGCTCGACGGCTATGGGCAGGATGGCACAACCGATTTCCATTCCGACTCGCTGGCCGTGTTTGGCGAGGCGACATGGCACATCACCGACAGGCTGGCCTTTACCGGCGGCCTGCGCGAAACGTGGGAAACCAAGCACGGCACCTATGCCACCACGGTGAGCGGCGGCCTTGCCACCACCACCGCCTCGCTGATTTCCGACAAGAACTCTATCCTGCGCGCGCAGAACTATTCGGCCGGCGTGTCGGAAGAGGGCCTGTCGGGCCGCGTCAACCTGGCGTGGAAGGCCACGCGCGACATCCTGCTGTATGTGAACGGGGCCAGCGGGCAAAAGTCGGGCGGCATCAACATGTCGGGCCTGCCGGTCTATCCGGCGGGCGTTGCGGGCCATGCCTCGGGCGATCCCATCCTGTCCACCGCCGTCATCCGGCCCGAGCGCAACTTCACCTGGGAGGCGGGCGTCAAAAGCCAGTGGCTGGGCGGCAGGGCCACGCTCAACCTGGCGGTCTATTCAACGGTTGTGCATGATTTTCAGGCCAATGTGGTCGACAATGCCGCGGTTGTGGCGCTGCGCTCGTATCTGGCCAACATTCCGCGCGTGACCGTGCGCGGGGTCGAGGCCGATGGCAACTGGCAGGTGGCGCCCTGGTTCGCGCTGCGTGGCAGCCTGGCCTTTGCCGACGGGCGCTATGCCTCATACCCGGCCGGGCCTTGCCCGATCGAGCTGACGGGATCGGCCACGACCTCGTGCGACCTGACCGGCAAGGGGCTGCCGGGCCTTCCCAAATGGACCGGATCGCTGGGCGGCGAGGTCACGCATAATCTGGGCGCCAACCAGCTGTACCTGCGCGCCGACGCCACCTTGCGCAGCATGATCTATGGCGAGGCGTCCGACAGCGCCTATACCACCATTGCCGGCTATACGCTGGTCAACGCCTCGGCCGGGGTGCGGGTGGGGCCGCGCTGGGGCGTCGAGGTTTTCGTGCGCAACCTGACCAACGCCAACTATCTGCAGAACGTGACCGTGCAGGCGGGCAACAGCGGGCTGATCGTGGGCACGCCCAGCGACCCGCGCATGTTTGGCGTAACGCTGCGCGGCAAGGTGTAGCGCGCAGCCGCCGCCTAGCGGCCGCCCCTCTGCCCCGCGCGCGCATAGGCCAGACCCATGCGCGCCGGCAGGCCAGCGCGGCGGCGCAGCACCTGCAGCACAAAGCGGCGGGCATCGGCCCCATGCGCGAAGGCGTGGCGCCGCCTTGTGCCGCGCGCGCCAATGCGCCCCCAGGCTAGCTCGACCACCACCGCGCCAAACAGGTCGCGGCTGACCGAAATGGCATAGCGGCGGGCGATGTTGCGGGCCGGATCGCGGGCTTCGAGATGCAGGGCAAAGGGGATCGACAGGGCCTGTTTCATGGCCCAACACTCGCGCGGGGGCCTGCCTGCGTCCAACGAGGAAAAGGAATCGCCCGCGCGTCTGTGATTCATCTTTTCGATTGCCGGGCGCGCATAATGCCGGCCAGATCATTCATCGCTGGCGGTGGCTTGCCATTTTGAATGCCTTTTGCAATACCTTGGCAAATCGTCGTTCAAAATGGTGGCAGGCGGCCTGTATGCATTCAGTACTCACGCAAATTGGCGACCTGTCGGACGCCGGCGAGAAGATGATCGAACGGCTGCGGCGCAAGGCCTTTCTGCCCGACAGCCGCAAGGCGCTCAACATCCGTTTTGGCATTGCCGAGGCCGCGCAGCTGCTCGATTGCTCGACCAACCGCATCCGCATGGCCGAGGAGGACGGGCGCCTGCCCCCAGCCCCCGTCGAGAACGGGCGGCGGCTGGGCTATACGATGGCGCAGCTGCTCAACATGCGCGAGGTGCTAGACGCCTCGCCGGCCCGCGCGCCGCTCGATGTGGCGCAGATCATCGCGGTGCAGAACTTCAAGGGCGGCGTTGGCAAGTCGACCGTGACGACCCATCTGGCGCATTATTTCGCCATTCAGGGCTACCGCGTGCTGGTGGTCGATTGCGACAGCCAGGCCACCACCACCACGCTGTTCGGCTTCAACCCGCATTTCAACATCACGCGCGAGGAAACGCTCTACCCCTATCTCTCGATCGACCCGACGCAGACCGACCTGCTGTATGCGGTCAAGAAAACGCCCTGGCCCAATGTCGACCTCATCCCCTCAAACCTCGAGCTGTTTGATGTGGAATACGAGCTGGCGGCGGCGGGCGCGGATGGGCAAGCGGTTCTGGCCGCGCGCTTTCGCAAGCTGAAACAAGGACTTATCGACCTTTCGCGCGATTACGACGTGGTCATCCTCGACCCGCCGCCGGCGCTGGGCACGATCAGCCTTGCGGTCATGCAGGCGGCCAATGCGCTGCTGGTGCCCATGGCGGCCACCACGCCCGACTTCTGCTCGACGGTGCAGTTCCTCTCGATGATGGACCAGGTCATCAACCAGCTGGTCGAGGCGGGCATTGCGGTCGACTATTCCTTCGTGCGGCTGATCTGCTCGAAGTTTGACGCCAACGACCCCAGCCACGCCATGGTGCGCACCATCATGGAGCAGACCTTTGGCGCGGCGCTGCTGCCGGTGCCGGTGCTCGATTCGGCCGAGATCAGCCATGCCGCGCTGCGCATGATGACCGTGTACGAGCTGGAAAAGGCGATTGGCACGACCAAGACGCACAAGCGCTGCAAGGCCAATCTGGACGAGGCGATGGGGCAGGTCGAGCAGTTGGTGCGCGCCGGCTGGGGCCGGGTGTCGCCCGTGGGCGAGGAGGAGCTGATCCATGGCGCGTAAGCAATCGGACTATCTGGCGGCGCTGCTTTCGGACGAGGAGGAAGCCCCCCCTGCCCCTGCGGATGTTTCCCCGGGGAAACAGGCCGAGGTGACCGCCGAAGCCCCCTACCCTGCCCCGGCCCCAGTGCGCGAAAGGCTGCGCGGCACCACCCTGCTGGGCCGCGAAAGCGCGATTGCCCGCGTGGCCAGCGGCGAGGTGCGGCAGGTTACACAGCTGCTGCTCGACCCGGCGCGGGTGCGGGTGTGGCCGGGCAATGCGCGCAGCTATGCCCATCTTTCCGAAGAGAGCTGCCGCGAACTGCTCGACTCGCTGATCGCCGAGGGCGGGCAGAAGGTGCCGGCCATCGTGCGCCGCCTCGAAAACGACCCGGCCCATGACTACGAGGTGATTGCCGGCACGCGGCGGCACTGGTCGGTCAGCTGGCTGCGGGCCAACAGCTATCCCGACATGCAGTTCGTGGCGCAGGTGGCCAATCTGGACGACGAGGCCGCCTTCCGCCTGGCCGACATCGAGAACCGGGCGCGCAAGGATGTCTCGGACCTCGAGCGGGCGCGCAACTATGCCGAGGCGCTCAAGCTGCACTATGGCAACCACCTCACCCGCATGGCCGAGCGGCTGCGCGTGTCAAAGGGATGGCTTTCGAAAATGCTCAAGGTGGCCAGCATTCCCGACGGGGTGATCGCCGCCTTTGCCTCGCCCGCCGATGTGCAGTTGAAGCCCGGCTATGCGCTGGCCCAGGCCATCGACCAGAACGGCAAGGCGATTGCCCAGGCAGCCCGCGCCCTTGCCGCCCAGCAGGCCGCGCTGCGCAAGGCTGGCTCCCCTGCCCTGCCCGCGGCCGATGTGCTGCGCCGCCTGATCGAGGCCGGCAAGGACGCCAGCGCCCCCCCTGCCGACCTGTTCCGCTGGAGCAGCGCGCATGGGCGGCTGGGGCTGTCGGTGCAGTCGGCCAACCGACAGGGGGCCACGATCAAGGTCTATGCCGGATCGGGCGCCACCAACGACGAGCTGGTCGAGGCCTTCCGCCATGCGCTCGAGGCGCTGGGCGAGCAGGGAAAGGCGCCGCGCCAGTGAGTGCAGCCCACAAGGCAGGCGCTGTTTCCCCGGGGAAACAGGCAGGGCGGGCACGCCTGTGACCCGCCAGCGCAAAGGCCCCGCAGCGCAGCAGTTCGACCTGTTCCTGCCCTATATCGCCGACCTGCCCCTGCGCGATCAGCGCGAGATGATGGAGCGCCCCTTCTTCAGCCTGGCCAAGACCAAGCGCACCAAGCCCATCGACTACACCAGCCCCGACGGCAAGCTGTGGGTGAATGTGTCGGCCAACCCCAGCTATGGCATGGCCACCATCTGGGATGCCGACATTCTGATCTATTGCGCCAGCGTGCTGTCAGACATGGCCCGGCGCGGGGTGAACGACATGCCCCGCAAGCTCAACATCATGCCTTACGACCTGCTGCGCGCGATTGGCCGGCCCACCACGGGCCGCGCCTACGAGCTGCTGGGGCAGGCGCTCGACCGGCTGGTGGCCACCACGATCAAGACCAATATCCGCGCCGAGAACCGCCGCGAGGCGACTTTCAGCTGGCTCGACGGGTGGACGCAGCTGGTCGATGAAAAGACCGAGCGGTCGCGCGGCATGACCATCGAGCTGTCGAACTGGTTCTGGGAAGGGGTGATGATGAAGGGCGGCGTGCTCTCGATCGACCGCGCCTATTTCGACATTACCGGCGGGCGCGAGCGGTGGCTGTATCGCGTCGCGCGCAAACATGCCGGCGGCGCGGGCGAGGGGGGCTTTGCCATCACCATGCCCGTGCTGTTCGAGAAATCGGGCGCCGAGGGCGAATATCGCCGCTTCAAGTTCGAGCTGCTGAAACTGGCCGAAAAGAACGAGCTGCCCGGCTATGACCTGAGCGTGGAAGCCGCGCGCGGTGGCGAAACCGCCATCCGCATGCGCCGCGTCGATGGCAAGCATGGGGCAGGGCAGGGGCTGGCCCCACAGGAACAGGCGGCCGCCAGCGCCGAGCTGGCAGTTTCCCCGGGGAAACCGCCCGAAACCATCGATGCCCGCCGCCTGATCCGCGCGACGGTGGCCGGCCTGTCGACCGCGGCCACCCGCGGTTTCATGACCGACGAGACGATCGAGCACCTGCGCGCGACATGCCCCGGCTGGGACCTCTACACCCTGCATGCCGAGTTCGAGCAATGGGTGAATGCCGACGCCGAGCGCACGCCGGTTGACTGGCAAAAGGCCTTCATCGGCTTTGTGAAGCGCCATCACGACAAGAACCGCCACACGCTGCACGGGTGAGGGCAGGCGGGCAGGGGCCTGCCTGCTCGCCCTTGCGTTCCCGAAGTGTCGTGCCGCCAGCGCGCGGGGTGATCGCGCCTGTTGGCCCTGTTGGAGATTTGAACCTCCCTGTTGGAGAGTCCTTCAAAACTGATTCAATTTCTGACAGCACCGCCCCATCCTTCGACCTTTCAGGAACAGCACGCGCCTGCTTTCGACCCTTCGGGAACGCATTCTCGACCTATCGGGAACAGGGGCATCGACCTATCGGGAACGGTTCACCGACACAAAGGGAACAGCCCAAACCCGCGACTCACGCATTTGCCGCGAGTCGGACGCGCAGCACATGCGGCTAACCTGTCTAACCTTATGATTAACCCCTCTAACAGGGCAGGACATTCCTTTGGAAACGGAAAAAGGGGACAAGAAAAAGCGCCGGCGGATCAAGGATCCGCCGGCGCCATACATGCCCGAAATGGCCTTGAAAGAAGCGCCTAGAACTCCACGCCCAGCTTTACGCCATAGGTGCGCGGCGGGCTGAACTGCCAGTTGTAGATGTTGGCCTGACCCGGCACCACCGTATTGCCGGCATAGGCCAGCGAGCGGTAATCCTCGAGGTTGCGGACATAGGCCTGCACACTGAAGCGCTTGTTGGCGGGCTTGTATTCCACGCTCAGGTCGGTCTGGGTGTGGGCCACCTGATGGCTGTCGGCATAGTTGTAGAAGTCGAGGTAATAGTCGCCCTTGTACCGCTCGAAGAACGAGGCCACGAGGGTGCCACCGCCAATGTGGAAGGTGTGGTCATAGCCCAGCGTCAGCACCCAGTCAGGCGACTGGGGCAGGCGCTTGCCCGCCAGGTTCACGGTGGGGCTCTGGGTGCCATCCTCGCCATAATAGCTCACGCTGGCGGTGAACTCGCCATAGCGGGCATGGGTCCAGTTGGCCGACAGGGTCAGCGTGTCGTCAGGAGTGGGGCGCAGGGTGGCTTCGGCCTCGATGCCATAGATCTTGGCCTTGCCGGCGTTGAACGTCTGCGCGCCGATCGTGGGGTTGAGCAGCACGTCGTTCTGCAGGTCCTTGTAGTCGTAATAGAACCCGGCCACGTTGAGCGTGTGCTGATGATGCCCGCCCAGCTTCAGCTTGGCGCCGCCTTCATAGGCAGTGTTGTTTTCAGGCCGGAAGGTATTGCCCGACCCGTCGAACCCGCCCGCCTTGTAGCCGGTCGACACCTTGGCATAAAGCAGCGTTGCGGCATTGGGCTTGTAGTTCACGCCCGCCAGCCAGGTGGCCTTGCTGCCGGCATAGTGCAGCGGCACCTCGCTATAGCCGACCTGCCCGGCAATGGGCGACAGATCGACAGGGCCGGTGTTGAAGGCCCCCGTGCCGCCCGAGAAGACATAATAGAACGGGTTGAAATTGCGGAAGGTGGCGTTGCGCACGTCATGGGTATAGCGCGCGCCGCCCACCAGCGTCAGCTTGTCGGTCACGGGCACCTCGACCTGCCCGAAGCCCGAGATGCTCTGCGTGTCGGTGGGGTGCTGGAAGTAGTTCACATAAGAGCCGTTGGCCCCCACAAAGGGCGTATACAGGCCGCCATTGGTCCACTGCTTCTCGCGGAAGTAGAAGGCGCCGGCCTGCCAGGTGATGCCATGCGTAACCCCGTTCAGGCGGAATTCGTGGCTGTGGGTGCCCACCGTCTCGCCATTATGCGTGAACACATAGGCCGGCGCCAGCGTGAGCATGTTGGAATCGCGCGTGAAGCGATAGCCGCCGGTATAGGTGAGGGTGAGCGGCCCCAGATCCCAGGCGATGCGCCCGCGCCCGGCCACCGAATACTGGTGCAGCCACCCTGTGCCCAGCGTTGGCGCATTATAGGTCTGCCGGTTGATGCCGGCCAGCGCGCGGGTGTTCTGCGGCACGCAGGCCGGGCTGCCGCCAATCGTGCCGGCCGAGGCCCAGCCATTGCCGCAAGCCGAGCCGGTGCCCGGGTTGTTGGCCGCGCTGGTCATGTCGGCCCAGGCCTGCGAGGCGGGGATGAGGTTCTGTTCGACATATTCGGCCGCGCCATCGATGGTCAGGCCCTGCGCCGGGTGCAGGCGGATGCTCACGCGGCCGCCGCCGGTGTTGTCATCGTCGCTGGTGGCCGATGTGCCGGGCGTATAGGCGCTGGTGGGGCTGTAGGGAGCGTTGGGGTGGTAGGTATAGCCATCGTGGCTGCGATAGAAGCCGGCCAGACGCACCGCGCCCACGCCGCCCAGCGGCACGTCGACCCCGCCGTCAACGATCACCTGGTTGTAGTTGCCATAGGTGACCGAGCCGTTGGCGGCAAAGGTGTCGCCCGGCTTGCGGGTGATGAAATTGACCGCGCCGCCGGTGGAATTGCGCCCATAGAGCGTGCCCTGCGGCCCGCGCAGCACCTCGACCCGGTCCAGGTCGAAGATGGCCGCGTTCAGGATGGTGGGGCGGTTGATGTACTCGCCATCGATGTTGACCGCGATCGACTGGTCCTGCGCCTCGTTGTTCGAGAGCGTGCCCACGCCGCGCACGGTGACGCGGGTGTTGTTGGTGTCGTTGGTGATGTTGAGCGCGGGCGAGACCTTTTGCACCGAGGTGAAGTCGGTGATGCCGCGCGATTTCAGCGCCTCGCCCGAGACGACCGAGATGGCGATCGGCACATTTTGCAGGCTTTCCTTGCGGTTCTGCGCGGTCACGATGATCTCGCGCTCGCCGGTATCGGTGGTGGGGGCGGTGGCTGGCGCCTGGGCGCTGGCCATGGTTGCAGCCATCGAGCTGGCGCTGGCCAGCAGAATGCAGAAAATTCGTTTATGCATGTGACATATCCTCCCCGCTTTTGCGTGATTATGAAATTGTGATTTTAGTATTGACGATTCTGTTTTCCTGTCAAGCGGTCGTGCGGCCCGATGCGAGGGAAGGGGAGGGGGGAAGCGTAAAATCACAAAATCATTGAAAAGACGTGATAATATCAGAAGTCAAATTCCACCTCTGACCGCATTCCCCTTGTATTTCCGCATCTTGCGTTTTGCCCCGGCAAAAGGAGTTGACGGCAGGGCGCTATGCGGCATAGGTTCAAATAATAATCGCAATTCCAATAATGTTCAGCCCGGCACAATCGCCCCGGCCGCGCCCGCGCCGTCTTGCGCGAAGGAGAGAGACGTGAAGCTGTCCCCCTGTATCGAATGGATTTTCGCCGCCGAGCACGAGGCCATGCCCGACCGCATCCGCGCGGCCCGCGCCGCCGGCTATGACCGCGCCGAATTCCACTTGTGGCGCGACAAGGATATCGAGGGCATTGCGCAGGCGCTGGCCGAAACCGGCGTGACGCTCACCGGCTTTTGCGCCGATCCGCGCCGCAGCCTGGTCGACCCGGCGCAGCACGAAGAGCTGTTCGCCGCCGTTGCCGACAGCCTCGAAACCGCCAAAAAGCTGGGCCATGCGCCCATGATCGTCGCCTCGGGCTTCACCCGCGAGGGCATCAGCGCGCAGGAGCATTTCGACACGGCGGTCAGCGCGCTCGGCCGCATTGCCGCCATGGCGCAGCAGGCCGGCGTCGTTGCCCTGCTCGAGCCGCTCAACAGCGTGATCGACCACCCCGGCATGTATCTGGTCAGCACCACGCTGGGCCTCGATCTGGTCGAGGCGGTGGGCAGCCCCAACCTGCGCCTGCTCTACGATGCCTATCACTCGGCGGTGATGGGCGAGGATATGGCCGAGGTGCTGGCCGGGCGCGTCCATCTGGTGCATCATGTGCAACTGGCCGACATGCCCGGTCGCAACGAGCCAGGCTCGGGCGGGTTGGATCTGGCGGCCACCTGCGCGCAGCTGGCGCAGATGGGCTATACCGGCAGCTTTGGCCTGGAATACCGCCCGACCATGCCGGCACTGGCATCGCTGGCGGCGGCCAGCGCGGCTCTGGGGGCCTGAAAACAGCGCAATAGGGGCCAGATGGCGCGCTCAAGACGCGCCCGGCCTTTGGGGGAGAGAGCAAGATGGCCGAGCGCCGCCTGACCCTGTTCGAGAAATTCAGCTATGGCATGGGCGATTTCGCCTTCAGCCTGCCGTGGAACATGGCAGGCGCCTTCCTGCTGTTCTATTATACCGATGTGGCGCTGTTGCCGGCCGCGGCCGTGGGCACGCTGTTCCTGCTGGCGCGGCTGCTCGATGCGGTGGTCGATGTGGGCGTGGGCGTGTGGGTCGACCGCACGCGCAGCCGCTGGGGGCGCACGCGGCCGTTCTTTTTGCTGGCGGGCGCGCCCTTTGCGCTGCTCATGGTG
>Ga0207806_1000210_pt1 | contig 15718 bp, 16 predicted proteins | sample LuqExpMetageno72_FD_187829 | JGI IMG/M metagenome (GOLD analysis project Ga0207806, IMG submission 187829) | Tropical forest soil microbial communities from Luquillo Experimental Forest, Puerto Rico - Sample 72 (SPAdes) | ecosystem: Environmental > Terrestrial > Soil > Tropical forest ...
AATGGACGCTGGGCGGGCGGCTGCCGGTCAATGTCTCGGGCGGGCTGGTGTCGAAGGGCCATCCGCTGGGCGCCACCGGCCTGGCCCAGATCCACGAGCTGGTGACGCAATTGCGCGGCCGCGCCGGTGCCCGGCAAGTGGCCGGCGCGCGCGTGGCGCTGGCGGAAAACTCGGGCGGCTTTTATGGCGTGGAAGACGCGCTGTCCTCGGTGACGGTGCTGGGCGGCTGAACGGCCCCAAAGGGAGGCAAGCCATGCGCAAGGGCTGGATGATCTGCTGCGCCGCACTGCTGCTGGCCATGCCGGCGGGCCTTGTTGCCCAACTGCCTGTGCCGCCCGCGCCGGCCGCCCACCAGCGCCTGCTGCCGCTGCAGGGCGGGCGCAATTTCCGCGATCTGGGCGGCTATCGCACGGCAGACGGGCATCATGTGAAATGGGGCCTGCTCTATCGCTCGGGCGCGATGCACGGGCTGACCGGGGCCGATTATGCCCTGCTGGAAAGCCGCGGCATCCGCACCGTGTGCGATTTGCGCGACGCGCGCGAACGCGCCGCCGAGCCGGCCGACTGGCCGCCTGCCCACGCCCCCCGCCAGCTGTTCGATGCCTATACGCTTGATGTGAAGGCGCTGATGCCGCCGGGCGATCCGCAAGGCTGGCGCGTGGGCCAGGTGCGCGCGGCGATGATCGCCAGCTATCCGCGCCTGCTGGTGCTGCTGAACGGGCAATATCGCCGCATGTTCGCCCGGTTGCTGGCCGGCGAGGCGCCGCTGGCCTTCAACTGCACCGCCGGCAAGGACCGCACCGGCATCGCCGCTGCGCTGATCCTCACCGCGCTGGGCGTGCCGCGCCACACGATTGTCGCCGATTACATGCTGAGCAACCGCTATCTAGACCTTGCGGTGATGCGTGGCAGCGCCCGTGCGCCGGCCAATATGGCCAGCGGCAAAAGCGCGCTGGGCATGCTGGCCAGCCTGCCGCCGCCGGTGTTCCACGCGCTGATGGCGGCAGACCCGGCCTATATCGGCGCAGCGCTGGCGGTTATGGAGCGGCACAGGGGCGGGCCAGCGGGCTATCTGGCGCAGGAGATGGGCCTGTCCGCGCAGGATATCCGCCAGCTGCGCGCCCTCTATCTGGAATAGATCGCAGCGCCAAACCTCAGCGCCAAACCTCAACGCAGCGCCACCGCGAAGGCCTGATCGGGCAGCACATCCAGCGTGGCGCGCGTGCCGGCGAAATGGCGGCGCACCGCCCTTTCCGCCTTGGCCGGATCGTTCTGCGCCACGGCCTCGGCAATGCGGGCATAGCCGCGGGCATGGCGGCGGTGCTGCTCCTTGGTCTGCACCGTGTCGAACTGGGCGCGGAACAGGTCAGTGCGGGCCAGCGGGATCACCCGGCCCAGCTCGCTGTTGCCGCCCATCTCGATCAGCAGGTCATAGAACCGGCGGCGGTTTTCCAGATAGGCCGCGCGCCCGCCATTCTCGCCGTGCCTTTCCAGCAGGGCGGCCACTTCGTGCAGGGTGGCATGGGCATCGGCCTGCTGGCAGGCTTGCGCGGCCAGGCGCGCGGCCAGCATGCACAGGGGCTCCAGCACGTCGAGCAGGTCGCTCACCCCCTTGCGGTCGAGCGAGGCGATGAACGCCCCGCGAAACCGCGAGAGGGTGACGATGCCATCGGCCGCCAGCTGCTTCAGCCCTTCGCGCAGCGATCCCCGGCTGACGCCGAAGCGCTGGGTGAGATCGGCCTCGACCAGATGCTGGCCGGGCACCATCTGCCCGGCCCGGATGCAATAGATCAGCCCCTCGGTCACCTGCTGGATCGTATCGCGCGGGCTGGCCGGGGCCACATCGCTGTCGGCGATGGAAAAGGGCATATCGCTTGTCATGCGCCCGCGCCTTATATGCAGGCATCGGCCGCGGCAAGCAGCGGGCCCGGCGCGCCATCGCTGGCGCCGAACACCGCTTCCAGCCCGGCAATCGCCTGGTGGCGCGTCAGATCCAGCTGCATCGGTGTGATCGAAATCGCCCCATGGGCCACCGCGTGCAGATCGGTGCCGGCTACCAGTTCGGGCGGATTGGGGCAGATCTTCACCCAGAAATAGGGCACCGTGCGTTCATCCACCCGGCGCACGGGCAGAAAGCCGCCCGGCCGGCGCTGGCCCTGCCGGGTGATGCGGATGCCGGTGATCTCCGCCGGCGGCAGGTTGGGCACGTTGATGTTGGCAAAGCTGCCCGGCGCCCAGGGCAGCGCCAGCAATTGCGCCACAACGCCGGGCAGATGGGTGGCCGATGCCTCCCAATGGGTGGGCGTGCCATAAGCGCGCATCTGGCTGAGCGCGAAGGAGGGAATGCCCAGCAGCGCCCCTTCGCGCGCGGCCGCGCAAGTGCCGGAATAATGCACATCCTCGGCCAGGTTGGGCCCGGCGTTGATGCCCGAGAACAGGATATCGGGCTTGCGCCCTTCGAGGAAGGTGTTGATGCCCAGCAGCGCGCAATCGGTGGGGGTGCCGCGCACGGCGAAATGGCGTTCATCGCGCTGCGTATAGCGGATGGGATGCGAAATCGAGATGGCCTGCCCCGCGCCGGAACGCTCCTCATCGGGGGCGACGACCCACACATCATCGGTGAAACCGCGGGCAATTTCCTCCAGCAGGCGGATGCCGGGCCCGTCGATGCCGTCGTCATTCACGATCAACACGCGCTTGTTTTGGAAAGGTTTTTCAGATGCACTCATCTATCAGGCGCCTTCTCTCTGCGATATGGTATGACATATTCGTCGGCCAAAGTCGTCAATTGATTTACCGACTCGCTTGACTTACCTTGTCGCACAATTTTATCAGACAATCATCACACAGAAAATCGTCCGTCGACCAGCCCGCCCGCATGGCGGACACTGGCCAGCGGAACCCCGGGAGAGAGGACAATGGCAGGATTGCCGATAGACGAGATGCGCGCCGCGCCGCCGCCGGCCAGCCCCATCGTGGAGGCAACGCTGGCGCTGCTGCATCAGGCGGTGCGCCGCAAGCTGGCCGCCCATGTGGCGCAGGGCGGCGCAGGCTTCGACGATTTCGTCTTTGCCGCGCCCGGCAGCGCCGAGGATTGCGCCATCAGCCACGCCGATGTGGCAGCGGTGGAAGCCGCGCTGCTGGCCAGCGGCCACCGCTTCGACTGGTCGGCGGCGATCTCGCTGGCCGAGCGGCCCGAGGCCTACAAGGGCGGCACCGGCGGCGCCGATGCGGTGGTGTTCGAGCACCCCGGGGCGATCACCGGCGCGCCCGATGCGCAAGGGCGCACCCCCTGCGGCCAGGGCGACAATGTGGTGCGCCACGAGGCCGACATCACCGGCACCGCCCGCTATATCCGCAGCAACGAGCGCGTGCTGGCCTGGCTGGCAGAGGGCGTGCCGCCCGGCACCATCGCCATCATCGACGATTCCGGCGGCACCCTCACTGCCCCCATCCTCGAACAATTTGCCGGCGTGCTGTGCGCAGGCGGCACGGTGCGCTCGCATCTGGGCATCCTCAGCCGCGAATATGGCATCCCCTGCTTCATGAACAGCAAGCTCTCCGGCATCGCCGATGGCGACACCGTGTGCATGGAAGCCAGCGCCCCCCCGCGCACCACGGAAGACTACCAATCGGGCATGGAACGCACCGGGCGCGTGTGGAAACTGGCGGGAGAGGCATGATGGAAACGCGCGATCTGGCGCTGCACGGCCTGGCGATCAAGCGCCATGCAGGGCCCGCGGCGGTGGCCGAACTGACGGGGCTGGATGCCGAGCAGGCCGCGGGCGAACTGGCCCGGGCGGTGGCCACGGGGCGGGCGGTGGAAGCGCGCGGCGCCTTCACCCTCACGCCGCTGGCCCGCGTGGCGCTGCAGGCCAGCTACGAGCGCCTGTGCGCCGCCTTGCGGGCCGATGCAGGCTTTGCCGCGGCCTATCACGGCTTCGAGCGGATCAACCCCGAGCTGAAGCAGGTGATCACCGACTGGCAGACGATCGACCTGCATGGCGAGCGCCGCGCCAACGACCACACCGACCAGGCCTGGGACGACAAGGTGATCGACCGCCTGTCTGCCCTGCACGAACGCGCAGAAGCCGTGCTGGCCGGCCTTGCCCGCGCCCTGCCGCGCATGGCGATCTATGGCCGCAAGCTGGAAGCCGCGCTCGACCGCGCCGAGGGCGGCGCCATCGAATGGGTCAGCGATATTCACCGCGACAGCTATCACACCGTGTGGTTCGAACTGCACGAGGATCTGCTGCGCCTCATGGGCCGCGAAAGGGTCGAATGATGGCAATGACATGGACTGTGCGCCTGGATGGCGCGGATCTGCCCGAACGGGCGCTGGTGGGCGGCAAGGCCTGGTCGATCGCGCGGATGCTGGCGCTGGGGCTGAATGTGCCGCCGGCCTTCGTGGTGACGACACGCGCCTGCGCGGCCTATCAGAACGGCGATCTGCCGGAGGGGCTGGAGGCCGAGATCGCCGAGGGGCTGGCCTGGCTGGAAGCCGGCAGCGGGCGCCGCTTTGGCGCGGGGCCAGCGCCGCTGCTGCTGTCGGTGCGCTCTGGCGCGGCGATCTCGATGCCGGGGATGATGGACACGGTGCTGAATCTGGGCATCACCGATGCCACCGAAGCCGCCCTTGCCGCAGAAACCGGCCAACCCGCCTTCGCACGGGATACGCACCGCCGCTTTCTGGAACTCTATGCCGGCATCGTGCTGAAGGCGCCGGCCCATCTGCCGCCAGAGGGCACGCCTGCGCAATGGCGCGCCGCCGTGGCGCTGGCCGCCGGGCAGCACCTGCCGGAAGATCCGCGCGCGCAATTGCTGGCCGCCGTGCGCGCCGTGTTCGACAGCTGGAACAGCCGACGCGCCCGCAAATACCGCCAGCACAACGCCATCCCCGATGATCTGGGCACGGCGGTCACCATTCAGGCGATGGTGTTCGGCAATCTCGATGCCGACAGCGGCACCGGCGTGCTGTTCAGCCGCAATCCGCTCACCGGCGCGCGCGCGCCCTTTGGCGAATATCTGCCGCAGGCGCAGGGCGAGGATGTCGTTTCGGGCAAGTTCACGCCGCTGCGGCTGGAGGCGATGCACGAACGGGTGGGCGCGGCGCACGATCTGCTGCTGGCCGCCAGCGAGCGGCTGGAGCAGGATTCGCGCGATATGCAGGATATCGAGTTCACCGTGCAGAAGGGGCGGCTGTATCTGCTGCAGGCCCGCGCGGCCAAGCGCGCGCCGGCAGCAGCGGTGCGCTGCGCGGTGGAAATGGCCGAGGAGGGGCTGATCTCACGCGCAGAGGCGCTGGCCCGTGTCAGCCCCGAGCAGGCGGCCGAACTGCTGCGCCCGCGCCTTGCCGAAGGGGCAACGGCCGGCCTTGCCCCCATCGCCACCGGCGAGGGCGCCTGCCCCGGCGTTGCCAGCGGCCGCGTGGTTTCCAGCCCGGATGAGGCCGAGGCCCGCGCGGCCGCCGGCGAGGCAGTGATCCTGGCGCGCGAGACCACCAGCCCCGATGATATCCACGGCATGATCGGCGCGCGCGCCATCATCACCGCGCAAGGGGGCGCCACCAGCCATGCCGCGGTTGTCAGCCGGGCGCTGGGGCGGCCTTGCGTGGTGGGCTGCGGGGCTGGCGTGCTGGCGCTGGCGGGGCAGGTGGTCACGGTGGATGGCTCAGGGGCGGTCTATGCCGGTGCCTTGCCGCTGGTGGTGCCCGGCGCTGCCGATCACCCCTTCCTCGGCCGCTTGCTGGCCTGGGCAGAGGAGGCCGGCGAGGCCAAATTCGCCGCCCGCCCCGATGCCCGCCCCGATGCCGCATCGCTGAAAACGCTGGGAGCCGTGCATGACTGAGCCTGCCTCGCCGCTGCATGAGGCGCGCGCGCTGCTGCGCCAGTTCCAGCATGGCAAGGCGCGCGCCTGCCATATCCGCACTCCCACGCTGGAGCTGTTCCTCTCACGCGACAGGGCCTGCCGCCCGCAGGCCCTGCCCCCGGCCCCGGATCCGGATCCGGCGCCAGCGGCCTTGCCAGCCAGCCCGCTGGCCGCGCCCCATCTGGCAACGGTGGTGGAGCTGGCCGGCGTGGGGCTGGCGGTGGCCGCCGGCGATGTGCTGGCGCGGCTGCGCGTGCTCGACCGGCACAGCGAACTGCGCGCAGACAGCGCCTGTGTGGTTGCTGCCCATCATCTGGCGCCCGGCGCGCTGGTGCAGTTCGGCGAAGCGCTGTTGAGCATCCAAAGCTGAAAGGGAAATGCCGATGCATGTGCTGGTGATGGGCGGCAACCGCTATATCGGGCTGCAACTGGTGCACGAGCTGGTAGCGCAGGGCCACAAGGTGACGGTGCTGAACAGCCATCCGGCGCCGCTGCCCGATGGCGTTGTGCGCCTGCATGGCCAGCGCCACGAGGCCGGCGTGCTGGAAGCCCTGCTGGGCCCCTTGCGCGACCGTTTCGATGCCGTGTTCGACAATACCGCCTACACGCCCGATCATCTGCGCCCGATGATCGCGCTGTTCCGCGGCCGGCTGCGGCATTTCGTCTTCACCTCCTCCATCGCGGTGTATGAAATGGCGCTGGCCCAGCCGGTGGACGAAAACGCCGCCGTGGGCCGTGATGCCGCCAGCGCGCTGTATGGCGCCTATGCCGCCGGCAAGGTGGCTTGCGAGGAACTGCTGGCGCGCGAACATGCCGCCGGTGGCCTGCCCTTCACGGCCCTGCGCGTGGCCCACACCTGCGGCCCGATGAGCCCTGCCGTGACGCGCGAGCCGGGCACTTTCAAGCGGCTGGAGGAAGGCCGCCCGCTGCTGATCGCCGGCAAGAGCGAGGCGATGGTCCATTTCGTCCACACCCGCGATGCCGCCCGCGCGCTGTGCGCGGTGCTGGGCAAGCCGCAGGCGGCGGGGCAGATCTATAATGTGGCGGGGCGGCAGTTTTCCAGCATCGCCAACTACATGCGCCTGATGGCCGAGACCGTGGGCGTGGCCGCCCGGATCATCGACATGCCGGCCGACCTGCCCGCCCACATGCGCTCGCCAATCGTCCACTGGCTGGAGGCGAGCCGCGGCTCGATGGTGTTCGATATCGGCAAGATCCGCCGCGATCTGGGCTGGGAGCCGCAGCTGGGCCTGGCCGAGAGCCTGGCCGATTCCTATCGCTGGTTCTGCGCCGGCGGGCGCGCGCATTATACCTATGATTTCGCGCCCGACGAGGAGATCCTGGCCGAAATCGCCCGGCGCGGGGGCCCTGGCCAACCGCCGGAAAGCGCCCGCACCGTGCTGCGCCCCCAGCTGAACAGCCTGGAAAACCTCTAGAGATCGGGGCGCACCAGCAGCTTCACCACGCCGCCGCCGGCCAAGGCGTCGAAAGCGCTGTCCAGATCGCCCAGCCCCACCTGCCCGCTCACCAGCGGCAACAGCCGATCGGGCGCGCGGGCGATCATCGCCAGCGCCTCGGCAAATTCGGCGGGCGCATAGGCGAAGACGAAATGGAGGCACAGGCCCTTTTGCAGCAGGAAGGCCGGCTCGATCCGGTCCTCCGCCTTGCAGGTGCCAACGCCGATGATCGTTGCCCCCACCGGCGCTGCCCGCGCGATCTGCATCAACAGGCCCGGCTTGCCCACGCAATCGAACAGCACCGCGCGCGAACGCGCCCGCGCTGCCGGGTCCACCGCCATCGCATCGGACAGGCCCACCGGCAGCCCCTGCCCCGCCCACCAGCCATCGGCCCGGCCATCGACGCTGCCATCAACGCCGGCGGCCACCACATCGGCGCCCATCCGTTCGGCCAGCGCCCGGCGCACGGGATCAGGCTCGATGGCGATCACCGGGCCCAGCCCCAGCGCCTTCAGCCGAGCGATGACGAACAGCCCCACAGGGCCGCAGCCCACCACGCCAAAGGCGCAATCGCCATCGGGCCGGGCCGCGGCCACCGCATGCACCGCCACGGCCAGCGGCTCGGTCAGCGCAGCGGCCTCATCGCTCACGGCATCGGGCACCGGCAAGGCGCTGGCGGCATCGATCAGCATGGCCTCGGCAAAGGCGCCGTTATAGGCGTTGGAATAGCCCAGCAGCTGCAGCCCGGCCGCCGCATCGCGCAGGAAAGGCAGCGCCACCAGCCGGGCCCCGCGGGCCAGGCCCGCAGCCCCCGCGCCCGCGCCCGCGCCCGCCTCCAGCAGTTCGCAGACGAATTCGTGCCCCATCACCACCGGCCGCGCCGGATCCATGAAGGTGCGAAAACCCGCCCGGTGCAGCACATCGCACAGATGCGGCGCATCCCCGCGGATGCCCAGATCGCTGCCGCAAATGCCGCAGGCAATCGGCCGCACCAGCCATTGCCCGGGGCCGGGGGCAGGATCGGCCCGCTGCTCCACCGTGAAACGCCCGTTGTGAAATACCGCCGCGCGCATATCCTGCCTCCCGGTTCAGAGCGGATCGAGAAAGCCGGTCATCCCGTAGCGCGCATGCGGGCCGACGATATATTGCTCCAGCGCGCCCACGCCCACCTCATCGCCGCAAGTGGCGCGCACCACCTGCTGCACATGCATGAAGCGGGGGGCGTTGAGGTCGATCTCGTGGATGTTCCAGCTTTCCAGCGTGTGGGCTTCCTCGCCCTTGTAGAAGCCGTGGCCCCATTCCGGGTGGTTATAGCCGGTGCCATACATGTGATAGCGCAGCAGCGGCTCCAGCACGAAGGTCTGCGTGCTGCCATCGCGACAGATGGTGTCGATCTCGGCGCGGCGGATCAGCCGGCTGCCGGGCGCGAATTGCAGGCGGTGCGGGCCGCACAGGGCCGCCTCCACCCCGCCCTCGTCCAGCGGATCGAAGCCGCTTCGGGCCGAAAAGCTGCGGAAGATCTGGGCAAATTCCTTCCAGCGCCGGCCATCCGCATATTCGTGCTGGCCCCAATGGGTGCAGCGATCCGCCCAGTGGATCGGCGCCCACAGCCAGAAGAACTGCTCGGGCATGTCGCGGCTGATGCCCTGCTCGGGCTCGCCCGTCCAGCGCCAACCCCAGGAGCGGTCCTTGGTGCCATAGGTGCTGCGGATATCCACCTCCTGCCGCCGCCCGTTGACGGTGACATGCCCTTCCCACCGGCCAAACTGGGTGAAGCGCTTCATCTGCGCCACGGTGCGCACGCCCTGGCGCATATGGTCGGCCGGCTCCTCATGCGCCACGGTGTTGGCGTGGAAGGTGAGATCGCAGGTGAAACCGGTGTCGTTGGGGGCCACGGTCACGCGCACGGTCTTCATCGGCTCGATGATCTCGTGGCGCAGGGGGCCGGCAAACAGATCGGTGCGATCGCCGCGCAGCCGGCGCGAGGCGCGGAAGGAATCCTGCGTGCCATCCTTGCGCACGATGGACACCGCGCCATCCATCACTTCCCGGTTGGGATAGGCGGCAAAGGCCACGCCGATGTAGAATTCGCCATCGAAATCATAGCCGTTATACCAATAGCGGGCATACATGTTGCGCTCTGAGGAAGCGAGATAGGAGAGCGGCTCGGCGGTCTGGTGAACGGGGTAGTCGTCGTGGCGGATCAGCATGGGCTTGTCCCGGAAAAGCAGAGGTCTGCCCGCCTTGTCGCCCGGCGCCCGGGCCCGTCCAAGAGACGGAAACGCGTTAGCTAGAGCGCCCGGCCGATCACTTCCTTCATGATTTCAGACGTGCCGCCATAGATCCGCTGCACCCGCGCATCGCGCCACAGGCGGGCGATGGGGTATTCGTTCATATAGCCCGCGCCGCCATGCAGCTGCAGCGCCGCATCAGCCACTTCCCACAGCAGTTCGGTGTGGAACAGCTTGGCCGCCGAGGCCTGCGCCGCGCTCAGCTCCTTGCGCAAATGACAGGCCAGCGCCCAATCCACATGCGCCCAGCCGGCCTGGATCTTCGCCTGCATGCCCGCCAGGGTGAAGCGGGTGTGCTGGAAATCGAACACCGGCTGGCCAAACGCCCGCCGATCGCGAGTGAAGGCCAGCGCCTCGTCGAAGGCGCGCTGGGCGCTGGCCTGGGCGGCAATGGCAATGCTCAGCCGTTCCTGCGGCAATTGCGCCATCAGGCAGGCAAAGCCCTGCCCTTCTGCGCCCAGCAGGTTCTCCTGCGGCAGGCGCAGATCCTGGAAGAACAGCTCGGAGGTATCGGCGCTGTGCTGGCCGATCTTGTCGAGGTTGCGGCCGCGGGCAAAGCCGGTGCGCGTCGCTTCCACCAGAAACAGCGAGAGACCTTTGGCGCCGGCCGCCGGATCGGTTTTGGCCACCACGATCACCAGATCGGCGTTCTGCCCGTTGGTGATATAGGTCTTGGCGCCGTTCAGCACATAATCTGTGCCCTGCCGGCGGGCGGTGGTGCGGATGGCCTTGAGGTCGGATCCGGTGCCCGGCTCGGTCATGGCGATGGCGGTGATCACCTCGCCGCGGACCATCGCCGGCAGCCAGCGCCGCTTCTGCGCCTCTGTGCCATAATGGAGGAGGTAATCGGCGGTGATATCCGATTGCAGCGTGATGCCGGCCGAGGAAATGGCATGGAACAGCTCTTCGCCGACAATCGCGTTGCAGCGGAAATCCAGCCCCGGCCCGCCATAGGCCGGCGGCACGGTGGGGCACAGCAGGCCCATCTCGCCGCAGCGCCGCCAGAAGGCGCGCTCAACGATCCCCTCGCGCTCCCACCGGTCGAGATGGGGCAGGAGGTGGGCGGCGAAGAAACGGCGCACACTGTCGCGAAACAGCGCATGTTCCTCGCCGAAGAGCGGGCGGCCGGCGACAGGGATCATACGGCCTGCCAGGCGGCCAGCATGGCATCGGCATCGCCCGCCGGCCGGATGGCGCCCCCCGTGCGCGAGAAGCGCGGCGCGGGCGCGGCCTGCACCAGCCCGGCCGCTTCCACAAAGGTGGCGCGGGCCAGGTGATGGGGATGGCCGGGCGCTTCGGCGGCGCTCAGCACCGGGGCCACGCAGGCATCGCTGCCGGCAAACAGGCTGGCCCAGTGCTCCTGCGGCTGGCTGGCGAAAGTGGCCGCCAGCGCGCCGGTCAGCTCGCCCCAGCGGGCGGTGTCATATTGCGCGCCGGCCAGCGCGCCCAGCCCCAGCGCCGCCATCATCGCGGCGAAAAAGGGCGGCTCCAGCGGCCCCACCGACACTTCCCGCCCATCGGCGCACAGATAGCAGCGATAGAAGGGCGCCGCCCCGCCCAGCAGATTATCCGCCCGATCGAGCGAGATGCGCCCTGTTGGCACCAGCCCTGTGAACATCGTCATCAGCGAGGCCACGCCATCGATGATCGCCGCATCCACCACCTGCCCGCGCCCGGAACGCCCCCGCTCCCACAGCGCGGCCAGCAGACCGAAGACGAGGAACATCGAGCCGCCGCCAAAATCGCCCACCAGATTGAGCGGCACCGCCGCCGGCTCGCCCGGCCGGCCCATGGCCGCCAGCGCGCCCGACAGGGCGATGTAGTTGATATCATGCCCGGCGCTGCGGGCCAGCGGGCCTTCCTGCCCCCAGCCCGTCATCCGCCCGTAAACGAGGCGCGGATTGGCCGCGCACAGCACATCGGGCCCAAGGCCCAGCCGCTCCATCACGCCGGGGCGGAAGCCCTCGATCAGCACATCGGCATGGGCAGCGGCCGCCCGGCACCAGTCACGCCCCGCTTCAGAGCGGATATCCACCGCCTTGGCCGCCCGCCCGCGATCGACGATCGGGTTGGGCCAGCCATTGCCGCCGGCGCGGTCTATCCGCAGCACATCGGCGCCCAGATCCGCCAGCAGCATGGCGGCATGGGGCCCCGGCCCGATGGAAGTGAACTCGATCACCCGCAGGCCGGCCAGCGGGCCCTGCGCATCTTGCGTTTTCTGCGCCATCAGCGCCCCCGCCACGCCGGACGGCGCTTTTCGGCAAAGGCGCGCGGGCCTTCCACGGCATCTTCGGAAGCCAGCATGGCCGCCATCGCCGGCCATTGCCACTGCGCGGCGATCGCCTCCTCGGCCGGCAGATGCAGCGAGCGCAGCGCCGCTTCCTTGGTGGCGCGCACGGCCAGCGGGCTGCAGGCAAGGATCTCCTGCGCCACCGCCCGGGCAGCGGCCAGCACATCGCCCTCGGCCACCTCGTTGACAAAGCCCAGCCGCAGCCCTTCTGCCGCCGACACCCGCCGCCCCGTCAGCAACAGGCCCATCGCCTGCTTGAGGCCGATCATCGCCGGCAGCCGCTGGATGCCGCCAGCCAGCGCCGCCAGCCCCACGCGCGGCTCTGGCAGGGCAAACACGGCATGGGCCGCAGCCACGATGATATCGCAGGCCAGGGCCATCTCGAAGCCGCCGCCCATGGCAATGCCGTTCACCGCGGCGATCACGGGCTTGGTCATCGCCGGGCGTTCAGTGATGCCGCCAAAGCCCTTGGGCGCGGTGAACAGCCCGCCCTCGGCGGCCTGGTGCTTCAGATCCATGCCGCCGCAAAAGGCCTTTTCGCCAGCGCCGGTGAGGATCGCCACCCATTGCCCGTCATCCGCCTCGAAAGCATCGAGCGCGGCCATCAGCTCCAGCTGGGTGGCAGGGTTCAGCGCATTATGCGCCTCGGGCCGGTTGATGGTGATGAGCGTGAGCGCGCCTTCGCGGCTCACCAGCACGGAGGCGCCGCTCATTGCACCGGCTCTGCCACGAGGAAGCCGGCCAGGCGGCGGCTGATGATCGCCTGCGCCTCGGCCACCATGCGCGCCAGCAGGTCGGCGCAGCTGGGAATGTCGTGGATCAACCCCTGCACCTGCCCGGCCCAGACGAGGCCCGCTTCCAGATCGCCGGTTTCCAGCGCCGCGCGCCCCCTGGCGCCCGAGACCAGCGGGCGGATATCCTCGAACACCGCCTCGGCCCCGGCCGAAATCTCCACCACCCTGTTCGACACCGGGCTGGCCGCCACGCGCCCGGTGTTGTGGAAGCGGCGGAAGATCAGCCGCGTGTCGCGCTCGGTATTGGCCAGGAGGAACTGCTTGATGTTGTCGTGGATGGGCGCCTCGCGGGTGGCGCAGAAGCGGGTGCCCATGTTCACCCCTTCGGCCCCCAGCGCCAGCGCCGCGGCCAGCCCGCGCCCATCGCCGATGCCGCCGCTGGCCAGCATGGGGATCGTCACCTGATCGGCGGCGGCCGGGATGAGGACGAGGCCGGGAATATCATCCTCGCCCGGGTGGCCGGCGCATTCGAACCCGTCGATGCTGATGACATCGACGCCCATCTTCTGCGCCGAGACGGCATGGCGCACCGCGGTGCATTTGTGCAGCACAATGATACCGTGGCTCTTGAAATCCTCGACATGTTCGCGCGGGGCATGGCCGGCGGTTTCGACAATGCGCACGCCGCTCTCGATGATGGCGCGGCGATAATCCGCATAGGGCGGCGGCGACACCGAAGGCAGGATGGTGAGGTTGACGCCAAAGGGCCTGTCCGTCATCGCCCGGCAGCGGTCGATCTCGCGGCGCAGGTCATCGGGCGTCGGCTGGGTCAGCGCGGTGAGTATGCCAAGCCCGCCGGCATTGGAAACGGCGCTGGCCAGTTCCGCCCGGCCCACCCACATCATGCCGCCCTGCACGATCGGATGGGCAATGCCCAGCAATTCGGTGATGCGTGTCTTCAGGGCCATCAGAGCGCCTCCACAATCGTCACATTGGCAATGCCGCCGCCCTCGCACACGGTTTGCAGACCATAACGGCCGCCGCGCGCGCGCAGGGCATGGATCAGCGTGGTCATCAGCTTGGTGCCGGTGGCGCCCAGCGGATGGCCCAGCGCAATCGCCCCGCCGTTCACGTTGAGCCGGGCCGGATCTGCCCCCAGCGCCTGCGCCCAGGCCAGCGGCACCGGGGCAAAGGCCTCGTTCACTTCGTAAAGGTCGATGTCGCCAATCGTCAGGCCGGCGCGGGCCAGGGCCTTTTGCGTGGCGTTGATCGGCTCTTCCAGCATGATCACCGGATCGCCGGCCGTCACCGTCATGTTGACGATGCGGGCGATGGGGGTGAGGCCATGGCGCTGCAGCGCCCCCTCGCTCACCACCAGCACGCCCGAGGCGCCATCGCAGATCTGGCTGGCATTGGCCGCCGAGATCACCCCGCCCTCCTTCAGCAGCTTGACCGCGCCAATCCCTTCCAGCGTGGCATCGGCGCGGATGCCCTCATCGCGCGCATGCAGCCCGCCGGCCCCCTGCAGCGGCAGGATCTCGGCGGCAAAGGCGCCCGCCTCGCTGGCGGCATGGGCGCGGCGGTGGCTTTCCAGGGCAAAGCGGTCGAGCTGCTCGCGGGTGAAGCCATATTTGGCAGCGATCATCTCGGCGCCCTCGAACTGGCTGAAGCCGCTGACGCCGAAACGCTCAAGAATGCGCGGCGAGAACGGGCCGATGCCAACGCCTTGTGCCGCATGATAGCTGATGTTCGAGAACATCGGCACGCGGGTCATGCTTTCAGCGCCGGCGGCGATGACGACCTCCTGCGTGCCGCTCATCACCGCTTGGGCGGCAAATTGCAGGCATTGCTGGCTCGATCCGCACTGGCGGTCCACCGTGACGGCCGGCACGCTTTGCGGCAGGCCCGAGGCCAGCACGGCATTGCGGGCAAAGGCAAAGCCCTGCTCGCCAGCCTGGGTGACACAGCCGAGGATCACATCCTCGATGGCGGCCGGATCGATGCCGCTGCGCGCCACCAGCGCATCGAGCACGGCGCCGCCCATGTCGGCCGGGTGCCAATCGGCCAGCGCGCCCTTGCGCTTGCCGCCCGCGGTGCGCACGGCCTCTACGATATAGGCTTGGGTCATGACGGGGTCCTTTCGGAAAAATCGGGTCTGCGGCGGGCGAGGAAGGCGGCAATGCCTTCGCGCGCCTCGGCGGTGGCGCTGGCCTCGGCAATGCGGGCGGCCTCGGTGTCGAGATGGCTGGCCAGATCGTGCTGCAGGCTGCCGGCCAGAAGCGCCCGCGCGCCGCCCAGCGCACCGGTGGGGCCGGCCGCCAGCGATGCCGCCAGCGCCAGCCCTTCGGCCAGCAGCGCCTCCTCCTCCTCCACGCGGGTGACAAGGCCGATCGCCTGCGCTTCGGCCGCGCCAATGCGGCGGTTGGTCAGCAGGATCTCCTGCGCGCGGCGCAGGCCCACCAGCCGCGGCAGCAGCCAGCTCATGCCCCCATCAGGCGTGAGGCCCACCAGCCCATAGGCCGCGGTGAAATGCGCAGAGGCCCCCGCCAGCACGATATCGCCCAGGATCGCCAGGCTCAGCCCCGCACCCGCCGCCGGGCCGTTCACCAGCGTGACCAGCGGCTTCTCCATCTCCGCCAGCCGGCGCACGCAGCGGTGCAACCTGCTGGCCAGCGCATGCAGGAAAGCCGGCGCCTCCTCCCCCGCTTCGGCAAAAGCGCCAATATCGCCGCCGCCGCAGAACAGCTTGCCCGCCCCCGTGAGCACCACACAGCGCACCGCCGGATCATCGGCGATGGCGTTCACCGCCTGCTCCAGTTCCAGCGCCAGCGCCATGTTCACCGTATTGCCCGCCTCGGGCCGGTTCAGCGTCAGCACTGCCACGGCGCCTTCATGGCGCAGCAGAACGGGCCCGCTCATGCGCACCGCTCCATCGCCAGCCTTGCCAGTCTGGCGAGGCGGGGGAAGGCTTGTGCTCTGGCGGCGGCCTGGGCGTTGGCGGCGTTGCCGCGCAGCACGCGGCCTTTGATGCCGTGGAAGATGGCGGCCAGGCGGAAGAAGTTGAAGGCGATGTAGAAA
>Ga0207806_1000211_pt1 | contig 15679 bp, 18 predicted proteins | sample LuqExpMetageno72_FD_187829 | JGI IMG/M metagenome (GOLD analysis project Ga0207806, IMG submission 187829) | Tropical forest soil microbial communities from Luquillo Experimental Forest, Puerto Rico - Sample 72 (SPAdes) | ecosystem: Environmental > Terrestrial > Soil > Tropical forest ...
CGGCTACGACGTCCGCGCGTAGGCTGCCGGCATATCGGGAACCGGGACTGCCATACGGATCAGGTCGGTCGTGCCCGTGGTCAGCACCAAGTCCACAGCTCGCCCGATGTCCCGATATAATGTGTCGCGCCATGGTGCTTGCCGAGAATCAGGTGCGCGATGGTTCTTGCATTCGCCCCGATACGCAGGGGATTAAGGCTTGCGGTGCCGTGCATACGCAGGAATTTGCCGCCGAAGCTGCGCAGCAAAACGTCATCGCCTGCCACTATCGCGCGCGCACCGGCCTCTACCAGCGTACGGGCGATCTCGATGGCTGGGTCGTCGCTCATCTCTGGCACGAGTTGCAGGAGAGTGGCTCCGGCAAGCCCGTCGGCCGCGCCGATTCATGCTGCACCTCTTGCGCCGCGGGCATGGTTGCGGGAAGACGCGCTCCTCCTAAGGAGTCCCTTCCGCAGCATGAACGAAGCCCGCCTCACATCCGTCGTCGTCGAATCGCCCCCTCGGACCATCGCCGTGTGCGTGCGCGAGGGCAAAGGCCCTGGCCTGTTCTGGCTGGGCGGTTTCAAATCCGACATGAAGGGCACCAAGGCGGCGGCGCTCGATGGTTGGGCGGCGCAGCAAGGGCGAGGCTGCGTGCGCTTCGATTATTCCGGTCATGGCGAATCCGGCGGCGATTTTCGCGATGGCACGATCGGGCGGTGGCTGGACGAAAGCGTCGCGGTCTATCGCGCCTTCGCGAAGGGCCCCCAGGTGCTTATCGGATCGTCGATGGGCGGCTGGATCGCGCTGCTGCTGTCGCAGCGGCTGCGGCAGACGAAAGACGCACCGCCGTTAGCGGGCATTGTGCTAATCGCGCCCGCTGTCGACTTCACCGAAGAGTTGATGTGGAAACGATTTTCTCCCGCGATGAAGCGCGACATCGAGCAGAAGGGTGAGTGGCTGCGGCCGTCCGAATATTCCGACGACCCGTATCCGATCACGCGCGCACTGATCGAGGAGGGACGCGATCACTTGCTTCTCGGCGGGCTGATCGAGCCGGGCTGTCCCGTCCATATTCTACAAGGGGTGCAGGATCCCGACGTGCCGTGGCGGCATGCGGTCGAATTGGTGTCGCGCTTCGCGCGCGATGATGTCGTGCTCACGCTGATCAAGGACGGCGATCACCGCCTCTCGCGGCCGGAGGATATCGAGCGGCTGATCGCGGCAGTGGGAGAGTTTTGAGCCGCGCTCTGCTGTGGTCCCTGCGAAGGTGGGGACCGCACTCCGCAGCATCTCAGTTCTGCTGCGGTCCCGCGTCTCGCTTCGTTCGCCTGGGACGACAGCGCTGAGAGCGCGGCCATCCATTCTTCGTGCACGGACACGTCTTGCTCGGCGCGCTGATCGGCCCGACTGCAGAGCGCGTTTTTATCCAATTTCCCGAGTGCCCAGACCGCCGCGCCGCGCACCAGCGGCGACTCGTCGTCCAGCAGCCGCACAGCTTCGGGCGCGAGTGACACATCGTCAGAATTGCCGATCGCGATCAGCACATTGCGGATGAAGCGATCATGGCCGGTGCGCTTGACGGGGCTCTTGGAGAACAGCGCGCGGAATTGCGCATCGTCGAGACGCGCAAGCTCCGCCAAGTCAGGCGCGCGCAAGGCTTCGCGCGCCTGCAACTTCACCTCGTGTCCTGCTTTTGCAAATTTATTCCAAGGGCAGACCGCCAAGCAGTCGTCGCAGCCGAAAATGCGGTTCCCCATAAGCGGCCGCAGCTCGCGCGGGATTGGGCCCTTGTGTTCAATGGTCAGATACGAAATGCATTTGCGTGCATCCAGCCGGTAGGGTGCCGGAAAGGCGTTCGTCGGACAGATTTCGAGACAGGCGCGGCAGCTGCCGCAGGAATCGTCGGCCGGCGTATCGGCCGGTAGATCGAGTGTGGTGAAGATCGCGCCGAGAAAGAGCCACGAGCCGAATTCGCGCGAGACGACATTCGTATGCTTGCCCTGCCAGCCGAGACCAGCCGCGGCAGCAAGCGGCTTTTCCATCACCGCGGCCGTGTCGACGAACACCTTCACGTCGCCGCCCGCGGTTGAGACAAGCCAGCGCGCGATCTGCTTGAGCTTCTTCTTGATCAGCTCACGATAGTCGTCGCCTTTGGCGTAAGCGGAGATCGCCGCGCGCGTCCGCTTCTGTAAAATCGCGAGAGGGTCTTCGTCGGTCCCATAGTTCAGGCCGAGCATGACTATCGATCGCACCTCGGACCAGAGTGCCCGCGGCGATGTGCGCCGCTCGGCCGTGCTGGCGAGCCAGTCCATGTCGCCATGTGCGCCCTCTGCCAAAAATTGTAGCAGGCGGTCCTTGGCTTGCGGAATGGCATCTGGCCGGGCGACGCCAACGGCGTCGAAGCCGAGCGCGCGCGCCTCTCCGATCAGCGCGGACTTGAGCGCCGCGCGATCGTTCAAAAATCCAGGTCGGCGTAATGCTCCGCCGGCGGAATCCCGGCGAGCGTCTCGGCTAATAGCGGACGGAACGAGGGCCGAGATTTCACCCGCGCGTACCAGTTCTTTGCTGCTTCGTCCTCGTTCCACGGCACGTCACCCAGGTAATCGACTGCCGACAAATGCGCAGCCGCTGCAACATCGGCGAGCGACAGTCGATCGCCCGCCAGCCAGTCACGCGTACGCACCAGCCAGCCGATATACGCCAGATGGTATCGGATATTGTGGCGTGCGGCGCGCAAGGATTCGGTATCGGGCGAGCCGCCGCCCTGCTCGCGCGTCATATGGCGCTTGTAGACCCGCTCTAACACCAGCGGGCCGCTCACTTCATCATGGAACTTGTCATTGAACCAGCTCGCCAGCCGGCGCACCTCGACGCGCTGTGCGGCTTTTGCCGGCAAGAGGCGGTCGTCGACCTGCGACGGCGGCAGCGTCTCCTCGATGTATTCGGCGATGATCGAGGCGCCCGGCACCGCAGGTTGCCCATCCGTCATCAGGACGGGGAGCTCGCACGCAGGATTGAGCAACAGGAATTCCTCGCGGCGCTCCCAGAACCGCTCTTCGACCAGCCGCGCCGCTAGTCCGTACTCGCTGAGAATCAGGCGCACATAGCGCGAGCGCGGCGAGAGCGGATGGTGGAACAGAGTGAGCATCAGCCTTTAGGGAATGACGCGGGAAAGGCGGCGAAATTCCCTATAGGAGGTCCGCCAACAACGCAAATCTGCCTGTTTTTTTCGGTGATTTCATTTGCCAGCCTGCGGCCTTTAAGCCACAAGCGCCTCCCTCGGGGCACATCCAATCGATTCGATCTGGAGGTCTGAATGGTACTCGAAGCCTTCGCGACGATTGCCACGCATATGGATCTGATCAAGGCGGCGGTACTCGGAATCGTAGAGGGCTTCACGGAGTATCTGCCGGTCTCCTCGACCGGGCACCTCCTGCTGATGGAGCACCTGCTCGGCTGGGGCGACAGTGACTTCGGAAAGACCTTCGCAGTGCTCATTCAGCTCGGCGCCATCCTCGCGCTGCTATCGATCTATTTCGGTCGGCTTTGGGCGCTGGCGACTCACATGTTCAAGGATTGGGCGGCGGCGCGCTTCGTCATCGGCATACTTCTCGCATTTCTGCCGGCGGGCGTGATTGGCGCGCTCGCCGGCAGCTACATCAAGGCGTACCTGTTTGACGTTCGGGTTGTCTGTATTTCGCTGATCATCGGCGGCTTCGTTCTGCTCGCGGTCGACCGCATGCGGCTGAAGCCGCGCTATCATGAATCGACCGAGTTCAGTCTGCCGATGTATTTCGCGATCGGAGTCATCCAGTGCTTGGCGATGATCCCGGGCGTGTCGCGCGCGGGCGCGACCATCGTCGGCGCAATGCTATTCGGCGCCGATCGCCGCTCGGCAGCCGAATTTTCATTCTGGCTTGCGATGCCGACGATGGTCGGCGCCTTCGCCTATGAGACGTTCAAAAGCCGGCACGACCTCGCGCTCACCGGCAACATCGGCACCATCGCCGTCGGCTTCGTCTTTTCGTTCATCTTCGGCTGGATCGTGGTGAAAACGTTTCTGCGCTACGTGCAGCGCCACTCGTTCGCCGTGTTCGCCTGGTGGCGAATCATCGTCGGCAGTCTCGGCATCTTCGCGCTATATTTGATGTAGGCGTACCGCCTCGCGTCGTAGCGCAAAAGCAACGAAGCAATCCAGCTCAAAAAGCCGGACTGCTTCGCTTCGTTCGCAATGACGAATCTAGGGCTGCGTCTGCACGCCGGCCGCGGTCTCGCCGGTCGGCCGCGTTTGGAATTGGCCGGTCTTGCGGAAGCGCCAGAGATAGGCCGGCACGATCGCTCCCATAGTCTGCGGCTCGATCCCGAGCGCTTCGATTGTGCGGCCGTCCGCCTGCGCGGCGGACGAGACGACATTGTCGGTGCGCAACAGCTCGACCTGATCCGGTGTCAGCAGCGGCGTCGGCAGATATTGCAGGAAAGCCGCCTGCAGCTTGGCGATGCCGAATGGCAGCGGCAGCAACAGCCGTTTCCGGCCGATCGTCTTCAGCAGGAATTCTAGGATGTACTTAAAGCTGGCGACCTCCGGACCGCCAAGCTCGTAGATCGTGCCCTGCTGCGCTCCGCCGGCCACGGCCTTCGCAATCGCCTGCGCGACATCGCCGACGAATATCGGCTGGAATTTCGTTTCGCCGCCGCCGATCAGCGGAAGGAAGGGCGACATCTGCGCCATCGAGGCGAACAGATTGAAAAAATTGTCCTCCGGACCGAACTGAATCGAAGGCCGCATGATCGTGGCGGATGGCATAGCCGCGAGCACCCGCTTTTCGGCATCGGCCTTGGTGCGTGCATAGGCGCTGCTCGAATTCGCGTCCGCCCCGATGGCCGAAACATGCACCAGCGGTGTGCCCTGCGCGCGCGCGGCTTGCGCCACATGCTCGGCGCCCTGCGCATGGACTGCGTCGAAGCGCTGTTTGCCGTGCTCGAACAGGATGCCAACCAGATTGATAAGAATGTCAGCGCCGGCGGCCGCCCGCTCGACTGAAGCTTGGTCACGCAGGTTCGCTTGCACCGAATGGACCTGTCCGACCCGTCCGAGCGGTTGCAGATGGCCGGCGAGATCGGGCCGGCGCACCGCGTTGCGGATGCGGTAGCCGCGCTTGGCCAACGCGCGCACGAGGTGGCGGCCGAGGAATCCCGACCCGCCATAGATCGTAATCAGCATGTCTTTGGGGGAGCGTGCGGGCATGGCGGCCTCGCTGAATGGACACGAGTGGGAAGCTTTGCGGGCCCGGCAATACAGGATCGCTTACCCCCTGTACAGACCGGGAAAACGCGTAAAACGCCTCAATTGACAAGGGTCCGCCAGGCCAATACCTAGAGCCGCCTGTGCCCAGGTGGCGGAATTGGTAGACGCACTAGTTTCAGGTACTAGCGGGTAACACCGTGGAGGTTCGAGTCCTCTCCTGGGCACCACTCGTTCGATATGGCAGGCGTGACCCAACCGGGATTCCTGAATGACCATCCGCCTGCACCGCGGCGATCTTCCCGACCTCTCCGCCTACAGGGACACCGTCGCGATCGACACCGAAACCATGGGTCTCGACCCGCATCGCGACAGGCTCTGCGTCGTGCAACTCTCGCCCGGCGATGGTTCGGCCGATGTGGTGCAGATCGCGCCCGGCCAGACCCGCGCGCCCAACATCGAACGTCTGCTCGCGGACACGGGCGTGACAAAACTCTTTCACTTCGGCCGCTTCGACATCGGCATCCTGGCCAAGACCTTCGGCGTCATGGCGCAGCCGGTCTACTGCACCAAGATCGCGTCGCGGCTGGCGCGCACCTACACGGACAAGCACGGGCTGAAGGACCTCGCGCGCGAACTCATCGGCGTGGATTTGTCCAAGCAACAGCAACTTTCCGACTGGGGCGCGGAGGGGCTGACCGACGCGCAGGTTGCCTATGCCGCAAGCGACGTGCTGCATCTGCATGCGATCCGCGAGAAGCTCGACGCGATGCTGGCGCGCGAAGCCCGGACCGAACTCGCAGCCGCCTGCTTCCGGTTTCTGCCCGAGCGGGTCCGGCTCGATCTCGCCGGCTGGGCGGATCAGGACATTTTCTCGCATTCCGTGTAAATTATTGCCATGATGCCGGATTCGGCGCTGCCGCCGGAGGGCCATATTCCTGCGGCATCAGCGGCCCCGCTCGCCGTACGCAGCAAGTCCCGCAACTGGAGTTCCGCCGGGTCACGCATGGATCGTGTGATCACCGCCAAAACCGACGCGCAGACCGCGCGCGCCTTCTGGACCATGAGCCGGTCCGACAGCGACCGCGCGTTTCGCGCAGCGCGGCGGCACAGCCGATGGGTGCGCGTGCTGCGGATCGCGATCCCGGTGGTCGTCGTTGGCGGGCTCGGCTTCACCGCGATGGTGAGCTACTTCAATCCGCTGCGGATGCTGACCGATCTGCCGATCGGCATCGACAACCTCGTCGTGTCGGGCAGCAAGATCACTATGGAGAAGCCGCGCGTCTCCGGCTACACGCATGACGGCCGCGCCTACGACATGAGCGCGGTCGCGGCCAAGCAGGACCTGACCAAGCCGGACCTGGTCGAATTGCATAATCTGAACGCAAAATTACAAATGGAAGACAAATCGACCATGCAGCTCCTCGCCGACAAAGGCGTGTACAACGCCAAATCGGAAATGCTGGAGCTGGAGAGCAACATTGTCCTGTCCAGCAAAAGTTATGAGGGGCGCCTGAATCAGGCGACGATCAACATCCGCCGCGGACATGTTGTGTCGAACCAGCCGGTGCAATTGAAAATGATGAAGGGGCAGCTGGACGCCAATCAGCTCGAGATCACCGATTCGGGGGACCTCGTGCGCTTCTCCAACGGCGTGACGATGACGTTCAAGATGCCGCCACCCGATGGACAGGATCAGGAGGCGCAGGCGAAATGAGATGCTTGCGTCTGCTTTCGATTGCTATCGCGTGCTGCTTCGTGAGCGGCCTTGCATTTGCGCAGGCCCCCAAGGGCCCGCCGAACGCGCTGCAGGGCTTCTCCAAGAACCGCGACGAGCCGGTGCATATCGAAGCGGCCACGCTCGAAGTGCGCGACAAGGAGAAGGTCGCGACGTTCAGCGGCGACGTGAAGGTCGTGCAGGGCGACACCAATATGCAATGCAAGACGCTCGTGGTGTTCTACGATCAGGAGGGTGAGAAGCCCGCGAAGGTGGCCAAGCCCATGAAGGCGGCGGATCCAGGGCCGGGCGGTGAGCAGAAAATTAGGCGGCTCGAAGCGCGCGGCAGCGTCGTCGTCAACACGAAGGACCAGACCGCGACGGGTCAGCTCGGCATTTTCGATATGCCCACTAACACCGTTACACTCACCGGCGACGTCGTCATGACCCAGGGCCAGAACGTGCTGCGCGGCGACAAACTCGTTGTGAACCTCTCGAGCGGCGTGTCGCGCGTCGAAAGCAGTCAGGCCGGTCGTGGTCGGGTACAGGGCCTGTTCGTGCCGAGCGACGCAAATAAGCCCGCGATTAGCACTCCCGGACATCCGCTGCCGGGCAAGCCTAGCGCGGGCGATCGGTGATACGGCCCGGAATCAGGTATTGTGGCGAGTGGCCGGAGAGCGGCCTCAAGCCCAGGGAGCTTGGGTGAACATCGTCTCGCTATTCCAGCGCCGACCAGACAATGCGCAGAGCGCCCGGCAGGCTCCGCGTGCCGCTCAGCCGCGCGTGCAGGCGCGCCATGAAGACCCGCGACAGGCGGCGCGTCATGCGTATCTCGCCGTACACGGCGTCCAGAAGAGCTTCGGCAGCCGCATGGTCGTGCGCGGCGTGACATTGTACGTGCGGCGCGGCGAAGCGGTCGGGCTGCTAGGACCAAACGGCGCCGGGAAGACGACAGTGTTCTACATGATCACCGGCCTGATCAAGGCAGACCGCGGTCGTATCGAGCTCAACGGTTACGACGTCACCCTGCTGCCAATGTATCAGCGCGCGCGCCTCGGTATCGGCTATCTGCCGCAGGAAGCCTCGATCTTCCGTGGCCTCAACGTGGAAGAAAACATCCGAGCCGTGCTGGAAGTTGTCGAGCCGGATCGCCGTCGGCGCGAGGCTGATCTGAATGCGCTGCTGGAAGAGTTCAATATCGGCCGTCTGCGCAAGACGCCGACCATCGCTCTTTCCGGAGGCGAGCGGCGACGCGTCGAGATTGCCCGCGCGCTGGCCACGCGGCCAAGCTACATGCTCCTCGACGAGCCGTTCGCCGGCATCGATCCGATCGCGGTGGGCGACATCCAGACCTTGGTGCGCCATCTGACGAACCGCGGCATCGGCGTTCTCATCACCGACCACAATGTTCGCGAGACGCTCGGCCTCACCGACCGGGCCTACATCATCTATTCCGGCGAAGTGCTGATGGAGGGTCGGCCGGATGAGATCGTCAACAACCCGGATGTGCGCCGGCTCTATCTCGGCGAAGAATTCCGTATGTGACACGCTTCGCCTAAAAATTAGGCACGCCTGCACACGCCTATTTTGTATGCGATTCTGCACTGCGGAATCGTATAGGCGCGGTGGCAGAACTGGTATAGATTAAGCAAGAATCGGACCAGTTCCCGCCGGGCTACCATTAATGGCATTGTCGCAACGATTGGAATTCCGCCAGAGTCAGGCTCTGGTGATGACGCCGCAGCTGATGCAGGCCATCAAGCTGCTGCAGCTCTCCAGTCTCGACCTGGTCGCCTATGTCGATGCCGAACTAGAGCGCAACCCTCTCCTCGAGCGCGGCGAGGACGAGGATGCGTCCCCAGCTACGGATCAGGAGGCGGCAGCGGCCGACCCGCAGCCGTCCGACTGGACCGGCGAGGAGCTCGAAGTCAGCCGGGATTCGATGGAGCAGGGGCTCGGAACCGAGCTGGTAAACGTGTTTCCCGACGACGCGCCGCGGCCTGCCGCACCCGAGCAGCCGCTGTCGCCTGCCGAATGGCCGAGCGGCCATCGCGGCGAAAACGCGCCCGATATCGAAGCCTTCGTCGCGTCGGGCGCGACCCTCGCCGATCATCTCTCCGAGCAGATGGTGCTCGCGATCAGCGATCCCGTACGCCGGCTCATCGCGCGCTATCTGATCGATCTTGTCGATGAGGCCGGCTATCTCGCCGGCGATCTAACGAGCGTCGCCGAAAAGCTCGGGGCCTCGCTCGCCGATGTCGAGGCGGTACTTGCGATCCTGCAGACCCTCGAGCCGGCGGGCATCTGCGCGCGTAATCTCGCCGAATGTCTGGCCATCCAGTTGCGCGAGCGTGATCGCTTCGATCCTGCGATGCAGGCGCTGGTGGCTAACCTCGAACTCGTGGCGCGTCGCGATTTCACCTCGCTGCGCAAGATTTGCGGCGTGGACGATGAAGATCTCGCCGACATGCTGCGCGAATTGCGCATGCTCAATCCGAAGCCCGGCCTGGCGTTTGGCGGTGCCGAGGTGCAGCCGGTTATCCCTGACGTGCTGGTTCGGCGCGCGCCGGACGGCTCTTGGCGCGTGGAGTTGAATTCGGACACGCTGCCGAAAGTGCTGATCAACCAGCGCTATCATGCACAAGTGGCCAAAGCGCGCGGCAGCGAGAAGGACAAGGCCTATATCGCCGATTGCTTGCAGAGCGCGACGTGGCTCGTGCGCGCGCTCGACCAGCGTGCCCGCACGATTCTGAAAGTCGCCACCGAGATCGTGCGTCAGCAAGACGGTTTTTTCGAATACGGCGTGCGCCATCTTCGGCCGCTGAATTTGAAGACGATCGCGGACGCCATTGGCATGCACGAGTCGACGGTCTCACGGGTCACCGCGAACAAATATATGGCGACCGAGCGTGGCATCTTTGAATTGAAATATTTCTTCACCGCCGCGATCGCGGCAGCCAACGGCGGTGAAGCGCATTCCGCCGAAGCGGTGCGTCACCGTATCAAAGCGCTGGTCGACGGAGAAACGGCCCAGACCGTGCTCTCCGACGACACAATCGTCGAAAAGCTGCGCGAGGCGGGGATCGATATCGCGCGTCGGACCGTCGCGAAATATCGCGAGGCGATGCGGATTCCGTCCTCCGTACAACGCCGGCGCGACAAGCTCGCAGTAGAGTGAACGCGGAACTTTTCCCGCTTCCGTCGCCACGGCGGCGGGCGTAGACTGCGGCTCCAAACAGCGTCAGGGGAGACTCGCATGCCGTTGCGCGTTTCTGGACGAAACATCAGCGTCGGACCGGCCCTGCAACAGCGCATCAGCGCACGCGTCCAGGAGGCCGCTTCGAAATACTTCAATGGCGGTTTTGAAGGACATGCCAGCGTCGGCAAGGATGGGTTCGGCTTCCGCACAGAATGCGTGCTGCACCTTGATTCCGGCGCTTCGCTCGGAGCTGAGGGAAATGCGCCCGATGCGTACGAAAGCGCGGATCAGGCTGCGGAACGGATCGAAAAACAGTTGCGACGCTACAAGCGCCGTCGAAAGGACAGTCAGGCACGACGCGGTAGTTGAACGTCGCAAAGACTACATGCAACCCGAAGAACCGGTATGGCCGTGGCATTGACGGCCCGGTTGGCCGCACCTATGGTCCGCCGCCTTCTGAACCCCCTTGCAATTCAGCGCCGCCGTCTCGATCATTGAACATGTCCACGCCGCTTTCTGATCTCATCGCACCGAGCGCGATCATCCCGGCCCTGAAGGTCAACACCAAGAAGCAGGCGATCCAGGAGCTTGCGGCGCGCGCGGCAGCGCTCACGGGCCAGAACGAGCGCGCGATTCTGGAAATCCTGCTGCAGCGAGAGAAGCTCGGCTCGACGGGCGTAGGCAACGGCGTTGCAATTCCGCACGGCAAATTGGCCAAGCTCGGCGGTTTGTTCGGTCTGTTCGCGCGTCTCGAGCGTCCGATCGATTTCGAAGCGCTCGATGGTCAGCCGGTGGATTTGATTTTTCTGCTGCTCGCGCCGGAGGCAGCCGGAGCGGATCATCTCAAGGCGCTGGCGCGAGTTGCGCGCCTGTTGCGGGACCCGGAGATCGCACGGCGCCTGCGCGAATCGCGCGACGCCGACGCGCTCTATGCGGTGTTGTCATTGCCGCCCGCAAGCAGCGCGGCGTAGAAGGATTCCAACTACCAAAAAGCAAAATGGCCCGCTGCATGCGGGCCATTTTGTTAGGTGTAAACTCTCCACGTCATTGCATCGCTTCGTTCGCAATGACGAATTCTTCAGTGCACACTCACCGCTTCCAATTCCTGGCTCCACGCATTCGCAAGCGCGGCCTCGCGCGTGTCGGTGAGCAGGATCGGCGTGCCGTCGGCCGCATGCAGCGCAAACAGCTGGATGCCGGGCGCGATTTGCGGTGCCTGCGGAAACATTTCGGCGACATCCTCGGAGCGGATCGGCTTCACATATGCGATCTGGCCGTCGCCGAGGTGCGCGAGCGCCTCTTGGGTGATGACAGGATGAATCCGGTTCGGTTCGGTCGATTTGTCGTTGGTCATGGCCCTCGACTCCTTTTTCTCATTGAACGCCTGACGCGGTCGAGTCCGCTTTTCACGAACCCGTCATTCCTCTTCGCTGATCGCAATGGTTTTCACGATCTTTTCAGGCTGCGGCCGGGCGAGATCGATCGACAGCAAGCCGTTCTTGAGGTCCGCCCCGAGCACTTCCATGCCCTCGGCGAGCACAAAGCTGCGCTGGAATTGACGCGCCGCAATGCCGCGGTGGAGGAATTGCCGGGCTTTATCGTCCTGTTGCCGGCCGCGAATGACCAGTTGGTTCTCCTCTACTGACACCTCGAGTTGATCGCGCGTGAAGCCGGCGACGGCGAGCGTAATGCGCAGTCGCTCCGGATTTGTGCCATCGCGCGCCACCCGCTCGATGTTGTAGGGCGGGTAGCCGTCCGAGCCTTTGGTGACCCGGTCGAGTAGGCGCTCGATTTCGTCGAAGCCTAGAAGAAATGGGCTGGAGAGGGACGGAACTCGTGTCATGGCCTCAAAGTCCTCGTAAGCGACTTTGACGGGGCCCGTTTTCGGCGCCCCCGGCCGGAAAGTCCGGCCGGTTCCTAATATGGGCGGCGCCCGTTAAGGGTTCAAGAATGCGGGCGCCAGAGGTGGTTGGAGTATGCGGTTACTGCCATGCCCGGTTGGGGCCGCTTCTGAGGCGCGCAGACGCTGGCTCCGGCAGTGTCCGCACCCTGCTTGGTCATGCGCGGTTCTTTAAGATTTTAGCAAATTCTGTTTGCCGTCTTCGTTAATATCGAAAAGGAGAATGGCTCAATCGACTCCAGCGACCAGACCGGCGATCGGTCGCTGGCCGTCGCCGTATCCGGAAAAAGGCCGGATGGGCTGGGGCAAAGCGCAGACCCAAAAAACCCCGGAGACGCAGGCGATAGCAAGGCTCAGAACGACAGCTGCAAGGTTGTTCTGTCGGACTGCAATTGAGTACAGTGACTTTCACGCATGCAACGGTCCTAGGGAGGGCAAGCGAACCTCCGGACTAGATTTTCAGCTTGAACAGCTTCATTGCATTGTTGCGGCCGATCCTCGCGCGATCGGCTTCGCTGATCTCGGCATGATCGAACCATACGGCCGCTTGGCCGATGTCCTCGAACGGCCAGTCGACGGAGAACATAACGCGTTCTGCGCCGAGCTCGGTCATCGCGTTGAGCATCGACGGTGTGTGGAAATTGCCCGACGTCGTCACGTGGAAGTGCTTGCGGAAATAATGGCCGACGCCGTGCTCGGCCGCATAGCGATGCGGCTCGTTCATCCAGGTGTTGCGGCCGTCGATGCGCCAGAGCTGCACCGGGATGCCCTCGCCGAGATGGCCGAGCACGACCTGCAAATTGGGGCACTCATCGAACAAGCCTGAGCCGATGAGCCGCAGCGCGTGTACCGCCGTTTCCGCAGCAAAGGCCCAGTTCGGCCCAAGCATCCAGTTGTGGCCCTCGTAGAATTTCGTCCAGCTTGGCAACGGATTGCGCGGATGCAGATAGAACGGCACGCCCAGCGATTCGACCGTGCGCCAGAACGGCCGGTACTGCGGCAGATCGTAATAGACGACGTTGTCCGGCGCGCCGACCTGGCTGAAGCCGTTGACCAACGCGCCAACGAAGCCGAGTTCCTTCACGCAGCGCGTCAGTTCGGCCGCGGCGGCTTGAGGGTCCTGCATGGGTAACGCGGCGAAGCTCTGGAAGCGATCCGGGCGCTTGCGCATGTGCTCGGCGCACACGTCGTTTGCCTCTCGCGCCACCTCGATCGCGCGGTTGGCGTCGTGAATGGCCTGGATGGCGGGCGCATTGAGCGACAGGATCATCATCTCGATCCCGTGCTTGTCCATTTCGCGCAGACGTATTTCCTGCACATCGAACAAACGCGGGTGCAAAGTATCCCAGACGTGCGCGCCGAAAACCTTGGAATCGCCGAGCGTCGCTTCGATAGCGAGGTGTTCCTCGAGCGCGATCTTGCCTTGCATTGCATGTCCTCCCCATTCGCAGGGCGGCATCATGCAATGCACGTGCAGAGTTTGTCAGTAGTGCGCACGAAACAAAAACGCTAAGGTTTGTGTCGTCTGACCCTGCAGCAGTTCCTAAGATAAAAAACGGCGTTCGCCAGACTTGATTTTCAAACCGAACCGGACCTTGGACGAATGTCTTTCGTCAGCTTAGGGCCAGGAAGAGACCAGCGGCACTGCAGCAAAGACGCGCTATTCGATCACGTTGTAATGTGGTAACCGTTCTTACTCGACCGTCGGTGGGATATGCCAAGTTTTTCGGCAAAATTCCATAAGACAAGTCTTGCGGCCAGACCCAATGTCGTCGGAGGTCAGGGCCAATGAGTCCCGTCATCATCGCCCTGTTCGTGCTCCTGGGCGTCGGGCTGCTGCTCGCGCTCTGGCTCATGGGCATCTACAACGGACTGGTGGTCGCTGGGAACCGCTTCAAGAACGCCTTCGCCCAGATCGACGTGCAGCTCAAACGCCGCTACGAGCTAATTCCGAACCTGGTCGAAGCCGTCAAAGGCTACATGCGCCACGAGAGAGAGACGCTCGACGCCGTTATCAAGGCCCGCAACAGCGCGATGGCGGCCGAGCAGAAAGTCGCCGCCAACCCCAGCGATCCAGCGGCCATGACGGAGCTTAACCAAGCCGAGGCCCAGCTGGGCGGCACCCTGGGCCGGCTCTTTGCCCTGTCCGAGGCGTACCCGGATCTCAAGGCCAACCAGAATATGCTCTCCCTGCAGGAGGAGCTGACCGCGACCGAGAACAAGATCGGCTTCGCCCGGCAAGCGTTCAACGACGCGGCCACTAACTATAACATCCGGCGCGAGGTCTTCCCGGCCGCCACGGTGGCCGGCATGTTTGGTTTCAAGGAGGCGCCGCTGCTCGAGACCGCAGGGACGGAGCGCGCAGCGACCAAGGTGTCGTTCCAGTAACCCGGAACCGCCAACCGCTCTGTGCGTCCCATACTCCCGGTTCCATGCTCCCAAAGCCGCTCTGACAATGGCCACCAATTTCTTTCAGCAGCAGGATTCGGCCCGACGCAAAACCTTCCAGCTGGTGGTCTATTTCGTCCTGGCGATCCTGATTCTGATCGCCCTTGTGTACGGGCTGTTGCTGGCGTTCAGCATGTATGACGCTCGCGAGCCGGTGTCCTGGTGGCAGCCAGAACTCCTACTGCTCGCGGCGCCGGGGGTGGGCCTTTTGGTCGGCGGTGCCAGCGCGTTCAAGGTGGCCCAGCTTGCTTCCGGCGGCCAGGCCGTCGCTCTGATGATGGGCGGTGAGGAGGTGCCCGGCACGACCACCGACGCGCGGCAGAAGCGGCTGCTCAATGTCGTCGAGGAGATGGCCCTCGCCGCGGGAGTGCCGGTGCCCCCCGTTTATGTTCTGGAGGAGCCCGGCATCAATGCCTTCGCGGCCGGCTACGCCCCGGGCGATGCCGTGGTCGCCGTCTCCCAGGGCTGCCTCAACTACTTGACCCGCGACGAGCTGCAGGGCGTGGTGGCCCACGAGTTCAGCCACATCCTCAACGGCGACATGCGCCTCAACATCCGGCTGATCGGCCTGATCTTCGGGATCATGGCATTGTCCATCATCGGCCGCGTCCTCATGCTCACGTCCGGCGGACGCTCGTCGGGAAGGAATGATGCCCGTGGCGGCCTGGTGCTGTTGGGCCTGGGCGTGTTTGTGCTGGGCCTGGTGGGAGCGTTCTTCGGTCGGCTGATCATGGCGGCGGTGTCTCGGCAGCGCGAGTACCTGGCCGACGCTAGCGCCGTCCAGTTCACGCGTAACCCCGACGGCATCGGCGGGGCGCTCAAGAAGATAGGCGGGCTGGCCGAGGGGTCGCGCATCAACAATCCCCAGGCGGCCGAGGCGGGTCACATGTTTTTCGCCAACGCCTTCGCCGGCGGGGGGCTCGCCGGACTGCTGGCCACCCACCCGCCCATCTCCGAGCGCATCCGCGCCATTGATTCAACCTGGGATGGGAAGTTCCCGCCGCTGGGCCAGGAACAGATCGAAGTCGTCGAGCGCGCCGCGGAATAAACCAATCTTGTAGGGCAATAGTCTGCCGAGTTGACGAAAATGACCTTCACGCCCGGTGAATTTCGGAAGGCGCTGGGAGTTTTCCCCACTGGCGTTGCTGTTGTGGCAGCCCGTGCGCCCGACGGGTTGCTTCAGGGAACGAC
>Ga0207806_1000216_pt1 | contig 15549 bp, 15 predicted proteins | sample LuqExpMetageno72_FD_187829 | JGI IMG/M metagenome (GOLD analysis project Ga0207806, IMG submission 187829) | Tropical forest soil microbial communities from Luquillo Experimental Forest, Puerto Rico - Sample 72 (SPAdes) | ecosystem: Environmental > Terrestrial > Soil > Tropical forest ...
AGCTGGCGCTGCCCTTTGCCTTGACCGGTGCGCAAACCCGCTCGATTGCCGAGATCGAGGGCGATCTGGCCCAGAGCGCGCCGATGCTGCGCCTGCTGCAGGGCGATGTCGGCAGCGGCAAGACGGTCGTGGCGCTCAACGCCCTGCTGATCGCGGTCGAGGCGGGGGCGCAGGGCGCGCTGCTGGCCCCCACCGAAATCCTGGCCCGCCAGCATTACGAGACGCTGCGCCGCATGGCCGGCCCCACCGGCGTCAACATCGCCCTGCTGACCGGCCGCGACAAGGGCAAGGCGCGCGAGGGGCTGCTGATGGGCCTGATGGATGGCAGCATCGATATCGTGGTCGGCACGCACGCCATCTTTCAGGATGCGGTGCAGTACCGCGATCTGGCGCTGGTGGTGATCGACGAGCAGCACCGCTTTGGCGTGGGCCAGCGGCTGATGCTGACGCAAAAGGGCCGGCAGACGCCGCATTGCCTGGCGATGACCGCAACGCCCATCCCGCGCACGCTGACGCTGGCGCAATATGGCGAGATGGATGTCAGCCGCCTCGACGAATTGCCGCCCGGCCGGCAGGCGATCGACACGCGCGTCGTCGCGGTCGAGCGGATTGGCGATGTGGTGGGCGCTTTGTCGCGCCATTTCGCCACCGGCCAGCAGGCCTATTGGGTCTGCCCGATGGTGCGCGAGAGCGAGACCGCCGACCTTGCCGCCGCCGAGCAGCGCCATGCCGAACTGGCCCAGCGCTTTGGCGAGGATGTGGTGCTGGTGCACGGCCAGATGCGCCCAGAGGCCAAGGACGCCGCGATGGAGCGCTTTGCCCGCGGCGAGGCGAAATTGCTGGTGGCCACCACCGTGATTGAGGTGGGCGTGGACGTGCCCAATGCCACGCTGATGGTGATCGAGCAGGCCGAGCGCTTTGGTCTGGCGCAATTGCATCAGCTGCGCGGGCGCGTGGGGCGGGGCAGCGAGAAGTCGGTGTGCCTGTTGCTGCGCGGCGAGAGCCTGTCGGAAGTGGCGCGCGAGCGTCTGGCCCTGATGCGCGAGACGCAGGACGGTTTCCGCCTGGCCGAAGAGGATCTGCGCCTGCGCGGCGGCGGCGAGTTGCTGGGCACGCGCCAGTCGGGCGATACGCCCTTTCGCGTGGCCAGCCTTGACCAGATCACCCGCCTGCTGCCCATCGCCCATGACGATGCCCGCCTGCTGATCGAGCGGGCCGAAAGGGAAAATGGCAGCGGACTGACCGGAGAGCGGGGAGAGGCCGCGCGCGTGTTGCTCTATCTGTTCGAGCGTGATTGGGGCGTGCAGCTGTTGCGCGGCGGCTAGGACGACTGTGGCTGGATTGCCACAGTTGCGCTGTCGCGTGGGCGCCGCGTGACCCCGGCAACATTTCCTTACAATCGGGCAAAGGGCGCGACACGGGCGCGGCCCTAATCTGTGCCTGTCGGACACACGGGCCCACAGGTCGATCTGCAAAGCTCGCCTCAACGGATGGCCCATGCCGACAGGGCAGGAGGAACGGTCTCTGTAGGGAGGAGTTCCACTTAATGACACATAACCGCCTGGTTCGTTTCGCCCGTCGCGCAGCCTCGCCTTTGGCTGCAGCGCTGGCGCTGGCTGCCGCCCCCGCCATGGCCGACGAGGCCGCCCCCGCCGAAGGGGCCGTCAAGCCCTTCACCATAAGCGGCAGCGCCGCCGTGGTCAGCGACTATCGCCTGCGCGGCGTGTCGCAGTCGAACAAGCATATCGCCATTCAGGCCGGCGCCACCGTCACGCACAAGAGCGGCGCCTATGCCGGCGTTTGGGGCAGCAATCTGGCCGGCTGGGGCACTTTTGGCGGCTCTAACACCGAGTTTGACCTGATCGGCGGTTTTGCCCGCCCCATCGGGTCGGTCACGGTCGATGTGGGCCTGACCTGGTACATGTATCCGGGCGGTGCCGCCAAGACCGACTTTGCCGAACCCTTCGTCAAGCTGAGCACCGTTGTCGGCCCGGCCAAGGCGCTGGTGGGCGTGGCCTATGCGCCCAAGCAGCAGGCGCTGGGTAACTGGTCCAACACGCCGCAAAGCCGCGAGGGCAGCGGCTATGACAACCTTTACCTGTGGGGCGATGGCAGCGTGGGCATTCCCAAGACGCCGATCACCGCCAAGGCGCATCTGGGCTATTCGCGGGGCAATCCGGGGCTGGGGCCCAACGGCACCAGCGTTGCGCCCACGGGCAGCTATTGGGACTGGATGATTGGCGCCGATCTGGCGCTGGGCAAGCTGACGCTGGGCATTGCCTATGTCGACACCGACATCTCGAAGGCCAAGGCGGCCTATCTGCAACCCAATTTCTCTTCAACCAAGGATGGTTCATCCATCTCGGGCAGCACGGTCGTGTTCTCGGGTACGGTGGCCTTCTGAGGAGCCCAACTGGGGGGCGGCGTCAAGCACGTCGCCCCCCTCTTTTTGGGGTCTGATTGGGGTGAGGGCCGCGCGCCCTCACTTCTTCTTCAGCAAGCCGATCTCGATCAGGCGCTCGGTCAGGTAATCGTCAGCCGTGATCGAGACCGGATAGCGGTCGGGATTTTGCGCGCTTACGCATTGCGGCAGGGTGCGGAACTCGAAATCGCTGCGCAGATGCAGGAAAAACGGCATCGAATAGCGGCTGTGCGCGGCGCGCGCGGCATCCGGGTTGCGCACGCGATGCGTGGTCGATGGCAGCACATGGTTGCTCAGGCGCTGCAGCATGTCGCCAATGTTGATGACCATCGCCCCCTCGGGCACGGCGATCTGGCGCCACTGGCCATCCTTGCCCAGCAGTTCGAGCCCTGCCTCCTCGGCGCCCAGCAGCAGGGTGATGAGGTTGATGTCCTCATGCGCGCCGGCACGGATGGCGCCGCCTTCATCGGCCTGTAGCGGCGGATAGTGCAGCAGGCGCAGCACTGAATTACCATCGGCGATGGGGTCGTCGAACCAGTCGGCCGCCAGCCCCAGATCGGTCGCAATGCGCGAGAGGATGCGCGCGCCGGCCGCGTCGAACTGGGCGTAGAGCTGGGTGAACACCTCGCGGAAATCGGCGGGATGGTCGGGCCACACGTTGGGCGCCATGCCGCCGGCCAGGCGGTGCCCGGCGGGCAGGTCGCGGCCTACGTGCCAGAATTCCTTAAGGTCGTGCTGTTTGGCGCCCTTGGCGATCTCGGTCTTGAAGGGGGTGTAGCCGCGCGCGCCGGCAATCTCGGGGTTGTAATAGCGCCGCTTCTCCTCGACGGGCAGGGCGAAGAAAGCGCGGGTCGCCTCCCAGCCGCGCGCGATCAGGCCCGCGTCGATGCCATGGTCGCGCACCAGCGCAAAGCCATGCTCGCGGAAACTGCGGCCAATGGCGCTGGCAAAGGCGCCCGGCTCGTCGGCCAGTGAAAGAACGGGGATGGCGGCAATGTCCATGGGTGGTCCTGTATTCGCGATGTCGGTATGAGCTTGGCCTCAACAGCGCCTTCCTAGGCGATTTGGGGCCGATACGCATGACGAAAATCCATAATTTCTGGCTGATGAAGTCCGAGCCCGATGCCTATTCCTATGACGATCTGGTGGCCGAGGGCGAGGGCACATGGGACGGGGTGCGCAATCACCGGGCGGCCAACAACCTGCGCGCGATGCAGCCGGGCGACCTGTTCTTCTTCTATCACTCGAACATCGGGCTCGAGATCGTTGGGATTGCGCAGGTCAGCCAGTCGGGCCTTGCCGATCCCTCGGACGAAACGGGGCGCTGGGCCTGCGTGAAGGTCAAGCCGGTGCGCAAGTTGAAGCGCCCGGTCACGCTCCGGCAGATCAAGGCCGACCCGGCGCTGGCCGAGATGGAATTGCTGCGCCTCTCGCGCCTGTCGGTCAGCGTGGTCCGGCCCGAGGAGTGGGAGCACATTCTCGCTCTGTCTGAGGTGTGACAGGCATGTGCATGATCTAGAATGCGTTTCTGACCATGGCGACCTGACGTGCGATGTCCCGAAACGGGGCGGTCGGCGCGAATGTCGCAAAATGGGACGGCGTGGGCTGGTTGGGGCGCTTGCCGCAATGGTTAACAAATCGTTAAAACGCCCTCATGAAACGCAGGCTGGTCTTGACGAACGAGGGCGCGCGACACCCATTCCGGCAGATGTTGCCGCGCCCTGTGATAGTGCCTAACATGTCCGACGCTCGGAACGAGGGCGTAGCCGGAGCGATTGGCCATGCAGCGCAGGCAAGGCGCGTGATGCGACAGGTGGGCGGCATATGGTCGGGTCTGACCGGGCGCGACCTGCGCGATTTCCTGACTGCCTATTGCGCCTGCTTTGCCGTGGTGGCCACGTTTATCAGCTGAACGGGCATCGGTTGGCCTGGTAGGCGCTCACTCGCAAGGTTGCGGGGCAGCGCCGCACTGGCATTCGGCGCGATAGAGCAGCCAGCCCAGCCAGGCCGAGATCACGCACATGGCCGCCGCCAGCAGCAATTGCTGGATGATCGTGACGTGCAGGCCGCTGAGCCCCACGGCCACGCCAGCGCCAATGACCATGGCGCCTGAATTGACGATGTTGTTGGCCGCAATGGTGCGCGCCGTTTGCGACTTGGCCACAAAGCTGGTCAGGAAGGCGTAGAGCGGGACAACGAACATGCCGCCCGCCACCGCAATGCCCAGCAGCGTGCCCAGCAGCGGCACCACCAGCGGGTGGCTCAGAAATTCACCCACAGTCAGCAGATGGCCGCCCGTCATGGGCTCCCAGGCCGCGCAAACCTGCTCGAAGGCGACGACAAATGCGCCCATCACCAGCACCGAGGCCGGCGCATACCGGGCCGAAACCCGCCCCTTGAGCAGCGCATTGATCGACACCGAACCCAGCGCCACGCCAATCGAGAAGATCACCAGGAACAGGCTGGCCACTTCCTTGCTGGCGGTCAGCACATTCTTGGCCAGTGGCGGGAACTCGATGAACAACACCGCGCCCACCGTCCAGAAGAAGCTGATCGCCATGATCGCCAGATACACGCGCCGGTCCTGCATGGTGTTGCGCACCAGGGCGATCGACGAGCGCAGGATATGGAAATCGAGCGGTTGGGCCTCGATCAGCGGCGGGGCCGGCGGGATCGACAGGCTGGCGGCATAACCCACCAGCGCGGCCACCACCACGCCCCCGGCCGCCCACTGCACCGGGATCCACCCGGCCAGAATGGTGCCCGCCAGAATGGCCAGATAGGTGCCTGCCTCGACAAGTCCCGTGCCGGCCAGGATCTCGCCGGCCTGAAGGTGCTGGGGCAGGATGGCGTATTTGATCGGCCCGAAGAATGTGGAATGAACCCCCATGCCGAACAGCGCCAGCATCATCATGGGTATGGCCACCGCATCGACCGCCACATGCTGCCAGGCCAGCAGCAGGCCGCCGCCGCCCACTGTCATGATGCCGATCTCGGCCAGCTTGACCCAGCGGATGATGCGCGCCTTGTCGCGCATGTCGGCCAGTTGCCCGGCCAGCGCCGAGAGCAGGAAGAAGGGCAGGATGAACAGGCCCGAGGCGATCGCGGAGAAGGTGGCCTCGTCCTTGTCCGAGCTGAACACGGCATAGACCATGAAGAACACGATGGCGTTCTTGAACAGGTTGTCGTTGAACGCGCCCAGCAGCTGCGTCACGAACAGCGGCAGGAACCGCCGACGGCGCAACAGGTGAGTGGATGTGGTCATAATTGTCGCTTTCGGGCCCCCTGTGCCGCGCACGATCTAACGCCTGTGGCCCCCACGGCAAGGGCAAGCACTGACTTTTTTGCGACGCCTTTTTCGTGAAGCCATTCGCGGCTATGGCGATTCGATCATGCTGACCTTGCCCAACATCCTCACCCTGTCGCGTATTTTCACGGTTCCCGTGCTGGTCTGGCTGTTATGGTGGCCCGCCTGGCACTGGGGGTATGTGCTGGCCTATGGCGTTTACTGCCTGATGGGCATCACCGATTATTTCGACGGCTATCTGGCCCGCGCGCAAGGTGCGGTGAGCAAGCTGGGCATTTTCCTCGATCCCATTGCCGACAAGATCATGGTGGCCGCGGTCATTCTGGTGCTGACGGGCAAGGGAATGATCTTTGGCGTGCATGTGATCGCCGCGCTGGTCATCCTGCTGCGCGAGATCGCGGTGTCGGGCCTGCGCGAGTTTCTGGCCGGGCTCAAGGTGTCGGTGCCGGTGTCGCAGCTGGCCAAGTGGAAAACCACCTTTCAGATGGTGGCCCTGGGCAGCCTGATTCTCATGGGCGGCGTTCCGGGCTGGTCGGTGCCGTTTACCGGTGGCTGGATCAGCCCATATAGTGTTGGTTTTGCAACGCTTTGGGCCGCCGCCGCGCTCACTCTGGTCACCGGCTGGGATTATTTGCGAGTGGGCTTGAAACACATGGATTAAGGTGCATACTGTCACAATATGTAATAAACACTTGGAAGGATGACCGGGGCAAACTTTGGCTTCCTTCGTTGGTGGGGAAAGGATGCTTTGGCTATGGTGATTCGCACTCGTATTGCGTCTTCTCGTTCCGTCGCGCTGCTCTCGGGCTGGCTGGGGCTTTTTGCGTTGTTCAGCTCGGTCAGCGTGGGCCTGCACACAATCGGCACATTCCTGATCCACTGATCGGCCTGATCCACTGATCCGGCTTTTGCCTGCCTGATCTGGCTTGCGCGCCGGCTATCCGGCGCGCAGTTCTTCGGCGAGTAATCGGAACTCGTCCGCGCGGGGGCTGTTGCGGCGCCACACCAGCGCGATTTCGCGGTTGGCAGTGTCTGATCGCAGCGGGCGGGCGACCACGTTCGTGCCGTTCAAAATCCCCGCATCCAGCGCCATTTCAGGCAGCATCGTCAGCCCCAGACCATTGTCGACCATCTGCACCAGCGTGTGCAGCGAGGTGCCGATCATTGTGGCCGACGCGCGCAATTCAGGCCGGTTGCACGCGGCCAGCGCGTGATCCTTCAGGCAGTGCCCATCTTCGAGCAGCAGCAGCCGGTTTTCCTCGATCATCGAGGGCAGGATTTCCTCGGGCGGGTCGCGCGGGTCGTCCTTGGGGAAGGCGACGAACAGCGCGTCCAGCTCGATCGTCTCCTTCTCGACCTCGCCCGTGGCAAAGGGCAGGGCCAGCAGCACGCAATCGGCCCGCCCGTGATGCAGCGATTCGATGGCCTGCGCCGATGGCTCCTCGCGCAGGAAGAGCCGCAGATGGGGCCGCTCGCGCCGCAGCCGGGGCAACATGCGCGGCAGCAGGAAGGGCGCGATCGTGGGGATCACGCTCATCCGCATCTCGCCCGAAAGCGGCTGCGAGGAGGAGTGGATGAGGTCCGACAGCTCCTCGGCCTCGCGCAAAATACGATGCGCCTTGGCCACCACCGCATTGCCCAGCGGGGTGAAGCGCACATTGCGCTTCGTGCGCTCCACCAGCACGACGCCCAGCAGCGTTTCCAGATCGCGCAGCCCCGCCGACAGCGTCGACTGCGAGACAAAGCACGCCTCGGCCGCGCGGCCGAAATGGCCGTGTTCGTGCAGCGCGACCAGATATTGCAGCTGCTTGAGCGTCGGCTGATAGACGCTCATTCCTCGTCCGCCACCTCGGTCGAGGCTTCTTCGCCAGCGCCGTCGCCAGCGTCTTCACCGGACTCCGGCGCGGCGGCGCCGTCCTGCAACTCGTCGCTGTGAGTCATCTTCAGCCGGCCCTTGACCACGGCAAAGGCCAGCTTGCCTTCGACCAGATCGAGCGCGTCGCTGCCAAACACCTCGCGGCGCCAGCCTTCGAGGATGGGCAGGTCCTTGCGCACGCCGGCTGCCAGCAGCTCCAGTTCGTCGCTGCGGGCCAGCAGGCGGGCGGCCACGTCGATCTCGCGGGCGCGGATCTTGAGCAGCAGCTTGAGCAGGTCGGCCACCAGCGCGCCTTCCTTGCCCAGCGGGGCGCCACGCGGCGCGCGCGGGGGCATTTCCTCCTCGGTCAGCGGGCTCGAGGCCTCGATCGCCTGCATCAGGCGCTTGCCGATCTCATTGTCCTTCCACCCCGGCGAGAGGCCGCGCACCTTGGCCAGGTCGGCCTGCACCTTGGGCGGGTGGCTGGCGATGTCGGCCAGCGTCTCGTCGCGGGCGATGCGGCCGCGCGGGATGTTCTTGTCCTGCGCCTCGTATTCGCGCCACGACGCCAGCGCCTTGAGCCGGCCCAGCATGGCCGGGTTGCGCCCCACCGCCTTGATCTTGAGCCAGGCGCTGCCGGCATCGTTGCGGTAATTGTCGGGGTCGGCCAGCTTTTCCATCTCGGCGTCGAGCCAGTGGCCGCGCCCTGTCTTGATCAACCGCTTGAGAATGCGCGGGAAGATCTTGGCCAGATGCGTGACGTCGCCGATGGCATATTCGATCTGCCGGTCGGTGAGCGGGCGGCGCGACCAGTCGGTAAAGCGCGCGCCCTTGTCGATGGTGAAGCCCAGCCAGCTCTCGACCAGGTTCGAATAGCCGATCTGCTCGCTCTGGCTTACGGCCATCATGGCGATCTGCGTGTCGAAGATGGGGTGGGGCGTCTTGCCGGTCAGGTTGTAGATGATTTCCACATCCTGCCCGCCGGCATGGAAGATCTTGAGCACCTCCTCGTTGTCGACCAGCAGGTCGAGCAGGGGCGAGAGGTCAAGGTCGGGCGCCTTGGGGTCGATGGCGGCGGCCTCGTTCGCGTCGGCAATCTGGATGAGGCACAGCTCGGGCCAGTAGGTGCTCTCGCGCATGAACTCGGTGTCCACGCAGATGAAGTCGGCCTTGGCAAGACGTGCGCACAGTTCGCTCAGCGTCTGCGTGTCGGTAATCAGCTTGTGTATCTTCATGACTTCTTTTCGGTGTTGGCCCGGATGCGGGCACTGCGCCAACGGGGCCTGAACCTGCGCGGTGCGGGCCAATATGGCATTGCGCCTTGCCGGCTGCGCGCCGGTTCGGCAGGAAGGGTGGGTGAGGGGCTTTGCCCTCTCGGCTTGACAAATTCGCGGCCATCGCCTGTTAGCCGCGCTATATCCCTGCCTTATCCCCGCCCTCAAGGAAAGAGGGCACATGGAAAGAGTTGACATGCATTCGCTTGGCCATCCCTATCGTTCGCACACTTGCGGCGCGCTGAACCTGGAACATGTGGGCGCGGCCGTGCGCCTGTCGGGCTGGGTCCATCGCAAGCGCGACCATGGCGGCGTGCTGTTCGTCGACCTGCGCGACCACTATGGCATCACCCAGATCGTGGCCGACAGCGACAGCCCGGCGCTGCCCGTGCTCGAATCGCTGCGCGTCGAGAGCGTGGTGACGATCGAGGGCGAGGTGAAGGCGCGTAACGCCGCCACCGTGAACGCCGGCCTGCCCACCGGCGCCATCGAGGTGTTCGCGCGCGGCGTGACGGTGCTCTCGGCCGCGGCCGAGCTGCCCATGCCGGTGGCCGGCGAGCAGGAATATCCCGAGGATATCCGCCTGCGCTACCGCTTCCTCGACCTGCGCCGCGAGACGCTGCACGCCAATATCGTGAAGCGCACGCAGGTCATCTCGGCCATGCGCCGGGCGATGGAAGACACCGGCTTCACCGAATATTCGACGCCGATCCTGACCGCGAGCAGCCCCGAGGGCGCGCGCGACTTCCTGGTGCCCAGCCGCATCCACGCGGGCAAGTTCTATGCGCTGCCCCAGGCGCCCCAGCAGTACAAGCAGCTGCTGATGGTGGCCGGTTTCGACCGCTATTTCCAGATCGCCCCCTGCTTCCGCGACGAGGACCCGCGCGCCGACCGCCTGCCGGGCGAGTTCTACCAGCTCGACCTCGAGATGAGCTTTGTGACTCAGGAAGAGGTGTGGGAGACGATGGAGCCGGTCATTGGCGGCATCTTCGAGAAGTTTGCCGACGGCCGCCACGTGACGCCCACCGGCAGCTTCCCGCGCATCGCCTATGACGACGCCATCCTGAAGTACGGCAGCGACAAGCCCGACCTGCGCAACCCGCTGATCATCTCGGATGTGTCGCACCACTTCACCACCTCGGGCTTTGGCCTGTTCGAGAAGATCGTGGGCACGGGCGGCGTGGTGCGCGCCATTCCGGCGCCGGCTACCGCCGACAAGAGCCGCAAGTTCTTCGACGAGATGAACGACTGGGCGCGCTCCGAGGGCTATGCGGGCCTGGGTTACGTGACCCGCAAGGGCGGCGAGTTTGGCGGCCCCATCGCCAAGAACCACGGCACCGAAGGCATGGAAAAGCTCTATGCCGAGCTGGGCCTTGGCGCTGACGATGGCCTGTTCTTTGCCGCGGGCAAGGCCGATGGCGCCGCCAAGCTGGCAGGCGCCGCGCGCACCCGCGTTGGCAACCTGCTGGGCCTCATCGACGAGAGCCGCTTCGAGCTGTGCTGGATCGTCGACTTCCCGTTCTACGAGTGGGACGAGGACAACAAGAAGGTCGAGTTCGCCCACAACCCCTTCTCGATGCCGCAGGGCGGGCTCGAGGCGCTGACCGACGGGCGCGATCCGCTGAGCATCAAGGCATTCCAGTACGATCTGGTCTGCAACGGCTTCGAGATCGCCTCGGGTTCGATCCGTAACCAGCACCCCGATCTGATGGTCAAGGCCTTCGAGCTGGTGGGCCTTTCGCAGCAGGACGTGGAGGAGCGCTTTGGCGGCCTGTATCGCGCGTTCCAGTATGGCGCGCCGCCGCATGGTGGCATGGCCGCCGGTGTCGACCGCATCGTCATGCTGATCTGCGGGGCGCAGAACCTGCGCGAGATCAGCCTTTTCCCGATGAACCAGCGCGCCGAGGACCTGCTGATGGGCGCGCCTTCGCCGGCGGTGCTCAAGCAGTTGCGCGAATTGCACATCCGCGTGGTCGAGCCGCAGAAGGGCTGAGCCCTTTCGCGGCCCCGCGCAATTCGCGGCGTCGCGCAATGGGGGAGGCTGATGGCGCCTCCCCGCTGGCGCTGGCCGTTCCGATTCGGCACGGAGTTGCCGGAACCGACCCGCCCCGCGCGAGTTTTGCCGTCTTGACGGCGCGCGCTGGCCGGGCTTTCCTGCAACCGGGCCTGGCCCCGGGCAGCCGGGCAGCCGGTCCGGGTCGCAAGGCGTGTTTCCTCGTTCTGGCGGGGTTTTCGGGGCGGTTTGCGCGATTATTGGCGGTTGCGTACCGCGCATCGCTTGCCATCCCTCGCGCCACCCATTAGGGCGCGCGTTGAGTTCCATATTTGCCGCTCGCAGAGGGGAATACCATGAGCACCATCGCAGAACAGGTTACCAAGATCGTTGTCGAGCACCTCGGCGTCGAAGAGGGCAAGGTCACGCCCGAAGCCAGCTTCATCGACGACCTGGGCGCCGACAGCCTCGACATTGTCGAGCTGGTGATGGCCTTCGAGGAAGAGTTCGGCGTGGAAATCCCCGACGACACCGCCGAGAAGATCACCACCGTGCAGGACGCGATCACCTACATCGAGGCCCAGAAGGCCTGATCGCCGTCTGAGGAAGCACCGGCATGAAGCGCTGCCCGGCCATGGGCGGCCTCTGCCGGGCAGCTTCCGGCCTGCCGGCCCCGGCCATTGCGGTCGGGGTGGCACGCCTCGGCCGGAGCAGGGCACTGGCCTTGCCCGGCCCGATGGCGTAAGAGGCGCAAGGGGGATGTCTTGGGCGCGTCAGGGCAAAACGCCCGGCGCAGGGCCTATGTCGGATCACCCGTCGCAAGGCGGTCTGACCTTGGCCTCGTCAGCGGCTTTCCCATCTACGGGCCGCCCAGACCGGCCGGATGCCGGCGAGACTGGCCCGCAGGCGCCCCCGCCCACGGCCCCGCCCGCAGTCACTGGCCCCGGCCCGCAGCAGTCAGGATCACGGAGAATACACAATGCGTCGTGTCGTCGTTACCGGCCTTGGCCTTGTCACCCCGCTGGGGGCCGATGTGGAGACCGTCTGGGCGAACATCCTGGCAGGCAAGTCGGGTGCGGGCCGGATCACCAGGTTCGACACCACCGGCCAGAAGTGCCACATCGCCTGCGAAGTGAAGCCGGCGGACCATGAATATGGTTTCGACGCCAGCAAGCGCGTCGATCACAAGATTCAGCGTCAGGTCGATCCGTTCATCGTCTTTGGCATCGATGCCGCAGGGCAGGCGATCGAGGACGCGGGCCTGACCGACATGCCCGAAGAGATGCGTTTCCGCGCCGGCTGCTCGATCGGCAGCGGCATTGGCGGCCTGCCGGGCATCGAGAGCGAATCGCTGGTGCTGGCCGAAAAGGGCCCCACGCGCGTTTCGCCTCACTTCGTGCACGGGCGCCTGATCAACCTCATCTCGGGCCAGGTCAGCATCAAGTACGGCCTGATGGGCCCGAATCACGCTGTCGTCACCGCTTGCTCGACTGGCGCGCACTCGATTGGCGATGCCGCGCGCATGATCCGCGACGATGATGCCGACATCATGCTGGCCGGCGGCGCCGAGAGCACCATCTGCCCGATCGGCATTGCCGGCTTCGCGCAGGCCCGCGCCCTGTCGACTGCCTTCAACGACGAGCCGACCCGCGCGAGCCGCCCCTATGACAAGGACCGCGACGGTTTCGTCATGGGCGAGGGCGCAGGCGTTGTCGTGCTCGAGGAGTACGAGCACGCGAAGGCGCGCGGCGCCAAGATCTACGCCGAAGTGGTGGGTTATGGCCTCTCGGGCGATGCCTATCACGTGACCGCGCCGCACCCCGAAGGGTCGGGCGCGTTCCGCTCGATGCAGATGGCGCTGAAGAAGGCGGGCATGACCCCGGCCGACATCGACTACATCAACGCTCACGGCACCTCGACCCCGCTGGGCGACGAGCTGGAGCTGGGCGCGGTGCGCCGCCTGTTCGGCGACGAGATCGCCAACGTCTCGATGTCGAGCACCAAGAGCGCGATCGGCCACCTGCTGGGCGGCGCTGGCGCGGTCGAGGCGATCTTCTGCATCCTGGCGCTGCGTGACCAGATCGTGCCGCCCACGCTCAACCTCGACAATCCGTCCGAGGGCTGCGTTGGCGTCGACCTGGTGCCGCACACCGCCAAGAAGCGCGAAGTGCGCGCGGTGCTGAACAATTCCTTCGGCTTTGGCGGCACCAACGCCAGCCTGGTGCTGAAGTCGGTCGAGGGCTGAGCCCCCGCGCTTGCTTCATCGCCAGCTAAGGCGGAACTGAATAAAACCGGCGGGGTTGAGGGGCGGTACATACCGATTCTCGACCCCGCTGTTGTATTGGGCGCAAAGATGAAAAAGCCTTTTCTGATTGCCGGTATCGTGGCGGCGCTGGCGGTGGCCGTGCCGGGGGCAGGGTTGCTGCATGGCTGGTATGGCGCCGGGCCGTTGCCGCATGACGAGACGTTTACCGTGCCCGATGGCGCCAGCATCGCTTCTGTGGCGACGCGGCTGGAAAAGGCGGGGGCTATCACCTCGTCCTACCGCTTCCGGCTGCGGGCGCGTTTGCTGGGCGGGGCAGGGCGCATCAAGGCAGGCGAGTTCCTGCTGCCCAAGGGCGCCAGCGAGCAGCAGATCCTGGCCATCATCGAGGGCGATCAGGCGCTGCGCCGTTTCGTGACCATCCCCGAGGGGCTGCCATCGGTCATGGTGCTCGACAGGCTGAAGGCGCAGTCGATGCTGAGCGGCGATATTCCCGCCCCTGCCGAGGGCAGTGTGCTGCCCGACACCTATGACATCAAGGCAGGCGAAAGCCGCGCCGACCTTGTGGGCCGCATGCAGGCGGCAATGGACAAGGCGCTGGCCGATGAATGGGCCAAGCGCAGCCCCGATACGGTGGCCAAGACCCCGCGCGAGGCGCTCGTGCTGGCCTCTATCGTCGAGAAGGAAACGGGCAAGCCGTCCGAGCGGGCGATGGTGGCCGGGCTCTATTCCAACCGGCTGCGCAAGGGCATCATGCTGCAGGCCGACCCCACGATCATCTACCCCATCACCAAGGGGCGCCCACTGGGCCGCCGCATCCGTCAGAGCGAGATTGTCGCGGTCAACGACTACAATACCTATGCGATGGCGGGGCTTCCCAAGGGGCCGATCACCAATCCGGGGCGGGCCAGCATCGCGGCGGTGCTGCATCCGGCGCATACGCAGGCGCTGTATATGGTGGCCGATGGCACGGGCGGCCACGCCTTCGCCAACACGCTGACCGAGCATAATGCCAATGTGGCGCGCTGGTTTGCGATCCGCCGTGCGCGCGGAGAGATCTGAAAGGGCGGGCGATGGTTGGCCGGGCTGCGGGCATCTGGGGATAAGTCGCAGGGAAGGTGCTGTATTTTCGGGATGGACGAAAAAAAATGCGTCTTTCGCCTTTTGCCCTGTTGACCAAGCCCCAAAGCAAGGCTAACCGCGCCGCCTACACAGCGCAGACAGCCAAGACCAACGGCCATGGCAACGCTGATTAGGTTGTGTGGCGGAGTAGCTCAGCAGGTTAGAGCAGCGGAATCATAATCCGCGTGTCGGGGGTTCGAGTCCCTCCTCCGCTACCAAAACCCAATAAAATCAATATTCTGCATGGATGTTATCGGCAAGGTCTTTGTAAACTTTGCTGATAAAATGGCCTGCTGCGGCGGGCTGTTCACAAGTCGTGGACCCATTCCTACGTTTTCAAAAACTGATCAAACGCTTCCACTGCTTGCGCGGCATACATCAGGCTGGGGCCAGCGCCCATGTAGATGGCAAGGCCCATGGCATCCATGACCTCGTCTCGCGTGGCGCCATGCTTGACAGCTGCCTGTGCGTGAAAGGCCACGCAGCCGTCGCAGCGGATCGCCACGGCAATGCCCAAAGCGATGAGTTCCTTGGTCTTGCTGTCGAGCGCGCCGTTCGCGGTGGCGGCGCTGGCCATGGCGGAGAAGTGCTTCATCACATCGGGCGCGCCCAGGCGGACTTCCTTGATGGCGCCCGAGAGTTCCTTGGCCATTTGCGGCCAGTCCTTGTGCATAGTGCGGTTCCTTTCAGGGGTTGATCTGTCCGGCCAGCGCGTTGAGCTGCCACGCGGCGATAATGCGCTGCCCCTCGGCCTCGATCATGGCGGCGTCAGCGGCGGTGGCCTCGCGCTCGGCGTCCAGCACGGCCAGCGTGGGTTTGGCACCCACTTTGGCTTCCAGTTGCACGCTGCGAAGCGCCTCTGCCGTCGCGGCGGAGCGGGCGGCGCTGGCCTCGACCATGCGGTGCGCGGTTTTGAGGCCGGTCCATGCGGCGATGATGGCGCCGTCGATTTGCTCACGTGCATCACGCGCGCGCGCTTCGCTGGCATCTAGCGCGGCATCGGCTTCGTGGATCTTTGCTGCGGTGCGGCCACCGGCGAACAGCGTCCAGCGCCCGCGAATGCCCACGGCCATGGCATCGGCGCGGTAATCGGGGAAGAACTGGTCGCGCGTTCTGGTCGCTTCGGCAAAGGCGCCGATCGTGGGCAGGCTTTCGGCCTTTGCGCCGCGCACTCCGGCACGGGCGATGTCGATGCCTTTTTCTGCCTGCGCCAATAATGGATTGCTGCGGTGCGCGCTGTCCAGCGCCTCATCCAGCGTGGGCGGAGTGGCGGGAAGGGGGGGCAATGGGGCGAGTGCGCCCGCTTCGTGCCC
>Ga0207806_1000218_pt1 | contig 15527 bp, 15 predicted proteins | sample LuqExpMetageno72_FD_187829 | JGI IMG/M metagenome (GOLD analysis project Ga0207806, IMG submission 187829) | Tropical forest soil microbial communities from Luquillo Experimental Forest, Puerto Rico - Sample 72 (SPAdes) | ecosystem: Environmental > Terrestrial > Soil > Tropical forest ...
CGCCCACTGCGCCGGCAGCGCAAGCGCGGTTCAACTCGGCGAGCGCGTCCTCGGCATATTGCCAGGGTAGCGACGTGAACCATCGGATGCGGTCCGGACGCGCGCGCTGCTGTTCGGCCATGGAGTCGTTGACAAGCTGCGCCGCCTTGAGACTGATCTCGCGTCCGCCCCAGAAGACGTTGGGGCAGGTGAGCGAGATGATGGCGAGGTCCACCTTCGCCTTGTCCATCGCGGCGATGCGCAAGTCGTAGTCCCACATGCCGGGCATCAATGTCATGAACGGCGCGTCGTAGAGATGCACCGCATCCTGTTGCGCCGGCGTTTTCTTCACGCTGTATTTGCCTCCACCATGCGCACGTAGCAGATCGATCCACTCGTGTGTGAGCATGTGCGTGTGAACATCGATGACAGTCATGCCGTAAGACCTGATGATGATGATGCGGTGAACTGGTGTACGTCGGAGAGAGGGACAGCGACTTGACGTATGTTAATCGACGGTCGCCCCGGACGACTTTACGACCTCACCCCAGCGCGCGACTTCCGTTTTGACGAAATCCTTCATCTCCGGCACCGGCGGCGTGACCACCGGGATCGTGCCGAGATTGCGGATCTTCTGCGCGATATCGGGTTGTTCTTCCAACTGCTTGAGCGCGGTGTGAAGCTTGTCGACGGCCTCGGCGGGCGTTCCCGCGGGAGCCGCCATCATCTGCCAGGCCACGGCTTCGAAGCCCTTCACTGCATCTCCGACCGGCGGCACATCGGGCAACTCGGGAATGCGGACCGCCGAAGAGACGCCGATTGCGCGGACGTTGCCGGCCTTGATCAGATTGAGCGACGGGGCGAGGTCGACGAACATCACGGGGATGTTGCCGGCCATCACGTCCTGCAGCGCTGGCACGCTGCCTTTGTAGGGAACGTGCACCAATTCGCTCGCGGTCATGCTCTTGAACAATTCCATATACAGATGATGCGGCGAGCCCGGGCCGGACGTGCCGTACGACAGTTTGCCCGGATGCTCCTTCGCGTAGGCGATCAGATCGGCGACAGACCGTACTGGCAGATCCGAATTGACGACCAGCACGAAAGGCACCTTCGCGACCAGCGCCAGCGGCACGAAGTCTTTCACCGGATCGTAGGACAGGTGCCGATGCAGGGTCGCGTTTATCGCAAGCGGCGTGCTGGTGCCCATCAGAAGCGTGTAGCCATCCGGATTGGCCTTCGCGACCGCATTGGCGGCGATGACCGTTCCCGCGCCCGGGCGATTTTCGACGATGAACGGCTGCCCAAATTTCTTGGAAAGGGCGTCGCCCAGGATGCGGGCCAGGATGTCTGTGGCGCCGCCGGCCGCGTAAGGAACGATGATCGTCACCGGCCGGGTCGGATATCCCTCCGCGCCGGCAGGCTTGACGCCCAGCACGAACGGGAGGGCGAGTAACGCGAATGAGACGGCCCGCAGTATCGCCGGCAGACGATTAGGCATATTTCCTCCACATCTTTTTTCGCACGGTATCAGACAGCCGGATTTGACGGCAAGACATCGGAACGCATGACGACGGGAGGGCCGTTGATTCCCAGCGGCTGATCGGGTCTGCTTGCGGCTGTGATCGTCGATGCTCGGCACGGTCACGCTATTGGAGTGCTGTATGACTTCCTCACGGCGCCTGCGCTCGCAGCTCTGGTTCGACAATCCCGAAAATCCCGGCATGACGGCGCTCTATCTCGAGCGCTATCTCAATTTCGGCCTGACGCGCGAGGAATTGAACTCGGGACGCCCGATCATCGGCATCGCGCAGACTGGCTCCGATCTGTCTCCATGCAATCGCCACCACCTCGAATTGGCCGAACGTGTCCGTACCGGTATCCGCGATGCGGGCGGGATTGCGTTCGAATTCCCCGTCCATCCGATTCAGGAGACCGGAAAACGGCCGACCGCAGCGCTCGATCGTAACCTCGCTTATCTCGGGCTGGTCGAGGTGCTGTTCGGCTATCCGCTCGACGGAGTGGTGCTCACGACCGGCTGCGACAAGACTACGCCCGCCTGCATCATGGCGGCGGCGACAGTGAACATTCCGGCCATCGTATTTTCCGGCGGGCCGATGCTGAACGGCTGGTGGAAGGGCGAGCGCGCGGGATCCGGCACGGTGGTGTGGCAGGCGCGCGCGGATCACGCGGCCGGCAAGATCGACTATAAGGAATTCATCGACATCGTCACCTCGTCTGCGCCTTCGGTCGGCCACTGCAACACGATGGGGACGGCCTCGACGATGAATGCGCTCGCGGAAGCGCTCGGCATGTCGCTGCCGGGCTGCGCGGCGATCCCGGCGCCTTATCGCGAGCGCGGGCAGGTTGCCTACGATACGGGGCGGCGCGCGGTCGAACTGGTCCACGAAAATCTGAAACCCTCAGACATCCTGACGCGCGCCGCTTTTGAGAATGCGATAGTGGCTTGCTCCGCGATCGGCGGTTCGACCAACGCACCGATCCATATCAATGCTATCGCCCGGCATGTCGGCGTGCCGCTGTCGATCGAGGATTGGGAGCGCGTCGGCTACGACGTGCCGCTGCTCGTCAACATGCAGCCCGCGGGCAAGTATCTGGGCGAGGAGTATTACCGCGCGGGCGGTTTGCCCGCGGTCATGCAGGAGCTTCTGCAAGCAGGACGTCTGCACGGCGACGCTTTGACTGTGAACGGCAAGAGCATGGCCGAGAATGTACGCGATGTGAGGGTGACCGACGAGGACGTCATCCGTCCTTACAACAAGCCTTTGATGGCAGAGGCCGGCTTCAAGGTGCTGACCGGCAACCTGTTCTCATCGGCGATCATGAAGACCAGTGTGATCTCAAAGGAATTCCGGACGCGTTATCTATCGAGCCCGAGCGATCTCGGCGCGTTCGAAGGCCGTGTCGTCGTCTTCGACGGACCTGAGGACTATCACGCGCGCATCGAGGACCCGGCGCTCAAGATCGACGCTTATACAATTCTCGTCATGCGCGGTGCCGGGGCGATCGGATATCCGGGTTCTGCCGAGGTGGTGAACATGCAGCCGCCCGCCGCGCTGTTGAAACAGGGTGTATCGTCGCTGCCATGCCTCGGCGACGGACGGCAGTCGGGCACGTCGGGATCGCCGTCCATCCTCAACGCGTCGCCGGAAGCGGCCACGGGCGGCGGACTGGCCGTGCTCAAGACCGGCGACCGTCTGCGTATCGATCTGACGAAGGGCCGCGTCGACATCCTGATATCGAAGGACGAACTCACAAAGCGCCTCAGCGAGCTTGAGCGTGCGGGCGGCTACAAATATCCGGAGAGCCAGACGCCGTGGCAGGAGATCCAACGCGGCATGGTCGATCAGCTCGCGGATGGCATGGTGCTCAGGCCGGCGGTCAAATACCAGCGCGTGGCGGAGAAGTTCGTGCCGCGGGACAATCATTAACGAGGTGACACATGGCCGGGCGTCTCGGCGGCAAACGCGCGTTCATCACGGCGGCGGGGCAGGGCATCGGCGCGGCGATCGCCGACGCGTTCGTGAGCGAAGGCGCCGAGGTGATCGCGACGGATCTCGAGGTCGACAAGCTCAAGCAGCGCAAGACGGACAAGATCTTCGCCCTCGACGCGCTGTCGACCGACGCGGTCAATGCGCTGGCGCAGAAGGTCATCACGCAGTTCGGCGCGCCGCATATCCTGATCAACTGCGCCGGCTACGTGCATCAGGGCACCGTGCTCGAATGCTCCGAACGCGACTGGGATTTCTCCTTCGACCTCAACGTCAAATCTATTCACCGGACTCTCACGGCCTTCCTGCCGGCCATGCTGAAGAACGGCGGCGGCTCGATCGTCAACATTTCCTCCGCGGTGTCGTCAATCCGCGGCGTGCCGAACCGCTACGTCTACGGCGCAACCAAGGCCGCCATCATCGGGCTGACCAAGGCGGTGGCCGCCGATTACATAAAACAGGGCATCCGCTGCAACGCGATCTGCCCAGGAACCATCCGCTCGCCATCCTTCGAGGAACGGGTGGATGCAACCGCCGCAAAGACCGGGCAATCGCAAGCGAAGACCTATCAAGACTTCGTCGACCGTCAGCCGATGGGCCGCCTCGGCACGCCGGACGAAGTGGCCGCGCTTGCGGTTTTTCTCGCGTCGGATGAATCGCGCTTCATCACCGGCCAGCCGCATCTGGTCGACGGCGGCATGGCGCTGTAAGCAGTGTTCATCGAAACGACAGAGCTGCGCTTTCCGTTAAGCGAACGGGATGGCGCGGCCATTTAACGCGGGTTGGAAATGCAATCGCAGCAAGAACTCTCTTTCACGTACTTCCCCGAGAACTATCGCTGGTCGCACGGGCTGCTGATCGGCCTCAACATGGCGCCGTGGGGCGGCGCGGAGATCGGCGAGATCAATCGTATCGGCCTCCGGCTGAAGGATCGCGTCGGCGACGATGACGCCTGGTTTCGCGAATGGGCGCGCGAGGCGCGCACCGTCGAGGACCGCGGGCGCGAGCGCATTGCGGAAGGGTTCGCGACCAGCGGGGCGCAGTATCTGCAGCGCGCGAGCGCCTATTACCATGTGGGCGAGCGCTTCCTGCAGCCGAAGAGCAAGGAGGGCAACGACGCCTATATGCGTGGCGTGAGCTGCCTTCGCGACGCCGCGAAATACATCAAACGGCCCAAGCTGGAGCACGTCGAAATCCCGTACGGCGAGACGAGCCTGCCGGCGATCTTCGTGCATGCAGAGCCTGCGAACCGCTCGGGCAAAGTACCCGCCGTGGTCTTTTTCGACGGGCTCGATGTCACCAAGGAGATTCAATATCTCAAGGGCGTCGCCGATCTCGCCGCGCGCGGCATCGCCTGCCTGATCGTAGACGGACCGGGGAACGGCGAGAGCATCCGCTTCCGCAATCTCTATCTGCGGCACGACACCGAGCACTACGCAACGCCGGTATTCGATTATCTCAGCCAGCGCCCCGAGGTCGATCCGAAGCGCATCGGCGTGATGGCGATCAGCTTAGGCGGCTACTACGCGCCGCGCGCGGCCGCGATGGAACAGCGCTTCGCCTGTTGCATCGCCTGGGGCGCGCAGTGGGATTACCAGAAGATCTGGCAGGACCGGTTCGACCGGCTCGCCCGCGCCGATACGCCGTCGCTGTCGGTCGCAGCGCAGCACATCTCATGGGTGCTGAACGCGAGCTCGCAGGAGGATGCGATCCGGCGCCTCGCGCCGTTCAAGCTCGACGGCGTGGTGCAGAAGATCGCCTGTCCGTTCCTCATGCTGCACGGGGAAGGCGACGAGCAGATCCCGTTGCCGGAGGCGCAGAAGTGCTTCGACGCGGTCGGCTCGAAGACCAAGACGTTCAAGCTCTTCACGCGCGAGGAAGGTGGCTACCACCACTGCCAGATCGACAACCAGAGCATCTGCTCGGCCTACATGTGGGATTGGCTCGAGCGCGTGCTGGAGCCGGGGAAGTAGACCGCGTCATCTGTCGCCCCCGCGAAAGCGGGACCCATACGCCACAGTTCCTCCCATCGTCATGCCGGCTTTATGCCGGGCATCCACGTCTTTGTGAGATTTCGGCGAGAAAGACGTGGATGGCCGGGTCAAGCCCGGCCGTGACAGAAACAGCTATTGCTCCAGGTGGATGTTGTTATCCTTGATCACCTGGCCCCAGCGCGCCATCTCGGACTTCATGATCTGACGGCCCGCGGCAACCGAGCGCTCGTTCTTCGGATAGGGCTCGACGCCTTCGTCGCTCCACATCTTGAGCACCTTCGGATCGTCCATCATCTTGCTGATCGCGGCGTTGAGCTTGTCGATCACCGGCTGCGGCGTCCCGGCTGGCGCGAACAGCGCTTGCCAATAGAAGAACTCGAGCTTCGGCCCGAACGCGCCGACGAAGCTCTTCACGTCTGGCAGTTCCGGCAGCGGCTGCTTCGCCGTGATGCCCAGCGCCTTCACGTTTCCAGCTTTCACCTGGCCGACGATCTGCTGCGGCGTGGCGAAGAACACATCGACGTGACTGCCGAGGATGTCGTTTAGCGCCGGCGCCGCGCCGCGATACGGGATCATGTCGATTTTGGCGCCCGCTTCCTGCGCGAGCAGCGACGTCGCGAGATGGCCGGTGGCGCCGAAACCGGGGATGGCGGCTTTCAGCGTCCGCTTCTTCATCAGCGCAAGAAGCTCGTCGAGATTGCTCGCCTCGAGGTCCTTACGCGCGATCAGCACCAGCGGATTGCGGTTGATGAAGATGACCGGAGTCAAATCCTTTTCGGTGTCGAAGGGGAGGCTCTTGTACAGCGTCGGATTGGCGGAGATCTGCAGGTTGTGCAGCAGTAGCGTGTATCCGTCCGGCGACGCCTTCACGACCTTGTTCGTGCCGATGATCGTGCCGCCGCCGGTCACGTTCTCGACCACGAAGCTCTGGTTCAACTGCTTCGACAGAGAGTCGGCGACGACGCGCGCGAGTTGGTCGGTGGGGCCGCCGGCCGGATAAGGAACGACGATCAGAACGTTCCGGCTTGGATACTCGTCGGCCTGCGCCGGCAATGCTGCAAGGCCTAATCCGGCCGCGGCCAGCCCGATGAGAAGCGTACGCCTGATCATCTTTATCCTCCCTGTGCGTATTTTTTCTGAAGCTTATCGCCGCGGGATGATCGGCAACAAGAGATAAGGCTGCTGCCCCGGCGTGAAATGCAGTGAATTCCGACAGGCGAAAGTGGACGCCGGCCTGTCGTCCGGATCGATATGCAGGAAGGGCCCCGAGCCCTTCATCGGATAGGGCGCATTCGGCAGCGCGATGTCGCTGCCGTCGACCTCGTAGTCCTTGCCGAGCACGCTCAACGCAAGACGATAGCCGACGGGCACCACGATCGACGTCGGCCAGATTTCAACGTCGACCTCGACCGGCTCGCCCGGCTTGAGCGGCTGTTCTTCGTCATGCGTGTGCCATGGGCGGTATGGCTTCGATTTCTTCGGATCGAGCTTGCGATGCGAGGCGCGCAGCCAGCCCATCGCGACCGGCGTGCGCGGGTCGTTGGCGCCGACGAAGGTGACTTCCTTGCCGGCCGGGTCGAACACGCGCAGGGCAAGGATGAGATCGGCGTCGGTCGTTTCCGACGAGACCCATAGCTTTGCCGCGATAGGCCCGGTGATCTCGAGCGGCTGCTGCAACGGCGGCGTGGAGAATGTCAGACCGTTGCTCGCCGTCTCGTAGGTGAGCACGGCATGGCTCGACGGCTGGTCCGTCGTCAGCGTCTGCGCATCGGGCGACAGGTAGTACTTGGTCCACTGCGTGCGCGCGAGCGGCCATTCCTTCTCGGCACGCAACGCGAATTTTTCGCCGGGAGATCGGATGTTCAATGCAACGCGCGGCTGCTTGTCCCAGCCGGTGTCCTCACCCTTGAGGAAATGGCCGAAGAAGCGCCGCTGCAGCTCGGAGCCGTAATTGCTGTAGAAATGCGTGAAGTGCGTATCGCCGTGTACCTCCAGCCATTTCTCCTGCGAGGCGGCCGCAAGCCAGCCTTCGATGTTCCCGCGCAGATGCAGGCCGATGCCGCCCCAGTTGCCGGCGGACAGCAGCGGCACGTCGATTTTGGAGAAGTCCGCGGTGCGAGACGTGTAGTATTCGTCCAGCAAGGGTCGGCGCTTTGGCTCGCCGACGGTATCGGCACGGTTGCGTGCGAGTTCGTCCTCACTGAGCGTCTCGGGGCCGGAGACCCACTCGCCGGTGACCCTGCTTTTGATCCCGCGCTCTCCGACGCCGTGCTGCACGCTGACGACCTGGCGCGGAAACCAGGAATGCAGGAAGTCCGAGAGGATGCCGCCATGGCGGCAGAGCTCGCGGTAGTAATCCGATGAACCTTCCCAGATGCAGAGCGCGGCGAGATGCGGCGGGCGCAGCGCGGCTACCGTCCACTGGTTCATCGCATAATAGGAGATGCCGTGGATTCCGACCTTGCCGGTGCTCCACGCTTGCGTGCCCGCCCATTCTATAGATTGATATATGTCTCGGCTCTCTCTCGCCGACCAGACATCCATAACCCCCGGTGAGCGGCCGGCGCCGCGGGAATCGACGCGCACACAGACATAGCCGTCCGGCACCCATTTCTCCGGATCGACCAGCTCCCAGTTCTGATATTTGTTGCTCGAGCCTTCCAGCACCTCGGGCGCGGCCTTGATCAGCCGGTCCCATTGGCTCTTGTATTTCTCCTGGAAGGCCGCGCCCTTCGCATACGGCCCGTAAGTGAGGATCACCGAATAGCGGCCGTCCCCAACCGGCCGGAACACGTCCGCGCGCATCACGATGCCGTCGTCCATCTCGATCGGCGCGTCCCAATCGATCTGCATTCCGTCGCGGATTTCGGACCGTGTCATTGCTGCTTCTCCTGATGTTCAGGAGAGCAGTCGAAGACAATCATGCGGCGGGAGCAAGGGCTACGCGCGCATAGGTCGGCTGAAATACAGCGTGTTACGAAAAAATGACCGTGCGAAGCCGCGGTTTGCGGACTGCTGTCTTACGGGTGAGCGCGAGCGAGTGTGCTCAGCCGAGCATGCCCGGCGCGAAACAATAATCGCGGTGCGTCGAGCCGACGTCGAGATACCACCAGACGGCGTGGCCGGTCGGATTCGGGCCTTTCAGCACCATGTAAGCCGGCAGAATGTGCGAGTCGCCGTTGAGATAGACCGTCACTGAGCCGTCCTCGTTGATCTTGTAGTCGCCGTAATAAGCGTGACCGTCGCTCTCGTTGCAGCACCATTCGCCGCGGCTGTTGTGCTGCTGCTTGAACCAGACCTGCACTTCCGGCGCCGCATTGCCGTATTCGGGTTTCCACTTGGCGCTGGCGGCGCCGCACACCACGAGCGCGGAGGCAAGCGCCAGAACTCGAAAACCGGTCATACCGCACCTCTTCCAGTCCCGTGGAAAAAATGTGGAGACTTGAAACTTTGTTCCTCCCGGCCGATCACGGGTTCGTTGTTGAAGAAGCCGTGTCGGGCGCAAAACAGGAGCGGATGGACTTAAGCGGCCTTCCGAGCAGCGAAAACTACGCCGGGCGGACAGGCGAAGCGCATTCGCGTTGGCCGGCTGCTCACGTATAGTTTTCGGCCGCAAATACAGGAGGGTACATGCAGGTCGATTTGCCGGAGATTGTGGCCGAGGTGCGCGCCGCGTTCGAGCGCTACGAGCGCGCTGGTTACGAACGACGTCGATGCGCTGGACAATTTCTTTCGCGACGATCCGCGCACCATTCGCTTTGGCGTGAACGAAAATCTCTACGGATTTGCCGAGATCGCTGCCTTCCGCGCGGCGCGCGTGCCGGTCGCTCAGGGGCGCAAGCTCTCGCGCACCGTGATCACGACCTATGGGCGTGATTTTGCCGTTGCGTCGACTTTATACGAACGTCCGTCGGCGTCTGGCCGTCTCGGCCGGCAGATGCAGACCTGGGCCCGGTTCGCGGAAGGCTGGAAGATCATCGCCGCGCATGTGAGTTTGCTGGAGGAGAAGAAGTAAGGCGGGACGCGCGCTGCACTCTCTCGTCACCTGACGGAAACTGAAAGTGAAATCCACGCTCGACCGTCACCCTGAGGTGCACGCCGCTAAAGCGCGCCTCAGGACGACAAGGCTCTCAGACGCGGCATCATCGCCCGTGTTGTTTGTCCGGCCCGGGCTGTCATTGTGCACGGCGATGTGCGCCTCGGGCAGTGGCCGCCGGCTCACACCGCCGCGACGGTTTGGATTTCGATCAGCGCGGCTTCCGCGACCAGCCGGTCGATGATCAGCAGCGTGTTCGGCGGGTAGGCGTCGGTCGGAAACATTTTTGGAAATTCGCGTTGACGGAAAGCCCGCAGCTTCGGGATGTCCTGCGAATGCACGAGGAAGGTCGTAAACTGCACGACATTGCGCCAGCCGGCGCCTGCCGACTTCAGTGCGGCTTCGATATTGGCGAAGGTTTGCGTGCACTGCGCCTCGAAGTCGTCTTCGCCGGCAAGCTTGCCGTCTTTGTCGACGCCGAGTTGGCCGGCGATGAACAGAAACTCCGAGGCCTTCACGCGCGTGATCTGCGAATACTGCCCGAGCGGCTTGCCCAGTGCGTCGGGGTTGATGATCTTGATGTCGGTCATTTCGCTCTCCCCTTATTCGTTTGTTGTTGGCGTCCACGCAAAAGCGGAGACGCAGACTCCGTAGCGTTTCTTTCGTCATGGCCGGGCTTGTCCCGGCCATCCCGCGTCGGAAGGTGCCGCGCTCCTAAGCGAGGTCACCGGGACATAGGCGCCTCGAAGAGACGCCGTTCTTCGAACGGCTAAGCCCCGGCGACGACGCTTCTCAATTCGTGGAGGACATTACTCCATGCTCACGCCGCTGGCTTTGATCGGAGCGGCCCATTTCTCGATCTCGCTCTTGACGAATGAGCCGAGATATTCCGGGCTGCGGCGGTCGGGAGCGACGACCTGCGCACCGATGCCCTGTAGGCGCTCCTTCACCGCCGGCGTATCCATCGCGGTGACGATCGCGTCATGCAGTTTCTTGACGACGTCGGCCGGCGCCCCTTTCGGCAGGAAGATCGCATTCCAGGTATAGGCCTGTACGTCCAAACCCTGCTCGAGCGTGGTCGGCAGGTTTGGCAGGACCGGCGAACGATCCTTGGTCATGATCGCCAGCGCACGGACGGTGCCGCCGTCGATCTGCGGCTTGGCCGTCGAAATGATCTCGCAGAGAAAGTCGATGCGGCCGGCAACGAGATCCTGCATCGCCGGACCCGTGCCCTTGTACGGCACGTGCGTGATGTCGGTGCCCATCGCCGTGTTGAGCACGACGCAACCGAGGTGCGTCGCCGATCCGGCGCCGGCCGAGCCGAATTGCATCTTGGCCTGGTTCGCCTTGGCGTAGGCAACGAATTCCTTGAGGTCTTTGGCCGGCAGGTCCTTGCGCACCAAGAGTGCGATCGGAACGTCGGCGATGAGTGCCACCGGAGTGAAGTCGGTCACGGCGTCATAGAGCGGATGCTTGTAGAGCGTCTGGCCTTGCGCCTGCGTGCCGACGGTGCCGAGCAGCATCGTGTAGCCGTCCGGTTTCGCCTCGGCGACGCGCTTGCCGCCGGTCATGCCGCCGGCGCCGCCGACGTTCTCGACGATCACCGCCTTACCGAGTACCTCGCCCATGCGTTGCGCGACGATGCGGCCGAGCACGTCGGTCGGTCCGCCCGCGGCGAACGGAATGACCATCGTCATCGGACGGCTCGGGAAATCGTCGGCGTGCGCAAACCCCGTCAGTGCAAGGCCGAAAGCCAGCGCCGCGGCTATTTTTTTGATCAGCATTGTTTTACCCTCCACCAAGGGCGCGCATGCTCGCTGCGCGCGCCGGGGCGGTCAATAGCACGAATGCCGGGCAGACTTGCAATTAATCAGAGCTCGGCCCGCTCCAGCCGGGCAGGTAGTTGGCATCCTGGCTGCGCGCGAATTTCATCGCCTGTTCCATCGCGCGCACGAAACTGCGTTCGATCAGCTTGCGCTTGATCCGAGGGCGCAGCGCGTCCCCCCACGTGAATTCGGTGAACGGGGTTGCGTCCTTGGCGAAACCGCCGGCGCGGCGCATTTCACCCGCGAGCGAGCGGTAAGGATCGTCGGGCATGTCGGCGACGCTGGACGGGATGTCGTCGTAATCGCGGCGTCGGCCATTGGCGTCGAACGGATGCACCCAGGAATGATTGTCGAGATAGACCCAGAACGGGTACTTCTCCAGCCGGTCCAATTGCGCGAGCAGGACGACAAGAACATCTTTCACCCCTTCCTCATGCAGCGCACGGGCGAGGTGATGGTGGTCGACGATATAGAATCTCTTTTTCGGCCCGAGCACGGCCGGGATCATGTGGTGCTCGATGTATTTCTCGCCGAACTTCTTGCGCTGCTCGTGCCAGGTATCGCGTTTGCGCGCGACCTCACGGTAACCGACGGTCATTTGCGTCGGCCGAAGCTTTGCGACCTCGACCCGCTGCAGCGACGTTCCGGAAATTCCGACCATGCCAGCCTCCCTTTGCGAAGGTCAGGGTGGCATTCTGCGCGATTTGGAACTCCGCGTCACCCGACTTCGACGACGTCCTCGGGGAATTGATGCAGCCGGTCGCCGGGGCCGTTGCCGCCGATCAGGTAATTGTCGCACAGCCAGTTGAGATAGCCGCCGTGCACGTAGGTGGGGTGGACGACGATGTTCATGTCCTTTTCGATTGTCCACGGCTCGTCGTGGCGGATTAGCGGGCGCTCGACCAGGTCGTAACCCTGGCCGTGGCAATAGAGCCGCGCCTCGGGCGGGCGGCCGTTCCGGCGCATGAAGTCGTTGAACGCGTCCCAGATGTCCTTGCAAGGTGTGCTGGGCTTCAGCAGGTCGAGCGTGAACTTCCGCGACGCCTTGCAGAATTCCAATTCGTCCTTCATCTGCTGCGGCACCTTGCCGACGACGCAGGAGCGGCCGAGCTCGGTGTACATGCCGCCCGGCCCGTTGTCCTCGACCAGCAGCGCGATCTGGTCGCCTTCCTGGATGACGCGATTCTGCAGATGGCGGTTGGCGAATTTCGACGGTTTGCCGAGCGGCATCGAGGCGCAGAGATAGATGCCGTTCTCGCTGCCGTGGCAGAGGCTGTAATGCTGCGCGACGGCGGCGACCTCGACGTCGCGCATGCCGGGCGTCACCGCGGCGAACGCCGCACGCATCGCGCCGTCCTGCATGAGGGCCGCGCGTTTGACGAGCTCCATCTCCTCGGCACTTTTGATCACCTTGATGCGATCGACCAGTTCGGTCGCGTCGACGAATGTCGCCTGCGGCAACGCGCGCTTGACGTGGTCGAGCAGCGCAAACGACATCTGGTACGTGCCGACATAGCCGATCGTGCCCCTGGCGTAGGGGGCAAGTGCCTTGACCGCGAGCTCGGGGTCGTAATCCTTGGTGTAGTGCGCGGAGGCGTAACTTGGCGTCGTCAGTAGCCGTTTGACGCCGCGCCAGGTCTGGTCACCCATCGCGGTCGGCTCGCCGCCGTCGAACGGGCCCTGGCAGACGACGCTCATCTCCTCGTCGCGCGGAAAGATCACCGTGTTGGGATAGCCGTTGGTGGCCGGCATGTCGGTGAAGTAGCGGACGTAGCCGCCCATGTGGTCGTTGTTGTTCTGCATCAGCAGAACGTCGATCTTCTCGCGCTCTATGGCCGCGCGCACCGCCTTCCAGCGGCGCTCGAGCTCGGCAGTGGAGATCGGCGTATTCAGGCGTTCGGACAATGCCATGTCAGTCTCCCCAGGAGGCGGGCTTGCGCACGATGTTGATCATGTCTTTCGGACGGCCGTCGAGATAGCAGGCCATATTGTGCGCGATCGTCGGCATCGCGCGTTCCTCGTACCCCTGCGAATAGCCGCCGAGATGCGAAAAGATGGTAACGTTCTTGGTTGTCCAGAGCGGATTGTCGGGCGGCAGCGGTTCCTGCGAGAACACATCGAGCGCGGCGCCGGCAATCTCGCCCGCATTGAGCGCTTCGATCAAAGCGGGCTCGTCCACCACGCCCCCGCGCGCAAGATTGACCAGGAACGACGATTTCTTCATCGCTTCGAACATCGCGCGACCGACGATGTTGCGGGTCTCCTCGCTCAACGGGATCAGTGCGACGAGGAAATCCAGCTCGGGTGCGATCTCGGTGAGCTTGTCGCGCGCGACCATGCGGTCGAAGCCTTTCGTCTCTCGCGGCGTGCCGGTGATGCCGATCACCGTCATGTCGAGCGCCTTGCAGATCGGCGCGAGATATTCCGCGATCAGGCCGACGCCCAGAATGCCGACCGTCTTCTTGGCGAGAAGCTGCGACGGATGCCGCCGCCACTCGGAACGGTCCTGCGCATGCACGGAGGCCGGCATGTCGCGCGCGAGCGAGAGCATGTAGGCGATCGCCGCTTCGGAGACCGGTGCGCCGTGGATGCCGCGGATATTGGTGACGACCACTCCTTTGCCGAGCGAGGGCAGGTCGACGATGTTGTCGACGCCGGTGCCGAGCGCCTGGATCCATTTCAGCTTCGGCGCGTCGCGCACGACGTGATCCGCCATCGGCGGCGAGAAGCAGAGCAGGATGTCCGTGTCAGCGACGTAAGGATCGACCTGGCTGTGATGCCCGACCACGTTGATCGTCAATTGCGGGAAGCGCTCGAGCAGCATCTGCTTGTAGCGCGCGCGCATCGATTCTTGCACTTCGGTGAGGATAAGAAGATTGGGCATGAGCACTCCGGCAGACGGCCGGTATAAAACAAAGCCGTTGCGGGAAAGCAACGGGAATGGCCCGCATCGCGGGCATTGGCTAGACTGCGTTTCTGCGGGAGGAGACGGCGATGGACCTACCGATCGATTGGGGCACGGTGAATTGGCTCTATTTCGGCCTGCTGGTCTCGGTTGTGTTCATCACCAGCCTGATCGGCAGTCGGCTCAGCTTCCACCGTCACATTCTCGGCGCGCTGATTTCCGCCGTCCTGTTCGCAGGCCTATTCATCTTCTGGACCTATTACCCGCATCATCTGCCGCTGCCGTCCTCGCCGGTGCGAACCGCGGCGGCGCCTCCGCCTGCGGCTCCGGCCACGCCTGCGGCTCCGGCCACGCCGGACGCGCCGGTCAGGCCTGCGAATCCGGTACGGGAGATCGCCCCGCGCTAGGCTTGCCTCCGGCAGGCGGAATGATGTTCTCTCTGGCGCGCGGGCCCGACCCGGGGTCGAGCCGCACATAACGGTGTAGGTGCATGAAAAAGGTCTATTCGGACGCGCAGGCCGCGCTCGCCGGCCTGCTGAAGGACGGCATGTTGATCTGCTGCGGCGGCTTCGGCCTGTGCGGCATTCCGGAGACGCTGATCAAGGCGATCCGCGATACGGGCGTGAAAAACCTGACGGTCGTCTCCAACAATGCGGGCGTGGACGGCGTGGGCCTCGGCCTGCTGCTCGAGACCAGGCAGGTCAAAAAGATGATCTCCTCCTATGTCGGCGAGAACAAACTGTTCGCTCAGCAATATCTCGCCGGTGAACTGGAGATCGAATTCAACCCGCAGGGCACGCTCGCAGAGCGCATCCGCGCGGGCGGCGCCGGCATCCCTGCTTTCTATACGCGCACGGGCGCGGGCACCGACATCGCCAAGGGCAAGGAAGAGCGCGTCTTCGAGGGCGAGCGCTACATCATGGAGCGCGGCATCGTCGCCGATCTATCCATCGTGCATGCCTGGATGGGCGATCACGAGGGCAATCTGGTCTATCGCAAGACCGCGCGGAATTTTAATCCGATGATGGCTACAGCCGCTGATTACGTAATCGCCGAAGTGGAGCAGTTGGTTGAACCTGGCCAACTCGACCCGGATACAGTTCATACCCCAGGGATTTTTGTGAACGCGATATTTCAAGGAACTGGCTACGAAAAACGAGTTGAAAAGCGCACCACGCGGAAGAGTTGAACTGTCACGATGTCACTAAGCGAAGAACAAAAGCGGGACCGAATCGCGCGGCGGATCGCCTTGGAACTGCGTGATGGATTTTACGT
>Ga0207806_1000221_pt1 | contig 15434 bp, 14 predicted proteins | sample LuqExpMetageno72_FD_187829 | JGI IMG/M metagenome (GOLD analysis project Ga0207806, IMG submission 187829) | Tropical forest soil microbial communities from Luquillo Experimental Forest, Puerto Rico - Sample 72 (SPAdes) | ecosystem: Environmental > Terrestrial > Soil > Tropical forest ...
GCCGCGGGCAATGGCCTCCTCGGGCTTCAGAATGTTGCTGGTCACCTCGAAGCCGCCATTGTCCGGGTAGGAATAGCTCCAGTACCACTGGTTGCCGGTGGCCTTCACCGTCAACGCGCCGGCCGGGGCAGGGTGATACTGCTGCGCCAGCAGCTTGATCGAGGGCACGAAGACCACCGCCAGAATGAGGATCGGAATGCCCGTCCACACCACTTCGAGCAGCGTGTTGTGGGTGGTCTTCGAAGGCACGGGATTGGCCCGGCTGTTATAGCGCACAATCACCCACAGCAGCAGGCCCAGCACGAAAACGCTGGTAAACACAACGATGTAGAGCAGGATCTGGTTGTGCATCCACAGCGCATACTGGCCATTGGGCGAATATTGCGTCTGGAAGGTGATGCCGCCATCCACCGGCATGCCCTTGCCCGGGGTGGGCTTCATCGGGCTGTAGCCGCCCGGCGCCACGGCAAAGCGGTCTGCCGCTGCGGCCCAGGCGCTGCCCGGCAGGGCAAAGGGCGCGGCCAGCGCGGCGCCCGCCAGCAACAGCCCCCCGAAAGATCGGCGGCGCAAGGATCGAGAAAATCCAGATAACAGACACAAAACTGACACGCCACGGCCCCCGCCGCGGATGCGATCGTCCAGATTCATTGCCTTGCCTCTTCCACTTCCACGAGAGACGGCACCCCGCCCCCCCGTTTTCCCCGCCGCCTAAGCGAAAGGTGGGGCTTTTTACCCCGGTTACATCAAGGTATACGCGCGCTTGCCGGGGCTCACAAGCGCCTCTAGGGGGAATTTTTGACATGGGCCAATGACGCGCTCCTGCAGCGCCAGGCCCGCCGCGAACGCAACGAGGTGTATCCGACCATGACCGAAGACGAAGTGCTGGCCGAATTCCGCGCCAGCCAGGCGCTGCTCGAGGGCCATTTCCTGCTTTCTTCCGGCCGCCACAGCGCCCACTACCTGCAATGCGCACGCGTGTTGATGGATCCGATGCGCGCCAGCCGGCTGGCCGCCGCCATCGCCGCCAAGATCCCGCGCGAGCTGCGCAAGGAGATCACCCGCGTGGTTTCGCCGGCGATGGGCGGCATCATCATCGGCCATGAAATGGGCCGCGCGCTGGGGCTGGAGGCGATGTTCGTGGAACGGCCCACCGGCACTTTCGAGCTGCGCCGCGGATTCGCCCTTACCCCGGGCGACAAGGTGCTGATGGTGGAGGATGTCGTCACCACCGGCCTGTCCAGCCGCGAGGCGATCAAGGCGGTGGAAGAGGCCGGCGGCAAGGTGATCGCGGCGGCCTCGCTGGTGGATCGCAGCGGCGGCACGGCGGATCTGGGCGTGCCCTTCTTCCCGCTGATCCAGCTGTCGTTCCCCACCTATGCGCCCGACGAGGTGCCCGAGAGCCTGGCCGCCACCCCGGCGATCAAGCCCGGCAGCCGGGCGCGCTGAGCATGGCGGCGCCCGCAGGATCGGCGCCCGGGCGGCTGCGGCTGGGCGTCAACATCGATCATGTCGCCACCATCCGCAACGCGCGGGGGGGCGATCATCCCGATCCGGTGCGCGCGGCGGCGATCGTCGCGGCCGTGGGCGGCGATGGCATCACCGCCCATTTGCGCGAAGACCGGCGCCATATCCGCGACGAGGACCTCGCCCGCATCCAGGCGGCCACCAACCTGCCGCTGAACCTGGAAATGGCCGCCACCGAGGAGATGCTGGCGATCGCCCTGCGCCACCGGCCGCACGCCGCCTGCATCGTGCCCGAACGGCGCGAGGAGCGCACCACCGAGGGCGGGCTGGATGCCGCAGGCCAGCACAACCGCCTGGCGCCGATCGTTGGCCGGCTGCTGGATGCGGGCATCCGCGTCAGCCTGTTCATCGCGCCGGAGCCACGCCAGATCGAAGCGGCGATGAAGCTGGCCGCCCCGGTGGTGGAGCTGCACACCGGCGAATATGCCCATGCCACAGGCGATGCCCAGGCGGTGGAGCTGAAGCGCATTGCCGACATGGCCGCGCTTGCCGCCAAGAACGGCATCGAGCCCCATGCCGGCCACGGCCTCACCTACGAGAACGTGCAGCCGATCGCCGCCATCCCCCAGCTGGCCGAGCTGAACATCGGCCACTATCTCATCGGCGAGGCGATCTTCGGCGGGCTGGAAGCGGCGGTGCGCCACATGCGCGCGCTGATGGACGCGGCGCGATGATCCTCGCCATCGGCTCGGACCTGTGCAACATCGAGCGCATCGAGAGCGCGCTGGCCCGCCATGGCGCGCGCTTTCTCGCCCGCGTGTTCACCGATGTGGAACAGGCCCGGGCCGATCGCCGCCCCTTCACCCGCGCCGGTACGCTGGCCAAGCGCTTTGCCGCCAAGGAAGCGATGGCCAAGGCGCTGGGCACAGGCTTTGCCCGCGGCGTGTTCATGAAGGACATCGGCGTGGTGAACAGTGCCTCGGGCGCGCCCACCCTGGCGTTGACCGGCGGGGCCGCCGCGCGGCTTGCCGAAATCACCCCGGCGGGCCACAAGGCGCTCGTCCATCTGACCCTGACCGACGATCACCCCTGGGCGCAGGCCTTTGTGGTGATCGAGGCGCAAGCCTGTTGAGCCGAACCGACCCCATGACCTCCTCCATGACTACGCCGATGCCCTCCCCGCCCGCGCCGCGCACCCACTGGCTCTCGGAAATCCGGGGGTTTGGCGGCATGCTGCTGGCGGTGCTGGCGTTCCACAGCCTGGTGGCCAAGCCTTTCTACATCCCCTCGGCCTCGATGCTGCCCAACCTGTGGGTGGGCGATCATCTGGTGGTCAACAAATTCGCCTATGGCTGGGATTGGGCCTCGCCCTCCTTCCATGTGCTGCCGCGCGGGCAATGGCGGGTGTGGCCCAAAACGCCGGAATATGGCGATATCGTCATCGTTGTGCCGCGCGGGCGGCCGGATGAGGATTACATCAAGCGGGTGGTGGCCCTGCCGGGCGACCGGATCGCGGTGGACAACGGGCAGATCGTGCTCAATGGCCGGCGCGTGCCGCAGGCGGTGGAGCCGGCCGTGGATATCCCGCTCGATGCCATCCGTTCCGACGAGGACCCCGAGCCCTGCACCGGCTGGGGCTTTGACGGCATGCGCCAGCGCCGCCCCTCGGGCCAGGAAGTGTGCGAGATGCCGGTGCTGCGCGAGACCTTGCCCAATGGCGCCACCTACCGCATCATCGACCATATGGACGAGCCGCTTGATCACATGGCCGAAATCACCGTGCCGGCGGGCGAGGTCTTCCTGATGGGCGACAACCGCGACCATTCCGCCGACAGCCGCGCCAGCCTTGAGGAACGCGGCCTGGGCGGCCCTGTGCCCATCGCCGACATTGGCGGCAGGGCCGAATTCATCACCCATTCCTTCGATGGCAGCGCCGGCTGGAACCCCTTGAGCTGGCTGCATTCGCTGCGCGCGGGCCGGGCCGGCAACACCTTGCGCCCGGCGCTGGCCAACCGCTAGGATCATGAGCACGCCCCCCCGCCGCCGCCCGCCCCGCGCCCCCCTCACCCGCCACCGCGCCGGCCCCACCGATATCGCCGATCCGCTGATCCGCCAGGAAGCCAAGCGGGCGATGATCTGGCTGGGCCTGGCCGGGCTGATCGCGCTGGCGGTGGTGCTGGCGCAATCGCTGATGGTGGTGTTTGGCGGCATGGTGTTTGGCGCGCTGATCGATGGCGGCGCGCGGGTAATCGGCCGGGTGCTGCCGATCGGGCGCGGCTGGCGGGTGGCGCTGGTGCTGCTGGCGGCCACGCTGTTCACCTATTGGGTGATCGTCTTTGCCGGCAACGAGATCGCCGGCCAGGCCGCCGCCCTGCCCTCCACCCTGCAAAGCCAGGGGATGCACATCCTCCACTGGGCCGAACATCACGGGCTGGCGGTCAACAGCCACCTCACCCAGCAGATCACCGACAAGCTGATGGCCAGCCTCGACCAGCTGGGCGGCGTGCTGGGCGGGCTGATCGGCGGGGTGACGAACCTGGTGCTGATCTTCGTGCTGGGCATCTATTTCGCCATCGATCCGGCGCCCTATCAGCGCGGCCTGGGCTGGATGCTGCCCAAGGAAAGCCGCCTGTTCTTCGATGCCACCTTCGCCCAGATGGGCCATGCCATGCGCCGCCTGCTGTTCGGCCGCCTGCTGGGCATGGCGATAGAGGGGCTGACGATTGGCCTGGCGCTGGCCCTTTATGGCGTGCCGATGGCCTCTTTGCTGGGGCTGCTGGCGGGCCTGCTGGCCTTCCTGCCCAATATCGGCGCGCCGATCTCGGGGCTGCTGATGGTGCTGGTGGGCTTTTCGGGCGGGCTGCACATGGGGCTTTACTGCATCGGCGTCTATATCGTGGTGCAGGGGGTGGATGGCAACATCATCGTGCCGATGGTGGCCAAGCGCTCTGCCGATCTGGCGCCGGCGCTGGTGCTGTCGATGCAGCTGATCATGGGCGTGTTGTTCGGCATCATCGGGCTGGCGCTGGCCGATCCGCTGCTGGCGATGATCAAGGTGCTGCTGGAACGGCTGGCCGCGCGCGGCGATGCCGCCGACGACACAGAAGCGCAATCACCGGCCGATACGGCCATGGCAGATCGGGAATGACCCCTTGGCCAGAAAGTTTCTCTATGCCGTTGCGCTGTTGGTGGTGGTTGTGATCGGCGCGTTGATGGGGCTGCGGTTCTGGGCCAAGGAACTGTCGCAATTTGCCTTTGTGCCCTCGGCCCGCTTTGCCGCGCTGGCCCCCATGGCGCCGGCCGCGTGGGATGATCCGGCCCTGTGGATCTCACGCGCGGGCGGGCATCCGGGCGATCCGGCGCGCTGGCTGCCGGCGGGCGCGTCCGAAGTGCCCGAACTGCCGGCGGCGGTGTTCTTCATCCACCCCACCAGCTCGTTCGACCGCACCCGCTGGAACGCGCCGGTGGACGATGCCCTGGCCGCCACCCGCGCGGAGATCTTCGCGCGCGGCCTTGCCAGCCCGTTTGGCGCCGCGCGCGAGCTGTGGGCGCCGCGCTATCGCCAGGCCACTTTCGGCGCCTTCCTCACCGATCGCGCCGATGGCACCCAGGCGCTGGAGGCCGCCTATGCCGATGTGCTGGCCGCTTTCGATCATTTCGCCGCCCATGCCGATCCGGCCCTGCCGATCGTGCTGGTGGGCCATTCGCAAGGGGCGCTGCATCTGATGAAGCTGATGCAGCAGCGGGTGGCGGGCAAGCCGCTGGCCGCCCGCATTGCCGCGGCCTATGTGGTGGGCTGGCCGGTATCGCTGGCGCATGATCTGCCCGAGATGGGCCTGCCGGCCTGCACCCGCTCCGACGAGGCGGGCTGCGTGCTCTCGTGGCAGAGCTTTGCCGAGCCGGCTGATCCTTCCATGGTGCTGGATGCCTATGCCCGCCTGCCCGGCCTGGATGGCAAGAACCGCAAGGGCAGCCCGTTCCTGTGCATCAACCCGATCACCGGCCGCCCGGGCGATGCCGCCGAAGGCTGGGCCAACATCGGCACGCTGGTGCCCGATGCCACGCTGGCCCATGGCGCGCTGATGCCCGGGCTGGTGCCGGCGCGCTGTGCGCCCAACGGCTTTCTGCTGGTGGGGCCGCCGCCGCAGATGGGGCCCTATGTGCTGCCCGGCAACAACTATCATGTGTATGATATTCCGCTGTTCTGGGCCAATGTGCGGGCCGATGTGACACGGCGGGTGAACAGCTGGCAAGCCGCCCACCGCGCGCCGCCCACAACCGCCGAGGGCAAAACCGCCGCGGCCGAAACGCCGGCGGCCTCGCGGCATGCCAGAAGCTGGTGGCCATGGCGGAGGGGTTGATCACCACCGGCGCCCTTGCCATGCGCGATGCCCTGCCCGAAGGCGGCGCACTGATCGGGCTGGACCTGGGCACGCAGACCATCGGCACCGCCTTTTGCGATGCCGCCTGGCGCATCGCCAGCCCCGGCAAGACCATCCGCCGCAGCAAGTTCAGCATCGACAAGGCGCTGATCGCCGAGCTGATCGCCGAACGGCAGGTGGCGGGCCTGGTCATCGGCCTGCCGCTGAACATGGATGGCAGCGAGGGGCCGCGCGCGCAATCGGCCCGGGCCTATGCGCGCAACCTGTCGGTGCTGGGCCTGCCGATCCTGCTGTGGGACGAGCGCTGGAGCACGACCAGCGCCGAACGCGCGCTGATCGAGCAGGACATGAGCCGCGCCAAGCGCAAGGACCGCATCGATTCGGCCGCCGCCGCGGTGATCCTGCAGGCCGCCTGCGATGCGCTGGCCGGCGGCTTCAGCAGCTGGTAGAGCTGGTAACGCCGCTGCGCAGCACCAGCCACAGGCCCGCGCCCGGCGCCTGATGCACCGCCTCGCCAGCGGCGATCGGCCGGCGGGCGGCATCGGCCCGCGCGCGGTGCAGAATGGCCGGCGCCACGCCCGGCTCATGGGCGATGCCATCGGCGCTGCCCAGCAGGCGCGCTTGCCGGAGGGTCAGCTCTTCGGGATCCGCCGAGGGGATGTGCAGCTCCACCAGCAGGGCCTCTGGCGCGGCCAGATCACCCGCCGCCCAGCCGGCCACCCGCGCCGCCGCCGCCCCATCCAGCAGATCGAGCGCGCCGCCCGGCCCTAGCGCCGCATCCAGCGCCTGGCGGCGGGCGGTGTTGTCTGGCAGGCGGGCCTTCAGGGCCCCGCGCGCCGCGCCCAGCGCCCGCGCCAGATCGCCCAGCCCCTGCGGCAGCAGCATCTCCAGCCGCAGGCGCAGCGCCTTGGCCAGCCCCGCAGAAGCCCCCCCCGTGCCCACCGCCACCAGCACCGGCGCCCGATCGAGCAGCGATGGCACGGTGAAATCGCACAGATCCGGCTGATCCACCACATTCACCAGCACACCGGCGGCAGTGAGGCGGGCGGCCTCCGCCGCGCAGGCCGCGCGCGTTTCATGGGCGATGAAGGCAAGGCGCGCGCCGGCGGCCAGCCCCTGTGCCATATCGGTAAAGACGACAGCACCGGCGCGTTCCACCAGCCGGCGCTTGGCCTGGGCCGCCTCGCCTGCCCCCAGCACGATCACCGGCCTTTGCGCCAGGCGATGGAACAGGGGCAGGCTATCCAGCATCAGGCCAGCCAGCCGGGCACCTGCTCGGCGGCCAGGATGGTGGCGGGCTCGATGCGGTTGGCCACGATCGCCCATTGCCCGCCCGAAACCATCACCTCGGGCACCAGCGCGCGGCTGTTATAGGTGTTGGCCATGGTCGCCCCATAGGCGCCGGCGGTGCGGAAAACGGCCAGATCCCCGGCTTGCACCACATCGATCTCGCGGCCCATGGCAAAGGTGTCCGAGGTCTCGCAGATGGGGCCGACGATATTGGCCACCATCTTTTCGCCCGACGGCGCCACCGCCGCGAAATCGTGCCAGGCCTCATACATGGCCGGGCGCACGAGATCGTTCATCGCTGCATCGACGACGACGAAAGGCGCGCTCACGCCTTCCTTCACGCGAACCACTTCGGTAACGAGAATACCGGCATTGCCGGTGATCACCCGGCCCGGCTCGAACATCACCGTCACATCCCAGCCGGCGGTCACCTCGGCCACCATGGCGCCATAGGCGGCCGGCTCGGGCAGCACTTCGCCGGCGCGATAGGGCACGCCAAGCCCGCCGCCCAGATCCATATGGGTGACAGGATGGCCCGCCGCGCGGATCTCGTCCATCAGCAGGCCCATGCGCGTGAAGGCGGCGCGGCTGGGTTCCAGATTGGATATCTGGCTGCCGATGTGGCAGGCCAGCCCCCGCATCGCCAGGCCCGGCAGAATGGCCAGCCGGCCATAGATCGCCGCGGCCCGGTCGTAGGCCACGCCAAACTTGTTCTCCGCCTTGCCGGTGGAGATCTTGGCATGGGTGCCGGCATCGACATCCGGGTTCACCCGCAGCACGGCCGGCGCTTTCAGCCCGCGCGCGGCGGCCAGCGCGGCCAGCTCCACGCCCTCTTCCTCGGATTCGAGGTTGAACTGGCCGATGCCCGCTTCCAGCGCCTCGATCAGCTCCGCCCGTGTCTTGCCAACGCCGGAAAAGACGATATCGGCCGCCGGCATGCCCGCCGCCAGTGCCCGCCGCATCTCGCCGGCAGACACCACATCGGCACCATAGCCTTCCCTGGCCAGCACCCGCAGCACCGCCAGATTGGGGTTCGATTTAACCGCAAAGGCGATATGCTTCTTCGGCAGCGCCGACAGCGCCGCGGCGAAAACGCGCGCATGGCGCTCCAGCGTGGCCTGGGCATAGATATAGACCGGCGTGCCCACGGCGCGGGCAATCGCCGCCACCGCCACATCCTCGGCGTAAAGTTCACCCTCGCGGTAGGTAAAATGATCCATTGAAACTCTTTTCGTCGGTTCTTGAAGCGCCCCGCTCAGTCTTGCGGGGGCAGATCGAAGGGGTCGTCGGCGCGCAGTTCCGATTTGGTGTGCAGCTCGACATTATGCGCCGGGCGGGCCTGCGAGCCCACGCCCAGCAATTCGCCCGATCCGGGCCGGTCGGTGCGGCCATAGGGGGCCACGGGCAGCTGGTGGCCCGCCCGCGGCCGCAGATCGGCCTGCGACCCGCAGGCGGAAAGGGCCAGCAGCGCGGCCAGCGCGGCGCAGCATGGCAGAAGCTGGCGCATCGGGTGCCTCCTTGCGGCAAGGGAACGCGGGGTTGCGTGCACAGGCTTCATGCCCCGGCGCCGGCGCCTCAGGCAAGCCCCAAGGCGGCGCGCGCTTCGGCCACGCGTTTTTCCACCTCGGCAGGGGCGGTGCCGCCATGGCTGGCGCGGCTGGCCACCGAGGCTTCCACCGACAGGGCGGGATAGACCGCCGCGGTGATCCGCGGATCGATCGCCTGCAGTTCCTCCAGGCGCAGCTGATCAAGCGCGATGCCCTGTTTTTCGGCCAGTTTCACCGCCGCGCCGGTGATGTGATGCGCCTCGCGGAAGGGGATGTTCGCCTGCCGCACCAGCCAGTCGGCAAGGTCTGTGGCGGTGGCATAGCCCAGCTCGGCGGCCTGGCGCATGCGGGCGGTGCGGAAGGTGGTGCGCTCCACCATGCCGGTCATCGCGGCCAGGCACAGGGTGAGCAGGCCCGCAGCCTCGAACACCGGCGGCTTGTCGTCCTGCATGTCCTTCGAATAGGCCAGCGGCAGGCCCTTCATGGTGATCATCAGGCTGGTCAGGCTGCCGATGATGCGCCCGCTATGGCCGCGCACCAGCTCGGCGGCATCGGGGTTCTTCTTCTGCGGCATGATGCTGCTGCCGGTGGACAGCGAATCGGGCAGGGTGACAAAGCCGAAGGGCTGGCTGGCCCAGATGATGAATTCTTCCGCCAGGCGCGAGAGGTGCAGCGCGCACTGGCTGGCGGCCATCAGGTAATCGAGGGCGAAATCGCGGTCCGACACCGAATCGAGGCTGTTGTTGGTGGGCCGGGCGAAATCGAGCGCGGCGGCCGTGGCGAAACGGTCGATCGGGAAGCCGGTGCCGGCGAGCGCCGCGCTGCCCAGCGGGCACTGGTTGGCCCGCGCGCGCGCATCGGCAAAGCGCGAGACATCGCGCGCGGCCATCTCGTAATAGGCCATCAGGTGGTGGCCAAGCGTGACCGGCTGGGCGGTTTGCAGATGGGTGAAGCCGGGCATGATGCTGGCCGCATGTTCACCCGCCCGCGTCACCAGCGCCTTCTGCAGGGCGTTGAGCCCGGCCAGCGCCTCATCCATCGCATCGCGCACCCACAGGCGGAAATCGGTGGCCACCTGATCGTTGCGGCTGCGCGCGGTGTGGAGGCGCCCGGCCACCGGGCCCACCAGCTCGGCCAGCCGGCTTTCGGTGGTCATGTGGATATCTTCCAGATCCCAGTTCTCGGGCACGCCGCTGGCGGCATATTCACCCGCCACCTGATCGAGCCCGGCGCTGATCGTGGCGGCATCCCCGGCCGAGACGATGCCCTGCGCGCCCAGCATCGCCACATGCGCCTTGCTGGCGCGGATATCCTGCTGCCACAGGGCCTTGTCGAAGGGGATGGAGGCATTTATCTCGCGCATGATGGCGCTGGGCCCTTCGGCAAAGCGGCCGCCCCACATCTGGTTGGAGCCTGAAGTGCTGCTTTCGTCCCGTCCGCTCACGCGCAATGTCCTTGGTTGTGGCCTGATGCTGGCCGCTCTTGCCGGGTGCGATAGGCAAAGCGGGCCGGCCGCGCAACCATCGGCTGCGGCCAGCGCCGAGGGCGGCGCGCCCGGCGCCGAGGGCGCCACGCCGGGCATAGACACCAGCCACAAGGGCAGCCGCCTGCCCGATCTCACCTTCAAGGATCCGCAAGGGGGCGAGATCCGCACCGCAACGCTGGCCGGCAAGCCGCTGCTGATCAACCTGTGGGCCACATGGTGCGGCCCCTGCGTGGCCGAACTGCCGACGCTCGACGCTCTTGCGCAGCAGCGCGGGGGCGCGCTCACCGTGCTCGCCATCTCTGAGGACAGCGCGCCCGCCGCCACCGTGGCGGCCTTCCTCAAGGCCCACAGCGCCAGCCACCTTGTCGCCGCGCTGGACCCCGACACCGCCGCCTCCAGCCAGTGGCAGGCGCAATCGCTGCCCACCACCATCTACTATGGCGCCGATGGCCGCGAAGTGTGGCGCAGCACCGGCGGCATGGACTGGACCGGCCCTGCCGCCACCGCCCTGCTGGCCCGAGCCGCCTCCTGATACAAACAGCAGGGGCGGGCCTGCTGGACGATCGGCCCCGCAATCGCTATATACCGCCCGGTATGGAATGCGCTCCCTCTCCCGTGCGTGGTCGCCCGCGCCAGTTCGATCCCGAACAGGCGCTGGCCGCGGCCCTGCAGGTGTTCTGGCGCAAGGGCTATGAAGGCGCCTCGCTGAGCGAGCTGACCGAGGCGATGGGCATCACCCGGCCCAGCCTCTATGCCTGTTTCGGCAACAAGGAAGCGCTGTTCCGCAAGGCGCTCGACCTCTACGAGCGCGACAAGCTGTGCTACATGCGCTCGGCCCTGCAGGCCCCCACCGCGCGCGGCGTGGCCCAGCGCCTGCTGGAAGGCAGCCTGGCCCTGCAAACCGGCCAGAGCGATCCGCGCGGCTGCCTGGGCGTGATCAGCGCGGTGGCCTGCACCACCTATAACGAAACCATGAAGGACGAGGTGATGGCCCGCATCGCCCAGTCTGACGAGGAACTGCTGCAACGCATGATCCGCGCTCGCGAGGAAGGCGATTTTGGCGCCGGGCATGATCCTGTGGCGCTGGTCTTCTTCCTGAAGGCGGTGTTGCAGGGCATGGGCGTGCAGGCCAGCCTTGGCGCCAGCCCGGCCCAGCTGCGCCATCTGATGGAAACCACGCTGGCCCTTTGGCCGGGCCGCTGACAGGCGGCGGCCCTTACCATACTTTGCGGTACAGAAAGCGGGTTGACGGGTGCTGCGGCGCAATATATACCGCTTGGTATGAATTGTTCCTGAGCCTTCGCCGCCCCGCGCGGCCCCCTTTGCCAACCAACCACCCCAGCTGACGGACCACGCAGCACGGCGCCGCCCTTGCCGATCACGGCCGGAGCGGCGCCGCTTGCCGCGGCCCCTCGCCCGCCTCGTTGCACAGTGGCGCCTGCCGGCGCCGCAAGGCAGGGGCTTGCCCTTTTCCCGCGGCCGCCCCGTCCGGCGGCCGATCCCTGGGCCTGCGCGCGCCCCGTCCCGCCCCCCACCGGGTGCGCGCAGGTCCTTCCTTCCTCCCGCCACCTCATGTGGCAGCGCCTGGTGCGCCCTCCTGTCCTGCCGGAGCCCTTTTGCATGACCGAGCTTGCCCCGCTTCTGCCCCCTGCCGCCACTGCCGAGCCGGCCCTGCCCCTGCGCGAAACCGCGCCATCGCGCCGCTGGCGCCTGCGCCATGGCGCGCTGGCGCTGATGGTGCTGGCCGGCCTTGCCGATGCCGGCTGGAAAATGCTGGCGCCGCCCCCTGCCGCGGCCATCGCGCCCGAACCCACGCTGGGGGTGGCCCGGCCGCTGCTGCGCCCGGTGGTGCAGTGGGATGATTATGTTGGCCGCTTTGCCCCCAGCCAGATGGTGGAAGTGCGCCCGCGCGTATCGGGCCAGATCACCGCGCTGCATTTCCACGATGGCGATATCGTCCACAAGGGCCAGCTGCTGTTCACGATAGACCAGCGCCCCTTCCAGGCGGCCCTGGCCGAAGCGCGCGCCAATGTCGCCAGCGCGCAGGCGACGCTGACGCTCGCCCGCGCCGATGCCGCCCGCGTCAGCCGGCTGAGCGGCGACGAGGCGATTTCCGCCGCCGAGATCGATGCCCTGCGCGCCCGCGTGCAATCGGCCAGCGCGGCCCTTGCCGCCGCCCAGGCGCGCGCCCGCAGCCGCGCGCTCGACATGGGCTTTACCGAGGTGCGCGCGCCGATCACCGGCCGCGTGTCGGACCGGCGGGTGGATGTCGGCAATCTGGTGGCCGCCGGCGATGGCGCCGGCGCCACCCTGCTGACGACGATCAACGCGCTCGACCCGATCTATTTCACCTTCGATGCCTCCGAGGCGCTGTTCCTCAAGAACCAGCGCGCCAAGGCGGGCGAGAACGGCGAGGTGGAAATCCGCCTGCAGGACGAGGGCAGCTATCGCTGGAAGGGCCGGCTGGACTTTACCGACAACGGCCTCGACCCGCACTCCGGCACCATCCGCGGCCGCGCGGTGCTGGCCAATCCGGGCCTGTTTCTGGCGCCGGGCCTGTTTGGCAACATGCGCCTGGCCAATGGCGGTAAGGTGCCCACGCTGCTGGTGCCCGACGCCGCGATCGTGCCCGATCAGGCCCGCAAGACGGTGCTGGTGGTGGGCGCCGATGGCACCGTTGCCGCCCGCCCGGTGGAACTGGGCCCGCTGGTCGATGGCCTGCGCATCATCCGCAGCGGCCTTTCCGCGCAGGACAGGGTGGTGGTCAGCAATCTGCAGGCCGCCAGCCCCGGCGCCCATGTGCGCACCCGCCCCGCCACCATCGCGCCCGACAGCGCCGCCCCGCCCGCCCCTGCCGCCAGCACGCCGGCCGCCGCCCAGGCCACTTTCGCGCGCTGATCCTTCCCATCAGGAGCCCACATGCGCCTTTCCCGCTTCTTCATTGACCGGCCGATCTTCGCCGCCGTCATCGCCGTGGTCATCACCGTGGTGGGGGCGCTGGCCTTCATCGGCCTGCCGGTCAGCCAATATCCCGATATCGTGCCGCCCACGGTCACGGTCACCGCGCAATATCCCGGCGCCTCGGCCGAAACGGTGGCCGCCACCGTTGCCGCGCCCATCGAGCAGGAGATCAACGGCGTCGACAACATGCTCTACATGAGCAGCCAATCCACCGGCGATGGCAAGCTGACCATCACCGTGACCTTCCGGATCGGCACCAACCTCGATGCCGCGCAAGTGCTGGTGCAGAACCGCGTGGCCGTGGCCACCCCGCGCCTGCCCGATGAAGTGCAGCGCCTGGGCATCGTCACCCGCAAGTCCACGCCGGATTTCCTGATGGTGGTGAACCTGCAATCGCCCGATGGCTCGCTCGATCGCAACTATCTGTCGAACTATGCGCTGACGCAGGTGAAAGACCGGCTGGCGCGCCTTGATGGCGTGGGCGATGTGCAGCTGTTCGGTTCGCGCGATTATGCCATGCGCGTGTGGATCGACCCCGGCCGGGCGGCCGCGCTGAACCTTACCGCCGGCGAGATCGTTGCCGCGCTGCGCGCGCAGAACGTGCAGGTGGCCTCTGGCGCCATCGGCCAGCCGCCCTACGACAAGGGCAATGGCGCCTTCCAGCTGGGCGTGGAGATGCAGGGGCGCCTCGCCAGCCCCGACCAGTTCGCCGATATCGTCATCCGCACCGATGCCGATGGCCACCAGGTGCGCGTGCGCGATGTGGCGCGCGTGGAACTGGGCGCGCAGGATTATGCCACCAACACCTACCTCTCGAACAAGCCCACCGTGGTGGTGGCGGTGATGCAGCGCCCCGGCTCCAACGCGCTGGATGCGGCCGCCCATGTGAAGGCCGAGATGGACGCGCTTTCCAGGCAGTTCCCCCGGGGCCTTGAATATAGCGTTATCTACAACCCCACCGAATTCATCAGCCAGTCGATCGATGCGGTCTATCACACGCTGTTCGAGGCAGTGGTGCTGGTGGTGCTGGTGATCCTCGTCTTCCTGCAGAACTGGCGGGCGGCGATCATCCCGATCATCGCCATCCCGGTCTCGCTGATCGGCACATCGGCGATGCTGGCGGCGCTGGGCTATTCGCTCAACAACCTGTCGCTGTTCGGCATGGTGCTGGCGATCGGCATCGTGGTGGATGATGCGATCGTCGTCGTCGAGAATGTCGAGCGCAATATCGAGCATGGCCTCTCGCCACTGCAGGCCGCGCGCGTGTCGATGGACGAGGTGTCGGCCGCGCTGGTGGCGATCGTGCTGGTGCTTTGCGCGGTGTTCGTGCCCACGCTGTTCATCACCGGCATGTCGGGTGCCTTCTACAAGCAGTTCGCCGTGACGATCTCCACCGCAACGGTGATCTCGCTGGTGCTCAGCCTCACCCTGTCGCCGGCAGCGGCCGCGCTGCTGCTGCGCGAGAAGGCACCGCTGGCGGCCAATGCGCCGCGCTGGCAGCGCCTGCTGGCCCGCGCCGGCGATGGCTTCAACACAGGCTTTGAACGGCTGGGCGCGGCCTATGCCCGGCTGACCCGCCGCCTGCTGGCCCGGCCCAAACAGATGCTGCTGGCCTATGGCGGGCTGATCGCGGCCACCATCGCCCTCTTCGTGGCCACGCCCGCCGGCTTCATCCCGGCGCAGGATCAGGGCTATTTCCTCGCCATCGTGCAGCTGCCCGCCGGCGCCTCGCTGGAACGCACCGATGCGGTGACGCGTGAGGTGGCGGCCAAAATCCTGCCCATCCAGGGCCTGCGCGGGGCGGTGATGTTCGCCGGCTTTCATGGCCCCTCGCAAACCACAGCACCCAATTCGGCCGCCATCTACTTCCCCTTCAAGACCTTTGCCGAAAGGAAGGCGCTGGGCGTCACCTATGCCGGCATCATGGATCAGGCGCAAAAGGCCGTGGCCGGCTACGACAAGGCGCGCATCATTCTGGCCCCGCCGCCGGTGATCCAGGGCATCGGCTCGGCCGGCGGCTATCGCTACATGCTGGAAGACCGCGCCGATCAGGGCTATGATGCGCTGAACCGGGCCTCTGAGGGCTTTATCGGCAAGGCCAATGCCACGCCCGGCCTGGCCCAGGTCTACACGCTGTTCGATGTCGGCACGCCGCGCATCTTCGCCGATGTCGACCGCCGCAAGGCCGACCTGCTGGGCGTGCCGCCAGAGCGCGTGTTCGAGGCCATGCAGGTCTATCTCGGCTCCAGCTTCGTCAATGATTTCAACCTGCTTGGCCGCACCTACCGGGTGACCGCGCAAGCC
>Ga0207806_1000226_pt1 | contig 15250 bp, 10 predicted proteins | sample LuqExpMetageno72_FD_187829 | JGI IMG/M metagenome (GOLD analysis project Ga0207806, IMG submission 187829) | Tropical forest soil microbial communities from Luquillo Experimental Forest, Puerto Rico - Sample 72 (SPAdes) | ecosystem: Environmental > Terrestrial > Soil > Tropical forest ...
CCGCCTGATCGACGACATGGTCGCCTCGGCGCTCAAGTGGTCGGGCAAGTTCGTCTGGGCCTGCAAGAACTACGACGGCGACGTGCAGTCGGACATCGTCGCGCAGGGCTTCGGCTCGCTGGGCCTGATGACCTCGGTGCTAATGAGCCCCGACGGCAAGACCGTGGAGGCCGAGGCCGCCCATGGCACCGTGACCCGCCACTATCGCCAGCACCAGCAGGGCAAGGCGACCAGCACCAACCCGATCGCCAGCATCTTCGCCTGGACGCGCGGCCTCATCTATCGCGGCCGTTTCGACAACACGCCCGATGTGGTGAAGTTTGCCGAGACGCTGGAGAAGGTGTGCGTGGCCACCGTCGAAAGCGGCAAGATGACCAAGGATCTGGCGCTGCTGATCGGCCCCGAGCAGGGCTGGCTGACGACCGAGGCCTTCTTCGAGGAAATCGTCAAGAACCTCGAAACCGAAATGGCGGCCTGGGCGTAACACACGCCCTCCGGCTTGCGGATGAAAGGGGCCCGGGGTTTTCCTCGGGCCCCTTTTGCATGGCCGCCTGCCCGAAGGCGCCGCCGGCCGCCCCCACCCTCTTGCATCCCGCGCCCCGATGCCTAGGCTGGGGCCATGTCTGATCCTTCCGCTTTCTCGCCATCCTCGCCGCTGGGCGATGCGCTGGTGATCCTGGGCGCGGCCGGGGTGGTGATCCCCGTTTTCGCGCGCTTTCGCATCACGCCGGTCATCGGCTTCATTCTGGTGGGGCTGCTGGTGGGCCCCTATGGCCTGGGCCGCCATGTGTTCGATTATCCCTGGCTCAGCTTCGTCACCATTTCGGATGCCGATGCGCTGGAACCCTTTGCCGAATTCGGCATCATCCTGCTGCTGTTCTCGGTGGGGCTGGAGCTGAGCTTTGGCCGCTTGTGGTCCATGCGCGCGCAGGTGTTTGGCCTGGGCGCGATGGAGCTGCTGGGCGCAGGCCTGCTCACCAGCTTTGCCCTGGCCTTCATGGGCGAGGCGCCCAGCGGCGCGCTGGCGCTGGGCCTGGCCCTGGCGATGAGCTCCACCGCGCTGGTGCTGCCGATCGCCGGCACCCACACGGCGGTGGGCCGCTCTGCTCTGGCCATGCTGCTGTTCGAGGATCTGGCGCTGGTGCCCATCCTCTTCCTCCTTTCTGCCCTGGCGCCGCACAATGGCGGCGGCGGGCTGGATGGCATGCTGCGCACGCTGGGCATGGGCGTGGGCGTGGTGATCGCGCTGCTGGTGGCCGGCCGCATATTGATGCGCCCGCTGTTTGCCCAGGCCGCCCGCACCAAAAGCCCGGAACTGTTCCTGGCGGCCAGCCTCATCGTCGTCATCGTCGCCTCGCTGGCCACGGCAGGCGTTGGCCTGTCGCCCATCGTCGGCGCGCTGACCGCCGGCCTGCTGATCGCCGAAACCGAATATCACACCGAGGTGGAAGGCATCACCGCGCCCTTCAAGGGGCTGGCGCTGGGCGTCTTCCTGATCACCGTGGGCATGAGCATCGACCTTGCCTCGATCGCCCGCCACCTGCCCGCGCTGCTGGGCGCCACCGCCGCGCTGATCGGCGCCAAGGCGCTGGTCACCAGCCTGCTGCTGCGCCTCACCGGCACGCGCGCGGGCCAGGCGGCGGAAACCGGCCTGCTGATGGCCAGCCCCTCGGAATCAACGCTGATCGTGCTGGGCGCTGCCACCACCGGCGGCCTGATCCAGCCCGGCACCGCGCAGTTCTGGCAGATCGTCACGGCGCTGGGCCTCACCATCACGCCGTTGCTGGCCATGGCCGGCCGCGCCATCGCCCGCCGGGTGGACCGCCACGCCCATGCCGCCCCCGAAACCGACGACGATGCCAGCAATGCCGCCATCATCGTCGGCTTTGGCCGCGTGGGCCAGCTGGTGGCCGATATGCTGGCCCGCCACGACAAGCCCTATATCGCCATCGATTCCAACCCCGATCTCATCGCCGAGGGCTTGCGCTGTGGCTATCGCGTGGCCTTTGGCAATGCCGCCTCGCCGCACAGCTGGCGCAAGCTGGGGGTGGGCGCGGCCAGCGCCGTCATCCTCACCATGGACGAGCCGATCACCGCGGCCCGGCTGGTGCGCCGCCTGCGCGCGCAATATCCCGATCTGCCGATCCTGGCCCGCGCGCGCGATCCGGGCCATGCCGTGCAGCTCTACAAGGCCGGCGCCACCCAGGCGATCCCGGAAACGCTGGAATCCTCGCTGCAACTGTCGGAAAGCGTGCTGGTGGAACTGGGCGTGCCGATGGGCTTCGTCATCGCTTCCATCCACGAAATGCGCGACGAATTCCGCGAACAGATCATGCAGGAAGGCGGGCTGCAGGAAAAACCCCGCCTCAAAAGCTCTTCCCTGCGCGAACGCAGCTAAGAAAAGGCGCGGCCAGAAAAAAGGGGGCGTTGCGCGCCCCCTTCCCCTTACCCGGCGATCACGGCCTTCACCGCGGCGATCGCGGCCTCTGCCGCTTCGCGCCCGGCCGGGCCGCCGCCCTGGGCCATGTCGGGCCGGCCGCCGCCGCCCTTGCCGCCCATCGCCTCGGTGGCAATACGGATCAGCTTGCTGGCATCGAAACGCTCGGCCAGATCGGCGGTTGCCGCCTGCACCACCGTATTCGCCCCTTCGTTCACCGCGATCAGCGTGATCACCGCAGACCCCAGCTCGCGCCGCTTGTCATCGGCCAGCGGCTTCAGCTCCTTGGGCTCCAGCCCGTCGATGATCTGGGCGAAATAGCTGACATCGCCAATCTGCTCGGGGCCCGCCGCCTGCGCCGCCCCGCCGCCGGAAAGCGCCAGCGCCTTCTTGGCTTCGGCCAGCTCGCGCTCCAGCTTCTTGCGCTCGTCGACCAGCGCAGCCACCCGCGCTTCCACTTCCTCGGGGCTGGCGCGCAGCGATGCCGCCACCGCCTTCAACTGCTCCTCGCGGCCCACCAGCCACTGGCGCGCGCCCTCGCCCGTCAGCGCCTCGATCCGCCGCACGCCAGACGACACCGCGCTCTCGCCCACCACGCGGAACACGCCGATATCCCCCAGCGCGCGCACATGGGTGCCACCGCACAGCTCGGTGGAATAGGTGCGGCCATCATGCCTGCTGCCCATCGACAGCACGCGCACTTCCTCGCCATATTTCTCGCCGAACAGCGCCATCGCCCCTTCGGTGATCGCCTCCTCCGGGCTCATCAGCCGGGTGACGACCGCATCATTGGCGCGGATCTCGGCATTCACCTCGGCCTCAACCGCGGCGATATCCTCTGCCGACAGGCCCGTGGGGTGCGAAAAATCGAAGCGCAGCCGCTCAGGCGCCACCATCGAGCCCTTCTGCGTCACATGCTCGCCCAGCCGGTTACGCAGGGCCTGATGCAGCAGATGGGTGGCCGAATGGTTGGCGCGAATGGCATTGCGCCGCGCCACATCGATCGCCAGCTGCACCGCATCGCCCACGCGGATCACCCCGGCCTCCACCACGCCGCTATGGGCATGCAGGCGGCCCAGCGGCTTGGCCGTATCGCCAATCACCACCTTGAGATCGCGGTTATCGCCATTGGCGATGCCGCTGATCACGCCGGCATCGCCCAGCTGGCCGCCGCTTTCGCCATAAAACGGCGTCTGGTTGGTGATGACGACAACCGTATCGCCGGCCGCCGCGCTGTCCACCTCGGCCCCGTCCTTCACCAGGGCCACAACAACGCCCTCGCCCTGCGTGGCGGTGTAACCGGTGAATTCCGTCGCGCCCACGCGCTCGGCAATGTCGAACCACACTTCGCCGGCGGCCGCCTCGCCGCTGCCCTTCCAGGCCGCGCGGGCGGCAGCCTTCTGCTGCGCCATCGCCGACTCGAAGCCTTCGCGATCCACGCTGATGTCGCGAGCGCGCAGGGCATCCTCGGTCAGATCATAGGGGAAGCCATAGGTGTCATACAGGCGGAAGGCCGTCTCGCCGGCCAGCTTGGCGCCCGCGCCCAGCCCGCTGGTCGCCTCGTCCAGCAGCTTCAGCCCCTTCTCCAGCGTCTGGCGGAAACGGGTCTCCTCGCGCTCCAGCACTTCCTGGATCAGCGCCTGCGCGCGGCCCAGCTCCGGAAAGGCCTGGCCCATCTCGGTCACCAGCGCCGGCACCAGCCGATGCATCAACGGCTCCTTCGCGCCCAGCAGATGGGCATGGCGCATGGCGCGGCGCATAATGCGCCGCAGCACATAGCCACGGCCCTCATTCGAGGGCAGCACACCATCGGCCAGCAGAAAACTGGTGGAACGCAAATGATCGGCAATCACCCGATGGCTGGCGCGATGCTCGCCCTCGGCCTTCACGCCGGTCAGGCTCTCGCTCGCGGCGATCAACTGGCGGAACGTGTCGATGTCGTAATTGTCATGCTCGCCCTGCAGCACAGCGGCAATCCGCTCCAGCCCCATGCCGGTATCGATGCTGGGGCGCGGCAGATCCACCCGGTTGCCATCGGCCAGCGTCTCGAACTGCATGAACACAAGGTTCCAGATCTCGATGAAGCGATCGCCATCCTCATCCGGGCTGCCGGGAGGACCCCCGGGAATCGCCTCACCGTGATCGTAGAAAATCTCGCTGCACGGGCCGCAGGGGCCTGTATCGCCCATCGACCAGAAATTGTCGGAGGTCGGGATACGGATGATCCGCTCATCGCCCAATCCGGCAATCTTGCGCCACAATTGCGCCGCCTCGTCATCCGTATGGTAAACGGTGACCAGCAGCTTCTCCTTCGACAGCCCCCATTCGCGGGTCAGCAAGGTCCAGGCATGGGTGATCGCCTGTTCCTTGAAATAGTCACCGAAAGAGAAATTGCCCAGCATTTCGAAGAATGTGTGGTGCCGCGCCGTATAGCCCACATTATCGAGGTCGTTATGCTTGCCGCCGGCCCGCACGCACTTCTGCGAGGAGGTCGCCCGCGGGATCGCGCGCCGTTCAAGCCCGGTAAACACGTTCTTGAACGGCACCATGCCCGCGTTGGTGAACATCAACGTCGGATCGTTATACGGCACCAGCGGCGCCGAAGGAACGACATCATGGCCATGCGCCCCGAAATAGTCGAGGAAAGAGCGGCGGATTTCATTCGTCGAAGTCATGGCACAGGCCGATAAGCTACACAGCTCTCGCAAACAAGCGGCAAAGCCCCGATCTCTCTCATCACCCTATCCCGCTTTCTCCAAAGACGGCGCCAGCCATCCCCCGATGCCCGGCAGCAGGCGCGCGTTTGCGGCCCGCCTGCCAAACAGCGCCCGGCCTCTCAGCTTTCCTCCTCGCCATCGGGCCCGGCCATCATTTCGCCGGCCAGCCCTTCCGTCTGGGCGCGAATCGCTGCCTCCAGCCGCTCGCGCACCTCGGTGTTCTCGCGCAGATAGTTCTTGGCATTCTCGCGGCCCTGCCCGATTCGGATCGAATCATAGCTGAACCAGGCCCCCGATTTCTCGACGATACCCGCCTTCACACCCAGATCGAGAATCTCGCCCACTTTCGAGATGCCCTCGCCATACATGATGTCGAATTCCACCTGCTTGAAAGGCGGTGCCACCTTGTTCTTCACCACCTTTACGCGGGTGGCATTGCCGACGATATCGTCGCGATCCTTGATCTGACCCGTGCGGCGAATGTCCAGACGCACCGAAGCGTAGAACTTCAAGGCATTGCCGCCCGTCGTCGTCTCCGGGTTGCCATACATCACGCCGATCTTCATGCGCACCTGGTTGATGAAGATCACCATGCAGCGCGAACGGCTGATCGAGCCGGTCAGCTTGCGCAGCGCCTGGCTCATCAGGCGGGCCTGCAGGCCCACGTGGCTGTCGCCCATCTCGCCCTCGATTTCGGCCCGCGGCACCAGCGCCGCCACCGAATCGACCACCAGCACATCGATCGCGTTCGAGCGCACCAGCGTGTCGACGATCTCCAGCGCCTGCTCACCCGTATCGGGCTGCGAGACGATCAGCTCGTCGATGTCCACGCCCAGCTTCTTGGCATAGACGGGATCGAGCGCATGCTCGGCATCAACGAAAGCCGCCGTGCCGCCCTTTTTCTGGGCCTCGGCAATGGCGTGCAGCGCCAGCGTCGTCTTGCCCGAGCTTTCCGGCCCGTAGATCTCGACGATGCGCCCGCGCGGCAGGCCGCCAATGCCCAGCGCGATATCCAGCCCCAGCGAACCGGTCGAGATCGCCTCGATCTGCATCGCCTCGCGCGAGCCCAGCTTCATCGCCGAGCCCTTGCCAAACGCCCGGTCGATCTGCGCCAGCGCCGCATCCAGCGCCTTCTGACGGTCCATATCCTTGTCCTTGCCTTCCTGAATCAGCTTGAGCTGAGCCGCCATGATACGTCTCCTTGCCTAAAGCATCGCGCAGGAAGTTGAGAACAGGTTTTTCACCAATGCGATGCGCAACCATGCGCGCTGGAGCGGTTCTCCAACACGAATCAGGGTGTATCGCATTTGTTCCGATTGAACAAGAGAAGAACAAAAAGCGCTCAATCAGCGCCCTCGCGCCGCCTCTGCCAACACCTCGGCCACCTTCCCCGCGATCTGCCCCACAGAGAAGGGCTTGGGCATGAAGTGCATGTTTTCAATATCGATTTCGCGGCGCAGCTGCTCCTCGGCATAGCCCGACATGAACAGCAGCGGCACCCCCGGCGCCAGCTTGCGAATGGCCCGCGCCATCGCCGGCCCGTCCATCGCCGGCATCACCACATCGCTCAGCACCAGATCGAACATCGGCCCGCCGCCGCCCAGCCGCTCGCGCACTTCGGCCAGGCCATCCTCGCCATCGCGTGCGCAGGTCACCTGATAGCCCGCGCGCAGCAGCGCCCGCTCGGCCACCATGCGCACCGCATCCTCATCCTCCACCAGCAGGATATCGCCGCCGCCCGCCCAGGCCGCGGCGCTTTCGGCGGCCCGCTGGGGCGCGGCCTCGGCGCCATGATGCACCGGCAGATAGACCGTGAAACGCGCGCCCGACACCCGCCCGTCGGCGCCGGCCACATTCTCGGCAAAGATGAACCCGCCCGATTGCTTGACGATGCCATAGACGGTGGAGAGGCCAAGGCCGGTGCCGCGCCCCTGCTCCTTGGTGGTGAAAAACGGCTCCCAGATCTTGCCGAGAATATCGGCCGGAATGCCGCCGCCGGTGTCCTCCACGATCAGCGCGGTGTAATCGGCGATCGGCAGGATATCGCTGCGCAGCGCCCGCACATCGCCCGCCGCCACCCGCCGCGTGGCCAGCACCAGCCGCCCCGCGCCATCGCCGCCCACCTTCGCGGAATAATCCTGCATGGCATCGCGCGCATTGACGACAAGGTTGACGATGACCTGCTCCAGCTGCGTCGGATCTGCCCGCACCGGGCCCAGCTGGCGATCATGATGCACTTCCAGCACGATCTTCTCGCCGATCAGCCGGCGCAGCATCTGGCTGATTTCCGAAACGATATCGGGCAGTTGCAGCACTTCGGGGCGCAAGGTCTGCTGGCGGCTGAAGGCCAGCAGCTGGCGTGTCAGGCTGGCCGCGCGGTTGGACGAGGCGCGGATCTGCTGGATATCGTCATAATCGCTGTCGCCCGGCGTGTGGCGCAGCAGCATCAGATCGCAAGTGCCGATGATGGCGGTGAGCACATTGTTGAAATCATGCGCCACGCCGCCGGCCAGCTGGCCCACCGCCTGCATCTTGGTGGCCTGGGCCACCTGCCGCTTCAGCCGCGCCTCCTCGGTGGTGTCGATCAGCGAGAGCAGCACCGCCGCCTCGCCCAGCCCGCGCACGCCGGCCAGCGACATCGTCACCGGATCTTCCGGCTGGGCGGCCAGGCGCACCGCCACATCGCCCGAGATCACCGCCCCTTGCGCAAAGCGGCGCACCGCATCGGCCAGCGCCGCCTTGTCCTCGCGCACCACAAGGTCGATCGGCCACACCGGCGGCGCCTCGCCCTCATGCCCGGCCGCGCGCATGAAAGCGGCATTGGCGAACAGCAGCCGCCCGTCGCGGTCGGCCATCGCCAGGCCCAGCGGCAGCGGCGCCAGCAGCGCTTCCAGATGGGGCGCGGCGCCCGCGGTCATGCCGGCAGCGCCCACCCCCTGGCCATGTTCCACCAGCAGCATCAGCGCCGGCGCCTGCTCGCCCCCGGCCAGCGGCAGGCAATAGACGATGAGCGGGCGGGTGCGATGGCTGTCGCTGGCCCAATAGACGCGGGCGTGCTCGTCCTGCGTCAGCAGCAGGGCAAAATCCGCCTGCGTGCCGGCATGGTGGAGAAAGGCCTCGTTGGCGGCATGCACGCGCCCCTCGGGGCTGACCAGCGCGGCGGCAAAGCCGGCCTCGGCAAACAGCGCGCCGGCAGCGCCTGTCACCGCCTGCGCCACTTGCGCCAGCGGATCCACCCGCACCACCGCGCCCGCCTGCCAGATGAGGAAATCCTCCGCCCGCCCGCAGCGCTTCACCGATGCCTGCCACTGGCGCCCGCTGCCATCGCGCAGGGCCACAGCGCCGGCCGCGCCATCGCGCAGGGCCTGGCGCGCGGCCTCCTGCATGGCCGCTTGCGAAGGGCCATCCAGCCCCGGCGCCAGTGGCGCATGGGCCAGCGAGAACCAGCTTTCCCACAGGCTGCTGGCACACACCAGCCGCCCGGCGCGATCGACTACGGCCACCGCCGTATCGGGCCGCTCCATCGCCGCCACGGTCACGCTCCAGTCGGGCTGGGCCAGCGCGGGCACCGGGCGGGCCTGTGCGTCCGCGCCCAGCTTCAGCGCCAGCGCGCCCAGCACCGCCACCCCGCCCAGAAAGCTGAGCACCACCACGCCTTCGTGAAACACCAGCCACAGCAGCGCCGTCACCACGATCAGCGCGGCCGCGGCCGGCCACATCGCCGCCTGGCCATCGCCGGCAGCCGCCAGCCCGGCGCGCAGCCGCGCCAGCACCGCGCCCAACTCCGCCGCCGGCCGCCCGCCCTTGCCCGGCCCCAAGGCTAGGCCCTGCCCACAGCGATGCCGCTGCCCAGCCGCCGCCTTCGCCGCCGGGTGACGATGCAGCGCCAGATCACGCTGGTGAGCACATAGCCCAGAGCCGCCACCACGGTGGCTTCCACCAGCAGGCCATAGGCCAGCGCCAGCCCCTTGCCGGTCAGCCGGTGCAGCATCTCGGTATGATCGCCGGCGCTCATCAGGCTCGACACCGGCTGGCCCGACATCGCCGCATCGGCATGCAGCAGAAACTTGCCCACCTTGTAGGCCACCGGGAAAATCAGCACCCAGGTGGCCGGATTGCTGAGCAGCGTGGTGGCCACCGCCACCGGAATATTGGCCCGCACCGCCACCGCCACCAGCGCCGCCACAAAACTGTGCGCGAAGGGAATGAGAATGCCGACAAACAGCCCCAGCGCCACCCCGCGCGGCACGCTGCGCCGGTTGAACCGCCACAGGCCCGGCCGCAGCACCAGATGGGCAAAGGGCCGCAGCCAGCGGTTGCTCTCCAGCTTCTCGCGGGTGGGCACGGCATGGGCCAGCAGGCGCTTCAGCGCGCCCGCCTGCTGCCCGCCGCGCGTCACTTGTAGTCTCTCAGGATGCGCTGCTGGTCGCGCTTCCAGTCGCGCTCCTTGATAGTGGCGCGCTTGTCGGCCACATTCTTGCCCTTGGCCAGCGCCAGCTCCACCTTGGCCCGCCCGCGCCCGTTGAAATAGACCGACAGCGGCACCAGCGTCATGCCCTTGCGTTCCACAGCGCCGGTCAGCTTGTCGATCTCACGCGCGTGGAGCAGCAGCTTCCTGGGCCGCTTGGGCTCGTGGTTGAAGCGGTTGCCGTGGGAAAATTCGGGCACGTTGGCGTTGACCAGCCACACCTCGCCGTTCTTCACCTCGGCATAGGCCTCGGCGATGGAGCCTTCGCCAAAGCGCAGGCTTTTCACTTCCGTGCCGGTAAGGGCAATGCCCGCCTCGAAAGTATCGTCGATGAAATAGTCGAAGCGCGCGCGCCGGTTTTCGGCAACGGTTTTCTTCTTGTCGAACGTAGCGGGAGTCGGACGGGCCATGATGGGGGCGATGTAGGGCGCTGCAGGCCGGAACGAAAGAGGCGCTGTCAGATAAAACCGCCCAGCCCCCGCTTTTTTGAGGCAGGCAGCAAAGCAAGAGCCGCCCCGGCATGAAACCGGGGCGGCTCTCAAGCCCTGTCAGCGCAAGCTGACGGTTTTATGAGCGCCAGCGCGGGCTGACGGTATTATCAAGCCTCAGCGCAGGCTGACGACATTGTCGGCGCGGCGCAGGTCGCGGCGGTCGCCCAGATACTGGCTGGCCATCGGCTCGTCCGCCGCCTCGATGGTGAGGCCGGCGCCAAAGCCGTTGAACTTGGTGCGCATGGCCACGCCATAGGCGCCCAGCATGCCCACCTCGATATAATCGCCCGCCTCGATGCCGGCCGGCAGGGCAAAGGGCCCTTCCATATAGTCGGCATCGTCGCAAGTGGGGCCATAGAAGGCGAACTCGCCCGCCGGGCCGTCCTTTTCCACGCCATCGGCACCGATCGCGCGGACGGGGAAGCGCCAGTCGACATGGGCGGCATCATAGAGCGCGCCATAGGCCCCCTCGTTGATGAACAGCTCGTTGCCGCGGCGCTTTTCCACCTTGACGATCATCGAGGAGAACTCGGCCGAGAGGGCCCGGCCCGGCTCGCACCACAGTTCCGACGAATAGGACACCGGCAGCGATTCAAACGCGCGGTGGATGGCGCCGAAATAATCCTCCAGCGGCGGCGGGGTCATGCCCGGGTAGATCGACGGGAAGCCGCCACCCACATCGATGATGTCCACCGTGACCGAGGCATCGACGATCGCCGCGCGGGCACGCTCCAGCGCCTGCACATAGGCAAAGGGCGTCATCGCCTGGCTGCCCACGTGGAAGCAGATGCCCAGGCAATCCGCCACCTGGCGGGTGGCCTGCAGCAGGGGCGCTGCATCCACCAGATCGACACCGAACTTCGAGGCCAGGCTCAGCTCCGAATATTCGGAGGACACCCGCAGCCGCACGCACAGCGACAGGTCGGTGGCCGCATTGCCCTCGGCATCGCGGGTCGCCTCGACGATCTTCTCCAGTTCCTCATGGGTATCGAGGCTGAAGGTGCGCACGCCATAGGTGTGATAGGCCGCAGCAATCGCCGCAAAGGGCTTCACCGGGTGCATGAAGCACAGCACGGGCGCATCGCCCAGCGTCTCGCGCACCAGACGCACCTCGGTGATCGAGGCGGTGTCGTAATGCGTGATGCCGCCGGCCCACAGCACGCGCAGAAGCTCGGGCGAGGGATTGGCCTTGACCGCATAGAGGCTCTTGCCCGGAAACGTCTCGGCGAAGAAACGGGCAGCCCGCTCCGCGGCGTGCGGACGGTTCAGGATAACGGGTTCGTTAGGCGCGAAATCGCGAACTACAGCCGGTGCGTCGAGGTGAATGGACAACTCAAGGGACCCCCAATAGGCCTTGCGGCCAGATAAACCAATGGACGAAGCCGCCTTGCGGTTTGGAAGTCCCCATGGGGCGGCGAGGGGGGTGCATATAGGGCGATTTCGGGGGGGTGCAAGATAAAAAATACCCCCCTCGCCCGGTGCTGGCGCAGCCATGGCCGCGCATGGCGGCAAACTGGCCCTTATGGCATTTGAGTGACAGTTTAATGACGGAAAAACGCCGCTTGTGACAGGCCCGCAGCGCCTATCCCAGCCGGTCGCGGAAGGTCGTCCAATCGAATTTCTTGACGCATTCCAGCGAATCATCCGCTGAATCCCAGAGCCAGATCGAAGGCAAAGGGACACCATTGAAGGTCGTCGTCTTCACCATGGAATAATGCGCCTGGTCGAGAAAGGCAAAGCGCTGGCCGGGCTCTGCCGGCACCGGCAGGCGGTAATCGCCGATGATGTCGCCAGCAAGGCAAGAGGGGCCGCCCAGCCGCACCTCGGGGCCTTCCGAAAGCTCGCCCAGCATGGCCGGGCGATAGGGCGCCTCGATCACATCGGGCATGTGGCAGGTGGCCGAAATATCGACGATCGCCACCGGCATGCCATTCTCATGCGCATCCAGAATGCTGCCGACGAGGATGCCGGCATCCAGCGCCACCGCCTCGCCCGGCTCCAGATAGAGGGTGCAGCCCGTCTCGGCGCGCACGCGGATGAGGAAGTCCACCAGCTCGTCGCGCTGATAATCGGCGCGGGTGATATGGTGGCCGCCGCCAAAGTTCAGCCAGCGGATCGGCCCGCCATTGGCCGCCAGCCAGGGAGCGATGCGCGGCGCCAGCGCTTCCCATGTGCGCTTCAGCGGTTCGAAATCCTGCTCGCACAGCGTGTGAAAGTGAAGGCCCGAGACGCCCTCCAGATGTTCCGCGCGCAGCTGGCTGACCGGAAAGCCCAGCCGCGAGCCAAGCGCGCAGGGGTCGTATTTCTCCACCTCGCCCTCGCGGTGCAGCGGGTTCAGCCTGAGGCCGACATCGAAGCTGGCGCCTTCCGCGCGCGCGCGCGCCAGTTCGGGCGCGAAGCGGGCCGCCTGCATCGGCGAATTGAAGATCACATGGTCGGAAATGGCGCAGATCTCGGCCATGTCCGCCGCCTTGTAGCCGGCGCAATAAGTGGCAATCTCGCCGCGGTAATAGTCGCGCGCCAGCCGCGCTTCCCACAGGCCGCTGGTGCACACGCCATCGAGATAATCCCCGATCAGCGGCGCCACCTTCCACATGGAAAAGGCCTTCATCGCCGACAACACCTTCACGCCCGCCCGCGCCTTGATATCGGCGAGCACGGCAAGGTTGGCGCGCAGCCGGGCGGCATCCACCACGAAAGCGGGGCTGTCCACCCGGCCAAGGTCGAAATGGGCAAAGGCCCCGGGATCGCCCGCGCGCGTTTCCATAAGCTGTCAGTTCCCTTTGAAAATCAGGCCCGCGCCGGCAATGATCAGCGCAAAACCGGCCAGTTGCGGCCAGCCCGGCTTCTGCCCGAACAAAGCCCAGGCCACCACCACGAAACCGGCCAGCGAAAAGACTTCCTGCATGGTTTTCAGCTGGGGCAGCGAATAGGCCCTGGCGCCAATGCGATTGGCCGGCACCGCCAGGCAATATTCGCAAAAGGCCAGGCCCCAGCTGGCCAGCACGGCCACCCAGATCGCCTTGTGGGGCGCCCTGAGGTGGCCATACCATGCCACATTCATGAACAGGTTCGATCCGGCCAGCATCAGCGGCGGCAGGATCAACCCCCAGTTCATCAAAAGGCCCCGTTCATCAGAAGGCCACCGGGCCTTCCAGCTCTTCCACCGTCCAGGGCAGGCCCTGGGTGTTGAGCAGCGCCATGAACGGATCGGGATCCATCTGCTCCATGTTGAACACGCCCTCGCCATCCCACACGCCCTGCATGATCAGCGCCGCGCCGATCATCGCCGGCACGCCCGTGGTATAGCTGACGGCCTGGTTGCCGGTTTCCTCGAAACAGGCTTCATGGTCGCAGATGTTCTTGATGTAAAAGGTCTTCTCGCCGCTGCCATCAAGCGCCTCGCCGGTGGCGATATCGCCAATGTTGGTCTTGCCCTTGGTAGTGGCGCCCAGCGTGCTGGGCTCGGGCAGCACCGCCTTCAGGAACTGCAGCGGCACGATCTCCACGCCATTGTAGAGCACCGGGTCGATCCGCGTCATGCCCACGTTCTGCAGCACGGTGAGGTGCTTGATGTATTCATCGCCGAAGGTCATCCAGAAGCGGCCGCGCTCCAGCTCCGGCAGGAACTTGGCGAGGCTTTCCAGCTCCTCGTGATACATCATGTACATGTTCTTGGGGCCCACGCCCTCGAAGTCGAAGCTCACCTTCTTCGCCATCGGCGGGGTTTCCACGAATGCGCCGCCTTCCCAGTGGCGGGCCGGCGCGGTCACTTCGCGGATGTTGATTTCCGGGTTGAAGTTGGTGGCAAAGGCCTGGCCATGGTCGCCGCCATTGCAATCCAGAATGTCGAGCTGGCGGATGGTCTTCAGCTTGTGCTTCTTCAGCCACATGGCAAACACCGAGGTAACGCCCGGATCAAAGCCCGAGCCCAGCAGCGCCATCAGCCCGGCCGCCTTGAAGCGCTCCTGATAGGCCCACTGCCAGTGATATTCGAACCTGGCCACATCCTTGGGCTCGTAGTTCGCCGTGTCGAGATAATGGGCGCCGGCGGCAAGGCAGGCATCCATGATCGTCAGATCCTGGTAGGGCAGCGCCAGGTTCACCACCAGCTTGGGGCCGATCTGGCGGATCAGCGCGCTCAGCGCCGGCACGTCCTCGGCATCGATGGCATAGGTGGCCACCGTCTCGCCGGTGCGCTGCTTCACGCTTTCGGCAATGGCATCGCACTTGGCCTTCGTGCGGCTGGCCAGATGGATCTCGGGGAAGATGGCCGCGTTCATCGCCATCTTGTGCACCGCAACGCTGCTGACGCCGCCCGCGCCAATCACCAGAACCTTGCTCACCGCGCTCAAACTCCTGTTCCTGGCGGCGCTGGCCCTGCCGGGCCTCGCCGCTCGTCAAGCGCGCCATATAGGGCAGGATTGTGACAGGGCAACAGCACAGCGCCAAACCACCTGCAAACCGCCCCTTTTGCCCGGCCCGCACCGCCCGCCGGCAAATAAACCGCTCCTGTGACGCAAAACCGTCACCGTTCCGTCATGCAGGCGCAACAGCGCAGGCGTAGCGCCGATGGGAACACCTCCGGCCCCGGCCGGCCCGTTCCATTCGCGCGCAGCCGGCCCCACCGGCCCGCCGCACCAGATCCGCAGCGAGCCTCGATGTCTGCCATCCCCGCCAGCCCCGACCTTTCCTCCGGCCAGCTTCGCGCGGGCCATCCCAAGGCCGCCCGCGTGATCGAACAGGCGGTGGTCCGCCGGCATGTGCAGGCCAAGGAACGCCTGCTCGACAAGGCCTTCGCGCTCGCCTTCCGAGGCCTGGTCTATGCCCAGATCTGGGAAGATCCGGTGATCGACATGGAGGCGCTGGACATCCAGCCCGACAACCGCATCGTGACGATCGCCAGCGGCGGCTGCAATGCGCTGTCCTATCTCACGGCGAACCCGGCGAAGATCACCGCGGTCGATCTCAACACCGCCCATGTCGCGCTCAACAAGCTGAAGTTCGCCGCCGTGCGCCAGCTGCCCGATTATACCGCGCTGCGCCGCTTCTTTGTAGAGGCGGACAACAAGGCCAATGTCGGCGCCTATCGCAAGTATCTGCGCCCGCACCTTGATGAAGCCACCCGCCGCTATTG
>Ga0207806_1000229_pt1 | contig 15218 bp, 31 predicted proteins | sample LuqExpMetageno72_FD_187829 | JGI IMG/M metagenome (GOLD analysis project Ga0207806, IMG submission 187829) | Tropical forest soil microbial communities from Luquillo Experimental Forest, Puerto Rico - Sample 72 (SPAdes) | ecosystem: Environmental > Terrestrial > Soil > Tropical forest ...
TTCCTCGATCGATCAGGGGGCGGGGCTGGCGGCGGCGGCATCGGGCGCGGGGGCCCCGGCCCTGCTGGTTGCAGGTGCCGGGGCGGTGCGACCTTCCGGGCTGGCCGGGGGCGAAAGGGCGGCGGCGTGCTCTGCGCGCAGGACGATGGCCACGGCATGGGCTATCGAGCGGGCATTGAGCACCCTGAGCAGGTTGGCGCGGTGGATATCCACCGTGCGCGCGGAAATGCCGAGCTGGTCGGCGATGCCTTGCGAGGTGAGGCCATCTGCGGTCAGATCGAGGACCTGGCGCTGGCGGGCGGTGAGGCGGCCAGGATCTCTCATGCCGGCCGGGCCCCTGCTGCCCTATCGATATGCGTGGCCACCAGCGCGGCCAGATCGTGCACGCAGCGCGGCTGGCCGAAGGCGGTGGGCCCATCGAAAAAGCGCTCCGCTTCGGCATCGGTGATGGTGATGCGGAAGGTGTCCTCGACGTTCATGATGAGGTCGACACGGTCGATACTGTCGAAGCCGAAGCTGTCGATCGCGGCGCCGGCGAAATCTTCCGGCAGGGCTGTGCGGGCCGCTTCCTCGAAAAGGGTGCGCAGCGTGTCGAGGATCGCCTCCTCGCGAGGCTCTGCGCCGCTCATGGCACATATTCCGTGGGGATGAGGCCGGCGATCGTCAGCTGGGTGAGCGGGAAGATCCATTCCTTGCGGCCCAGATCCCAGCGGGCGATGGCGAATTGCTCGCCATCCGAGACGATGTGGCACAGGCCATCATGGGCGGCATCATCCAGCGGGCGCATGCCCAGCCGGCGGCGCGCATCAGGGTCGGCCGGCGGGAAGCGGCCAAGGCTTTCCGATGGCAGGGGTGCTGGCCTGGCTTTGGCAGCATGGGCGCCACGGGTCAGGGCGGCGGTGCGGGCGCCCACGGCTTGCAGCAGGGCTTCCAGCTGTTCCACCTGGCCGATGCACTGATCAACCGCCGCCTCGCTTTCGCGCACCAGGCGCAGGATGTTGGGGCGGGCGCGCAGCAGGCCGCCATGGAGGGTTTCGATGAAGGCGTTGAGCGCGCCCACCCGGTTTTCGGGCCCGATGTAGTTGATGACCGAGGCGGCCACGCTGTTGGCCAGTATGGAAAGGGCCATGCCTTCGATCATGGCGGCCTCTGTCGGGGTGAAATCGGGCGCGCGGGCGAGCGTGGCATCGATGAATTGCTGGCGGAGATTGGTGGCCAATGCGTTGGCGTTGGCCTTGAGAGCCTCGCCCCTGAGGGGATCAATCTTGAGGGCATCAGTGAGCATCATGCGTTCCTTCGCGGGAGATGGACGGCGCGCGCGGGGGCTGGTGCCTAGACAGGTGCTTGCGGGGGCGCAGGCACCAGCAGGCCCACAGGGTGATCGCGACGTTGATCAGCACCCAGATGGTGAGGACGGCGGCGATCACCGGCGGGGTGAGCAGCAGGCGGGAAAGGGTGCTGAGCCAGCCGGGCATGATCACACCCCCGCCCAGGCCAGCGCGGCGCCCAGCGCCATGGCGGCGGCCAGCACCAGCGCGCCGGTGAGCAGATCGCGCAGGCGCTGCGCATGCAGGGGCGCCGGGCACATCAGGAGCAGCCCGCGATATGGCATTGCACCAGCCCGGCGATGACGCGATCGAGCAGGTGGAGGGCGGCGAAGACCGCCAGCGTGATACCCGGCACCCAGCGCCCGACAGCCAGGCCGAAGGGCAGGCGGAACACCGCGCTGCGGCGGGGCTGCGGGGGCCAGTGCCGGCGCATCAGCGTCGCCCTTTCGCGGCTGGCACGCGCAGCACGCGTTCTTCCAGCAGGCGGTGGCCCAGATTGGCCAGCGCGCGGAACAGCGCTGAAAGATACACCGGTTCGACCGTGGGGCCGAGTTCATCGGGCGGGGTTTCGGCCAGTTGCGACACGCCGATTAGCGCATCGACCAGCGTGCGCAGTTCGAACTCGGTGATTTCGGAAAAGGCGTAGTGGGTTTCGGCGGCCGGATCGAACGGGCAAGCGTTCTCGGCGCCAGAAGCATGGCTGCTCATGGTGAAGGTTCCTTGATGAACCCGACCATCAGTTTGCAGTCTGGTGGCCGAGCGTGGCCGGCTGCAAAACCGGGGAACCATGCGGAAGCCGGCAGGGCAAAGCCCTCCGACCACACTCGACCATAGGAAAACGCGCCCGGAATCATCCGTGAGCGCGCCTTGTCGGCATAATTCCTGGCGGTTTGCAGTCCGCATTCCTGCCGTTTGCGCAGGAACATCTGCCGAAATGCGCGCAGGTGCGCCGGATGTCAAGGCCAGGCGCATCAGTCGATGCCCAGCGCGGTTTTGTAGACATCGAGCATGGCTTCGAGATCGCGCCGGTCGTCGGGCTTCATCTTGCGGATGCGGATCACGGCGCGCATCGCCTTGGGATCGTAGCCGGCCGATTTCGCTTCCAGATAGACATCCTTGATGTCGTCGCCGATGCCCTTCTTTTCCTCCTCCAGCCGCTCGATGCGTTCGATGAGGAGGCGCAGGCGTTCATCGGCGGCCTGCGCGCCGGTGCTGTCTGCCTTAGCCATGGCGCAGCGCTCCCACGGCAAGGGGGATGAGGATGGCGGCCCAGGCGAGAGCCAGGCCGACCGCGGCAATCCGCAGGCGCTGGCGGGCGGGGCCGGCGGCCAGCGGCCGGGCGGCGGGCAAGGCGGCGGGCGCCATCAGTGCGCGCCCTTGGCCGCGCGCGCAGCGACCTCTGCTACGGAGCGGTTAAGCGCATCAATGACGGTCTGCACATGTTCGAGGGGCAGAAGATAAATCGCGCCATGGCCAACCGGGCAATCCGGGCAATCGGGCTCGTAGAGCATGATCCCGATGCAGGGTTCTTCCCCCTCGGCGGTGAAAACGCTGATGAATAAATCTGGCGCATCTTTAAAGCGCACCGGTCCATTGGGCATTTGCGCGACGAAAGGCGCCAAGCGGGGAAAGCCTTTGATTACCCTGTGTTTGTAATCGGGCGCATCGGTAGAGATAGCGACATCAGTCATCGGAACCTCGGGCAGCAGAAAGCCGCTCCCGAAAGCGTGATGGGCGATCAGGGCGGGGGATCAGGATGGCGCCGGCGGGATGCGGGCGGAGGATTGGCCGGGCGGGGCCCTTGCGCCGATTACGGGGGCAGATCGGCCGGGGTGGGGCCGCCGGTGGCCATGTGGTTCACCATGGTGCGGGCCTGGCCGAGGGCGGCGATGGCCTCGTCGATCTCGCGCAGGGTTTCGCGCGCCTGGCGGGGGCCGGCATCGGGCAGGGTGGAAAGGGCAATGGCGCTTTCCGCCTCTGCCGCTTCCTTGATGACGCTGGAGAGCACATGGGTGAGCGCCTGCCCATCGGCAAAGCGCGTGACATGCTCCAGCTGCAGCTGCAGCGTGTAGACCTCGTGCAGGGGGGCGCCCTTGCCGCCCGCGGCCTGATGGGCCAGATCGAGCTGAATTGCGCAACCCAGCGGGATCAGCTCGCGCCGATCAGGATCGCCCCAGGCGCGCACGATGCTTTCGCGCCGGCCCAGCAGGGCGGCCATTTCCGGCCAGCCGCCGGGCAGCTGGCCAGCGATGCGCGCCAGCGCCGCATCGATGGTGAGGGGCGGGCGATGCTTGGTCATGCGCGGGGCCCTTCCCTGCGCCCCGGAGCGCCGTTGCCAGCGCCCCGGGGGCCACTACCATGCATACCTGCATCGACCGCATGGAGTGATTCTGAATGTCTGATCTTACGCTTCGCGTGCCCCTGGCGCTTGCCATGGGAGCGATTGGCATCGCGCTGGACAATACCAGGGTTCTGGCCCGGGCCGGCCTGATCAGCGCTGCGGAGGTTGAGGCCATTGCGCACAATCTCGTCAGCCGGTTCGACTCCATCGAAAATGACGAAGAAGGCGCGAAAATCCGCGCTTTCCTTGACGCGCAATTTTCCTCCAAGCTGGCCGAGATCCGGCAGCTTGCTCTGCAGCACCCATGATCTGCAACAGCTCGGCTTGAACCATATTGAGCCAATCGGTTGTAATGAGCGGTTTGGCCGGGCGGCGGGAACGCTGCCTTGCGCGCCGTTCCCGCCACGTGTTGATGGCCTGCCGCTTGGGTTTTGGCTTCCAGCCCATGGGGCGATGCTCCCGATTGATGACGAGGTCACAGGGCGCCTCCAGCCATGTGCCCCGGAGCGCCGTTGCCAGCGCCCCGGGGGCCACTACCATGCATGCCTGCATCAACCGCATGGAGTGATTCTGAATGGCAACACCCCCGAAGATCGCGGGCATCCCCTGGTATCAAAACGCGGATTATCCCCGCATTCTCCAGATCATGGAGGATGCACACCTGCTCCCCGCCAAGCATAAGATCTGGCAGGAAAAGGCCGAGAAGGCGGAAGCCCTCCATAAAGCGCAGGGCGTGACCATCTATCGGGCTCACATCGATCCGGAGCAGTTCGTCGCCTGGTGCGCCCAGACAGGTCGTAACATCGATGCCAAGGCACGTATCGATTGGGCAAACCTCTATGCCATGCGCAAATTTCGTGGCGAGAACTGAAAGTCGCAGGCGGCTGGCCTGCGGCTTATGAGCAGGGGCAGGCAGGCGGCCAATCGCCGGCTGGCGAGCTGCAAGGCGGCTGGCCGATCGCAGCAGACGGCGCGCGGCGGCGGCCATAGGCTGGAGGGGAAAGGAGGCCATCATGCCTGCCCACCTTCCCGCGCCGGCGCGGGAGCATCCTCCATCGGATAGAGATCCGGCCGGAGGGCATGCCGCGAAATGCCCGTGGCGGTTTCGACGGCCAGAACATCTTCAGCCCACATAGGTTTGCCACCGTTCAGGCGCTCTGAGACGGCAGCCTGCGATCGGCCCACCAGCTTCGCATATGCGACCTGAGAGCCAACAGCGATGATGGCATCTGCAAAGGCCTGGTCGGTTTTCCGTTTGCGTTCCATGGCTCCTACGTATCGGAATACTGATAGGTATGGAAGACGGAAAATGCTTCGCACGCCACTATCGGATTCCCGATAGAGTGCGGCCGTGATTATCGGAAAACGCATCAAGGCACGTATCGAGCTTCTGGGGATTTCTCAGGCCGAATTGGCGCGTCGCGTAAAGCTAAGACAAAGCACGATAAATGGGTTGGTTAACGGCGAGCAAAGATCCTCCACCAAGCTGCCGGAAATAGCGCGAGCGCTGCAGACCACCCCAGCTTATCTGAGCGGTGAAACCGATGATCCAGATTCCGATTCGCCAGATGTTCTTATCTCTGCCGAAGATCGGGAGGTTATCGACCTGCTGAAGACTTTGCCAAAGGCTGAGCGCGGGGCATTTGTAACTTTATTGCGCTCTCTGTCTGCAAGGCCTGCTTCCCGCGCCTGATGAGTGTCGCGATGGATGTTGCCTATCGATTTCAGCGTTCGGCAAAGTATCGGAAAATGCTTTGGTAAACGATTTTCCGAATGGGATTGCAGCCGTGCTGCTGCTGTCCTTCCCCTGTATTTATTCCCTATCTCATACCATCATATTCCGAATATCCGATAATCCTGCCTGATGTTCCGCCCTATGCATCTGCTATGTCCAAAACCGCCGAGCGCCTTTACCAAGCGATGGTCGACAAAGGCGTCGATCAATCGGCGCTGGCGGTGGCGGTGGGCGCAACGCAGGGCGCGATCAGCAAGATCCTGAAGGGCCACACGGTTAATTCGCGCCTGCTGCCGCGCATTGCCATCGCGCTGGGCGTGCAGCTGGATTGGCTGCTGGGCAAGGATGCCGGCAGCGAACCGCGCGAGGAGGGCGCCCCGGCGCGCGAGGCCATCACCGCCCAGGACCGCGAATTGCTGGCCATGCTGAACGATCTGCCACCGGCCTATCGCGCCGCCCTGCTGCAGCTAACCCGCGCCGTGGCCGAGATTGCCAGCGGCGCGGGGTAAAAACCTGTTGCGGGAATCGTCCCCACCTGATTGGAATTACGGGACTTCACCTAGGGGGCGATGGGATGAAATTGCGGCTTGTTCTGATGGGCGCCATGACATTGGCGCTCACTGGCTGCGAAAAATTCGGCGCGAGCAACAGTGACGCTGCCGGAGCGGGTTCGGGCGCAAGTGATATAGCTGCTGATGCTGCATCGCCAGATGATCCGCCCGTGCCGGAGCACAATTACACCGACAAAATCGGTGACGTGTATTATTATCAGGAATCCCTTTCGTCTAACGATACCAACAATGGCCAAGCCGCAGCTCATTTGCAGGGATTTAAATATCTTGGCAAAAAAGACACCGGAGAGGTTATGATCGTTGGCGTGAATTCGCGAGGATTTCCTTTGATGGCTGCGATCTGCGCGGTTCCCTGCCGTGTGGTCAAGATAGGGAATGGCGAAACCTATGCATTTGATCGCCAGTCTATTATTGGCGCGGCGATCGAGGACGCGATCAATGGGCAATTGATCAAGACGACGCTCTACGAGCCGGAAAAGCTGCCGCCCATTCACTATTCGCAGTCGCTCCCACTCGATAAGCCCACGCCAGAAGCGCGTTACACGCCTTATTCGCATAATCCGGGAACCCAACCCGATGCTGATGAGCAGGATGGGGCAAATGGCCAATAGAGAGGTGCGCCATGGGCATTGCTTTTGAGATAGCCATGCGTGGCATTTCCTAGCGCCCGATCGCTGCTTTCAGCGTCTCATTGATGTGGGCTTACCAGTTCTAGGGCCAGTGGCCTTGAAATGGGCGATGGCTTCCGGATCGAGGCGGATGGAGATCTGTTCCTTGGTGATGGGCTTGGCGGTGCCCGCCGGGCGCCCGCGCCGTCCTGCAATCTGTTCGGGCATGTGCACCGGCGGCGCGGTAAGCCAGTCGATCCAGCATTAACTCGCAGCAAATTCGTGCCCACAATATCGGCACAGCTTGGCATCAGCTTTGACAATCTCGGCGCACATCGGACATTTTTTGCCGCCGTCGGCGATCTGACGCTCTTCGATCGCATCGTTGTTCGGCTTCATCAAAAGAACGTGGAAGATGGCGACGATGAACAACATCGCGCCGTAAATGAACCAAGGAAAAAAGCTGCGACCTTTGCTCCGGGCGATCAACCCAACGAGCAAACCAAGCAACGCTACGATGACCAAAAAACCGAACATGCGATTCTCCCCGTGTGAGCTTGGAGGGCTAGCGGTTCATTTGTCGGAGTCTAGTCCTAATCTCAATCAAGTAGCGAATTGCCTTCCATTCATAGGCGGGTTTAAGCTGCACTTCATGCAGTCGCAGGCCAACGGGCGACGAAATGCCGTTTGGGCTATAAGATTTGCTTAAAAATTAGGCAGTGTGCGGTTGTTGTTCCGCTATGGGCGCGATGGCAGCAGGACAGGAAGTGGGCGAGGGGGGCAGCTTTCCCCTACGATGGCTTGCCGGCGCGCGCTCGTTCTCGATATTGTGCGGGGCCATATTGGCCGCTGGAGCATTTCGCCTAGCTTGGGCGAGATTGCCGCGGTGCTGGATAAAAATCTGTTGCAGGAAGCGGTTATATGGTGACTATGTAATTATACATAGTCACCTAGGCGGCCGCAAATGGGCAAAGAGATAGCAGTCAGGGTCGTTGCGCAAAGGGATCCTGATCATTTCCACACGATCACGGTTGATGTTGAGACGGCGTGGGTTTCGTGCAGCTGCGGCGTGAATTATCCGCCCGTGTTCAGGGTGTTCGATGGCAAGCTGCTTCTGTGTGACCGCCTGATGTGCAGCCACATTGATGCGGTGCTTGTGGCTGGTGAGCGGGCGATGGTTCACCCGGAAGACCTCGAGGCGGCCAATGTGGCGTCTGCGTTGGTTGAGGGGAAAATCGTCATGCCAGGGGGGTGGCGCGGGAGTTGGCGCAGAAACATGCGCTGGCGCGGCCTTTCGAAAGGAGGTTTGGCGCGGCCGGGACCTGCTGGGGCCAAGACCGACCGACGGGTCAAAAAAGGCGCTGGGCCGATGGTGTGCTTTACTGGCGCATCGAGTGTGCCCAGGAGCGAATTGATCGAGCAGGCGGTGCAGGCTGGTTGGGAAGCCATAGACCGGCCGAGCAAGCATATTGATGTGCTGGTTACGGCCGATCCTCTGCTCATTACCAAGAAGGTACAGGTCGCGCGGGAAAGCGGCGTTCCCATCGTTTCCTATGACGAATGGGCATCTGTGATGGAGGATGGTCTTCTGCCGGAATGAGGCTGTAAAATGCGGCCAGTGTCTAAGTTTGGATTCTGTCTCTTGAAAAGGCTGTAGCCACCCATAAGCCCCATAGACAAAGACCCATCGGGCAAGGAGATTTGACCATGAAGCGCTTATTCACGGCCGTTGCCTTGATTGGCATTGCTCTGACCTCGTCAGTCAGTGATGCCCGTATTTCACATCATTATGCCCGGCATTCGACATATCATAGCTATGGCCCAGCAGGTGGGCGGCATTATACGAATGTGGATGGCAACTCAGTGCATAGTCCAATGCGAATGAGCCATCGTCCTGCAGCCGCCACCGCGCAATGTAGGGATGGCTCCTGGAGTTTCAGCCAGCATCACCGCGGCACTTGCTCGCATCACGGTGGAGTAGCAAGCTGGTGATGAAGGGGCCACGTCCGGGGGATGGCTGGATACGCCTGGAGGCCGCGCTCTTGTTGGTGGTGATGGTTCTGGCTTGCCTTAGCGCTTGGCTGCCAATGATGGGTGTCAGGAGGTGACCGCCTCTTACACCACCATTCACGAGGCTGCTATGGCCGCGCAGCGGTTCAATCGGACGGCGCTGGCGCATCTGGATCGGCCGGATGTGGTCGCGTTCGAGCGGGAGTTGCTCGCGCTCAGAGAAGCTCTGGCGCAGGTGCAGGAAGTTTGGAGGAGCAGGTGCCAAAGCGATTCACAGGTGGGGGATGTAGCTCTAGTACCGCCCACTGAACCGGAAAGCTTCACAAGCTGACAGTTGGGGCGCCTGATCACTGCTTGCAGCACCTTATTGATGCGGGCTTGCCAGCCAGGGCCAGTGGTCTTGAAATGGGCGATCACTTCCGGATCGAGGCGGATAGAGATCTGTTCCTTGGTGGTGGGCTTGGCGGTGCCCATCGGGCGCCCGCGCCGTGCCGCAATATGCTCAGGCGTGTGCATCACAGCTTCAGCTTTGCGGCCAGCGATAAAGGCCTCCACCTGCGCCATTTGCATGGCGCTAGAGATCAGGCTCAGACTAGCTGATAGGGCAGCCTGTTACCGCTTGATCTTGTAGCAACCGCCAGTTGTTCTTGAAATTCTCGTGGGGATGTGCGCTTCGGATTGCGGACCATCATAGCCGAGAAAGGCATCCAGCCTTGCGAGGAATGCATTGACCTCGTCGGCTCTGCACCGGGCTTTGTGGGGAGCGTCTGTGTTCATCTTGATGGGCACCGTTAACGATGGTTATCGGATTGATGACCTGACGATTCGCATTGAACATCTGTTCAATGCGCTGTGCAAGAAATAATCCAAGGCAGTTGGCAAATTTCCGGATTTTTTTGACTGAGAAGGAGATCCGCCCCGCACTATATCCGCGTTAATACCATGCTTACCACTGCGGCTTGTTACACAGCGCGGGGCATGAATGGCGGGTTGGAAGTGCTATGGGCGCAAGAGATGCGGCTGGAAATAGGTGCTTAAAAATTAGGCATTGTGCTGCTATTGTTCCGCCATGGGCGCGATGGCAGCAGGACAGCAAGCGGGCGAGGGGGCGCGGCTTTCCCCCACGATGGTTTGCCGGCGCGCGCTCGTTCTCGATTTTGTGCGGGGCTATATTGGCCGCTGGGGCATTTCGCCCAGCCTGGGCGAGATTGCCGCGGCGCTGGGCACCAATCGCACCCGGGTGCAGGCGGCGATCCGCGCGCTAGCGGCCGATGGGCTGCTGCTGCGCGGCAAGGGGCCGCGCGCGCTGGCGCTGCCGGATCAGCGCAGCGCCGCCCTTTCCATCTTGCGCCAACTGGGCTGGGCGGTGGACGAGCCGGCCGGCAGCGTGACACATTCGAGCCCCGCCGTGCCGCCTGTGCTGGATTACAAGGGCCGCTGACTTTCACCGCAGCGGAGCAGCAGATGGGCAAGGCGCAGAGACTTTCGGCAGTGGCCGCGCAGCTGGCCGGGCAGCACCGCACCAGCGCCAAGCAATTTGCCCAGCGCCACCCCGCGCCGGCCGCGCGCGAGCGGGCGCTGCGCCGGCAGGTGGCGCAGATTGCCGAGGATTATGGCCACAAGCGGCAGGGCACGCCGGCCACTCATGCCCATGCGGCGGCAGAGGCGGCGCGGCCGGGCACGTTGCTGCGGCTGTTCCGATCAGGCGCGCTGAGCGCGGATGAATTTGGCTGGGCGATGGAGATCGGCGCCGAGCATGCGCGGGTGGGCGCCGATGTGGCGGTGAAGGGCGCCAGCCTGGAGACGCGGGTGGACCGCAGCCGGCAGGGCGATGAGCATTTCTTCGAGAGCCTGGGGCGGGTGCGGCGGGCGCAGGCCTATAGCGCCTGGCGCCGGGCGATCATGGTGGATCTACCGGCGCGCACTGGCAGAGCAAGGGTGGCTGCCGGCGGGCAGGGGGCGGCCGCGCTGGCGATGATTGTCGACGAGGTGTCTATCAGGGAGGCGGGGCGGCGCTGGCGGATGAGCGAGCGGCGCGCGCGCAAGCTGCTGCTGGATGCGCTGGCGCTGTGGCCCGATTATCTGGCCGAGGCGCGCGACGGCATCGATGAGCGGGATCTGGCGCGGGTGTGCGCGCGGTTGGGGTGAGTTGGGGGACAGACCGGTTTGTCTCCTCTGGGCGGGAGATTGGCCCAAGCTGTCCTTCGTTCACCGTCCGCAAAATCAGCGACCAAATGCCCACGGTAAGGACGATCCAGAATGGCTCTTTTGAGATGCAAATGGTGATGAATATCGGTGGGAGGAGCGATCTCCCAGCCGATATCCTATAAATAGCGGATTTCCACCATTCTTGTGATTATCGCGGCGGAGGAATTATCCGCCGCGATATTCTTCAGGCTGCCCGCCAGTGATCGGGAATGCGCTTATTGTTGAGGTGGCGGACGCGAGCAACGTACGGTGTATAACCGCGCGCCCTCGCCCAAGCGATTGCATCTGCTTGCACGTGATGTGTACTCAATACATGATCCGCGTGATCTTCAACCACGTAATCAGTGATGGGTGTGCCTTCAGGGCGCCCTTTGGGACGGGCTTCAATGTAGACGACCGCCATATATTTCTCCGATCTAAATTGGATTTGAATGTCAAATGATGAAGCCATGCCAGCAGTAGATATCGACCACGGGGGTGGCCGCCACCGTGGTTGCAGTGACGGCCGGGTGGGTGCTTACTCGTCGTCTTCCAACCAGCAGAACGCGCGCTTGCCATACTGGCTAGCGTAAACGCGAGTTCCATCCGGAAGGGTTTTCCACGGACGACACACCCACCGCTTACCCAGCGGCGGTGGCGGCATGGCTCACCTCATAATTTGCGCCCGACGTTATTGCTTCCTTCACCGGCTGCGCTTATGAGTGCGCTTAGTCAGAGGCTCGGATCAGGATAGCTCACCTTCACAGGGGCGCTTTCTGTTTCAGGCTTTTCCTAGGGGGTACGGGGCATACCGTGCCTCCTTTTTTGTGTCGGGGGCATCAGAACAGTTCCCCTTGAATTTCGATGTGTTTCACTTCCAAAAAGCGCTTTTCAGCCATCTCGTCGGTAACCCCATATTTTGCCGCGACATGCCTTGCGCTCCTGCAGCGCTCAACTCCGTCACGAGGCATAAGCCACATTTCTGCGAAGCGATCAGCCTGCCATTCCGGGTCGACTCGCTCGTCGTCATGCGTTCGCCTGGCGAACGCTGGAGACTGCTGGGAGTGTAAAATGAGATGGCCGAGCTCATGAGCTGCAGTGATTATTGCATTTAGCGATCCGCTGCAAAGGGCAACGTAAGTTGTCTCCGACAAGTAGATCGTCAAATCACCGCCCGTTGCAGTAAGACCGTCCATCCCTGGCATGTCCTCGTCGGGGAGAACGCAGAAGGTATAGTCAGAAAGGAGGTCAGGCAGAACCCGCTCAATAAGGTTAAGCGTGTTGATGGGCTTTCCCTTGGCAATGCCGAGGTATTGCCGAAAGCTTGCGACGACGTGTTCGATGTCCTTGCTGGTCATCGGATTTACTGCCCTGAACCCCCCGACCATCCTGCTTACTCCTCAAGAAGCTTGAGGATGCGCGACTTCTTCTCCGGCGACATCTTCGCCAACCCGGTTTGCATCGCATGAGCAATTCGGCGATCAAGAATATCAGCTCCCGCCTCCATGTGGATCCGGTAATCTCGAGCCGAAAGATCCGCCGCGTCGAGCAATTTCTTCTCGGTTGCCTTGCTCAGCTCCAGCTGTGTCACGATAGTCGAGATGAGGCGATCAGGAATGGGCTTTTTACCGGTTTCAACCAAGCTCAGGAAACCGGGTGTCACTTCGGTAATGCGCGCCAGATCGATCAGCAAAATGCCTTTCGATTTGCGTATCTCCCGAATGATCTCTCCGAACGGTGTCAATTTACTGCCCCCGTTATTCAGAGTTGCACCATCGTCCCGGTTCATCTGAGTTCTCCGACCAATCCACCCACCAATGGATTACACCCATTTACCAATTCAGGTAAAACTGCGCAAGGCGGAATTTACCGGAAAGTGGTAAAATTGTGCATTGAACCGCGCTGCGTTTACCGGAAGCTTCAGGCCTAGGGTACCGGATGAACGAAGGCTCGCTTTCGACGATCAGCAAGCGTCATTGGACGGCGGCTCTGAAGGCGACAGCGTAACAAAATAGAGCCTCCCCAAAACGCAGCATGGCGGGCAATTTCAACCCCGCACGAATTGCGTCTTGCTCGCGCCTCCCTCTCTCTGCAGCCCGCCGGTGATCGCTCGCCGGCGGGCTTTTCTGTTGGCTCGCCATGGCTGCTGCACCCCGCGCCTCTTCCGCCCGGCACCGTGTGGCGGCGCCTGCCATGCCGGCGCTGGCAACGCTGATCGATCGCGAGATCGATGCGCTGGATGCGCTGGCGGCCGAGGTGCGCGGCGGTGTGCGGGGGCCGCGGCATTTCGATGAGCTCGAGGCGCGGGCGAGCGGCATTGGCCAGCGGCTGCGCGCGGCCTTTCGCGGCGCTGGAACGGGGAAGGCAGCGGAATGATCAGCCTCAGGAAATTGCGCAAGGTGATCGACGAGCATGCGGCGGCGGCAAGCGTGCCGGTGTCGCCGGCCTGGCTGCGGCAGGTGGAGCGCGAGCTGAGCGCCGCGCGCCAGCACGGCCAGCGGCCGGCGGTTAACGCGCGGGGCGCCTGATGCGCGCGGTTGAGAAGGCGCTGCGGACGGTGGAGCGCCTGGCCGGCGCGGATGCCTCGATGGTGCGCTGGGGCGCACGGCCTTGGGCCTCGCCAACCTTCAGCGGGTATCTTGTGGAGTTCGATCTGCAGCTGCAGACAGCGCCGGGGCAGGTGCGGCCCTGGGATATGGGGCAGGGGATGCGCGCCTTTGCCACGATGCTGGTGCAGTTGCCCGAGCGCTTTGCCGACCATTATCTGGTCGATAGCGAGATCGTCAGCGGTGAGCAGGTCGGGGACGGCCCGGTGCTGCTGCGCGGCAAGCTGCTGCTGCTGGCGGTGTGAGGGCGCGATGCTGGCGATCAACATGCGGGCGGACCTTACCGGCATGCAGCGGGCGTTGACGGCGCTGGGCGGCACGCAGGTGCCGTTTGCCTCGGCGCTGGCGCTGACGAGGCTGGCGCAGGGCGTGGCGGTGCAGGAGCAACGAGCGGTCGACCAGACATTCGACAGCCCGACGCCATTTACCGTCAACAGCTTTGTGGTGCGCGCGGCGCGCAAAACCAATCTGGTGTCGGTGGTGGCGATCAAGCCGATCGCCGCAAGCTATCTGCGGCCCTATATCGAGGGAGGCAATCGCTCCCTAATCAGCCGCAAGGGTGTGAAGCAGGGAATGATCGTGCCTATGGGGGCTCCGGTTGACCAATATGGCAACCTACCGCGGAACGCTTTGCAACGCCTGAAGCGCAACAAGGATATCTATATTGGCGCGCTCGCCAGCGCTAACGGACAGCGAATATCCGGCGTGTGGCAATGGGCGCCCTTGGCAAAGGGCGCCAAGCTTGTCGGCAAAAATGGGCAGCCACCCAAGGCTCGGCCCGGCATGAAGCTGCTGGTTCGGTTCGAGGATACAACGCAGGCGCCCAAGCATCTGCCGTTCTATGAGCGGGCGCGAGCCTATGTGAAGGCGAATGCCGCCCGGGAGTTCGACCTGGCGCTGCGCAAGGCGTTGGCGACGGCGCGGAGGTGATGGGCGGCGGTAACGAAGGGCATCCAATCGTCTTTCTTGATATCGACGGTGTGCTCAATGTTAGTAGGCGGATCGCGACACTGCGAACGGCAAGGGTCCGGCGGGATGGCTCAACCTACAATCGGTCGCCCGAATGGCACACCATATGGCAATTCCAGCCTGCTGCGATTGCGGCATTGGCTGAGATCATAGCTGCAACCGGCGCGCGACTGGTGCTCAGCAGCACATGGCGCCGACGTGAGGATGCCCGGGAGCGCCTGCTTACCCATGGGGTTGTCGGCCCATGGCATGAGGATTGGCGCACCGATGCCGAAAGGGATGGTCGCGGTAGGCAAATCGAACGCTGGCTGCGGCGCCACGGTAAGCCCGACTATGTGGTCATCGATGATCGTGCAGCCGCGTTGGCGGATCATGCCGAACGGTTGGTCGAGACGGCTTTTCGTGTGGGGCTTACCGCTGAGGACGCAAAGCAGGCTATCGATCTCCTCGTATCTGGCCGGGCTGGCTCGACCCGTGGAGGGGGGGGAGGGGGGCTCGTGGGTCCTTCCGGGGCCTCCAAGCGCCGAGGGACATTGCACGCCGCGTTGCCTCCCCAGCTATGACCCCAAAACCCGGTTGACCCCTGGTTGACGGTTGACGGTTTACCCATGGCAACCTGCTCGATCGCCCAATTTGCCGCCATGCACGGCGCCTCGAAACAGGCGGCCACCAAGTGGAAAACGCGCGGAGTTCTGGTCTTTTCCGGCAATGAAGTCGACATCGACGCTTCCGATCGCCGGATGCGCGACGCCGGCCTCGGCAACTATCGGGCCGGGTCAACCGCGCTGCCTCCGGTTGACGTTTCGGTCAACCAGGTTGACCGCCGCCGTCAACCGGTTGACGCCCCCCGCGCGCCGCTGCT
>Ga0207806_1000234_pt1 | contig 14980 bp, 17 predicted proteins | sample LuqExpMetageno72_FD_187829 | JGI IMG/M metagenome (GOLD analysis project Ga0207806, IMG submission 187829) | Tropical forest soil microbial communities from Luquillo Experimental Forest, Puerto Rico - Sample 72 (SPAdes) | ecosystem: Environmental > Terrestrial > Soil > Tropical forest ...
TCACCGCGTCGGTGAAGCGCCCTCTAAGCCCCACCCTCGAGTCGGTCAACCAACTTTTTGCATTTTTATGAAGATCACAACCAAACTACTGTTTTTAAACAGGTTTAATGAGGCCTTCACCACGCCGCAGATGCACCCGCACCGCCAGAGCCCAGAATCACCCCCTGAAAATTTTTCCAAAATCTCCGTCAGATACCGCATCTGCTGGCAAAGCCCCGCGGCCCCGCCGCGCATGCCCGATGGCCGCGCGGCGCACATACGAAAAAAGGGGGCGTTGCCGCCCCCTTCTTCCGCATGCCAAAGGCAATCCGGCCAGATCAGCGCTTGCTGAACTGGAAGCTCCGGCGGGCCTTGGCGCGGCCATACTTCTTGCGTTCCACCACGCGCGGGTCGCGGGTGAGGAAGCCGGCCGCCTTCACGGTGCTGCGCAGGGCAGGCTCGAACTTGGCGAGCGCCTGGGCGATGCCATGCTTCACAGCGCCAGCCTGGCCCGAGAGGCCGCCGCCCTTGACGGTGCAGACGACATCATACTGGCCCGAACGATCGGCAATGCCGAAGGGCTGGTTGATCACCAGGCGCAGCGTGGGGCGTGCGAAATACACTTCCTGGTCGCGGCCGTTGACGGTGATCTTGCCGGTGCCGGGCTTGATCCACACGCGGGCCACGGCATCCTTGCGGCGGCCGGTGGCATAGGAGCGGCCCTGGGCATCGACTTCGCGTTCGCGCAGCGGGGCAGCAGGGGCCGAAGGAGCAGCAGGCGCGCCCAGATCGGTGCCGAGATCGGCGAGAGCGGAGAATTCTTCAGACATTACGCGCCAACCTTGTTCTTGCGATTGCGGGCGGCCACATCCAGCACTTCGGGCTGGTTGCCGGCATGCGGGTGCTCGGCCCCGGCGTAGAGGTGCAGGGCGCGCATCTGCGCACGGCCCAGCGGCCCGCGCGGGATCATGCGCTCAACCGCCTTTTCCAGCACGCGCTCGGGGAAGCGGCCAGCCAGCACCTTGTCGGCGGTCACTTCCTTGATGCCGCCGGCATAGCCGGTGTGCTTGTAGTAGGTCTGCTGCTTCAGCTTGTTGCCGGTGAACTTCACCTTGTCGGCGTTGATCACCACAACGTGATCGCCGCAATCGACATGGGGGGTGAAGCTGGGCTTGTGCTTGCCGCGCAGGATATTGGCGATGATCACGGCAACACGGCCGACCACCAGCCCATCGGCATCAATAAGATGCCACTTCTTCTCGACCTCTGCCGGCTTGGCCGACTGGGTCACCTTGGTGAGCGCCTTCATGGCTTGGCTTCCTGTTTCAATAACAAGCCCGCCGGGGATGCCGGCGGGCAGATGGCGCGCCTAATCCTGCAAATGGCCGTCAGAGTCAAGATTTCCGCGGGCTCCGGAGGTGGTAAAATAATACCGTGCTCATTCAGCCGCCCGTCAGCGCCCCCAGCCAGGCCAGCGTGGGCGCTGCCGCGCCATCGCAATGCCAGCCCACCACGGCCGGCGCCTCATAAGGATGCAGCGCGGCGATCCGGGCAATCGCGGCCTCCAGCAGATCGGCGCGGGTCTTGAACAGGGCGCCCACTTCGGCGCCTTCGCCGCGCGCGCCCTGCCATATATAGAGCGAGCGCACCGCCGGCAGAATGTTCACGCAGGCCACCAGCCCTTCGTCCAGCAGCGCGCCTGCCACCGCGGCCGCGCTCGCCTCATCGGCAAAGGGGCACCAGATCAGCGCGGCCCCCTGCCCGTTCATCCCCGGCGCCCCAGCGCATGCACGCCCCACACCACGCTCACCACCAGCAGCGCGCCCACCAGCTGGTGCAACACCCCCAGCCACACCGGCACGCCCGCCATCACCGTGGCAATGCCCAGCAGCACCTGCGTGCCAAAGGCGCAATGGATGGCAAACGCCGCCCCGCGCGCGCCGGCCGCCTTCACCCGCCGCGCCAGCACCACCAGCAGCGCCACCACGCCCCAGGCCCACCAGCGATGGATGAAATGGACAATCTGCGGATCGGCGGTGAGATAGGCCAGCAGGCTGGCGCGCGGCTGGGTGGCGCCGGGCCAGAAGCTGCCGTTCATCAGCGGCCACTGGTCCGTCACCCGGCCGGCGCGCAGGCCCGCCATCAGCGCGCCAAAGCCCAGCTGCACCCACAGCCCCAGCAGCGCCAGCAGGCCCAGCCCTGTCAGCCGCGCCGGCCGCGCCCGGGCATGGCCCGCCAGCGCCACCAGATCCAGCGCCGTCCACACCAGCCCGGCCAGCGTGAACAGCGCCGTCAACAGATGCGCCATCAGCCACAGCGGCGCCACTTCCGTCATCCCCGGCTTCAGGCCCGATGCCACCATCAGCCAGCCCAGCGTGCCCTGCAGCCCGATCAACGCCAGCAGCGCCAGCAGCCGCCAGCCATAGCCGGCAGGAATGTGCCGCCGCCAGGCAAACCACACCAGCGGCACCAACACCGCCATGCCAATCACCCGGCCCAGCACGCGGTGGATATATTCCCAGAAGAAAATGCCCTTGAACTGGGCCAGCGTCATGCCCGCATGCACCGCGCCATATTGGTCGATCTGGCGATAATGGGCAAATTCGGCCGCCCAGGCCGCCTCGTTCAGCGGCGGCACAATGCCCGACAAAGGCTTCCACTCGGTGATCGACAGGCCCGATTCGGTCAGCCGCGTGATGCCCCCCACCACCACGATCGCCACCACCAGCGCGGCCACCACCGCCAGCCACAGCGCCAAGAGCGCCGGCAAGCCGCGCCGCCGCGCCGCGCCATGGGGGAAGGAAAGAACGGTGCCGGAACGCTTGCTGCTCATGGCGCGCTGTGTGCCGCCTTGGCGCCCGGATGGCAAGCTGGCGCACGACCAGCCGCCCGCCCCTTGCGAAATGTTATAATGTAACATACATGCGGGCCATGGCTGCCCACCCTTCCCTGATTCGCCGCGGCGTCGATCGCCTGGGCATCGCCCTGTCGGCCGCTTGCGCGGTGCATTGCGTGGCGGGGCTGGCGCTGGCCGCGGTGCTGGGCCTGGGCGCCACTGCCGTCGGCACCGGCGCTTTGGCCACCAGCACCCTGGGCACCGCCCTGCTTGATCCGCGCATCCATGAATATGGGCTGATGCTGGCCGTGGCGGTGGGCGCGCTGGGGCTGGGCGTGGGGGCTGCGCGCCATCGCCAGCCGGGCCTGCTGCTGCTGGGCCTTGCCGGCCTTGCCCTGATGAGCGCCGGCGTGCTGGCCCCCCACGGCCCGCTGGAAGCCGGCTTCACCATCCCCGGCGTGCTGCTGCTGGCCATGGCCCATCTGCGCAACCTGCGCCACGCGCATTAACCCGCCGCGCCCCATGTTGAGTTGACGCTGGCCGCCCCAGCGTCCATGTGGCCCGGCATGACAGACGCAATTTCGCTGACGGTGAACGGCGAGCCGCGCCGTATCCGCGCCGGTGCCTCCGTGGCCGAGCTGGTGGCCGATATCGGCCTCAACCCCGCCAAGGTGGCAGTGGAACGCAATGGCGCCATCGTGCCGCGCTCTACCCTGGCCGATGTGGCGCTCAACGCCGGCGACATTCTGGAAATCGTGCATTTTGTGGGAGGTGGCGAGGTGAGCGCGGATGACAGCTGGAGCGTGGCCGGGCGGACCTTCCGCAGCCGCCTGATCGTCGGCACCGGCAAATACCGCGATTTCGCGCAGAACGCCGCCGCTCTCGAAGCCTCGGGCGCCGAGATCGTCACCGTGGCGGTGCGCCGGGTCAACATCGCCGATCCCGCAGCGCCGATGCTGACCGACTTCATCGACCCCAAGAAGATCACCTACCTGCCCAACACCGCCGGCTGCTTCACGGCTGACGATGCCATCCGCACCCTGCGCCTGGCGCGCGAGGCGGGCGGCTGGGATCTCGTCAAGCTGGAAGTGCTGGGCGAGGCGCGCACCCTCTACCCCGACATGCGCGAGACGCTGAAGGCCACCGAAGTGCTGGCCAGGGAAGGCTTCCTGCCCATGGTCTATTGCGTGGATGATCCGATTGCCGCCAAACAGCTGGAAGAGGCGGGTGCGGTGGCGATCATGCCGCTGGGCGCGCCGATCGGCTCTGGCCTTGGCATCCAGAACCGGGTGACGATCCGCCTCATCGTCGAAGGCGCCAAGGTGCCGGTGCTGGTGGATGCCGGCGTTGGCACCGCCAGCGATGCCGCCATCGCCATGGAGCTGGGCGTGGACGGCGTGCTGATGAACACCGCCATCGCCGAGGCGAAAGACCCCATCCGCATGGCCCGCGCCATGAAGCTGGCGGTGGAAGCGGGCCGCGAGGCCTATCTGTCGGGCCGCATGGCCACGCGCAAATATGCCGATCCTTCCAGCCCGCTGGCCGGCCTGATCTGAACAGGCGGGGGCCAGCGCCCCTGCCCCGGCACCACAATCTTGCCAATCCATAAGCCCTTCCTCTGGCTTGCCGCCGGGGGCAGGGTTAACGGGCTGATAACGGCTTTCGGGCACAAGGTTTCTTGCAAAGGGCAAAACGCCCCATGCCAAGGAATCGGAACATGGCCCACACTGGAATGGCATCGCTGGCGATCGCGGAGCTGCGGGAATTTGCCGGCTTCACCCCTTGCGAACAGCGCTACATCAAGCGCAGCCTTGATGTGGGGCTGGGCCGGCAGGATGCCTTCAAGCTGTGGGCGCGCGATGCGCTCGAGGCCGCCTCGATCCGCAGCCAGTATGTGCTCTATCAGGAACTGAAGGGCCTGCGCGGGGCGATCCCGGCGCATGGCGGGCCGGCCGTGCCCGGCATGGAAAGCCTGGAAAGCTTCATGGGCAAGCTCATCCGCCTCACCGCTTTCGATCTGGCGCAGGACAAGCTCTCGGGCTTTGCCCCGTTCCGCTTTCTTTACGAACGGCTGCTGGGCGCCGATGTGCGCCCCTGGCTGCCCTCGGCCTTCTGCGCGGCGGCGGCCCTGCCGCAGATCCGCCCCGAACGCCGCAAGCGCCTGCTGCAATCGATCAGCGAGGCGGCTGCCACTGCCCCCGGCTGGTCCACCCGCGAGCCCTGGTTCTATCCCGAATGGGTGGAGAAGGAAGCCGCCTGAACTTCCGGCGCGAGGGGCCCCCGGCCCCCTCGCCCAGCCTTCGCCTAGCTGCGATACAGCCCTTCCAGCCGCTCGCCATAACGCTCCTTCAGCTTGTGGCGGCGGATCTTCAGCGAAGGCGTCATCTCGCCATTGTCGATCGAGAAGGGCTCCTCGGCAAAGGTGAACTGGCGCAGCTTCTCGATCACCGACAGATCCGCGTTCACCCGGTCGATCGCGGCGCGCATGGCGCTGCGGAAGGCCGGCAGATCCTGCAGGCTGCGCATGTCGAAGCGCACATCCTGGCTGCGCGCCCAATCCAGCGCCCATTCCGCATCGGGCACGATCAGCCCCACCACATAGGGCCGCCGGTCGCCGATCACCATCGCCTGGGCGATCTCGGGCTGCAGGGTCAGCATGCCCTCCAGCTTCTGGGGCGAGATATTGTCGCCCTTGTCGTTGACGATCATGTCCTTCTTGCGATCGGTGATGCGGATGCGGCCAACCGCGTCGATCTCGCCGATGTCGCCGGTGTGCAGCCAGCCATCCTGGATGGTTTTCGCGGTTTCCGCCTCGTTGCGCCAATAGCCCTGCATCACCAGCTCGCCCGCCACCAGGATCTCGCCATCGCCGGCGATCTTCACCTGCGTGTTGCGCAAGGGCGGGCCCACCGTGTCCATCTTCAGCCCGGCGCCCGGCCGGCCCACGCTGATCACAGGGCCGCTTTCGGTCTGGCCATAGCCTTGCAGCAAGGTCATGCCCATCGCCTCGAAGAAAGTGCCCACCTCCGGGTTGAGCGGCGCCCCGCCCGACACCAGCGCCTTCATCCGCCCGCCAAAGCGCGCGCGGATCTTGGGGCGCAGCGTGCGTTCCAGCACCATGTTCAGCGCGCCATCGAACAGGTGCCGCCGGCCCTGCTGGTGGCGCAGCGACATCTGCACCGCCTTTTCCATCAGCAGGCGAGCCAGCGCGCCCTGCTTCTCGATCTGCTTGATGATCCGCGTGCGCAGCACCTCGAACAGGCGCGGCACGACGATCATGATGGTCGGCCGCGCTTCCTCAATGTTGCTGGCCAGCTTCTCCAGCCCTTCGGCATACCAGATCTGCCCGCCAAGGCCGATCGGCAGGAACTGCCCGCCGGTATGCTCATAGGAATGGGAAAGCGGCAGGAAGGAGAGGAAGACTTCCTCTTCCCAGCCAAAATCCTCGGCGATGATGCGCGCGGTGCCATCCACATTGTGCAGCAGCGCGCCATGGTGCTGCGGCACGCCGCGCGGGGCACCGCCGGTGCCGCTGGTGTAGATGATGCAGGCGATATCCTGGCGGGTGATCCGGGCCATGCGCGCTTCCACCGCCGCCATCGCCGCTGCCGCATCGCCGGCCACCAGCGCGGCCCAGTCGTGATATTCCACCGTGCTGGCCTGGGCCGGGCGCAGCGGCTCGAAGCTGATCACATGATCGGCCTTGCCCGCCCGCAGCACCGCCGGCAACAGTGGCCGCGCCAGCCGCGCCGAGGAGACGATCACCGCCCGCGCGCCGGAATTTTCCAGGATGTGGAGATGATCGCGCTCGGTATTGGTGGTGTAGGTAGGCACGCTGATGCAGCCGGCCGCCATGATCGCCAGATCGCTGATGCACCATTCCGGCCGGTTTTCCGAAACCAGCATCACCCGCTCACCCGGCTTCAGCCCCAGCCCGGCCAGCGCTTCGGCCAGCAGGCACATCTGGCGCGCCGCCTCGGCCCAGCTGACAGATTGCCAGCGCCCATCCTGCTTCGCCCAGAGAAAAGGCCTGTCACCCAGCGCCGCGGCCCGCGCGAGAAACAGGGCGACGATATTGGCAGACGAATCGAAATCGGAAAGTTGCACGCTGGCGCCCGTTCCCCCTGACAGTTCGAACGCCCCCCGCCCGACTGCTCGTGATATATACCTGTCTAGGCCCGCACAGCCGGCAGAACAAGCATGGTTAAGAGCCTAGCGCCAAGGATTTAGCATATTGTTTACGCAGCGCCCGCCGCTACCGGGCATACGCCCTCAGGCTGTGCCCACTGCATCGGCCAGGCAGGCAAAGCCCTCGGCAAGCATGCGCTTTTCCAGCCCGCGGGTGATCTGGCGGGCAAGGCCGGGCCCGGCATAGACCATCGCGCTGTACAGCTGCACCAGGCTGGCGCCTGCACGGATGCGCTGCCAGGCATCCTCGGCAGTGGCAATGCCGCCCACGCCCACCAGCGGCACCGCGCCGCCCGTCGCCTTGCGGAAATCGCGCAGGCGTTCCAGCGCCAGTTCCTTCAGCGGCGCGCCGGAAAGGCCGCCGCCCTCGCCGGCATGGCGGCTGCGCAGCGGCGGGCGCGAGATGGTGGTGTTGGCCACGATCAACGCGCCCAGCCGCTTCTCGATGGCGAGGCGGGCAATCGCGTCGATATCGGCCGGCAGCAGGTCGGGCGCCACTTTCAGGAACACCGGCGGCGCGCAGCCCGTTTCATCGCGCGCGGCGATCACCCCGTCCAACAGGTCGGCCAGCGCCTTTTCATCCTGCAGCGCGCGCAGGCCCGGCGTGTTGGGGCTGGACACATTCACCGCCAGATAGCTGGCATGGGGCGCCATCAGCCGGGCCATGGTGGCATAATCGGCGATGCGATCGGCCGAATCCTTGTTGGCACCAATGTTGATGCCCACCACCCCGCCAAGCCCCTTGCGCATCTCCAGCCGCGCCAGCGCCGCCTCGGCGCCGTGGTTGTTGAAGCCCATGCGGTTGATCACCGCCCGGTCCTCGGCCAGGCGGAACAGGCGCGGGCGCGCATTGCCCTCCTGCGGCAGCGGCGTGATCGAGCCCGCCTCGGCAAAGCCGAAGCCCAGCCCCAGCAGCTGGTCGGGCACTTCGGCATCCTTGTCGAAGCCGGCCGCCATGCCCAGCGGATTGGGAAAGGTGATGCCCGCCACGCTGATCGCCAGCGGGCTTTGCGCGCCCCGGCAGGCCCTGCCCAGCGGCAGGCATTTCAGCGCGGCGATCGACAGGCCATGGGCACGTTCCGCATCCAGGCGGAACAGCAACGGGCGCAAAAGGGCATAGTACATGCGATTCGCCTATGGCCCTGCCGGGCCCGCAAGGCAACGGCGGGCATAGCCGGAGAAAGTGGCCAAAACCCGCCCGCGGCGGATTGCCCGATAGGGCAGCCCGCCACAGGCCCATGGGCACCGTCGCTGCGCTGCAACAGGGAGGAACAAAAAATGGTGCAATCGTCTGCTTTGTCGGCTCCGTTTCGGAGGGTGACGAGTATCTACAAGTTTTGCCGCTTCCTCCTGCCCTACACCCCCATTGCGACCCGAAGGGCTCGTGCCGCCTGGCCCGAGTTCTCGAAACTCTGGCGGCCTTTCCTTTTGGAAAGGCCGCTTTTTTATGCCCGCTTGCCGGCAGGCCCCCCTTCGCGCCAACCCCTGCCATGCAGACGGTTGCCATCTGCCCCCAACGCGCCTAGATAGAATGTGGACCGATCCGATCCAGTTTAGCCGTCGGCGCGCGCCAAGCGCGCCCGTGTTCCACCGCCCGCGAAAGCCGCCTGCGATGCGCTTGTCGAGTATGGCCGATTATGCCGTGGTGACGATGGTGGCCGCCGCCCGCCATTGCGGCAGCGCCGCGCGCCTCGCCGCCGAAAGCGCCGGCCAGCGCCGCCCGCACCTCAATGCCGGCCTGCTGGCGGAGGAAACCGGCCTGCCCGCGCCCACGGTGCAAAAGCTGGTGAGCCGGCTGGTGGTGGCAGGGCTGCTCAAATCCACGCGGGGCGTGGGCGGCGGCCTCAGGCTGGCGCGGCCGGCAGCGGCCATCAGCCTGGCCGAGATCGTCGAGGCGGTGGAAGGGCCGATCGCGCTGGCGACCTGTGTCGACACGGCCAAGCAGGAATGCGCGCTGGAACAGGGCTGCTCGGTGCGCCCGCACTGGCCGGTGGTGAACGAGGCGCTGCGCGGCGCGCTGGCAGGGGTGCCGCTCAGCCGGCTGGCCTGCCTGCCGGTGCCCGCGCCCGACAAGATGATGGAAGCAATGCAATGACCCAGCCGATCGACACCGAAACCCCCGCCGATGGCGCCCTGAAAGACCAGGCCGCGCGCGAGGCCGCCCAGAAAGTGGCGGAATACGAACACGGCTGGGTGGCCGATATCGAGCAGGAATATGGCCCCAAGGGCCTGTCGGAAGACACCGTCCGCTTCATTTCGGCCAAGAAGGACGAGCCGGAATGGATGCTGGAATGGCGCCTGAAGGCCTATCGCCACTGGCTGACCATGCCGATGCCCGACTGGGCCAAGCTGAACGTGCCGCCGATCGATTACCAGAACGCCTATTACTGGGCCGCGCCCAAGCAGAAGGACGGCCCCAAGAGCCTGGACGAGGTGGACCCGGAAATCCTGCGCGTCTACGAGAAGCTGGGCATTCCGCTGGAAGAGCAGAAGGTGCTGGCAGGCGTGGAAGGCGCCCGCAAGGTGGCGGTGGATGCGGTGTTCGACAGCGTGTCGGTGGCCACCACCTTCCGCAAGGAACTGGAAGCGGCCGGCGTCATCTTCCGCTCGATCTCCGAGGCGATCCGCGAATATCCCGAGCTGGTGAAGAAGTGGCTGGGCCGCGTGGTGCCCATGGCCGACAATTTCTTCGCCGCTCTCAATTGCGCGGTCTTCTCCGATGGCACCTTCGTCTACATCCCCGAGGGCGTGCGCTGCCCGATGGAGCTGTCCACCTATTTCCGCATCAATGCGGAGAACACCGGCCAGTTCGAACGCACGCTGATCGTGGCCGACAAGGGCGCCTATGTGTCCTATCTCGAAGGCTGCACCGCCCCCCAGCGCGACGAGAACCAGTTGCATGCCGCCGTGGTGGAGCTGGTGGCGCTGGATGATGCCGAGATCAAATATTCCACCGTGCAGAACTGGTATCCGGGCGATGCGCAGGGCAAGGGCGGCATCTACAATTTCGTGACGAAGCGGGCGCTGTGCCAGGGCGCGCGATCGAAGGTGAGCTGGACGCAGGTGGAAACCGGCAGCGCCATCACCTGGAAATACCCCTCCTGCGTGCTCAATGGCGAGGATTCGGTGGGCGAGTTCTATTCCGTCGCCGTCACCAACAATTACCAGCAGGCCGACACCGGCACCAAGATGATCCACAACGGGCGCGGCAGCCGCTCCACCATCATCTCCAAGGGGATCAGCGCCGGCAAGTCGCAGAACACCTATCGCGGCCTGGTGCGCGTGGGCGCGGCCGCCGAGGGCGTGCGCAACTTCACCCAGTGCGATTCGCTGCTGCTGGGCAAGGAATGCGGCGCCCACACCGTGCCCTATATCGAGGTGAGGAACCCCACCGCCACCATCGAGCATGAAGCCACCACCAGCAAGATCTCCGACGACCAGCTGTTCTACGCGCAGCAGCGCGGGCTGGATACCGAGGCGGCGGTGGCGCTCATCGTCAACGGCTTTGCCAAGGAAGTGTTGCAGCAGCTGCCCATGGAATTTGCCGTGGAAGCGCAGAAGCTGCTGGGAATTAGTCTTGAAGGAAGTGTCGGCTGATGCTGAAAATTGAAAACCTCCACGCCGCCATCGCGGACAAGCCGATCCTCAAGGGCCTTTCGCTCTCCATCAACGCGGGCGAGGTGCATGCCATCATGGGGCCCAATGGCGCGGGCAAATCCACCACCGGCTATGTGCTGGGCGGCCGCCCGGGCTATGAGGTGACGGAAGGTTCGGCCACGTTCAACGGCGCCGATCTCTTCGCGCTGGAGCCGCACGAGCGGGCTGCGGCCGGCCTGTTCCTGGGCTTTCAGTATCCGGTGGAGATCCCCGGCGTCTCGAACCTGCAGTTCCTGCGCGAGGCGCTGAACAGCCAGCGCAAGCTGCGCGGGGAAGAGCCGCTCTCGGGCGGCGCCTTCCTGAAGATCGCGCGCGAGAAGGCAGCCCTTCTCAAGATGGACATGGAGATGCTGAAGCGCCCGGTGAACGTGGGCTTTTCCGGCGGCGAGAAGAAGCGCGCCGAGATGGTGCAGATGGGCATCCTCGACCCCAAACTGGCGATTCTGGACGAGACCGACAGCGGCCTCGACATTGATGCGCTGCGCATCTGCGGCGAAGGCATCAATGCCATCATGAGGAAGCCCGACAAGGCGGTGCTGCTGATCACCCATTATCAGCGCCTGCTCGATTACGTGAAGCCCGATTTCGTCCATGTGCTGGCGGGCGGGCGCATCGTGAAGAGCGGCGGGCCCGAACTGGCGCTGGAGCTGGAAGAGCACGGCTATGAGGATGTGGCGGCATGAGCGCGCTGGCGCCCCTGCCCACCCGCAAGGCGGAGGATTGGCGCTATGCCGATCTGGCCGCGCTGGAAAAGCTGTGGCCGCTGGCCGAGGCCGAGGCGGTGGTGGTGGGCGCAGGCGGCCACCATGCGCGCGCCATCGTGCAGACAGGCGGCGGCATCACGCGCCTCGCCCTCACGCTGGAAGCGGGCGCCAGCGCGGTGCTCCATGTGCTGAACGCGGGCGGCGCCTATGGCCGGGTGGAGCTCGACGTGACACTGCATGAAGGCGCCGATTTCACGCTGGGCGCGGTGCAGATCGCCGGCAGCGGCGAGACCGCCGAGATCATCGCCACCGTGCGCCACATGGAGGGCAAGGCCACCAGCCGGCAGGTCGTGCGCCAGGCCGCTGGCGGCACCGGCACCGTCACTTGCCTTGGCAAGGTCTATGTCGCCAAGGGCGCCGATGGCACCGATGGCGAGCAGAGCGTGCGCGCCATGCTGCTGGATCGCACCGCCACCGCCAATGCCCGGCCCGAGCTGGAAATCCACGCCGACGACGTGAAATGCGCCCATGGCTGCGCGATCGGCGAGCTGGATGCCAACGGCCTGTTCTACATGGCCGCCCGCGGCATTGCGCCGGAAACCGCCAAGGCGCTGATGCTGCAGGGCTTCATCGCCGAAGCGCTGGAAGGCGCCGAGGAAGAGGACCATCTGCGCGCGCTGGCGCAACAGGCGCTGGAGGCGGTGCTGTGACCCTGGCCGAACCGCTGGACCTGGCCGCCATCCGCGCCGATTTCCCCGGCCTTGTCACCGCCGATGGGCGGCCGTGGCACTATCTTGATTCCGGCGCCACCGCGCAAAAGCCGCGCGCCGTGATCGAGGCCTGCGCCCGCGCCATGGGGGCCGATTATGCCACCGTGCACCGCGGCGTCTATGCCCGCTCGGCCGAGATGACGCTGGCCTATGAGGCCGCGCGCCGCCGGGTGGCCAGCTTCATCGGCGGGGCGGAGGAGGAGATCGTCTTCACCCGCGGCGCCACCGAGGCGATCAATCTGGTGGCCTATAGCTGGGGCATGGCCAACCTGCGGGCGGGCGATCGCATCCTGCTTTCCACGCTGGAGCATCATTCGAACATCGTGCCCTGGCAGCTGATCCAGGAGAAGATCGGCTTTGCCATCGATGTCTGCCCGCTGACGGCAGATGGCCGGATCGACCTTGATGCCGCCGAAAACCTGCTGACGCCGGCGCACAAGCTGGTGGCCTTTGCCCATGTGTCGAACGTGCTGGGCAGCGTGCTGGATGTGCAGCGGGCGGTGGCGCTGGGCCATGCGGTGGGCGCCAAAGTGCTGATCGATGGCTGCCAGGCGGTGCCGCGGCTGAAGGTGGATGTGGCAGCGCTGGGCTGCGATTTCTATGCCTTTTCCGCCCACAAGCTGTATGGCCCCACCGGCATTGGCGCCTTGTGGGCCCGGGCCGACATTCTCGCCGGGATGCCCGCCTGGCAGGGCGGCGGCTCGATGATCGACCGGGTGAGCTTCGAGAAGACCACCTATGCCCCCGCCCCCACCCGCTTCGAGGCCGGCACGCCGGCGATCGTTGAAGCGCTGGGGCTGGCCGCGGCGATCGATTATGTGGAAACCATCGGCCTTGGCGCCATCCACGCCCATGAGGCCAGGCTGGTGCGGCGCCTGCGCGGGGAACTGGCGGCGATGAACAGCGTTCGTCTGTTCGGGCCGGACGACAGCGCGGGCATCGTCTCCTTCGAGCTGGAAGGCGTGCACCCGCATGATCTGGGCACCATCCTCGACGAGGCAGGCGTGGCCATCCGCGCCGGCCACCATTGCGCCCAGCCGCTGATGGCCCATCTGGGCGTGCCCGCCACCGCCCGGGCCAGCTTCGGCCTCTATAGTGACGACAGCGATATCGCCGCGCTTCTGGCCGGCATCGAACGGACGAAAAGGATCTTCGGATGAGCGAGAGCGAAAAGCCCCGCTTCACGGTGGAGGAAGTGAACGCCGCCCCCACCCCGCCCCGCGCGCGGGTGGATCAGGCCGATGCGCCGGCGGAAAACCCGGCCGACACGCTGGCCCGCAAGAAGGATTATCTGGAAGGCTTCATCGCCCAGCAGCCCACTGGCCTTGCCGCGCATGAGCCGGGCGGCGCGCTCTATGAAGGCGTGGTGGGCGCGCTGAAGGAGATCTACGACCCCGAGATCCCGGTGAACATTTACGAGCTGGGCCTGATCTATGGCGTGGAGATCACTGCGGAGGGCGCGGCCAGCATCACCATGACGCTGACCACCCCCCACTGCCCGGTGGCCGAATCGATGCCCGGCGAAGTGGAGATGCGCGTGGCCGCCGTGCCCGGCGTGCGCGATTGCGAAGTGAGCCTGGTGTGGGATCCGCCATGGGATCCGGCCAAGATGAGCGATGAGGCCCGCCTCGAACTGGGGATGCTGTGATGAGCGATGCCGCCGTGCCCACCCAAACGCCGCGCCGGCCCCGCCCGGCCGCCGTTGCCCTCACCGCCAATGCCGAGGCGCGCATCGGCCGGCTGATGGCCGAGGCGCCCGAAGGCACGATCGGCGTCAAGCTGTCCACTCCGCGCCGGGGCTGCTCGGGCCTTGCCTATTCGGTCGATTACGTCAGCGCGGCCAGCCCGCTTGACGAGCGGATCGAGACGGCCGGCGGCCTGTTCTTCATCGACAGCGCCAGCGTGCTCTATCTGGTGGGCAGCACGATGGATTGGGTGGAAGATGATTTTTCCGCCGGCTTCGTCTTTGCCAACCCCAACGCCAAGGGCAGCTGCGGCTGCGGCGAAAGCTTCACGGTGTAAGCACCGCCTGCAGCCACCGCTGGCCGCCCCTTTCAGGCGGCCAGCGGCAAGCGCAGATCCTCTTCCTGCCGGCGCAGATAGGCCATCAGCTCACCCGAAACGCGGCGCGCCCGCACCACGCAGCGCTGCAGCAACAGCAAGGCCGCGCGCGATTGCACCTGCCCGCCGCGATCGATCCGGCGCAGCAGCCAGCGGGTTTTGGCAACATCGAGATCACCTGCCGGCGCGCGCTGCTCCACCAGCCAGTGCGACACCGCCTCGCCAACAAATTCGGCCCATTCGGCGCCGGGCGCGGCCAGATCGGCATCGATCGCCAGCAGCGCATCCACCGTATCGGCATCAAGGCGCGGGTGCAGCGGGGCATCGGCGCCGGGCGGCGCGGCGCGAGGGGAAAAGAGTGGCATCATCGATCCTTACGTCTGGCATTTCCCCCGGTGCCGCCACCATGCGCAGCCCCGCCTGAGCGCGCGATGAACCGGATTTTCAGCCAGCGTTAGGAAAGCTCAGCGCCGCTTCAGCGCGGCCACGCAGCCGGCCCTGTCCACATCGCGGCCATCGCTGGCGCGGCGGGCATCGACATAGGTGGCGCGCGCCGGCCCGCCCCCTTCGCCCGGATAGAGATAGACATCGAGCACGCAGGCCTCGCCGGCAAATTGCAGCTTTTGCGCCTCGCCTTCATGCACATCCAGCCGCGCCGGGCCGAATTGCGCCACCAGGCCGCGGGCATCGGCGCCAATCACCCCTTCGAGCCCCGGCAGGGACAGCACATGCGGCATCGCATGCCCCCTGCCCAGTCCCTTGCCCAGCGGCTTGGCCGGGGCAAA
>Ga0207806_1000235_pt1 | contig 14967 bp, 16 predicted proteins | sample LuqExpMetageno72_FD_187829 | JGI IMG/M metagenome (GOLD analysis project Ga0207806, IMG submission 187829) | Tropical forest soil microbial communities from Luquillo Experimental Forest, Puerto Rico - Sample 72 (SPAdes) | ecosystem: Environmental > Terrestrial > Soil > Tropical forest ...
GAGCAGCAGCGGCTCGTTGATATCGCCATCGCCCGCGCCCGACAGCGCCAGCGCGTCCTCTCCGGCCTCTTCCTGGATGATGTGCAGCACATCGTCCACCGTGATCTGGCCCACCAGGCGGCCGCTTTCATCCACCACCGCGGCCGAGATCAGCGCATATTTCTGGAAGCGCAGCGCCACCTCTTCCTGGTCCATCGTCACCGGGATCAGCGTCTGGTCGCGCTGCATCACATCGCCCAGCACCACATTGTGCGGCGCCCGCAAAATCCAGCTGAGCATGCAGGTGCCCACCGGATGGTGCAGCGCATCGACGATGAACACTTCCCAGAACTCGGTCGGCAGATCATCGCGCGTGCGCAGGAAATCGATCAGCTCGCCCACCTGCATGTGCTGGCCCACGGCCACCACATCGCGGCTCATCAAGCGACCGGCGCTCTCTTCCGGGAAGGCGAGGGCGGCAGCGATCGCGGCGCGCTCCTCCGGCTCCATCTCGGCCAGCACCGCGCGCTGTTCCTCGGGCGCCAGATCCTCGATCAGGGCGACCGCGTCGTCGGTCTCCATCTCCTCGGCGATATCGGCGATATCGGCCGCGGCCAGCTCGTCGACCAGCGCCTCGCGCACATGCTCGTTCAGCTCGGCGAAGACCTCGCCGCCCATGAGGTCGGTCAGCGCATCGGCCAGCGCCCCGCGCAGATCGGCCGGGATCGCCTCGAACAGATCGGCGATATCGGCCGGGTGCAGCCCTTCGGCCAGATCGTAGACAGCGCCCGCCTCGCCGTCCTCCAGCGCCTCGCGCACGCGGCGCACGAAATCGCCGGTCAGGCGGTTGTCGGCATCCAGCCGGTCGGGCGCGGTCTCGGCGCTGGCGTTGAGGGCGTCGGCGTTCATCGCTTTCAAGGCTCTAGGGGGCTGGCGGGCAAATGCAAGCGGGCAGGCAGCCCGGCCGGCGCCAGGGGCAGCTGGCACGAAGGGCGCTTCCCTTTCGCGCCAGCTGGCCTATAGGGCGCAAACCACGCCGGAAAGGGGCCCCTGGTGGGCCTGTTTCGGCCAACCCGATTTCCCCGGCGGCAAGGCCGGGGCATGCCAATCTTCCCCGGCGGCAAGGCCGGGGCATGAAGGAGCAAGCCATGGCTGACGAATTCCTCACCTTCACCATCGACACCGGCAATGGCACGAGCGATGTTGTCATCAAGCTGCGCCCCGATCTGGCCCCGGGCCATGTGGCGCGCATCAAGGAACTGGCCGGCGAAGGCTTTTACGATGGCGTGAAGTTCCACCGCGTGATCCCCGGCTTCATGGCGCAGGGCGGCTGCCCCAACGGCACCGGCACCGGCGGCTCCGACAAGCCCGACCTGCAGGCCGAATTCAACGACGAGCCCCATGTGCGCGGCGTGTGCAGCATGGCGCGCACCAGCTATCCGCATTCGGCCAACAGCCAGTTCTTCATCTGCTTCGATGATGCCACCTTCCTCGATCGCCAGTACACGGTGTGGGGCATTGTGGAATCGGGCATGGAAACGATCGACGCGCTGCCCAAGGGCGAGCCGCCGCGCGCGCCCGGCAAGATCGTCAAGGCCACCGTTTCGGCGGCCTGAGGCCTGCCCGGCGCCCTGCGGGGCGCCACTTCGGGCACCGTGGTAAACGAAAGCTTTACCGCGGTGCCCGGCTGCTTGCGGAACAGGCCATCAGCCTGTCCTTGAACTTTCTGGCCTAAGCCGGGGCCATCCCACGGCTTGCCAGAAAGACGGATATGTTCGCACGGCTCAAGATCAGCACGCTTGTCATTGTCAGCTCCCTGGGGCTGGCCGCGGTGGTTGCCACCTCGGCGGTGTCCACCAGCCTGGGCCTGAAGAGCTCGGGCGAGCGACTGACCTATGTGATCACCAATTCGTTGCCCAGCATCAACGCGCTGTCGCGCATTTCGGTGATGGCCGAAGTGGCGCGCGTGCGGGCCGCGCGGGTGGCGCTGGCCGATGGCAGCGTGGCCAGCGAGAAGGATTTCGACGATCTGACCAAGGCCATCGGCGTGGTCGAGAAGGGGCTCAAAGACTATATCCCGCTGATTTCCGATGCCCATGAGCAGGGCGAATATGACACCGTGGCAAGGAAATGGCAGGTGGAGGCCGATCGCCTGCACGAGATCGAGCGCCTGGCGCGCGATGGCCACACGGCCGAGGCCCGCACGCTTTATCGCGGCCCGCTGGTGCAGGAGGCCAAGGCCCTGCGCGACGGGATGGATGCCGAGATCCAGTATAACGTCGATCTGGCCAACCAGCAGAGCGAGGCGGCCACGGCCAGCTTCAGCCAGACCTTCTACCTGGCCGTGGGCCTTGGCGGGCTGGCGCTGGCGATGGCGGTGGGCATGCTGGTGCTGTTTCGCCAGCGGGTGTCGGCGCCGCTGGGCCGGCTGACCGACACGATGCAGGAAATGGCCCGCGGCCAGCTCGATCTGGTCGTGCCGGGCGCCGAGAAGGGCGACGAGCTGGGCGATATTGCCCGCGCGCTCGATGGCATCAAGCGTTCCATCACCGAGCGCAGCCGGGCCGAGGCGGAAGTGCAGCTTTCTGTGCAGAAGCAAGTGACCGGCGCGCTGGAAGAGGCGCTGGGCGCGCTGAAGGCCGGCGAGCTGACGCACCGCATCCGCGATGCCTTCCCCAGCGAATATGAAGTGCTGCGGTCTGATTTCAACGCCACGCTGGCCTCGCTGGCCGAGCAGATTTCCGAAGTGTCGCGCTCGTCGGCGGCGGTGCGCACGGGGGCGGCGGAAATTGCCGCGGCCGCGCAGGATCTGGCCCGCCGCACCGAAGCGCAGGCGGCAACCCTGGGCGAGACGGCCGGCACCGTGAAGGAACTGACCGGCGCCGTTTCCGAGGCGACCGATGCCGCCCAGGGCGCCAGCACCGCCGCGCAGGACACCGAAAAGGAAGCCAGCACCAGCGGCGAGCTGATGCGCGAGGCGGTGGCCGCGATGAACTCGATCTCGGCGACATCGGACAAGATGCGCTCGATCGTCGAGATCATCGACGGCATCTCCTTCCAGACCAACCTCTTGGCGCTGAATGCCGGCGTGGAAGCGGCGCGCGCGGGCGATGCCGGCCGCGGCTTTGCGGTGGTGGCCAGCGAAGTGCGCAATCTGGCCGAGCGCAGCGCGGAAGCGGCCAAGGAAATCGGCGCGCTGATCGTCAATTCCGGGCAGGAAGTGCGCCATGGCGTGCAGATGGTCAGCCAGACGCAGGCCTCGCTGGAACGCATCGTGGGCAAGGCCAGCGATCTGGCCAGCGTGATCGCCGGCATCTCGCACACCGCCAGCCGCCAGTCGAGCGCGATCACCCAGGTGAACAGCGTGATCGCCGAGCTGGACCGCGCCACCCAGCAGAATGCCGCGCTGGTGGAGGAATCAACCGCCGCCTCGCATTCGCTGGCCACCGAATCGGAGCGCCTGTCGCAAGTGGTCAGCCGCTTTGCCTTCACCGAAGGCAGCCATGCCCGCCAGCCTGCGGCCATGCCGGCCAGCGGGGGGGCCGTGCCCATGCCCGCCCGCGCCCGCCCGGCCCGCAACAGCGCCCCGGCGCCCGTGCCGATGAGCCAGGGCAATGCCGCCCTTGCCGCCACCAGCGAGGACTGGTCCGAATTCTGATCCCTGGAGGGGGCGGGGCGCGACGGGGGCAACCCCATCGCGCCCCGCTTGCGTTTGGGCCGCGGGCCGCTGGCAGGCAGCAGCCCGTTTAAAGGTGGGCGTTCACCAGCCAATCGTGGAAGATGCGCACCGGCCGGCTTTCCAGCGCCCGCGGGCGGCACACGAACCAGTAGCTGTAGGGGCTTTCCACATCGGCATCATACAGTTTCACCAGCGTTTCCTCGCCGGCGCGCTGGAAATTGTCGGAATGCATGATGGCAATGCCCAGCCCCTGATTGGCGCCGGTGATGATCAGCTGGGCCGAATCGATATGGTCGATCGCCGCCGGCTCCAGCTTTTCCAGGCCCAGCGCCACCTTCCACGCATCGAAACTGTCGGGCAGGTCGGTCTGGATGAGGAAGGTCTGGCGCGAGAGGCGCGAGATGTCGGGCGCCGGGCCCAGCTCGTCGGCGATGCGGCGGGCGGCAAAGGCATAAACCTTGTTATGATCCAGCCGCACGGCATGAAAGGCGCTGTCGGGCACCTTGGAGAGCACGATGGCGGCATCCAGCGAATCGCCCAGCCGGTCTTCCAGCTGGGGGCCGGTGTCGATGTCGATATGCAGGCGCGGGTGCAGCTTGCGCAGTTCGGGCAGGCGCGGAAACAGGCGCTGGCCGGCAAACAGCGGCGGCACGCCCAGATAAAGCCGCATCACATTGTGCTGCTCCATCTGCGATTCCACCGCCACCGCCAGCTCTTCCAGCTTGGGTGAGACGATGGCGTAGAAGATCTGGCCTTCATCGGTCAGCTTCATCGCCTGATGCTGGCGGGTGAACAGGCGCTTGCCGACGAAATCCTCCAGCGCGCCCACCCGGCGCGAGAGGGCAGAGGGGCTGAGGCCCAGCTCGTTGGCGGCGGCCTTGGCCGAACCCAGGCGGACAATGCGCACAAAGGCTTCAAGCGCGCGCAGCGGCGGCAGACGGCGAACCGGAGGCATCAGCCTTCTCCTTGCGTGGCGGAAAGCGGGGGGTGCAGGCGCAGCCGCTTCACATGGCGCTCGTCGCCATCGGTGATCTCGAGGATCCAGCCGCTGTCGTGAGCCAGCGTTTCGCCCACCTGCGGCACATGGCCGGCCAACAGAAAGGCGAGGCCGCCCAGCGTGTCCACCGCCTCTTCCACATCGGCCAGGCGCGCATCCACCCGCTCGGCCACATCGTCCAGCTCGGCGCGGGCATCGGCTTCCCACAGGCCATCGGGCAGGGCATGCAGCAGCTCGGTGGGGGCATCGTCATGCTCATCCTCCACCTCGCCGACGATCTCTTCCACCAGATCCTCCAGCGTGATGATGCCTTCCGTGCCGGAATATTCGTTCAGCACCACGGCCAGATGCACCCGGCTCTGGCGCATGTCGGCCAGCACATCCAGCGCGCCGCGGGCGGTGGGCACGAACAGCGGCTGGCGCATCAGCGCGTGCCAGTCGGCAGGCGGGCCATCGCCGGTGGCCAGCCGCGCGAACACATCCTTCATCAGCATCATGCCGACCACTTCATCCAGCGTCTCGCCATGCACGGGCAGGCGCGAATGGCCATGTTCGGCAAAGGCGGCCACCACTTCGGCCCAGCTGGCCGCCAGCGGCAGGGCCATGATCGCCCCGCGCGGGATCGCCACATCATCGGCGGTGTGTTCGCTGAAATGGAGCAGGTTGCGCAGCATCTGCCGCTCGATCGGCAACAGGTCGCCATTGGCGCTGGTGGCCTGGCTTTCGCCCTCATGCTCGTTGATGACGCCTTCTATCTGCGCGCGCAGCGACTGGTCGCCCTCGCTGCTGTCGAACAGCCGCCACACCGCCCGCCACAGCGAGCGTTTACTGTCCGGCTCTCCATTGCCAGACTCACCCATCCGGGCCGCATCGGCCACCACTAGCTTGTCACTCCTTGGGGATCCCCATGGTCCCCATATGGGTCGGCTATGCCTATCAGCGCAAGCGCGTTTATTTCAAGTTGTTCCATCGCCCGCGCATCATCCGCCGAAATTTCATGGTCCAGCCCGGCCAGATGCAGCAGGCCATGGATGATGAGGTGGCTGGCATGGGCTTCCAGCGCAATGCCCTTCTCGGCCGCCTCGCGCGCGCAGGTTTCCTGGGCCAGGGCAATATCGCCCAGCATTTCGGGCGGGCCATCGGCGGCCAGATCGAGCAGGTCCTCGCGCTCCAGCATGGGGAAGGAGAGCACGTTGGTGGGCTTGTCCTTGGCGCGCCACTCGCGGTTCAGCGTGTGCACTTCGTCATCGCTGGTGAACAGCAGGCTGGCGAACAGGCGCTCGTTGGCCAGTTCGGGCGCCACGCGGGCGGCGGCCTCGGCGGCGGCAAAGGCCAGGTCGGCCCAGTCGGTGCCGGCAGGCCAGGGGCCCTCGATGTCGATCTCAAGGTTGAGCATGGCGCAAGCCCTTAGAGGGGAATTGCGCGATTGGCGAGCGCCAAGAGGGCCGCGAGGGAGGATAAGCCCCCCTCGCGGACGGGGCCGGTCAGGCCTCTTCCCCCTCATAGGCATCAACAATCCGCCCGACGATCGGATGGCGCACCACATCGGCGCTGCCAAAGCGCACCATGGCAATGCCTTCCACCCCTTCCAGCCGGCGCACGGCATCGCCAAGGCCGCTCATGGCGGGCCCGCCGGGGATGTCCACCTGCTTTGGGTCTCCGCACACCACCATGCGGCTGTTCTGGCCGAAGCGGGTGAGGAACATCTTCATCTGGGCGGGCGTGGTGTTCTGCGCCTCGTCGAGGATGACGAAGGCATCGGCCAGCGTGCGCCCGCGCATGAAGGCGATCGGCGCGATCTCGATCTCGCCCGAGGCGATGCGCCGTTCCACCTGCTCGGGCGGCATGCAATCATACAGCGCGTCGTAGAGCGGGCGCAGGTAAGGGTCCACCTTCTCCTTCATGTCGCCGGGCAGGAAGCCCAGCCGCTCGCCCGCTTCCACCGCCGGGCGGCTGAGGATGAGGCGCTGCACGCTGCCGTTGATCAACTGCGCCACGGCCTGCGCCACGGCGACATAGGTTTTGCCGGTGCCGGCCGGGCCCAGGGCGAAGATGATATCGTCGCGCGCCAGTGCCTGCATATAGGCGATCTGCATGGCGCTGCGCGGCACGATGGTTTTCTTGCGCGTGCGGATCATGATCGGCGGGCGCTCGGCATCGCCGCTGATGATCCCTTCGAGCACCGGCTCGCTCGACATCGAGATCAGCGCCTCGACCGCGCCGGCATCGATATCCTGGCCGGAAAGCAGGCGCTTGTGCAGGCCCTGCAGCACTTCGCGGGCGCGGGCCACGGCATCGGGCGCCCCTTCGATCTGGATGCGGTTGCCGCGGGCCGAGATATAGACCCCGAGCCGGTTTTCCAGCAGCACCAGATTGGCATCGAACTGGCCGAACAGGGCGCCCAGCACGGTCGCCTCCTCGAATTCCAGCTCTGTGCGGGCGCGGCGGTGCGGGCGGGAGATGCCTGCGGGCGGGAAGGGCGCCACATCCGATGTGGTCTCATCGTGGGCGCGGGAATGCTTGCGTGCCATGCGCTCCTTTTCTGCGGCCGGAATCGGAAGAAGGCCCACCGGCTGCAGGCAAAGTCTATGTCAGCGCCCCTGCCAGGCAAAGCGGGAATGGCGCGGGCGGCTGTGGATAAATCAGCCGGTGTCGATCAGGCGCCGCCAATCAGCCGGCGTTGATCAGGCGCCGCCAATCAGGCGGCCGGCCAGCGAATTGGGGCCGGCCTGCACCAGTTCCACCCGCACCAGATCGCCCACGGCCGCCTCGCCCTCGAAATGCACCGATTGCAGCCAGGGCGATTTGCCCAGCCATTGCCCGGCATGGCGCCCGCGCTTTTCCACCAGCACGTCGGTCTCGCGGCCAAGGCTGGCCTGGTTGAAGGCGATCTGCCCGGCGATGATCGCCGCCTGCAGGCGCTGCAGCCGCTCGTCCATCACCGCGGGCGCGATCTGTTCGGCCATGGTGGCAGCGGGCGTGCCGGGGCGGGGCGAATATTTGAAGCTGAAGGAAGCGGCGTATTTCACCTGATCCACCAGCGCCAGCGTATCGGCGAAATCGGCTTCCGTCTCGCCCGGGAAGCCCACGATGAAATCGCCCGACAGCGCGATATCGGGCCGCACCGCGCGCACCTTTTCCAGCAGCGCCAGATAGCTTTCCACCGTGTGGCTGCGGTTCATCGCCTTGAGGATGCGGTTGCTGCCCGATTGCACCGGCAGATGCAGATAGGGCATCAGCTTGTCCACCTCGCCATGGGCGGCGATGAGCGCGTCGGTCATGTCGTTGGGGTGGCTGGTGGTGTAGCGGATGCGGGCCAGATTGGGCAGGCGGGCAAGGGCGCGCACCAGCCCGTCAAGCCCCACAGGCTGGCCCTTGGCATTCTCGCCGGTCCAGGCGTTCACATTCTGGCCGAGCAGGGTGATCTCGCGCGCGCCGGCTTCCACCAGCCTCTCGGCTTCTGCCACAAGATCATGGAAGGGGCGCGATATTTCCGCGCCGCGCGTATAGGGCACCACGCAATAGGTGCAGAATTTGTCGCAGCCTTCCTGCACGGTGAGGAAAGCGGTGGCGCCGGTGCGGCGGCGGGGGGGCAGGGCGGCAAACTTGGCGTCGGCCGGCATGTCGGTGTCGGTCACGCGGGCGCCGCCCTGGGCGGCCTTCAGCATCTCGGGCAGGCGATGATAGGCCTGCGGGCCCACCACCATGCGCACCGAAGGCGCGCGCGCCATGATTTCCTCGCCCTCGGCCTGGGCCACGCAGCCGGCCACCGCGATCAGCGGGCTGGTGCCATCCTCGCGCTTCAGGCGGCCGATGTCGGAATAGACCTTCTCGGCGGCCTTCTCGCGGATATGGCAGGTGTTGAGCACGACGAGATCGGCCTCGTCCCCCTCTGCGGCCGGATGGAGGCCCTGATCGGCCAGCAGCTCGCCCATGCGTTCGCCATCATAGACGTTCATCTGGCAGCCGAAGCTTTTCACGCGATAGGTTTGGGGGGCAGGGGTGGGGCGCATAATCCGCCGGCCCATACGCCAATTGCGGGCGGATTTGAAGGGGGGAGTGGGCGGTGTGCGCCACTCCCCTCCCGGCAGTGCTCAGCTCCAGGTTGCCTCGGGTGGCAGGCTCATCAGGATGGCTTCCACATTGCCGCCGGTTTTGAGGCCAAAGATCGTGCCGCGATCGTAAACCAGGTTGAATTCCGCATAGCGGCCGCGCCATTCCAGCTGCCGGGCCTTTTCCGCCGGGCTGAAGGCCAGCCCCATGCGCCGGCGCACCAGCTGCGGGAAGATGGCGAGGAAGGTTTCGCCCACTGCCCGGGTGAAGGCAAAGTTGGCCTCCCACGCCTCGTCGTCGGCGCATTCGAGGTGATCGTAGAAGATGCCGCCCACACCGCGCGCCACCCCCCGGTGCGGGATGAAGAAATATTCGTCCGCCCAGGCCCGGAAGCGGTCGTAGTAATCCGCGCCATGGCCATCGCAGCAGGCCTTGAAGGCGGCGTGGAAATCGGCGGTGTCCTCGGCATAGGGGATCGGCGGGTTGAGATCCGCGCCGCCGCCGAACCACGCTTTGGTGGTGGTGAGGAAGCGCGTGTTCATGTGCACGGCGGGCACATGCGGGTTGGCCATATGCGCCACAAGGCTGATGCCGGTGGCGGTGAAGCCGGGGTTGTCCACGCTGGCGCCGTTGATGCTGGCGGCAAATTGCGGGCTGAAGGCGCCATGCACGGTGGAGATGTTGACGCCCACCTTCTCGAACACCTTGCCCTTCATCAGCCCGCGGGTGCCGCCGCCGGTGTCGCCGCCTTCGCTGCCCACGGCGTCGCGGGTCCAGGGGGTGTACTGGAAGGCGGCATCGCTGCCCGCCTCGCGCTCGATCGCCTCGAAGGCGGCGCAGATCGCATCGCGCAGCGCTTCGAACCAGTGGCGGGCGCGGTCGGTGTGGGCGGTCCAGTCGGTCAAGGCAGTCTCTCCATCGGCGTTGCCCGGCGCTTGCCATTGCCGGCGGCTTGCGGCAAGGGCGCTGGCATGGTTCGCCTTTCGTTCGCGCCGTTTTCCTTTGCCGGGCAGGAATGGGCCATGGCAGGCCCGCGCGCGCTGTATTGGCCGCAGGAGCGCGCCCTGCTGGTGGCCGATCTGCATCTGGAAAAGGCCAGCTGGTATGCCGCCGGCGGCCAGATGCTGCCCCCTTACGACAGCCGCGAGACGCTGGAGCGGCTGGGCGCGGTGGCAGCGGCGGCGGATGCGCGGCGGATTTTTTGCCTGGGCGACAATTTTCACGACGATGCCGGCCCCACCCGGCTGGAAGCGGGCGCGGCCGCGCTGCTGGGCGCCCTGGCACAGGGGCGCGAGCTGGTGTGGATTGCCGGCAACCATGATGCGCAGATGGCCGGCGGCCTGCCCGGCACTTGCGCGCCGCTGCTGGAAGTGGCCGGCCTGGCGCTTGTGCATGAAGCCCGGCCCTTTGCCCAAGGCCCGGAAATATCCGGCCATTTCCACCCCGCCCTCACGCTGGAGGCACGCGGGCGGCGGCTGCGCCGGCCCTGCTGCGTGGCCAGCGAAAACCGCCTGATCCTGCCCGCCTTCGGCGCCTTGACCGGCACAATGGCCGCTGCCGATCCGGCCATTGTGGCAGCGCTGCAGCCGGCGCGGGCGATCGATGCGCTGGTGGCGGTGGCAGAGCGGGTGGCGCGTTATCCATTATGGCGCGGTTAAGGCGGCGCGCGGCGCGAAAATTGCCCTTCCACGCTCTCGCGATTCGCTTTAAGAGCGCGCAAGTTCTGTAACCTCAGGAGATACGACTATAGCTCCCCCACCCCGGCGCATGATGGCGCCCCCCGTCAAGAGCGGGCCACGCTATAATGAGATGATCAACGTGCCCCGCGTGCGCGTGATCGACGACGAGGGCGAAAACCTCGGCATCCTCTACACGCGCGATGCGATCGCCCAGGCCTTCGAGGCCGGGCTCGATCTGGTCGAAGTGTCGCCCAATGCCGATCCGCCGGTGTGCAAGTTCCTCGATGTCGGCAAGTTCCGCTACGAGGCGCAGAAGAAGGCCAACCTTGCCCGCAAGACCCAGAAGACGCAGGAGATCAAGGAGATCAAAATGCGTCCGAACATCGACGATCATGATTATGACGTGAAGATGAAGGCCATGCAGCGCTTCATTGGCGAGGGCGACAAGGTGAAGGTGACCCTGCGCTTCCGTGGCCGCGAACTGTCGCACCAGCAGCTGGGCATGGATGTGCTGCGCCGCGTGCAGGAAGATATGGCCGAAGTGGCCAAGGTGGAAGCCTATCCGCGCATGGAAGGCCGCCAGATGCTGATGGTGCTGTCGCCCAAGTGAGGCGCTGAGGCCAAAGAGCTCTCCCCCGCTATTTCACGCCAACCCGGGGGAATCTACGAAGGGGCGCCGGCCAGGCCCTGGCAACAGGGCAGGGCTGGCGCCCTTTGTGCTGGCGGTGCTGGGGCGCGGCGGCTCTGCGCAAAAGAGGCGGCTCTGCGCAAAAGAAGCGCGAAAGGTTTCCCCGTCGCGCTTCTGTGTTGCTTTTTCCGGAAGGGCGCTGGCTTTATTTGCAGGCCTTATTTGCGGGAAGGCTGCTCGCCCCGCTCCAGCTTCACGCCGAACAGTTCCAGCCGGTGGTCCACCAGGCGATAGCCCAGCCTTTCGGCGATCTGGCGTTGCAGCGCTTCCAGCTCGGGATCGACGAATTCGATCACCGTGCCGTTTTCCACATCGATCAGATGATCATGATGGGCCTCGGGCGCGGCTTCGTAGCGGGCGCGCCCGTCGCCGAAATCGTGCCGGTCGAGGATGCCGGCTTCCTCGAACAGGCGCACGGTGCGATAGACCGTGGCGATCGAGATGCCCGGATCGATGGCCGAGGCGCGTTCGTGCAGCTTGTCCACGTCGGGGTGATCGGTGCTTTCGGAAAGCACGCGGGCGATCACGCGGCGCTGTTCGGTGATGCGCAGGCCCCGCTGGGCACACAGGGCTTCGATGTCGATAGGCCGATGCACGGGGATAAACCTTCAATTAAAACGCCGCGTCTCTATGGACGCGGCGCTATGGTTAGGCAACCGGGCTATGGGAGCAATCCGGTATAAAGGGCGATGCGGCCTTGCGGGGTGCATCGCCCGGCAGGCCATCAGGCCGCCTTGGGCTTGCGGCCACGGCGCGGGCCGGGCTTGCGGCCAAGGCCAATCTTCTTGGCCAGTTCGCGGCGCTTCTCGGCATAGTTGGGGGCCACCATCGGATAGTCGGCCGGCAGGTTCCAGCGCGCGCGATACTGTTCCGGGGTGAGGTTATAGTGCGTCATCAGGTGGCGCTTCAGCATTTTCAGCTTCTTGCCATCTTCCAGGCACACAATGTGATCGGGCTTGACCGAAGCGCGGATCGACACGGCCGGTTCCGGCGGGGTCTCTTCCACCGGGGCTTCCTGGCCCAGACCTGCCAGCGCGCCATACACATTGCTGATCAGCGTGGGCAGATCTTCCACCGAGACGCTGTTGTTGCTGACGTGCGCGGCGACGATGTCGGAGGTGAGAGTGATCAGCGTTTCGTTCAAATCGTTCTGCGGAATGCTCATGAGAGTGCCTCTTGCTTTATGCGACCCGTTGTTATCGTTAGTTGCCGCGATCCCGCCCTGATCGCCGCGGTTCTCTCATGTCGATTTCTGCGAAATATTCAAGTAGTATTTTACGCAATGTACCAAAGGGAGAAGTCGGTGCTCATCTGCCGGGGCGTTCTTTCATTCCCGTTCAGATACAGTACAGCTCAGAGTTATCGCATCGAGTCTCTCGCCATTTTGCGCCCGATAATAGCCCGCGCGGCGCCCGATAGGGGCAAATCCGAGGGTGCGATAAAGTTGTTCTGCCTTATTGCCCGCCCTTACTTCGAGCAGCATGCGCCGGATGCCGGCAGACCTTGCCTGCGCCAGCACATCTTCAAGCAGGCGCCGCCCCAGGCCTTGGCGCTGCCAGGCCGCATCTATGGCAAACAGCAGCAGTTCGGCCTCGTCGAACAGGCTGCGCACCAGGGCAAAGCCGGCCACCGCCGCCCCCGGGTCCGGCGCGCCGCCCTCTGGCCCGATCAGGAAATAGGCGCAATAACCGCTGGATAGCGCGCTTTCCACCTGCGGCCGGGTCCACGCCTCGCCCCAATGCGGCTCGAAGGCGCTGGCCATCACCGCCATGATCCGATCGATATCTTCCGGGGCAATGGCGGGCATGGTCATGGAAAAAACGCTCAGGCCGGCAGCACGCCGCCCGGCAGGCGCGCATCCGGCGCGCGGCCATAAAGCGGCTCGGTTTCGGCGGTGAACAGGGCGGCCGGCAGGGCCATCAGCGCCCGGGCATCGGGCCACAGGGGCAGGGCGGTGCCCTGCCCGGGCATTGGGCCGCGCCTTGCCACCAGCGCTTCGGCCTCGCTGCCGGCCACCAGCGGCGTAGTGTCCACAGCCGCGATTTCAGGCTTTTGCGAGGCAAGGGGGCCAGCGGGCAGGCCCGCGCTGTCAAAATTTTGCACGAACCATTCGCCATGGCCACCCGTGGTGGCCACCAGCACCGGCGTTGCGGGCACTTGCGCCTGCGCCATGGCGGCAATCAGCGCCAGCGTGGGATAGCCGGCAAGCTCTGCCTCCCAGGCCAGCGCCAGCGCGCGGGCGGCGGCAAGGCCAATGCGCACGCCGGTGAAGCTGCCCGGGCCCCGGCCCACGGCAATGCGCTGCGCCTGGCCCTTGCCGGGCAGGGCGGCGATCATCGGCACCAGCGCTTCGGCATGGCCGCGGCCCAGCAGGCGCCAGTCACCCGCGACCAGCCGGTCGCCCTCGAACAGCGCCACCGAGCAGGCCTGGGTGGTGCATTCGATGGCCAGCGTGCGAGGTGGGGCGCTGCTCATGCGCTCAGTGGCCCGGCTCAGGCCGCGCGCACTTCCGTCACTTCGGGCACATAATATTTGATAAGGCTTTCAATGCCGTTCTTCAGCGTGGCCGAAGAAGAGGGGCAGCCCGAACAGGCCCCCTGCATCTGCAGATACACAATGCCTTCGCGAAAACCGCGATAGACGACATCGCCGCCATCATTGGCAACGGCGGGGCGGATGCGGGTTTCGATGAGATCCTTGATCTGCTCGATGATGTCGGCATCGGCAGGGTCGTCGCCCGGCACGGCCTCGTCCGCTTCGGCGGGAACGGCGATGCCGGCCGCGCTGCCGCCTGCAAACAGCGGTGCGCCCGAAACGAAATGATCGAGCAGCACCGAGACCACCTGCGGCTTCAGCGCCGCCCAGTCGCTGCCCGGCCCGGCGGTGACGGAAATGAAGCTCTGCCCGAAGAACACCGAGGTGACATCGCCCAGCGTGAACAGCGCTTCGGCCAGCGGCGAGGCAGCGGCAGCCTCCTCGTCGACGAACTCGCGCGTGCCGGCCACCATCACCTGCTGGCCGGGCAGGAATTTCAGCGTGGCGGGATTCGGGGTGGTTTCGGTCTCGATGAACATAAGGCCCATGTAGGCATTCGCGGGGGAGGGTCAAGGGGCGGCGGGGCTCGGAAATGGAGGCATTAATGGAGGCATTGGCGGCTGCGCTGCGGGCTGGGGCATGGCATGGGGCAGGGATGCTGGAACTGATCTCGCTGCATGTGCCCAAATGCGCCGGCTCGTCCCTGCGCGCGGCGCTGGCGGCGGCCTATGCGGGCGCCGGCGAAGGCGCCTTCTGGGCCGATTATGCGGACAGGCCCGGCAATCCGGCCAGCGCCTTCCAGCTGGATCCGGCCGGCTATCACGCGGCGATGGCGGGCTGGGCGCCGCCGGTGGGCGCGCGGGCGGTGCATGGCCATTTCCACCCCGGCAAATATCGGCGCCACGGGGCAGGGGCGCTGAAGGCGGTGTTTTTGCGCCATCCGGTCAGCCGGCTGATCTCGCATTATCGTTTCTGGCAGGCCTTGCCCCGCCATGGCCATCTGCTGCATGATTACATGCTGGATACAGGGCTGGACATGGAAGGCTTTGCCCGCCTGCCGCTGCAGCGCCACTTCTACACCGGGCTTTACTTGCGCGATGTGGATATGGGCTGGTTCGATTTCATCGGCCTTCAGGAGCATTACGCAGGCGATGTGGCGCGGCTGGCCGCGCTGCTGGGCCGCCCGCTGGCCCTCAGGCACGATAATGCCGGCGCCTTGCCGCCGCAGGAGGATCCGGCGCTGATCGCCCGGCTGGAAGATATCCTGCATGATGATGTGCTGTTTTTCGAAAAGGTTGCGGCCCGTTCTTCATGAACCATGGCAGGTGCGCGCGCACGGCCCGCCGCAAAAAGCACA
>Ga0207806_1000236_pt1 | contig 14914 bp, 12 predicted proteins | sample LuqExpMetageno72_FD_187829 | JGI IMG/M metagenome (GOLD analysis project Ga0207806, IMG submission 187829) | Tropical forest soil microbial communities from Luquillo Experimental Forest, Puerto Rico - Sample 72 (SPAdes) | ecosystem: Environmental > Terrestrial > Soil > Tropical forest ...
CGCACCCGTAGCTCAGCTGGATAGAGCATCAGACTACGAATCTGAGGGTCGGACGTTCGAATCGTTCCGGGTGCGCCACTTGCCTCCTCAAGGCTCATGCAGCCTCTTTTCAACATCATGCTGATCCTGCCCGCCGGCTTTCGGACAGGCGCAGGTTTCCTTGCGGGCGCGGCTGTGCCAAGGCACGGGCTATCATGATGGCTGCTTCCTTCCTCCGCCCGGCTGTTGCCGCTGTTGCCCTTGCTGGCGTGCTGGCGTTGCAGCCGGCGCGCGCCGTGGCGCAGCAGGCAGCAGAGGCATCGCCGCAGGAAGTGGGCTTTCAGGGCTTCCTCCAGCTGCTGGCGGCGCGTGCGCGCGGCGCCGGTGTGCGCGAGGAGACGATCCAGCAGACCATCGCCGGCCTGACCTACAACCCGCGCGTGATCGCGCTGGACCACGCCCAGCCCGGCGGCCCGCCCGACACCGCCGCGCCGCCGTTCGAACCCTATCGCCTGGCCCATGTCGACAGTGCGCGGATCGGCCGGGGGCGGGCCATCTATACGCAGGAGGCGGCCCGCGCCGCCGGGCTGGAGGCGCGCTATGGCGTGCCCTTGCAGGTGGTGCTGGCGATCTGGGGGGCGGAAACCGATTATGGCGCGGCGCAGGGCGATTTCGATCTGGCCCGCTCGCTCGCCACGCTGGCCTATGAAGGACGCCGGCGCGAGCTGTTTGCCGGCGAATTCGTCAACCTCCTCAAGATGATCGATCAGGGCGTGCCACGCAGCCGGCTGATGGGCAGCTGGGCCGGGGCCTTTGGCAATCCGCAGTTCCTGCCCAGCACCTTCCTGCGCCTGGCCCAGGATGGCGATGGCGATGGCGTGCGCGATATCTGGACCAATCGGGCCGACACGCTGGCTTCCATTGCCAATTTCTTCCGCGATGCAGGCTGGCGGGCCGGCCAGCCCTGGGGCGTGCGGGCCCAGGTGCCCGATGGGCTGAACCGGGCGGGGCTGGCAACAAGGCTGGCAGCGCCTGTCTGCCCGCGGGTGCATGCCCGCCATTCGCGCTGGCTGAGCATTGCCGAATGGCGCGTGCTGGGCGTGCAACCGCAGGGGCCGATCGGCGATGATGTGCAGGCCAGCCTGTTCGAGCCTGATGGCCCGGGCAAACCGGCCTATCTCTTAACCGGGAATTATCGGGTGATCCTTAGCTATAATTGCTCGAATTTCTATGCGCTGAGTGTGGGATTGCTGGCCGATGAAATTGCCCGCTGACCGGAATATCGTGAAAGCTGCCGCCCTGTGCGCGCTGGTTGTGGGGGGCGTTGCCGTGGCAGCGCCGCCCAATGGGCCCGCGGCTGATTATCCGGTGGTGGTGGGCGCGCCCTATCAGGCGGGCGGCGCCACCTTCACTCCGGCCGACACGATGAATTACGACATCGTCGGCTATGCCAGTGCCAGTGCGGGCGACAGCGCGGGTGAGGGGGTGAGCGCGGCCCATCACACGCTGCCCGTGCCCAGCTATGTGGAAGTGACCGATCTGGCGAGCGGGCGCACCATCCTTGTGCGCATCACCAGCCGGGGGCCGATGGATGGGGCCAATGCCATTGCCCTGTCGCCGGCGGCGATGGCGCAGCTGGGGCTGGTGGCAGGCGGGCCGCAGGTGGCGGTGCGCGTGCGCCGGGTGAACCCGCCCGAGGCCGAGCGCGCCCTCCTGCGCGCTGGCGCCGCGGCGCCTGAGCGCATGCCCACGCCTGCGCCGCTGCTGGCGGTGTTGAAGCGGCGCTTGCTGCCGGGCGAGACGGTGTCGCTTTATGGCCCGGCGCCCAAAGCTGCGGCGCAGGCGGTGTTGCCGCCGGTTGCCAAGCCCGTGGTGGCGCCAGTGGTGGCGAAGGAGAAGGCGCCGGCGCCCCAGCCTGCCGCAGTGCCTTCCCCGCCGCCGCATCGCGACGTGCCGGCCAACCCGCCGCCCAAGCCGGCCCCGCCTGCGCAGAATGCCGCGCAGAAAACCGGGGAAAAGCCCGCGCAGGGCACGCTGGTGGTGCAAGTGGGCGCCTTTTCCACCGAAGCCCATGCCAGGGCCGCTGCCCGGCCGATTTCCGGCAGTGTCAGCGCCTCGGGCAAGTTCTGGCGGGTGCGCATGGGGCCGTTTGCCACGCGCGGCGAGGCCGAGGCGGCTCTGGGCAAGGCCCGGGCGGCGGGGTATAGCGAAGCTCGAATCCAGCGCGTCGATTGAGCCTGCGGGCGCCCCGCCGGTGCGCGCAGGGGGCAAGGCTGGCAAATGGTGTGCGGTTGAAACAGAGCTTCAAGGCGAAAATGATGTTTGGCGCGGTGCCGGTGGCGGCGCTGGCCAGCCTGGCGATCAGCCACGCCAGCAACCATGCCGTGCCCGCTGCCAGCCCGCCGGCCGCTGCCCCTTCGCCAGTTCCTGCGGCGCCTGTGGCCATTGCCGTCGACGGCACCGCGCTGCCCCCTCCACATGAGGTGGAGGCAGCGCCGATTGCCATGCTGGTCGATCTCAATTCCGGCCGCACGCTTTATGCCAAGAACGAGGCCGAGGCGTTCCCGCCGGCCTCTGTCACCAAGACGATGACGGCCTTTGTCGCCTTTGAACTGCTGGCCGAGGGGCGGCTGAAGGCAGACCAGCATTTCACCGTGTCTGACGCGGCGTGGAAGGAATGGCACGCCAAGGGCAGCCGCATGTTCATTCCCTATCGCGCCAGCGTGTCGGTGGATGATCTGTTGATGGGCATCATGAATGTCTCGGCCAATGATGGCTGCATCGTGCTGGCCGAGGGCGTGGCGGGCAGCGTGCCGGGCTGGGTGGCGATGATGAACGATGCCGCCCGGCGCCTGGGCATGAGCGGCAGCCATTTCGGCACTCCCAACGGCTGGATGGACAAGGGCGTGACGCATTACACCGCGCGCGATCTCGTCAAGCTGGCCGATGCGATGATCACGCGCTATCCGGCCTATTTCCGCCGCTACGTGGGCCATGCCGAATTCAGCTGGAACGGTATTACCCAGCGCAACCACGATCCCATTCTGGGCGTGGTGCCGGGCGCTGATGGCATCAAGACAGGTTTCACCGGCGAGGCGCATTACACCTATCTCGGCACGGCCGAGCGGGGCGGGCGGCGGCTGGTGATGGTGCTGGCCGGCGTGCCCACTCCGCGAGAGCGGGAGAAGGCCGCCAAGGCGCTGATGGAATGGGGCTTTTCCGCCTGGGATGGGGCGCCGCTGGTGGCTGCTGGCAAGGTGATTGCGCGGGCCGAGGTGCAGGGGGGCACGGCGCCGGCCGTCGATCTGGTGGCGCCGCGGGCCTATGCCGCCAGCCTGCCGCATGGCGATCATGCGCCGGTGTCGATGCGGGTGATCTACACAGGGCCGCTGCAGGCGCCGATCGCCAGGGGCGCGCAGGTGGCGCAGCTGGCCATCCGCGTGGGCGCTGGGCCAGAGGCGCATCTGCCGCTGGTGGCCGGTGCCGATGTGCCGGCGGGCAGCGCGGTGGACCGGCTTGCGGCCGGCTTTGCGCGGTTGTGGCCGGGATCGGGCAAGCGCTCGTGACGGCGGGCGGGCTGTTCATCGCGCTGGAAGGGGGCGAGGGGGCGGGCAAATCCACCCAGGGGCGCTTGCTGGCCGAGGCCCTGCGCGCGCGCGGCGCCGAAGTGGTGTTGACGCGTGAGCCCGGCGGCACTGCCGGCGCTGAGGCGATCCGCGCGCTGCTGCTGGATGCGGGCGGCGCCGGCTGGGGCGCCAGGGCCGAGGCGCTGCTGTTTGCCGCAGCGCGCGCCGATCATGTGGCGCGGCTGATCCGCCCGGTGCTGGCGCGCGGCGGCGTGGTCATTTGCGACAGGTTTCTCGATTCGAGCCGGGCCTATCAGGGCGGCGGCGGCGGGCTGGAGGATGCCGACATCCGCGCGCTGCATGCGATTGGCAGCGAGGGGCTGCTGCCCGATATCACCCTGCTGGTGGAAGTGCCGCCGGCGGTGGCGGCAGCGCGCCTGGCCGGGCGGGCCGCCGCCACTGCTGCCGGGCCAGACCGGATCGAGCAGCAGGGCGAGGCCTATCACGCCCGCGTGGCCGCCGCTTTCGCCCGCTTTGCGGCAGAAGAGCCCGCCCGCTTTGCCCGGATCGATGGCACGGGCGATGCGCAGGCGGTGCATGCCCGGGTGCTGGCGGCGCTGGCGCCTTTGCTGGGCGCTGCGGCATGAGCGAGCTGGCCTGGCAGGGGCATGAAGCGGCCTGGCGCGAATGGCGCGCGGCGCTGGCCTCGCCCCGGCTGCATCATGGCTGGCTGCTGGCCGGGCCCCAGGGGCTGGGCAAGGGCCATTTCGCCCGCGTGGCCGCCGCCGCGCTGGTGGCTGAGGAAGGCGTGCCCCAGCCGCCGCTGGAAGCCCACCCCGATATCCTCATCCCCGAACACCCGCCAGCCACGCGCGAGGATGAGAAGAAGCGCGAGGAGGGCCTGCCCTATGCCAAGAAGCGCGCCATTCCGGTGGACGAGATCCGCCGCCTGCAACACCGGCTGATTACCCGGCCAACGCTGGGCAGCCGCCGGGTGGTGATCCTCGATCCGGCTGACGATCTGGAGACGGCGGCGGCCAACGCCTTGCTGAAAAGCCTGGAGGAGCCGCCCGCCGGCACCTATTTCCTGCTGGTGACGCATCGGCCCGGGCGGCTGTTGCCCACGGTGCGTTCGCGCTGCCGGGTGCTGCGTTTTGCCCCGCTTGGCGATGCGGCGGTGGCGGCCATTCTGGCCGGCGCGGTGCCGGGGGCCGATGGCGCCACGCGGGCGGCGGCCGTGGCGGCGGCGAAGGGATCGCCGGGCGCGGCGCTGTCCTATGTGGAGAGCGGGCTGGGGGCGGCCCATGGGCTGATGCGCGCCATGCTGGCCGAGGGCGATGCCGATCTGTCGCGCCGGGGGGCGCTGGCGCAGGAATTGGGCGCGCGGCCGGCCCGCGAGGTGATGCAGGCAACGCTGGACCTGGCCCGCGCGGTGCTGGCCGGGGCCCTGCGCGATGCGCCAAAGCCCGCCCAGGCCCGCATCATCGATGCCCATGGCGCGCTGGTGCGCCTGGCCGCCGAGGCGCCGACGCATAATTACGATCCGGGCCTTCTCGCCATGGCAATTGGCGCCTTGCTGGCAGGCTGCGCCATGCCTAAGACGGCTCGCTGACAGTTTCCCGCAAAGGTTTAAGGGGCCCCATGGCCGAGCCATTCTATATTACCACCGCCATCGCCTATCCCAACGGGCGCCCGCACATCGGCCACGCCTATGAGGCGATTGCCGCCGATGTGATCGCCCGCTTCCAGCGCGCTGCGGGCCGCGACGTGCGTTTCCAGACCGGCACTGACGAGCATGGGCTGAAAATGGCCCAGAAGGCGCGCGAGCTGGGCATCACCCCGCGCGCCCTGTGCGACGAGATGTCGGGCCATTTCCGCGCCATGTGCGATGCGCTGAACATCAGCTACGATGTCTTCCAGCGCACTACCGACCCGGCCCATTATGCCGCCAGCCAGGCGCTGTGGCAGCGCATGGCGGCCAAGGGCGATCTGGAACTGGGCCGCTATGAAGGCTGGTATTCGGTGCGCGACGAGGCGTTCTACGACGAGAGTGAGCTGGTGGCGGGCGAGGGCGGCGAGAAGCTTTCCCCCCAGGGCACGCCGGTGGAATGGACGGTGGAGGAAAGCTGGTTCTTCCGGCTCGATCGCTATCAGCAAAAGCTGCTCGATCTTTATGCCGCCCACCCCGAATTCATCCAGCCGGAAAGCCGCCGCAACGAGGTGATGCGCTTTGTGGAAGGCGGGCTGAACCGGCTGTCGGTCAGCCGCACCAGCTTCGATTGGGGCGTGCCGGTGCCCGATGCGCCGGGCCATGTCATGTATGTGTGGGTGGATGCGCTGACCAATTATCTGACCGGGCTTGGCTTTCCGGCCGAAACGGCGGAGATGGGCAAGTGGTGGCCGGCCGATATCCACCTGATCGGCAAGGATATTGTGCGCTTCCACACGGTCTATTGGCCGGCCTTCCTGATGAGCGCGGATCTGCCCCTGCCGCGCCAGGTGTTTGGCCATGGCTTCCTGCTGCACCGCGGCGAGAAGATGTCGAAGAGCCTGGGCAATGTCGTCGATCCGCTGGAGCTGGCCGAGCGGTTCGGGGTGGATGCCTTGCGCTATTTCCTCATGCGCGAGGTCAGCTTCGGCAATGATGGCAGCTATTCGGCCGAGGCGATCGTTACGCGCTGCAATGCCGAACTGGCCAACAGTTTTGGCAATCTGGCGCAGCGCAGCCTGTCGATGGTGTTCAAGAATTTGGCCGGCGCGCTGCAGGCGGGCCTGCCTGAAACCGAGGCCGATGCCATCTTGCGGGCCACCGTGGGCAGCGAGATCGCCGAGATGCGCGCCCGCTTTGCCGCGCTCGATTTTTCTGCCGGGCTGGATGCGTGGATGCGTGCGGTGTTCGCCTGCAACGCCTATGTGGACGAGCAGGCGCCCTGGGCCCTGCGCAAGACCGACCCGGCGCGCATGGCGGCGGTGCTGATGGTGCTGTTGCAGGTGGTGCGCGATCTGGCGATTGCCGTGCGGCCGGTGGTGCCCACCGCGATCGACCGCCTGCTTGATCAGCTGGGCGTGGCGGCCGATGCGCGCGATTATGCCGCGCTCGATCAGGCCGGCTGGTTTGCCGATCTGGCCGCCAGCGGCTTTGCCATCAGCCAGCCCAGCGGCGTGTTCCCGCGCCTCGAACTGCCGGCGGACGGCGAATGACGCTGATCGATTCCCACTGCCACCTCAATTACAAGGGGCTGGTGGAAAGCCAGGACGAGGTGCTGGCGCGCGCGCGCGCAGCCGGCATTTCGGGCTTTCTCAACATCTCCACCCGCCAGCGCGAATGGGCCGAGGTGATCGCCACGGCCGAGCGCCATCAGGATGTGTGGGCCACGGTGGGCATCCATCCGCATGAGGCCGACGAGCATGCCGATCTGGGCGAGGGGGCCCTGCTGGAGGCGACCCATCACCCCCGGGTGATCGGCATTGGCGAGACCGGGCTGGATTATTACTACGACCATTCCGACCGGGCGGTGCAGCAGGCGTTGTTCCGCACCCATATCGCCGTGGCGCGGCAGACTGGCCTGCCGCTGATCATCCATACCCGCGATGCCGAGGAAGACACCGCGCGCATTCTGGCGGAAGAGACGCAGGTGGGGGCTTTCCCCGCGCTGATCCACTGTTTCACCGCTTCAGCCGATTTTGCCGAAAAGGTGCTGGCGCTAGGCCTCTATATCTCGCTGTCGGGCATCGTCACGTTCAGGAATGCGGCTGCCCTGCAGGAGGTCGCCCGCACCGTGCCGGCAGAACGGCTGCTGGTGGAGACGGACAGCCCGTTTCTGGCCCCCGTGCCCCATCGCGGCAAGGTGTGCGAGCCGGCCTTCACGGCCGATACGGCGCGCTTTGTGGCGGATTTGCGCGGGGTGGGCGTGGCAGAGCTGGGCGCGTTGACCAGCGCCAATTTCTTCCGCCTGTTTGCAAAGGCGGCGGCATGAAGGTGGTGCTTCTGGGCAGCGGCACCTCTACCGGCGTGCCGCGCGTGGGCGGCGAACATGGCGCCGATTGGGGCGATTGCGATCCGGCCGAGCCGCGCAACCGGCGCACCCGCGCCTCGCTGCTGGTGGAAAGCGAGGCGGGCAGCCGGCTGCTGGTGGACACCAGCACGGACCTACGCCAGCAATTGCTGGCCAACGATATCCACCGGCTCGACGCGGTGTTCTGGACGCATGACCATGCCGACCATTGCCACGGCATCGATGATCTGCGCCCGCTGCGTTATGGCCGCGGCGGCCCGATGGCCGGCTATGGCAGCGAGGAGACGGTGCGGCGGCTGCGGGCGCGCTTTGGCTATGTGTTTGCCGGCCAGCACGGCTATCACACGATCGTGCAGATCGACACGCTGGACCGGTTGCGCATGTGCGCCGGCTTTGGTGTGGGCTGGTGCCAGATGCCGCATGGGCCGGCGCAAAGCACTGGCTATCGCTTTGAGACAGACGGCAAGGCGCTGGGCTATGCCACGGATTTCAGCGCGATCACGGCCGAGATGGTGGCGCTGTTTGTCGGGGTGGATCTGCTGGTGGTGGATTGCCTGCGCCGCGAACCGCATCCGACCCATGCCCATCTGGCGATGTCGCTGGAGCTGGCGCAGGCCTGCGGTGCTGGCCGCGCGGTGCTGATGCATCTCGACAAGAGCATGGATTATCGCACGCTGAGCGAGGAAGTGCCGGCGCATGTGACAGTGGGCTATGATGGCATGGTGGTGACTGTCTGATCCTCATACCCTGATCCACACGCCGCCCTGCATTTAACATAATAAATATTATCGAACTTACATTGGAGGTTCGCCATGACGGATATTCAGTTCCCCGCACAGGCCGCTTTGGCCCGTCTGCTGGCGATCATGGCGCGGCTGCGTGATCCGGTGGCGGGCTGCGAATGGGATGTGGCGCAAAATTTCGCCACCATCGCGCCCTACACGATCGAGGAAGCCTATGAGGTGGCCGAAGCCATCGCGCAGGACGACATGCCGAGCCTGCGCGAGGAACTGGGCGACCTGCTGCTGCAGGTGGTGTTCCATGCCCGCATGGCCGAGGAAGCCGGCCACTTCGCCTTTGCCGAGGTCGCCGATGCGATCAGCGACAAGATGGTGGCGCGCCACCCCCATGTGTTTGCCGAGGAAGCTGCCGGCGCGCGCAGCCGCGAGGCCCGCTGGGAAGCGCTGAAGGCGGAGGAACGCGCCGCCAAGGGCGCCGCCAGCGCGCTGGATGGCGTGGCGCTGGCGCTGCCGGCACTGATGCGGGCGGAAAAGCTGCAGAAGCGCGCCGCGCGCGTCGGTTTTGACTGGCCCGATACGCAAGGCCCCGCCGCCAAAGTGGTCGAGGAAATGGCCGAGCTGGCAGAAGCGCAAGGCGATGCCCACCGCGCCGAGGAAGCCGGCGACCTGCTGTTTGCCGCGGTGAACCTGGTGCGCGCCCATGGCGTGCCGGCGGAAGAGGCGCTGCGGGCCGCCAACGCCAAGTTCGAGCGCCGCTTCCGCGCGATGGAAGCGCTGGCCGAGGCGGAAGGGCGCGATTTCGCCGCCCTGTCGCTGGAGGCGCAGGAAGCCCTATGGCAGGTGGTGAAAACGCGCGAGGGGTAATCCCTCCGCGCGTTTAAATCCTTGAAAAGCGACCAAACTCGCGCGGTGTCAACCGCACGCACAGGGCATGGGCAGGCTCGCCGTCCAGCTCGGTCACTTCATCTGTCAGCACTTCGCCATGGGCATAAAGCCAGGCGATCCGAGCCCCCTCGCCCACCGGCAGCACAATGCGGTGCTCGCGCGCGTCGCCGGTCAACAGGCGGTTGGCTGCGGCCAAGAGATCGTCACACCCCGCCCCGGTCAACGCCGAGAGCGGCACGATTGCCTCGGCATCGGCGGATTCCCCCTGCGCCTGGCGCAGCAGGTCTGCGGCGTGATCCGGCTCCAGCAGATCCCATTTGTTCCACACCTCGATGATCGGCACCGAGGGCGCGCGCGTGCCTTCTTCCAGCAGGCCCAGGTCTTCCAGCACGGAAAGCACCTGTTCCTTCTGGGCCAGCGTGTCCGGGTTGGCGATATCGCGCACATGGATGACGATATCGGCCGCCGTCACTTCCTCCAGCGTGGCGCGGAAAGCGGCCACCAGCTGCGTCGGCAGGTCGGAGATGAAGCCCACCGTGTCGGAGAGGATCGCCTTGTCCACCCCCGGCAGGCGGATGGCCCGCATGGTGGGATCAAGCGTGGCGAAGAGGAGATCCTGCGCCATCACTTCAGCGCCGGTCAACCGATTGAACAGCGTGGATTTTCCGGCATTGGTATAGCCCACCAGCGCCAGCACCGGCCAGGGCGCCTTGCCGCGCCGCTCGCGGTGCAGGCCGCGGGTGCGGCGCACCTGCTCCAGCTCGCGGCGGATGCGGGCCATGCGGTCGCGGATCATCCGGCGGTCCGCCTCGATCTGCGTTTCGCCCGGGCCGCCCAGGAAGCCGAAGCCGCCACGCTGGCGTTCCAGGTGGGTCCAGCTGCGCACAAGGCGGCCGGCCTGGTAATCCAGATGCGCCAGTTCCACCTGCAGGCGGCCTTCGGCGGTGGCGGCGCGCTCGCCGAAGATCTCGAGGATCAACCCGGTGCGGTCGATCACCTTGCGCTTCAGCTTTTCTTCCAGATTGCGCTGCTGCACGGCCGACAGCGCACCATCGACGATGATGAGATCCGCCTCGTGCAGATTGCACTGGATGCCGATATTCTCGATCTGGCCCTCGCCGAACAGCGTGCCCGGCCGCGCCTCGCGGATCGGCATGGCAATGGCATCGGCAATGACAAGGCCGATGGCCAGCGCCAACCCCCTCGCCTCTTCCAGACGCGCGGCGAGATCTGTGGCGGCAGGCCGCCTGTGGAAATCGGGGCAGATGATGAGGGCGCGCGCACCGCGCGCCACCTCACCCTGCTCTTCGTCGAAAAAGGTCAGGCGGAAGCGTCCTCTTCGCCGTCCCAGTCACCGGTCAGGTCCACCGGGGTCACGGGCTGGATGGTGGAGACGGCATGCTTGTAGGCCAGCTGCACATAGCCTTCGCGTTCCAGTAGCATGCAGAACAGATCATAGGCGGCCACGCGCCCCTGCAGCATCACGCCGTTCACCAGGAACATGGTGACCTGCACGGCGGCGGCGCGGATGCTGGAAAGGAACACATCCTGCAGCAGGCGGGCCTTCTTGGCGCCTTCCGCGCCATTGCCGAACAGACGCGTGTCGATCGGCAGGCTGGGCATGATGGTGGAGACAGCATGCTTGTAAACCAGCTGCGACTGGCCATCGCGGCGCAGCAGGATCGAGAAATTGTCGAACCAGGTGACGATGCCCTGCAGCTTCACGCCCTTCACCAGGAACATGGTCACCGGCGTCTTGTTCTTGCGCAGGTGGTTCAGGAACTGGTCCTGCAGGTTCTGGCTGCCCTTGGCGGCACTGGCCGGGGCGGCGATGGTGTCTGCGGGCACGGCATCGGCCTTGGTGCTGCTGCGCGGCGCGCGGGCGCGCGGGGCCGGCGCGGGCTCGGCGTCAGCAGCAAGGGTTTCGGTGGCTTCGGTGGCGGCCTCGGCCTCTTCGGCCAAGGGCTCTGCCGCCGGCTTCAGCTTGGGCCGTGCGGAAAGGGTACGTCCGGTCATTGACTGCTCCTGTTGTTGGCGGCCGCATTTACGGTCCGCGATCTGGGTGGCGATTCACCACCCGAACCGATGTTCCCCATTTAGCCATTCGCAATCGCAGCGTAAATGGTGAAATCGATAACAATCCCCTTTCGGGGCAATTCAGCCCTCCTCGCCTTCCTCGTCCTCGCGCCGGTCCACCATGCCCAAAAGCTTCAGCTTGCGGTGCAGGGCGGATCGCTCCATGCCGATAAAACTGGCTGTTTTCGAGATGTTGCCGGAAAAGCGGCGGATCTGCACACGCAGATATTCGCGCTCGAAATTCTCCCGCGCCTCGCGCAGCGGCACCCCCATCAGCGCCGACATGCCGCTATCGCCCGGCAGCCGGCCGTGGACGATCTCGCCGGGCAGCATGTCGGGTTCGATGCGGCCCAGCCTTTCGCGCGGGGCCAAAATCACCGTGCGCTCCACCACATTGCGCAGCTGGCGCACATTGCCGGGCCATTCATAGGCCTGCAGCGCGGCCATCGCCTCCATGCCGATTTCCGGCGGCGGCAGGCCCTGGTCATTGGCATAGCGGGCGAAGAAATGGGCCACCAGCGCGGGGATATCGTCGCGCCGCTCGGCCAGCGGGGGCACGCTGACGGGCACCACATTCAGCCGGTAGAACAGGTCCTCGCGGAAGCGCCGCTCGGCAATTTCCTTCTCGAGGTTGCGGCTGGTGGAGGAGACGACGCGCACATCCACGCGGATCTGCCGGTGCCCGCCCACGCGCACGAAGCTCTGCTCGGTCAGCACGCGCAGGATGCGGGCCTGGGTGGAGAGCGGCATATCGCCCACCTCGTCGAGATAAAGCGTGCCGCCATCGGCCATTTCCAGAAGGCCGGCACGGATCAGCTGGCCATCCTGCTCCTCGCCAAACAGCTCCTCCTCGAAGCGTTCCGGCGTGATGCGGGCGGAATTGACGCTGACAAAGGCGTTGCCGGCCCGGGGGCTCCAGCTGTGCAGCAGCCGCGCGGCCACTTCCTTGCCCACGCCCGATGGGCCCGAAATCAAGAGCCGGCTGCCGGTGTTGGCCACCCGCTTCAGCGTGGCGCGCACATGGTTGATGGCGCTGGAGGAGCCGGTGAATTCCTGGCTGGAAATAGTGTCGTGCCGCAGGCGGGCGTTCTCGCGGCGCAGGCGCTCGGTCTCGGTGGCGCGGCCGACGAGGTGGAGCAGCCGCTCGGTCTCGAAGGGCTTCTCGATGAAATCCACCGCGCCCCGGCCGATTGCCGCCACCGCCGTATCGATATTGCCATGGCCGGAAAAGATGATCACCGGCAGGTCCGGCTCGCGCTGCTTGATCTGGTCGAGCACTTCCAGCCCGTCCATCGGGCTGCCATGCAGCCACACATCCAGCAGCACCAGGCTGGGCCGGCGCTGGTCGATCGCTTCCAGCGCGGCGGTGCTGTCGCCAGCGGTGCGCGTGTCATAGCCTTCGTCGCTCAACACCCCGGCCACCAGCTCGCGGATGTCGCGTTCGTCATCAACAATGAGGATATCGAGAGCCATCGAACCAGCCTACTCCATGTCTCCAGCGGCCAGTGGCCTATTGCGCGGCTTGCGCATCGTTGAGGGCATCTGCCGCGCCAGGCGCGGGCTTGGCCAACGGATCGCGGGCAAAGCGCAGGGAAACCTGCGTGCCGCCATCGGGAGCGGAGGCGAAGATCATCTCGCCGCCATGCTCCTCGACGATTTTCTTGACGATGGCGAGGCCAAGGCCGGTGCCCTTCTCGCGCGTCGTCACATAAGGCTCGACGATCCGCTCGCGGTCCTGCGGCAGGCCGATGCCATTGTCGATCACCATCACCAGCACGCTGTCGGCCGTGCCGGAAAGCTCCAGCCGGATGCGGCCGCGATAATCGGCATCGGCCGATTTGGCCCGCGCTTCCACCGCTTCCGTGGCGTTTTTCAGCACGTTGGTCATCGCCTGGCCAAACTGGTGGCGATCGCAGGCGATCAGCCCGGCCTCGCCCAGCGCGGCAAAGCTGAAGCTGATGTCGGGCCGCGCCACTTCCTGCAGGAACAGCGCCTGGCGAGCCAGATCCGCCGGATCCTCGCCGCGGAACACCGGCTTTGGCAGGCGCGCGAAGGAGGAGAATTCATCCACCATCTTGCGCAGGTCGCCCACCTGCCGGATGATCGTCGCGGTCAGCTCCTCGAACAGTTCCGGATCGAGCAGGATCTGCTTGCGATAGCGGCGCGAAAGCCGCTCGGTCGCCAGCTGGATGGGGGTCAGCGGGTTCTTGATCTCATGGGCGATGCGGCGGGCCACATCGCTCCACGCCGCCTGCCGCTGGTCGAGCAGCTGGCGGGTGATATCCTCGAAGGTGATCACATGGCCGCCGCGATTGTCGGTCACCTTCACCGCCAGCGTCAGCAGTTCGCCGCCCTTGCCATGCTGCACGATCGCCTCGGAAACATGCGCCCTGCCCTGCCCGCCGCTGCCCTCATGGCCGGCAAGCGCGGCCAGCTGCGGTGCCAGTTCAACCAGCGGGTGGCCGATGGGCGGCGCCAGCTGCGCCTCCTGCGGATCGAGCAGCAGCTTTTGCGCCGAGGAATTCATCAGCCGGATGGCCCCTTCCTCGTCGAGCGAGATGATCCCCGCCGTCACCGATTCGAGCACCGCCTCGATGAAGGCGCGGCGCTCATCCAGCTGCTGGTTGGCGCGCAGCACGGCCGCCGTCTGCCGCTCGATCTGGCTGGCCATGCGGTTGAAGGCGCGCGTCACCAGGCCAATCTCGTCGAAGCCCACGCGCCCGCCCACCCGCAAGGTGTAATTGCCGCTGCCCACCTGCCTGGCCGCGATCGCCAGATCATAGAGCGGCTGCACCTGCTTGTCGGCAAAGCGCAGGCCAAACCACACCGCCAGCCCCACCAGCGCCAGCGAGGCAATGAACAGCGCCACGTTGAAGCGCAGTTGCAGCAGCCGCGCGCGCTGGGTCAGCACCTGATAGGCGCGCACGATATTGTCGGCCCGCTTGCCCTGGCTGATGGCCAGAAGATCTGATTTGCGGGCGGCGTAGAGATAAATACCGGCGCGCCGGTCGATCGGCGTCATCGCCTCGATGCGATCGGCCGTGGCGTTGACGATGATCGGCTCGCCGGCATCGATCCGGCGCAGCTCGGCCTCGGTCACCCAATCGCGGGGGCGGCCCGAGGGATCGACATAGGCGGCGGTGTTGAGCTGGCCATTGGGCCCCTTCTGCAGGATCGCCACGTCGTCCAGCTTGCGCTGCACTACCTGATAGAAGAAGCCCTCGCGAAATTCCGGGCTCACCAGGCTGACCCGGCTCAGCGCATCGCGCACGTCATAGGCCATCGCCACCGTGTTGTCCGACACGTCGCGCTGGGTCTGCTCGTAATAGCCGCGGGCCAGCTTGTTGGCGTTTTCCAGCAGCCCGCGCGAATTGTCGGAAAACCAGAATTCCACGCCCGACTGGAACAGCCAGGAAGCGAAAATCGCCACCAGCAGCGTCGGCAAAGCGGCGATCACCGAGAACAGGAACACCAGCTGCACATGCAGCCGCCCCTTGCCGCCAAAACGCGCCCGCGCCCGGTTCAGCGCCATGTGCCGGCCGATCAGCATCAGGATCGCCATGCCCGGCACCAGCGTGCCCACCAGCAGCGTGGCCGTGAGGCCAGAGGGCAGCAGCTCGCCGCGGGCATCCTGATCGGCCAGCGCCCGCCA